>Ga0180009_10005845_pt1 | contig 13056 bp, 12 predicted proteins | sample OS_PC_MetaG_FD_123537 | JGI IMG/M metagenome (GOLD analysis project Ga0180009, IMG submission 123537) | Groundwater microbial communities from the Aspo Hard Rock Laboratory (HRL) deep subsurface site, Sweden - OS_PC_MetaG | ecosystem: Environmental > Aquatic > Deep subsurface > Groundwater... | reverse complement strand
GCAAGCTGGGGAAAAAGCTGGCGGATGCCGGTTGGCTCCACCGCCGCCGCGTGCAGGGATGCCATGAAAAGGAAAGGCGCCTGGGAGCGGGCCTGTCAGCCAAAGGACGAAACAGGTGCGGCCACTCGGATCATGAATCCGACGACGGCGGAACCCGGCTCCGGCTCAAACGCTAGTACGGACAATCAGGAGAGGGCTTCTCAACACCATCGACAGTGACAAGCCCCTGCGCCACCTCTTCACCGCGCTGGGTAAGCGTAAACGGCCAAGAGTCGTGGTCGTCCTTCAACACAACAAGCCCCGCAGACGCCAGCATGCGAATGTCCGCACGCAGTTCATCGGTCGCAACCGCCAGACCCAACTCCGGCAGCCAGTTCCGCAACACGAACAGATTAGCTGACCCGCCCGTCGCCCCCGCCAGCGCTCGCAAGATCGCTAACCGCCGGTGACGGGTCTTCACCTCTTCAATGGTCAAGGACGAGTTTCGATTAGGAGCGTTCATATTTCACACTGGCTGGGCCTCTTCAAGCGAAGTCCTTGCGTCCCTTACGACCATAATGCCACAAAAAATCCCCAACCATTGAAGGTTGGGGACACGCGAAAACAACAGCCCCTTCTCAGGCGCCCTTGTTGAATCGGGAATCTTTGGCGATCTCCGCACACTTTGCTGGATTCTCACAACGCTCCTCAGCGATTGCGTCCATCACAATGTATATGAGATTCGCCTCCATGCTGTTGCAACACTCATCAAACCGATCCGGTCGGCCGAAAATAAGGTCGCGGGCATCATCGATCCGAATTCTAGCCTTCCGTGTCCAATCGACCGTCAGAAACACTTTCGACTGGAGAACGTGATCAAGCTCGTCGATTGTCACAGCAGCTTTATCACCGGCGACATGAGGCCGCCGAGAAGCAGTCTTTTTCTGGGGGATCATTTTTTGCTCCCGCACAAAAGGAAATGAAAAGTAGTACGCAATACTTATTGGCATTCAGATTCTAATATTCAACCCCCTAGAGCCCGTTATTTTTTCGGCCTTTAAAATACAATACTTAGATTTCTCAAACAGCCCCACATCAGCGTCCCCATTGATAACGACGTCTGTCAGCTCATAAAAAAACATGAAAAGCGAATGCAACTCTTCCAATTTCATTGAGCGCCCATAGTAGACAAACTTTCGGCGCACGTAGTCATAGTACACGGCAAGGTCAGTACCATAATTTTCATCCGTATACCCCTGAACAGTCATCGGGAGATAACGCGGAAGAGTTTTCTCCGAAAAATGCGGAACACTTTTTAACTCCACGAGACAATCGTCGAGCCTTTCATCGAAATGCGTAATCGTATTTCTAACCGCCGTGAGATTTTTAAAAGCACTCTTCAGCCTTTTTTGCTCCCACTCGCCTTGAACAGTAAATTTCAAAGCTGCTACAGCGTCCGTCTTACCAAGACTCAGCAAACACCTGATCCACCTTCCACGAAGAGAGGTAAACTTATACTTGATCGGGTCTTCGTCCTTCCGCCCCCTTCTTTGCGGGAAAGCTATCAACGCGGCGGAGTTCAAGTGGTGGCAAAACGCAGTGAACGAACGAAACGTCGCGTGAGAATTCTGTGCATTTAGCGCGCTTAATAGATCGACGTACGCATCCTGCGACGCTAGTGCTTGGCGGCGTAGCTCCAGCAGATAGAGGTCCAAGGTGAAGATATATTTTTCGAAGAATTGGCACTCGCTATGTCCGCACGCTTTCGCAGGAGATACTTCGGATTGACGCACAGCCCCCCCCTTTGGAAATGCTTGCTTTGAGTCCACCGGCATACTAAGGGCGCGCACTCAGTTGGCACAACCAATATGGCTCACTCCAACCGACGCGATCACCTCCGAAACTCCTCTGCTCACCTCCTAAAACGAGAATGGCCACCGCGCTTCAGCGCGACGGCCAATTCACCAGCCCAATATCAAGCGACGATGAAACCGCGTTGCGACGCCTCGCTGGCGTAGGCAGACAGGCCCTTCGTCACTTTGAAGAACCGGTCACGCTCAATGCGCAGACCGGCAGGCCCTCGGATAGCCTCCAGCTCCGACAAGCGCACCGTACCCAGCTCGGGGCAACCCACACCCAAATCGCACAAGCCAAACGCAATGTCCGGCTCCTCCGGGTCAAGCTCGGTCAGCAGCCAGGTACCGCCGCCCCACGGGCAAAACAGCTTCACGACGGGGTGAAAGTCATACGTCTCCCCTTCGTTGTCCGGCTCCGCCAACAGGGCAGCGTTAGCGGCACCGTTCTTGAGTAGTTTTTCTCTTTGCTCCTTCGTCAGAAGTTTCATGGTCAATCGCTCCTTGTAGAGATTTCCCGCAGGGGCCCTTCCCCCGCGCGTTACCTCCTGCCCAGCGGCGAGCGATCAACCTTGTGGAATTGAAATGCTCATATGCGCTCGCGCCGGAGCCCGACGGCAACCGGAAGCCGCCCGCAAGGGGCGTAAAAGCGCGGCGGCACAACACGGGAGCGAAGCGAACGGAGCGGGCCGTGCCGCCCGGCGACCTTGGGCCGCCGTCGGCATCCGGCATAAGCTCACCCTGGGAGGGCAACGCGCCGAAAAGCAGGCGCACCAAACAAAAAGCCGGTCACTCGTGACCGACCTTCACCGGGGCGTTGCGGGGTATCCCCCGCAGAGGGGGTAGCGAAAAACCGCGCCCTACGCGGGTTGCAGCGAGGGGGAGACTTCCCCCTTACCTATTTTCCACTTAGCGGCTCGCCATCTAGTTGGGCTGATCACCAGAAAACTGTCAGAATACGTGACAGATTGTAGTGCCGCTAATCCGTAAGCTGATTTCATTGTGAGAATCGGCGAAGCGTATATTGAATACATCTCTACAGATGCGCCAGCGTCTGCATGATCGAAAACGCAGGGGCCCCGGATGGGAATGATAATTCCGGACAATGAAACAGACATTGATCTCCTCTACTACGAGGCGATTGCTGGAACAATTGTCAAACTCCTTGAAACTGAGGGCAAAGAGCCTCTGACCGTCGGCGTTCACGGCGACTGGGGAGCCGGAAAGTCCAGCGTCTTGATGATGCTCGAACGGGCATTTGAGGACGATGATAAGACATTGTGCCTCCGCTTCAATGGCTGGCTCTTCCAAGGTTTTGAAGACACTAAGACCGTTCTTATAGAAACGATCATTGAACAGCTTTTGGAGAAAAGGACTCTTTCCGGCAAAGCGAAGGACACGGCCGAGAAGCTGCTCAAGCGAGTCGATTGGATGAAGGTCGCCCATAAAATGGGTGGCCTGGCGTTCACCGCGGCTACAGGGCTACCAAGTATCGGGCAGGCGAAGGATGTGGTTGGCATCGCGAAAGGGCTCCTCAGCAAGAGCAAGGATTTAACCGCAGACGACATCCAAGGCTTTGTTAGCGAAGCCTCAGGGATTCTCAAAGACGCCGAACCGGAATCCATTCCAACCCAGATACACGCCTTCCGCAGCGAGTTCATTGAGCTTCTGCGCGAAGCAAAAGTGGACCGGCTAGTGGTCGTGGTCGATGACCTGGACCGCTGCCTGCCAGAAACAGCGATTGAAACGCTGGAAGCTATTCGCCTCTTCCTCTTCGTCCCTGGGGCTGCCTTCGTTATCGCCGCCGACGAAGCAATGATCGAGTATGCCGTCAAGAAACACTTCCCCGATCTGCCCCTGACGAGTGGCCCCACTTCTTATGCGCGCAACTACCTGGAAAAGCTGATTCAGGTGCCTTTCAGACTCCCTCCTCTCGGCTATGTCGAAACGCGAACCTACATAACTCTATTGATCGGAGGTCAGCGCATCGACCGCTCTGACGCTCGCTTCAGCAAGCTTGTCGATCTGACTAAAGAAGTGCTGCGACGACCTTGGGGAGGAAACGGCTTTACGCGAGATAGCATCGCCAAAGCCCTTGGAAACGTTCCGGAAGAAATCGAACGTGCATTGCAGGTATCCGACCAGATAGCACCTCTGCTGACTGACGGCGCGCGAGGCAATCCTCGCCAAATCAAAAGGTTCTTGAACACGATGACCCTACGGCTCGCGATTGCGGAGCAACGCGGCATCGCATCTGACATCAGCATGGTGGCCCTTGCCAAACTGATGCTTGCCGAACGATTTGAGACGAGCCTGTTCTCACGTATCGAACGCGAAGCTGCTGAAAGTGGAAAATCCGCATCAATCGAGGCTCTTGAGAACTTCGTGCGCGTAGACAAGGCGGATATGGGAGAGGACGCGAAACAAGGCGCACGAGGTTCAACGCCCAAGCTGCAAGCAAAGCCCGCCTCTGACGTTGACGAAGATGAGCTTCGTTCAAACGAATGGGCACGTCGATGGGCTAAGCTTGAGCCGCGATTGAGTGATCTCGATCTGCGACCCTACCTCTTCATTTCGCGAGATCGTAAGGCTGTCTTCAGCTCCGCTTCTACTCTGTCGCTCATGGAAGAGTGGGTGGACAAACTATGCGGCTCCCGACTAGGGGCCAAAGCTGCCGCCGAGGAGATTGCCAAATTGCCGTCCGGCGACGCCGAGCAAGTGTTCAACGCGGTGGTTACGAGAATCAGATCGACAACCGATCTTTCACAGAAGCCCCCCGGGATCGACGGCTTGGTCGAGCTTTGCAAGGTGCAGAAGTCACTTCAACGTCCGACTGTTTCTTTGCTTTCGAGTTTGCCTGTGGAGAAACTGGGGGCTTGGGTGGTTTCTGGGTGGGGCGATGCGTTCAGTCAACCGGAAGCTCGAAGTGAGTTTGACGCACTAGTAGAGAAATGGGCTGAGCAAGACGGGAACAAGGGGCTCAAGACAGCAGCATCCCTATCCAACAAGAAGAGGGGCTGAGGGGTATGGGAACATCCAGCACGTATGGCGGTCCTAAGTACGGATTAGAGCCGCCGTGGGTAGATAACAACAACGGCGGCGGGCAGCCTGCTCCAGATCAGTCATCACCAGATGGAAGCGACGCGCCGACTGAAGGAGGCGATGGGGCAGGCGATGGTGCGGAAGGCAACCAACCTGGACAAGGTCCGAAGATCGCCGCACCTCCGCATCCACTGAAGGGCTCCAGAGGCGATTTCACGCGCTTCACGAACTCGGCAAAATCCTCAGCTCTGTCAAAAGCTGTCAAAGGCTATCTCGCCAGCACGAACGGCGGAGCGGGTGCCACGAGGCGGATGCCAAACTCGACACGTGTAGCGTCGGGCGTCGCAAGCCTTGTTAGCAGCGTGGCGACCCAAGGAGCGGCGGCAGCTCTTCAAAGATTCAACCTGCAAGCCTTGGCCGGTCGTCCTGCCACCGAAGTCTTCGAGGCTCTCGTTGATCATTTATGTCCCGACGGTGGCACTATTGACGAAGCGATAGCTCGTGACGCTCTGATCGATACGATCTCAGTGTTCGCGAATGAGGATTTGGGGAACTTCGATCAACTCACGCCGGAACAACTCAACGAATTTCTGGCGGAAATGATAACCCGATCCATAACGACGAAGGTCATCAACGAGATCGGAACGAATAGCCTCCATGGCTCGGCGAGCGATGAAGACTTTCGGCGCGCGGAAGCAAGTTTAAGAGATTACACAGCAGGCGCCGTTCGCGACGCCCTCGGCAGCGTATTCGATGCACATGAAAGCTTGACGGATCAACAGATGGAGCAACGAATTAATGACGTTGTCGCCAACTCGTTCGAGGTGCTCGAAGCCATTCTGGAGAACGAATGATGTTGAACGAACTCTACATACAATTAGGGCCAAAGGACACGCCTGCTAAGACCGCGCTCAACAAGGAAGCGCGCTCAAGACTCCTCAACTTCATCGGGCCATTCGGGGAACTTGATCACGGGATCGGAGAGGTTCTGGATCAACTAAATAAGATCAATGTCACTCCTTCAGAGCGGGCCGTCGATCTCCTCGTCATAGCAGCCGCCGTGCACATCGCGGACACGAGCACATCTCGCTCAAAGTTTTCTACCGACGGATGGACACGACAGATTGGTATACACGTCCCGGTGAGCGATAAAAAAGTTTGGGCCCAAACGTCGGAACACCTACAGAGAATGCTGAAATTTCTGACAGGTGATTACTGGACATTTCACTTCAGGGATCGCCCCCAGAGCCACAAAACGCTTGCCACCCCTTCCGACAAGCTTGACTTGAGTAATTTCGATCCGGTTTCTTTATTCTCTGGTGGCCTCGATAGTTTGATCGGCGCCATCGATCTCTTGGGCTCGGGACGCAAGCCCCTTTTCATTAGCCACTACTGGGACAGCGAGGCCTCTTCTGCACAGAAAGCTCTCAACCAAGGCCTTATAAAGGAGTACGGAGAAGCGTCGTTCAAAGTGCTCCGAGCAAGAATCGGTGTCACAAAACCACATCTCGTGGAAGCGGGGTCTGAAGGCTCACAGCGCGCGAGAAGCTTCCTATTCTACTCAATGGCCGCGATTGCCGCCGACGCCCTTAAAACTACCGATTCCGTGCTGATCCCAGAGAACGGGTTGATTGCGCTAAACGTTCCGATGGACCCTCTGCGGCTGGGCTCGCTGAGCACCCGCACAGCACACCCGTTTTTTATCAGCAGTATGCAAAAGCTCTGCGCAGATGTGGGCATGTCTACCAAATTCGAGAACCCTTACCGGTTCAAGACCAAGGGTGAGATGGTAGCCGGGTGTAGCAATAAGAAGTTGTTGAAGGCTCTAGCACCAAGCTCGATGTCGTGTTCGTCTCCGGCCAAAGTACGGTGGCTGGGTGATACACCGCAACATTGCGGCTACTGCGTGCCTTGCTTGATCCGCCGAGCATCGCTGAAGGCTGGTCTCAAAACCAAGGATCAAACCGAGTACTACCTAGATGACCTCTGGGATCGATCATTGGACTCAAAGGACGCCGAAGGAAGGGACATCAGGTCATTCATCTATGCAGCTAGAACCTTGAAGAAAAAGAACACGAAAGCTGAGTATCTCGTCAGAAAGCCAGGCCCCCTCCCTTCCGCAGAGATAGCCGACTACGCATCGGTATACTCGCGCGGCATGGCAGAAGTCGCGAAGTTTCTAGGCAAGGTCGATGTAAAGCATGGATGATCAACGCGGCTATAGACCTGTGGATTTTCATTGCCACCTTGATCTTCTCCCAGACATGCGCGCCGCATATGAACGATGCGAGAAATTACGCTGCACCACGTTGACCGTGACGACCACCCCAAAGGCCTTCAAGAGGAATCAAGAATACGCATCTAAAACTCAGCACGTTCATGCCGCACTGGGCTTGCATCCGCAACTTGTGGCGAAGCGTGGTGAGGAAATTCAACTTTTTGAGGAACTGGCGCACACGACACGTTTCATCGGCGAAATCGGCCTTGATGCAGGACGGTCGCATTACCCCTCATTCGACCTTCAGAAGCGTGTCTTTGAAAGGGCGCTGGACGTATGTGCTCGGCAAGGAGACAAGGTCATAAGTGTGCATAGCGTCCGTTCAGCCAAGCATGTTCTCGATGCCATTGAAGTATCTGGAGTGAATTCCTCATGCGCCGTCGTCCTGCATTGGTTTTCGGCGGGAGCCGCCGAAATACGACGAGCGATCTCTCTAGGGTGTTGGTTCTCCGTCAACGAGCGAATGCTCTCATCATCGTCGGGCAAAGAACTTCTCTCGCTAGCACCGCCGAACCATCTTCTCACCGAGACGGATGCGCCGTTTCTCGAGGTTGGTGGCCGCCCAATACAGCCAGGTGACGTGAACAAAGCCGTGACGATGATTGCCGCACATCACGGAACAGACGAAATAGTTATGGGTAAAATAATCTCAGACAATGCCGAGAGGCTACTTTCACCCTCCATCTAAGGTGCGCAGCCGCTCTGCATCCTCGCATCCGGAGAGATACCATGTCCCATGTCCAACTCGTACTTTCCGAGGGATTCGACCAAAGTTCATCTGCGGCGATCAAGAACGACCTCGGCACAGTCTTAAACGTCGAAGGGCCCTATCACCGGATCAGGAAAGCGGCAGACCCCAGCGCACTTGCCCAGCTTATACAACTTCTCGGTGATGCAGCGGCTTGGCTCCCCCTTCAAGCGGCTGCCTCCGTTTATCTCGGCACGCTAGCCAAGCATGCCGCCGACGCAACCTGGCGGGGAGTGTCGGCACTCTTCAAAAACCCCGAGGTAAAGCCGCTTGCCGACACGGCTGAAACCATTGCGGGTGCAGCTTCGGACATCGGTGGGGAAGTTGAGATTTTCGTTGGCCTGAATATCCCAGACAAGAACTGGGGAACTGCTATGCAGATCAAGGCCGGAAACCCAGAGGACATCGCGCGAGCATTGGCGCTATTTGTCGTCAACGCGAACAAAATATCAAAGATGATGGAGGAAGAGATCGCCGCTGGCCGAACGCCCTTCGCGCGGGCAGAGATCGAAATCCGTGAAGGCGACACCCTTATTTTAAAGTGGCGCGACCAGAACTTCGAGATGCACGAGAGAAAGGTCGATAAGTGAAGTCGGTCGAGACTGGCTGCAGGCGCACTCACGGCGCGACGGAATGGTGGAAAGTGCTGCAAGCGGTTGTAGGTAGGGGAAGGCCTTCTCTTACTATTCGGGAACCAGCAAAACACAATGATCATTGTTGGGAGTAAGTATCGTCGTCCGCTGGCGACCTCTGGTCACACTGACCCGGAAGTTCTGTCGATACCCTTCGTTGATCTCTGCTCGGTCGTTGTTGCGAACGATGCGGTCTGGGTTGGCAACGATCTTGCCTTTGTGATGCCTAGGCCACCCTTCGAAAATAATTACCTCATCAAACTGTTTTCCTTTAGCCTTATGCATATTCATAACCACGACGCCGCTCTCAGGCTTTCCACCTGTGGCGAAGTGCTCTTGGACAAACGCTTGCCGAACGATTGATAGTGCATTCGCATACGCCCCGTTATCGCGCCAATCTTGTGTCAGGTCTTGTCGAAGCTGCGCCCCTCGCTCCAGCACCCGAATATTGCGCACTTCCATTCCCACCTCTTTCAGACGAGCACAATCGCCGTCTTCAAGTACGCCTCGAATAGCACGCCAGTCTTTGTCTGGATCACCTGTCAATTCGGTAGAGCGCGCTACTTCATAAACGGCTGACATTGCGTGCAGAATGCTTTTCTTCGGAGGTTCTTTCCCCCTATCAAGGGCAGAACACCATTTCTCGTAGGCCTTACGCACTCCTGCTGCTTCTTTCAAAGCGCCCTTGGTTGGACGATCCCCTCCTTTCCCCTGAAAATAATTGCACATGAGATCAACAAAGACGTCGAAGTGCCCGCCGTCGGCATCCGGCTGCATCAGATGCGCAATGATCTCCGAACCAAGAATTGCTGCTTCCAGTTCGACCACTGCATTGTGTATGACGGCCTGCATCCCAGCGGGAGGCTCTCTAAAGCTATCTGAGACTAGCCGCGTCATCCGTTTCGTCGGAACAAGGATAGCCAACGACCAATCTCGCCTACCGCCAGCAACTAGCCGTCTACGAGCCGAATAAGTCGTTGTGACCAGCTTCGTCATCGCACGGTCGGCTAGAGGATCAAAGACTTCAAAATCAACCCCTGTGTACTGTTCCTGTCTGAATTTACCGGAGAGAATATCGTTGCCGAAAATGGCAATATCGGTTCCGGCGCTACGATGATTTGCATCGCTGAAGTCGATTTCCTCAGGTGTGAACGCCGCCCGAAAATGATTCAAGCGTTCCGGGTCTGCGCCGATGAAGTCGAAGATGCGCTGCTCCGGATCGGCCAACACTATAAGGCGAGCACAAATCCCAAGCGCCTGCACAACGCGCCACTGTTCGGCATTCGTATCCTGAAACTCATCAAGGATAACGACCGGATACATGGCAGCAAGCAACCGCTGCAACCGCTTGCTGCCATGTAAAAGATCGCCAACCAATGGCGCAAAGAGATCAAAACAAACACGTCCCTCTTCGCGCGCGAGCCGCCTTCTCTCGCCGCCTTCTGCTGCTTTCTTTGCAACCTTCTCTTCGTCGGTGAGCTTGTTCTCCGCTTTGTATCCACTGCGGATGTCGGAAAGAGCAATGGCTTCGGCTGACGGTGTCAGAATGTCCAATCTTCTCGGCAGGCCGATGAGATACCCGTGCGCTTTCAAAATCCGCCAGAAGAAGGAATGGTATGTCTCGACCTCAATGCGTCGTTTCAGTTCCTGCGGGATGCTCTTCTCAGCCTCGATCGCTTCCATAACACGAGAAACGCTCGCACGCGCAAAGCTGAGAAACAAAACTCTTTGCTCTGCTAAAAGGGTGTGCTCCGCAATCTGAGCCGCCTTGAATATTGAGACAGTCGTCTTGCCTGACCCCGGCCCACCTGTGATGAGCAAGTGTCCGTCACTATCCATAACCTCAAGCTGTTTCTCAGATAACTCCATCGTCAGCGACTCCCGGCTCAGGCTCCTCCGGCATAACCTCGCCCTCTTCTTCCAATCCAGGAGGAGCGGGATCACAAGCTTCCATTAGCTTCAGGCACGCTTCGCGCAGCCATTCGGGAATTTCTTCTTCGGAGCATTGCGCAACAAAATCCGCGATCCCCCAATTTCCCTTGGCCCATGCGAAATAATCCGCCAAGGCGTTGCGCACTTGGGGCAACGGGTCGGGATATTTCGCGGCTAAATGCGGGGGCCATTCGAGGCCACCAGCAAAACGCTGCAAAGCGGCATCCGTAGTTCCCTCCATCACCAGCGCTTCAATGCCTTTCTTGTCATGCATCAGCATGATCTCAACTTCAGCTTCAATCAGCGCCTGATTAGCAGCTTCCTGCTTGTCACAAAGCGCGAAAGTCCTTTTGCCCAACTCCCTGAATAGCTTGGCCACGCCTGCGATCTTAGAATCGCTGCCAGCGTTGAGCGTGCAAATCCCCAAGGCTTCGAGTGACTTGTATCTTGCAGGGTTCAACTCCGATAATCGGCGACAGACAACCGGGAAGGCAGTGGTCTCCGTCTCACCCTCAGCAACAAGTACGCGACGGGACAAAAGTCCCTCACAAAAGCGCGTCCGAAAATCCTGACGATAGGCCTTGAGCCGGAGATTCTCGGGAAGCGAAATCAGCTTACGGGTCAGCTCTCCATTTGCTGTTCGGCCGAGCACCACAGTTTCCTCTATCGGAAACTCCTCAAGGACGTATGGCGAATGCGACGTGAAAATCGCTTGTGACGCCAACGTTCGTATCTCATGAACAATACGCTTCTGCGCATAAGGCGGAATAGCCGTCTCCGGCTCCTCCATCGCAAAAATGACGTTCTGCTTCCCAGCCGCAATTTGCGAGAGCATGGCAAGCACCAGCATATTAATGGTGCCCGTACCTTGCCTGTAAAACGGAGCGGCATGCTCGCCTTCACCTGTGGCAATAAAGGCGGTAATCACCTTACGCAAGTGATCACGCGTAAGGTTAGACACTTTCAAGTGAGGCTCGACACCCCACTCCTTTGGCACATACTTTTTGAGTGCGGCGTTGATGCTCTCAAGAACCCCCGAAATTCCTAACTTCGGTTCGGCGGCAACGGAGTAGCTGGACAGGTTGCCAATGGTGTCTTCCCACATTTGTGGGCGGACTTCCTTCAACCGGAGGATGATATCCAGCAAACTCCCTCGTTCTAGGCTGAGAGCCCGGCTACCGGTGCGCAGAGAGCGAAGATAAAGAAAGCCGCAAATTTGCTTATCCTTCTTGCGGAATTCCGAGGGCTTTACGTCCTCGGCCAAACTTCGCGCGAAGTAGGACTTACCCTCAAAGTCGTCCTCCTCCGCATCATACCAACCACGAAAAGCCACACGGAGTGCTTCTGTAATGTGCGCGGGATCAATACCTTCCGGATTTGGTTCGTCGTAAAATTTATCTGCAACTGAATCCCAGAACTCTACATAGTCACCGAAGCGACCTTTCTGCTCTTCAGAAAGGTCGGTGATTGCAACTTCGATCTCGATGCACGGCGCCTCTTGAGCGGCGGCTTCGACCTCCACCGCCTGTTCTTGAGCGTGCCCGGCATTAGGTGCGTCGCCCGCTCCATCAACGCTCGCGAGATAGCGCCCTTGAAAGAAATCATGCTCGTCAATCGGTGGAAAGCGATTGAGGCGATCCGGGCCCAGGACCAGGTCCAAGGCCTCCAAAATTGTCGTCTTTCCGGTGTTGTTGTCACCAATCAAGACCGCATGCTTGGGGAGAAGGATGGTTGCATCTTTTATCCCGCGAAAATTTTTGATCTCAATTCGGCATACTCTCAAACCCCCACCCTCCATATTTTATTTGCACACTGATGATAACACAGAGCCTCGAAAAGTGGGAGGCCGCCTATGCGGCGGCCTCTGTTTCGCGGGGTTGGAGGTTGCCGAGATAGTCAGCCGCCTTGGCGGCTTGGCTGGCGGCGGTGAAGACGGCCTTCTTGTCGGCCTTCATGACTTCAAGCCAATGGCCCAGGTATGCGGCGTGGTCAGCGCGCGGCTCCAGTGAGATGCCAAGCTCGGCGCACAGGAATGCAGCACCCAGCTCGGCCACAAGCTCCTCCATCGCATAGGCGTTGTCGCCGAACCGCTTGCCGAACTGCCGGTCGCAGCGGTTGGAAGCGCCCGTCCAGTGGGTCAGCTCGTGCAGCAGAGTCGCGTAGTAGCTCTCGGTGGGCGAACTGGTCTCAGTGCCAAGGAAACGGCCCTTCTCCGGCACCTGAATGGTATCCGTCACGCGATCATAGTAGGCCCGCTCGCCGCCATGATTGATGACAGCGCCAGTCGCCCGGATGTAGGCATCGGCATGGGCGATAGCTTCAGCGGGATTGGCCGGTGCCGGTACTGCCGGCAGCGTATAGCCGTCCACCTGATCGGCGTTGAAGACGTAGCTCGCCTTGGCGACAAAGCGCTTGCGGCCGTTCTCGCCATCTTCGTCAGTCTCAGGCGTTTCGTCGCTTTGAAGCTCCTTATAGAAGACCACCAGACTGGACTTCTCGCCCTTGCGAACCTGCGCTCCGACGGATTGCCACTGGCGGTATGTACCCCAGAGGCCGGATGAGAAGCCCGTCAGCTCAGCCGATGCCCAGAGG
>Ga0180009_10005844_pt1 | contig 13057 bp, 12 predicted proteins | sample OS_PC_MetaG_FD_123537 | JGI IMG/M metagenome (GOLD analysis project Ga0180009, IMG submission 123537) | Groundwater microbial communities from the Aspo Hard Rock Laboratory (HRL) deep subsurface site, Sweden - OS_PC_MetaG | ecosystem: Environmental > Aquatic > Deep subsurface > Groundwater... | reverse complement strand
TTCTAGCAAGCTGAAAAAATGGCCACGGTCGGGACTCTTGCCGCCGGAGTAGCCCATGAAATAAACAACCCCCTGACAGCTATCAGCGGTTTTGCCGAAGGCTTGCGGCGCCGGCTTGGCCATATCCGCGGCCAGGTGAACAATGAAATCTATGACGATTTCGAAGAATATACAAACACCATAATCAAAGAGTGCCTGCGCTGCCGTGATATTGTCCGAAGCCTCCTCACCTTCAGCCGACCGGTGGCATCCAGCATGCAGCCTGTGGATTTAAACCACTGTATCGAGGACACCCTTTTTATCCTGAAGCATCATTTTAAAGAACAGCATAAGATCACGGTTACAACCGAGTTGCATGCCGAACTGCCCATGATCAATGGCGATGAGTCGCAACTCAAGCAGGTAATTATCAACCTTTTAACCAACGCCATCGATGCCACGAATAAAGGCGGGACAATCAAGATCACAACCTGCCCCGATGGAAACAAAAATGCCGTGCTTATTGTCGAAGACTCCGGCTGCGGTATCCCGAAAGATGTGCAGGACAGGCTTTTTGAGCCGTTCTTTACCACAAAGCCCGCCGGAAAGGGTGTGGGCATCGGTCTTTCAACCTGCTATTCGATAGTAAAACACCATAACGGAGAAATAAGTGTGACCAGTAAAGTGGGCAAGGGTTCCTCTTTCTGCGTGCGCATACCAGGTATCATTGAATAATGAAGAACGAAAAATACCCGATACTTGTCATTGACGACGAAGAATCAATCCGAAGGCTGCTGCAAAAGGAGTTGGCCTCTGCCGACCGTGAAATTTTCACCGCCGCCGATGCAGCCCAAGCCATGGATATGGTCCGCCGGCGCTGGTTTGATGTCGTTATTATGGACCTGCTTCTGCCGGACAGCTCCGATCTTGATTTACTCATAAAGGTGAGGGACGCAAGCCCCTCCACGGAAGTAATCATGATTACCGGTCATGGGGACATCGACAGCGCGGTGGAGGCGATGAAACTCGGCGCCTGTGATTTCATCCCAAAACCCTTCAACCTGGACCGGCTTGACATTGTTGTGGAAAAAGCGCATCAGCGGGCTAGACTTTCCAGAGAAAACAAGAGACTGCGGCACCATTCCGGTCTTGATCACGGACCAACCAAGTTCATCGGCAATTCCAAGGCCGTGCAAAACATTCATTATCTTGTTGATAAAGTGGCGCCGGCAAATATTCCGGTGCTTATCACCGGCGAATCCGGAGTAGGCAAGGACGTGGTGGCCAATGCCATTCATGACCGCTCACCCCGTTCCGGCAATCCGATTATCATAAAAAACTGCGCATCCCTGCAAAAGGAACTGGCCCGCAGCGAACTTTTCGGTCATCTGAAAGGCTCTTTCACCGGGGCAATCCAGTCTCAGGAAGGCTTAATGTCATATGCCCACGAGAGCACCCTGTTCCTTGATGAAATAGGTGAACTTCCCCTCGAGGTACAGGCCTCTTTGCTGCGGGTACTGGAGACCCAAAAATACCGGCGGGTGGGAGAGAAAGATGAATGTCAGGTCGATATCCGCTTCCTGTTTGCCACCAACCGCAACCTGGCCGAGGAAGTTCAGGCAGGGCGCTTCAACGAAGCTTTTTTTCATCGGATCAACGCTTTTAACATCCACATTCCTTCCCTGGCAGAAAGAAAGGAAGACCTGCCTTTGCTGGTTGATTACTTTCTCACGACCTTGAGTCCTGATGGCGGAACTTACCGAATGGTGCAAGGCGCAATGAACTGCATGCTTCGCTACGACTGGCCGGGCAATGTAAGGGAGCTCCGGAATGTCATCGAGCGCGCCATTATTCTTTCCGAAAACGGGATTATAACGGAAAAATGTCTGCCCCGCGAACTTGCAGAAGCATCGGAAATTTCTGAAACAAGCATTGCCCTGGAATCGGTGGAAAAGCAGCACATCCTCAAGATTCTCGATTTTTATGACGGAAACCGGAGCAAGGCCGCGGATGCTCTGGGAGTCAGCCGTAAAACCTTGTACCGAAAGATGAAAGACTACGAAACGAATTGATCCTGTTGTTTGTGTGGTTGTTGCATGGTAGCAGCCATTGCGCTTCATACCCGCCCAAAGGAGACTGATGATGAAAAGATTACTGCTTGCAATATCCGTTGTTCTCTTGTGCTTTTCTTTACCGGGACAGGCCGTTTCGGGAGATAAAATCATGAAGATGTCGACCACAACTTCGACGCAGGCCTCAGGTTTGCTCGACGTTCTCCTGCCCGAGTTTGAAAAAGACACGGGTATTATGGTTAAGGTTATCGCCAAAGGCACCGGGGCTGCCATTCGCGACGGCGTTGACGGCAATGTTGATGTTATTTTCGTGCATGCCAAGGAACCGGAAGAGAAATTTGTACAGGATGGCTTTGGAACCAAACGGTATTCGGTAATGTATAATGATTTTGTCGTGTTGGGTCCTGTTGCTGATCCGGCCGGAATTAAAAAATGCACAACAGCCGCTGATGCCCTGCGCAAAATCGCTGCTGCTTCAGCTTTTTTCGTTTCACGCGGTGACGACTCCGGGACACACACCAAGGAACAGGATTTGTGGAAGGCAACCGGTCTGCCCCTGGAACAAGGATCACAGAGCATTGTTCCAGGGGCAGACCGGCCGGTGAACTACATGAGGCCATTGGGTGCGTGGTATCTTTCCATTGGCCAGGGAATGGGCAAAGCGCTGACCTTTGCCGATGAAAAACAGGCCTACCTTCTGGCCGACCGCGGCACATACATAAAGTATAAGTTTGACCGCGAAATCCCGGTTGCCCTGGATATCCTCTGTGAGGGTGACCCCGCCCTGGCAAATCCGTACGGAATTATTCCGGTTAATCCAGCAAAACACCCCCATGTGAAAAATGATCTGGCGGAGAAATTTGTCGCCTGGATTACCTCTGCCCGCGGTCAAAAACTCATCGGCGATTACCGGGTGCTTGGCAAGCAGTTGTTTTACCCTGATGCCGGCAAGTAGAGAGAGCAGGCAAGGATAACTACAGTGGATATTCTTTTTGACAGCCTGTTTTCCGCCCTGCTCCTTGTTTTTTCTCTCGACAAGGAAATGCTGGCCATTGTCATGGTTTCGTTGCAGGTGAGTTTCGCCTCAACCATCCTTGCCGCTCTTGTCGGCATACCGGCAGGATTCCTCGTTGCCCTGGGGAAGTTTCCCGGCAAGCGGATGCTCATTACGGTGCTGAATACCCTGCTGGCATTGCCCACTGTGGTAATCGGCCTGCTTGTCTATGCCTTTATCTCGCGACGCGGCATCTTCGGCCCCCTTGATCTGCTGTATACGCAAAAGGCGATGGTCATCGGCCAGATTATCCTGATTATCCCACTGGTGAGCGCCTTAACAATCGCAGCCATCAGCCGGATAGACACCCGTTACCGCCGCACGGCCATGACTCTGGGCGCCAATCGTTTTCAGACGGCCAGAGTTATTTTCTTTGAAGCCCGCTTCGGCATAACCGCAGCCATCGTGGCTGCCTTTGGCCGGGTTATCTCCGAAGTGGGCATCTCGATGATGCTGGGCGGCAACGTCAAGGGATTTACCCGGACCATGACAACCGCCATGGCCCTTGAGTACGACAAAGGCGCCTTCTCTTTTGCCGTGGCCCTGGGTCTTATTTTGATGACCCTGAGTTTTGCCATAAATATTCTTTTCCATTTTTTTCAGGGCAAGTATCGAACATGAAGATGTATTCGATCCATAATCTGACCAAATCATACAACGGTCGATCCATTTTGGATATTGAGCACCTGGAACTGGAGGCAGCCCGGATATACGGGCTGCTTGGCCCCAATGGCGCGGGCAAGACGACCCTGCTCAATATCCTCGGCTTCCTGGTTCAGCCGACTTCAGGCCGTCTTGACTTTCTCGAAAAACCTGTCCGGTTTCAGGAAACGCATTTGCAGCCTTTGCGGAAAGAGGTTGTTGTTTTAGATCAATATCCGGTCCTCTTTACGACCTCGGTGTATGGAAATCTGGAGTTCGGCTTAAAATTAAGAAAGGTGGACAAGGCGAAAAGGGAGAGGATCATTGACGAGGCGCTTGATCTTGTGGACATGGCTTCATTCAAGCATGTCCCGGCTCATACCCTGTCCGGCGGAGAAACCCAGCGCATAGCCCTGGCCCGGGCCCTGGCTCTTTCTCCCAAGGTCTTCCTCTGCGATGAGCCCACTGCCAGTGTTGATGTGGAAAATCAGGCAGCCATCATTGCCGTATTGAAACAGATCAATGATACCAAAAAAATCAGCATCGTCTTTACCACCCATGATCGTCTCCTTGCCGCAGGACTGGCCCACCAGACTCTTGTTCTCAACAATGGCCGCCTCGTGTCGACAAGCTATGAAAATATCTTTCCCTGCAGGATTGAGGCGGTAAACGGCACAGAGGTTCGCTGTCACCTTGCGGAAAACGCTTGGGTTTTTCTTTCCCCTAACACTGCGGTTTCTGCTGTCGGCAAATCCCGGATATTCATTGACCCGGAAAAGATCACCCTGTATCCCGCTGAAAAAAAACCAGAGAATGTCCATTGTTTAGAGGGCAAAGTTGTTCAACTCATGGATGAAGCAAACCGGGTCCGAATCGTGGTGAATATCGGCTTTCTCCTGACTGTTCTTCTCAAACGCGAAGACTATGAATCCCTCCGTCCCGGAATTGGTGATGCGGTTGCCGTTGCAATAGCCCAAGACGCTGCGATCGTGCCCAATTGACCCGTCCTGGCCGGCAGCGATTTCAAAAAAATACAATGTACCGCTCCTGTTCATAACGCCGTGAGGCGGAGTCATTCTGACCCATTCCTTTTTCCGACTGTTTCCTTTTGTCCATTCCCTGCCAACGCCCATCCCGCAATGAGTTTCCTGTACCTCCTTTCAAGAAAAGACAATCCCACCGAGACTCTGCTTGCCGTCATTGGGTCACGCTGACCCATTTCTTTTTTTTACAAATAAGCCCAACATGCTGATTTATCACGTTTTTCAAGCGTGGCACGTCCGTTGCTATATAGAAAACAAAACGGTTTTTGTATCCAAACCTAAAACCAGGGAACGGCAACTCAGCCAATCATCTCAAAAAAGGACGGTACATTATGGCTATTCAAGAACAAGTGTATGGATTCTTCATTCCCAGCGTGACCCTTATCGGCATTGGCGCCCACAAAGAAATCCCCGCCAAGATCAAGGCCCTCGGCGGGAGCAAACCGCTGCTTGTCACCGATAAAGGGATCACCGCTGCAGGTATCACAAAAAAGATTTCGGATCTCCTCACCGAAGCCAAGATGAAACACGTTATCTATGACGACACGATTCCTAATCCCACCGACAAAAACGTTCACGACGGGGTAAAAGTTTATAAAGACAACAAATGCGACAGCCTGATTACCCTGGGTGGCGGCAGCTCTCACGATTGCGGCAAAGGAATCGGGCTGGTAATCGCCAATGGCGGAAAAATCCATGATTACGAAGGCGTTGACAAGTCCACCAAGCCGATGCCTCCCTATGTAGCGGTGAACACCACGGCAGGAACCGCTTCGGAAATGACCCGGTTCTGCATCATTACAGACACCAGCCGCAAAGTAAAAATGGCCATCGTTGACTGGCGCGTAACCCCCGGTATCGCCCTTGATGATCCGCTGCTGATGATGGGTATGCCTCCGGCGCTGACCGCAGCCACGGGCATGGATGCCTTGACCCATGCAGTTGAGGCGTACGTTTCAACCATTGCCACTCCGATGACCGATTCCGCTGCGGAAAAAGCCATTGAGCTTATTGCCCGGCACCTGCGTCCCGCAGTAGCCAACGGCGGCGACATCGTTGCCCGCGAAGGCATGTGTTTCGCGCAGTATCTTGCCGGGATGGCCTTCAACAATGCAAGCCTCGGTCATGTCCACGCAATGGCCCATCAGCTCGGTGGTTTCTATGACCTGCCCCATGGCGAGTGTAACGCCATCCTGTTGCCCCATGTTTCGAAATTCAACCTGATCGCCAAAATCGACCGTTTTGTGAAAATTGCCAAGCTTATGGGTGAAAACGTCGAGGGTCTTTCTCCTCGCGATGCAGCCGAGCTTGCCTTGGTGGCAATCAAGAAACTTTCCACCGACATTGGAATTCCCGCCGGTCTCGTTGCTCTGGGCAAACGCTACGGTAAGGACGTCAAAGAAAAAGATATCGAGACCATGACCGCCAATGCCCAGAAGGATGCCTGTGGGCTCACCAACCCCAGATGTCCTAAGGATGCCGATGTTATCGCCATCTACAAGGCGGCAATGTAAAAAAGCATCCGCAGACCCTTTGGGTGGCAGGTCGGTCTCGGTCTGCCACCCTCCCCCTTCCCCTTACTTTCTGGGGCAGTTGGCCAGGTACCACTCCAGTGTGGCGTTATCTGCTGTGCTTGAAACAGTCTTGTCTTCAAAGAGGACAACCGGACAAAAAACGTTTTTTCACTTTTCTAACGCTGCACCGACAGCAAAAAGGCGGATCGTAACACAATGAAAGTTATCAATATCAACTTGTCTTACAATTCTGATTTTGTCACCCGGGTTGAAGAGGAAAGCGGCCAAAAGCTCAACCACTGCTACCAGTGCGGAAAATGCACGGCAGGCTGTCCCTACACTGATGAATATGATATTTCAGTCAGCCAGATCATGCGCCTTACCCAGACAGGACAAAAGGATAAAGTTCTGCAATCAAAATCTCTTTGGCTCTGCGCCTCCTGCGAATCATGCACCGCCCGCTGCCCCAACAAAATTGACGTAGCCCGGATCATGGATGTGCTCCGTCATATGGCCCGGCGGGAAGGACATGCCGGAGTACGCACGGTCAAAACCTTCTGGGATTCCTTTCTTAATTCCGTAGAAAGCAATGGCAGGCTCTTTGAAGTAGGCCTGTTGGCGAATTATATCTCCCACACAGGCAGATTCTGGACCGATGCCGGCCTGGGCCACAAAGTTCTCCCCAAAGGAAAAATTCATTTCAGGCCCTCTGAGATGCAGGGCAAAAAAGAAGTCACAAAAATCTTCATGCGCTTCAAAGAAGAATCCGCAAAATGCGGGGCAAAAAAGCTGCCACCGGAAATTTCATCCGTTTCAGAGAGGAAACCGCATAATGAATACATCCCTGAACTACGCTTATTATCCCGGGTGTTCAAGCACCGGAACCTCCCTTGAATACGATATGTCAAGCCGCGCCGTCTGTGGCGCCCTGGACATAACATTAACCGATGTGCCGGACTGGAGCTGTTGCGGCTCCACCCCGGCACACACCGTGGATCACACCCTGTCATCGGCGCTTTCAGCCCGAAATCTTGATCAGGTCGCTTCGATGGGTCTGGATTCCTGCATTACCCCATGCCCAAGCTGTCTGGCCAACCTTAAGACGGCAAAGCACAGGATGGAAGAAGTCGGTTTCAGGGACAAGGTTAACAATCTTCTCGACAAACCGGCCAACACACAGGTTGGAGCAAAGTCTGTGCTGCAGATACTGGTTGAAGACTACGGCGTTGCAAATATCAAGAAAAAAGTGGTGAAACCGCTGACCGGTCTGGCCGTTGGCGCCTATTACGGTTGCATCCTCAACCGACCTGCCGAATTGATGCAATTTGATAACCGTGAACACCCCATGGCAATGGACAATATCATGGAGGCGCTTGGCGCCACGGTGGTGCCTTTTCCTTTAAAGGTCGAATGCTGCGGGGCATCCTTTGGTATTCCGCGAAAAGATCTGGTTATGAGATTGTCCGGCAAACTCCTCGATACGGCTAAAAGCATCGGCGCAATGGCCCTGGTCACGGCATGTCCGCTTTGCCAGATGAATCTGGACATGCGCCAGACCCAGATAAACAACGCCAATAGTTCGAGCCATAAAATACCGATTTTCTACTTCACCCAACTCATGGGTCTGGCCCTGGGCCTGACGGAAAAAGAACTGGGCATGGACAAACTCTGCGTCAGTCCCCGCTCCGTATTGGATGCCCTGACCAGTGTGGAGAATCCCAAGGAGAAGGCGGCATGAAAATAGGAGTCTTTGTCTGCCATTGCGGAAGCAATATCGAGGCTACCGTTGATACCGCTGCGGTGGCTGCCGCAGCCAGGGAATTCCCGGACGTGGTCTTTGCGACGGATACGATGTACACCTGCTCCGAACCTGGACAAGATGAAATAGTTGCTGCCATCAAGGAGCATAATCTTGGCGGTGTTGTTGTCGCCTCATGTACGCCGCGGATGCACGAGCAGACCTTTCGCCGCACGGTGGAACGGGCGGGCCTGAACCGCTATCTCTTTGAAATGGCAAATATCCGGGAGCATGTTTCCTGGATCGGCAAGGACCGCGAGGCCAACACCAACAAATCAATCGACCTCGTTCGCATGGCAACGGAAAAGCTGATGCGCAACCGGCCCCTTTTTTCCAAGAAATTTGATGTCAACAAAAGAGTTCTGGTCATCGGTGGCGGTGTTGCCGGGATCCAGGCGGCTCTTGACTGTGCAGACGGCGGGCTTGAAGTGGTCATGGTGGAAAAAACGGCTACCATCGGCGGCAAGATGGCCAAACTGGACAAAACCTTTCCCACCGTGGATTGTTCCAGCTGTATCCTCGGGCCGCGCATGGTTGATGTGGCCCAGCATCCCAATATCACCCTCTATGCCTATTCGGAAATTGAGGAAATAAACGGCTATGTCGGGAACTTTGAGATCACGGTCAAAAAGAAAGCAACCTATGTAAACTGGGATTCCTGCACCGGCTGCGGGATCTGCATGGAAAAATGTCCGAGCAAAAAAGCCACCGACTCCTTTAACGAAGGGATCGGCAAAACAACGGCCATTAACATCCCCTTTCCCCAGGCAATCCCCAAAAAAGCAAAGATCGACCCCGAATTCTGCACAAAATTAACAAAAGATAAATGCGGAGTCTGTGCCAAGGTGTGCCCCTCAGGCTGCATTGATTATGAAATGCAGGACGAATTCGTCACCGAAAAGGTAGGGGCCATAGTCACGGCCACCGGATACGACCTCTTTGACTGGAGTGTTTACGGAGAATATGGCGGTGGACGATACCCCGACGTCATCACTGCCCTGCAGTATGAACGAATGCTGTCAGCCTCCGGCCCCACCGGCGGTCATATCAAGCGCCCCTCGGACGGCAAAGAGCCCAAAAACATCGTATTTATCCAATGCGTCGGCTCCCGCGACAAATCCGTCGGCCGCCCCTATTGCACCGGTTTTTGCTGCATGTACACTGCCAAACAGGCGATCTTGACCAAAGATCACCTGCCGGGATCCCAAAGCTACGTCTTTTATATGGATATCCGGGCAGTCGGCAAACTGTACGATGAGTTCACCCGCCGAGCCATGGAAGAATACGACACCAAATATATCAGGGGCAGGGTCTCCATGATCTACCCCAAGAACGACAAGCTCCTGGTCCGCGGCGCTGACACACTCATGGGAGCACAGGTTGAAGTGGACGCCGACCTCGTTGTTCTGGCTGTCGGTGCGGAAGCTGCCGTTGGCGCAAGCGAATTGGCTGAAAAACTTCGTATTTCCTATGACTCCTACGGCTTTTATATGGAAGGCCATCCCAAACTTAAACCTGTTGAGACAAACACGGCCGGCGTCTATCTTGCCGGCGCCTGCCAGGGACCAAAGGATATCCCTTCATCAGTGGCACAGGGCAGTGCCGCTGCAGCCAAGGTGTTGGGACTGTTTTCCAAGGACCAGTTGGAAAGCGACCCGCAGGTTTCGCTTGTCGATATAAAACGCTGCATAGGATGCGGAAAATGCATCAAGACCTGTCCTTACGGCGCTATTAATGAAATGGAATTCCGGGGCCTGACCAAGGCAAACGTAATCGAAACAATATGTCAGGGCTGCGGTATCTGTACGTCAACCTGCCCCCAGGGAGCTGTTCAACTCCAGAATTTCACTGACAACCAGATACTCTCGGAGGTGAATGCATTATGCCGGTTCTAGAAGGGAAGGAACTTCGTATCGTCGGTTTTCTTTGTAACTGGTGTTCTTACGGCGGGGCCGACACTGCCGGAGTTGGGCGCTTCAGCCAACCAACGGACCTGCGCATTATCAGAGTTCCCTGTTCCGGCAGAATTGACCCCTTGTTCATCGTCAAAGCCTTGATGAACGGGGCGGACGGCGTCCTGGTCTCGGGTTGTCACCCCAGGGATTGCCATTATTCAGAAGGCAATTTTTATGCCCGGAGAAGGCTGGAAATAATGCAAAGATTCCTGCCTGTTCTCGGCTATGAACCGGAAAGGTTTGCCTATACCTGGGTTTCCGCCTCGGAAGGCCAACGCTGGCAGGAGGTGGTGAAATCCTTCACCGATCAGATTCACAAGCTTGGTCCAGCGCCTAAAATATTAGGGCCGCAAGCCTCGGACACCCTCAGCCTTATGGCAGCAGCTCTGTAATAGCACCCTCAGATCTGAGCCGGACAAAGGAGAACAGGTGAAATTTCAAGAAGAGCTCAAAAACAGTATCAGAAAGGTTCTACCGGAACTGGATATGGTAATCGGCTGGGGCAAAAGCTTTGACCCCCTGCATGCCACGCCGCATTTCATCCGCAGGCAAGAAGATATAGACGAGCTGGTGATAAGCCCCTTAAGCGTTCATAATCTGGCAACGTACCTTCCCGGCCTGCGAGGCAAAAAGGTAGGGATCGTGGTCAAAGGCTGTGATAGCCGCTCGGTGATTGAACTGCTCCAGGAAAACCTCATCGACAGGAAAAATGTCACCATCTTCGGTTTTCCCTGCACAGGTGTGGTGGATCAGACAAAAATCAAAAAGGCCATGGGCCATACAGGGAATATCGAATCCTGCGATATGTCTGACACGGCAATTGTCATCAAGTCGAAAGACAAAACACGTTCATTGCCGCTTTCAGAAATGCTGGCCGACAAATGCCATTCCTGTCGGTACCCTGATGCGATTATCAGTGATCATTTTGTCGGCGACAGGATAGCTGACCCTGCTCCGGCTGCGGCCGATTATCAGGCACTTGCGGCCTTTGAAAAACTTTCGGTCTCCGAAAGATTCGGCTACTGGCTCAAGGAGCTTGACCGATGCACCCGCTGCTATGCCTGCCGGAACGCCTGTCCCTTATGCGTCTGCCGGGATCATTGTGCGGCTGAAAGCCGTGATCCGCACTGGTTGTCCCAAGAAAACAATGTCCGTGACAAATTGATGTTTCAGGTTATTCACGCCTATCATCTGGCCGGACGCTGCACCGAATGCGGCGAATGTCAGCGTGCCTGTCCCGTGGACATTCCTGTACTTTTGTTTAAGCAGAAAATGAACAAGGAAATCAGGGACATTTTTCACTATGAGGCGGGAGTCGACCCTGAAGCCACTCCGCCCCTGCTCTCCTTCAAGATGAAAGAAGAGAATATCACAGAAAAGGTGTGGTAATGGATTCTATTAAATATCTAAAATCAACCGATCTGAAGCACTGGCTTGAAGAATTGGCGCGGGAAAACAGTGTATTCGCCCCACGGGCTGAAGGCGACTCCGTGATTTTCGCCCCCTTTGAGCCAAAACAGGAAATGTCCATAAAACACGCACCAACCGTGCCGCCCAAAAAAACGGTGTTCCCCCAGAGTGAAAAGCTTGTTGATTTCACCTACAGCAAAGATCCGGAAAACTTGGGCAGGGTTATGATTGAAGGCAAGGAAATCCTGCCGGAAGGGACAGCGGTCGTCTTTGGCGGCCGCCCCTGTGACGTCCGCGGCTTCACCATGTTCGACCGGGTCTATCTGGCGGAAAAAACCGCCGATATCTACTACAAGACCCGCCGTGACAACACCTCGTTTATCACCCTGGCCTGCGAAAAACCGGAAAATACCTGCTTTTGTCATTGGGTGGGCAGCAGCCCGTCCGACACAACCGGTTCCGATGTCATGGCCACCCCGATTGAAGGCGGTTATGTACTTGAAGCGTTCACCGAAAGAGGCCAAGATCTCCTGACCTCTCGCCTTCTTGAGAATGGCGACAGATGGATATTGGAAGCCCAGGAAGTCCATACAATCGCGGCCGGCTCCTTGACCGAGGCCCCGAATCTGTCCCAGGCCCCGCAGAAACTCCTGGACGTCTTTGACAACATGGATTTCTGGGAAAACGCCGCAGCCAAGTGCCTCAGCTGCGGCGCCTGCACCTATCTCTGTCCCTCATGCTACTGTTTCAACATCACCGACGAAACAGCAGGCATGCAAGGCACCCGTTTCAGGTCCTGGGACAACTGCATGTCTGCCCAGTTCACCATGGAGGCAAGCGGCCATAATCCCCGGCCCACCAAGGCCCACAGGCTGAAAAACCGGATAGGCCACAAGTTCAGCTACTATCCGACCATCCATAACCGGATTATCTCCTGCTGCGGTTGCGGCAGATGCATCAAGAGCTGTCCCGTGAGCCTCGACATTCGTGAAATCGTTCTGGAGGCCATAAATTACGAACCGGCCGCTGGCGAGGAATAAACAAATGAGCGCAAAGAATCACTATCTTCCGGAAATGGCGACAATCAATGAAGTTATCCAGGAAACACATAACATCATGACCTTCCGGGTGATCTTTAACGACCCGCAGGTCATGGAAAATTTCACCTTCGAACCGGGCCAGGTCGGGCAGCTCTCCTCCTTTGGCACCGGCGAGGCAACCTTTGTCATTAATTCTCCTCCCACCCGCAAAGACTATTTGCAGTTCAGCGTCATGCGCACCGGTGAGGTCACGAGCAAACTCCATGTCCTCAAAGCAGGCGATCAGATAGGCGTCCGCGCTCCCCTTGGCAACTCTTTCCCTTATGAAGACATGAAGGGCAAGGACATCATCTTCATCGGCGGGGGCATCGGCATGGCGCCCCTGCGCCCCCTGATGCTGTACATGCTCGACAACAGAAAAGATTACGGCAAGATCACCCTGCTCTACGGAGCACGATCTCCGGTTGACATGGCCTTCAATTATGAATTACCATCTTGGCTGGAACGTGATGATCTTGAAACACACCTGACCATTGATGCCGAATATGAA
>Ga0180009_10005842_pt1 | contig 13061 bp, 9 predicted proteins | sample OS_PC_MetaG_FD_123537 | JGI IMG/M metagenome (GOLD analysis project Ga0180009, IMG submission 123537) | Groundwater microbial communities from the Aspo Hard Rock Laboratory (HRL) deep subsurface site, Sweden - OS_PC_MetaG | ecosystem: Environmental > Aquatic > Deep subsurface > Groundwater... | reverse complement strand
ATTATTATTTATGTAGTTACTCGAAAATTCGTTGAGTACCTCGTCTATATCGGTACAAATAACTTCAAAACCAAACGATTTTAATGCAATAGCTAGTGTTCCATCTAAACTTCCAAAATCCAATATCTTGATAAAATTTTTATTGGAATTATTTACCTCAAAAGAAAGGATTGAATTTATGATTTTTTCAAATCGTAACTTATGTTGGATAGCATATTGTGAGATTTCAATTTTATCATTTAATAATGATATTAACTCTAAATTATTTTTCATATTATCTCGCTTTTATTCGTTTTTAATAAATATCAATAAATAATATGTGTAAATTAAAAAGTAATTATTAATCTATTATATCTGTCTCTGACATCTAGAAGTCTTGAGTTATAAGGCTTAATAACCCTATATGTCAAAAGGGGTAATAAATTTTTCATTGAGTTCATTAATTTCCATCCAAAATCAATTATTGTTGACTACATCTTCAATTGTTTCAACAAAATGTTTCCAAGAATATTTTCTTTTTTCAACTTTAACATTATTCGAAAACTCTTTTTCTTTTTTTTCACTATAAAATTTTATAATTGCTTCAGCCAATTTTTTCGGGTTGTTAGGTGGAACTATGAAACCTGTTTGACCATCAATCACAACTTCAGCAAGTCCACCGACATCAGTCGATATAACTGGTTTATCGAAATTATAAGCAATTTGTGTGATGCCGCTTTGCGTTGCAGAAATGTATGGTAGCACGACTACATCGGCGGCTGAAAAATAAATATTTACTTTATCATTTGGAACATAATCGGAAACGAACTGAACAAAATTTTCCAACTGCAATTCTTTTACACGATTGCGATACTTTTCTTCGTCATCATAGAACTCGCCTACAACTAACAAACGTGGAGGAGTTGACGTTTTCGCAATCTCATTCATTGCATCAAGTAAAACCATCAAGCCCTTATATTGGCGGATATAGCCGAAAAATAAAATTACTTTTTCTGAATAAATGCCTAACGTTTTATGTGCTTGAGGTTTATCGATTGGTGAACCAAAAATTTCATAAACAGGATGCGGTGCGAATTTATATTTTGCATTTGGGAAAAGAGAGAGGAGATCGGTCTCAACAGATTTTGATTGGACTATAAAATAATCGGATTGTTTAAATGCATATTTAGTGAAAGCAATATCGCCGGGACGTTTTTCGTGCGGAATTACATTATCGCATATAAACAAGACTTTTATGTTAGAATTTTTCTTTGCGTATTTAGCGATTGTTCCAAAACAAGGCCCGAAAAAAGGAAGCCAATACTTAAAAATTAGTAAATCAGGTTTTCGTTCGCGAATTTCTTTGGCAACTTTTATCCAATTAAATGGATTGATAGAATCGATTAATTGAACGACAGGAACTGATGGTGACTTGCCGTCTATTTCGTTCTGAGTTTTACCGGGAAAGAAAATTTTTGGATATTGCCGGGTGAAAGTAATAATTTCGACTTGATGATTTTTGCATAAGTATTTTGCGAGAAGCGAATTGAAATGAGCGATACCACCACGCCAAGGGTAAGCCGGACCGATAACAATAATGTTCATGCGTTTTCAGAATCCAACTTTATCTCTGATGATATACAGAGGCCTCTGTTTAACTTCGTCGTAGATTCTACCGATGTATTCACCGATGATGCCGAGCGTTAGCAGAATCATCCCGCCTAAGAATGCGATAGAGACGATCGTTGATGCCCAACCGAGAATTGCCTTGTTGGTAAAAAGTTTTTCGTAAATAACGTACAAACCACCCACGAAAGAGATGATAGCTGAAGTTAATCCCACATAAATTGCAAAACGAAGCGGTGCTTTTGAGAAAGAAAAAATTCCGTCTAAAGCAAGCCCTATCAGCCGGCCGAGTGTCATTTGAGGTTTACCGGCGAAGCGAGATTCGCGATGAAATTCGACACCCGTTTGTTTGAAGCCAGCCCAAGCACGCATACCGCTGATATATCTGTTCCGTTCGGGCATTTTTCTAAAAACGTCAGCAACCTTCTTATCTATTAAAGAAAAATTTCCCGCCTCCATAGGTATAGAGACAGAAGAAAATGCGTGCATAACTTTATAAAAGGAATGAAAAGCAACTTGCTTCAAGAAATTTTCTTTTCTGCTTCTCTTTATTGTATAAACAACTTCAAAACCTTCTTTCCATTTGCTGATTAAGTTCGGAATCAACTCAGGCGGGTCTTGTAAATCGCCATCCATTAAAATTACCGCGTCGCCTGAGACAAAATCCAAACCTGCAGAAATAGCGACTTGATGTCCGAAATTACGGGAGAAACGAATTAATCTAACTCTTTGATCTTGCTTGTTTAGATTTAACATCAAGTCAAAAGAGTTATCTCTGCTGCAGTCATCTATAAAGATAATTTCAGCAGGGCTATCAAGCTTATCCATTACTGCTTTCAATCTTCTGTACAGCTCTGGGATTGTTTCCTGTTCATTAAAAATCGGTATTACGATAGAGTACATATTATGTCGTTGCTTTTTTCTTCTTTTTGTATAAAGAATATACGATACCTATTGCACATAATCCAATAGAACTCAGTGTAATAAAAGATCCTCGTTTAAATGATTCAGGCTCGAACTTGATTTGAACTTTATGATTACCTTGCTTTACGGGTACAGCGCGGAGATTCCAATTGGATCTCAAAACCTTATGTTTAACTCCATCGATGAAAGCATTCCAACCGGGATAATAAATTTCGCTTAGAACAAGTATCCCATCTTTTGGTGTAGAGACATCAAGATAAATCGAGTTTAGATTATATGAAGCGATATTAGCCTTCCAAGAGCTCCAATCGTTTTGTCTGTCGCCGGTGATCTTCGGGTCTTCTTCAAGAATTACTGTCTGGCGCGGGTTAAACTCTTGGCTTGACATATATGCTTTGATAGAGTTTTCATCTGTAATAACTCTGTAATCATAAACAAAATAAGACCGAGGTAAATAAGTGTTGGATGTTTTTAATCTCATACTTCGTGCCGCTTCGTCAACTTCAATGCGATACTTGGCATTCAGCAAGTCGCAAACCTTGTCCCATGTTTCAGCCGGCGGGTATATTCTTTGAAGCGAGAGCGGTGTGTAGCCTTCCATCATAAAAATTTTATCGACCATACCTTGATTACGGTCGAGTATCATATTCCTGCCTTTACGTGAATTAATACGGAAGTATTCTTTCTTTCCCTCTTCCTTTAAATAATTAACAAGCTGTTCTGTACTTTTGTAATATTCAGTGGGGCTAACTTTTCCGTTGTTGAATGAAAACCCGAAAATATTTTGATCTATAAATTGTATCAGTATTAATAATCCGATTAAGACAAAAGAAGAGATTTTAGATAAATAAAAGATGAATATCAAAGCACTTATTACGATAGCAAAGGCGATAAAAATATTTGCATTCGAGGTTGCGATTTCTCTAATCTGCAAAAGAAATTCCTGGTTGGGGTAGGTCTGAAATAAACCGGTTTGAACTAAAATCCAAATTAGGACAGAGGTTGAAAGTATAACAATCAGTACGATTTTTAATCTATTTTTATTATAAGTTAATAGTTCTCTTAATCCGAAACCGCTTAGAATGGCTGCGGCAAAGCTGAACCAGAGCGACATTCTTCCCGGATTTCTGAATAAATGAAAACCCGGAATATTGAAGAAGAAGAACTTGTGGAGGATAAAATAATCGCCAAGCGCATATAGAAATCCAAACAAAAGTATAAAGCTGAAGAAACCGATTATCTTATTTTTAAAAGCTAATGTTAAAGCAATTACGACTAAAATTAATGCTGCAATTCCAATATAGATGTTTGTTTCCCAGTATTGCCAGTAGGCACCCGGTCCCCAATAATTATTTTCGACTGCACTGTGTTCTCCAAAAAACTTTGGAATTAATAACGTGATAATTTGTTGAGGGGCTAAAGTGCCTTCCTGAGATTTTTCATAAGTTATTTCTGCCCTTGCCGATTGAGGCGCAAGTTCGAGAGTCGGTAACATTTGAATGGCCGTAAGAGCTATTGCAATAATTACGAAGCAGGCAGCATAAGGAACAATCGGTATTGCGTGTTTGATACCGGGTGTTTTGATTGTCCAACCGAATTCAAAAATAAAATAAAAGAATAAGAGCAAAAATATATATAAACTTAATTGTGGAAAGCCGGCAAGTACCGAATGACCGAGTACTAATCCACCGAGGATAGTGAAAAGGAGAGATTTTTCTTCGAGTGCTTTTTTGAAAAGAAGAAATATTAGAGGTAACCAGGAAACATGATTTATAATTATCTGGTGAATCCCGTGCGTAATCATAAACCCGGAGAGCGTGTAAACTAGAGCGCTGAATAGGGCAATTAGTCTGTCTAATTTGAAATGGCGCATCAAGTAATACATTGTTATTCCGGCAATCATATAATGTAGAATCACAAACAATTCGACCCAGTAAAAATGCAAACGGTCGCTGCTTACGAAAATGGTAAGAATTAAATTAGGAATATAAAACAATGCCGATTGTATGTCAGCTTGGAAAGGCATTCCGTTGAATGTGTATGGATTCCAGAGTGGTAGTTCACCGTTTGATATCGATACAGCAGCAAAGTTGCGGAAAGGATAGAATTGATAAAGAAAATCTTCCCACATGAACGCCTTCATTAAAAGAAGATCGCGGAAGAAAACGATTACTGCAGCGACGATGAAAGCTATTGCGTGCCAGTCTTTTATGTCGAAGTTTTTTTTCTCTTGAAGTTGTTTCAGTTTTTCCTTTTTTGCCATATCACTTGTTCAGGAGGTTCTGAATTGTGTTGAAAACTCTATCGACGTGAATGTATTGCATACAGTTGTTTTTGCAAGTAGGGGAGAAGTAACAGTTGCAATCGAATTCGGGTTCGAGTATTTCGCCAAGTCCGTAAAGCTCGAATTCGTTTCTGTTGAAAATGTTGTTGAAAAGAACAATCTTCTTTCCAAGTCCGATTGTAATGTGCATTGCCATTGTTACGGCAGTAACTATGAGGTCGCATTGATTGACTTCCGACATGAATTGTTTGAGTGGGAAATGACCTAAATATTTTGCACCGCTTTGTTTTGCGATTTTAAGATTTTTCGCATGTTCTTGTTCACCACCCAAAAGTAATGGAATATAACCGACTTTTTTTAATTTCTTAGCTAATTCAACCCAGTATTTTTCAGGCCAGAGACGTGAAGTCCACCTGCCGCCGCAGCCGGTATTTAAGCCAACAATCTTTTTATTTTTCGGAAGTTTCCAATCAAACCCACTTAATCCATTCTCAAGTATGTACTTCTCACCCTTGAATTTAAATCCGGCAATCTTGAAAATTTCATCCAAATAACTTTTCGTGTTAGCTTTATTAACGTCGTCGAACAAACCGGTGATAAATTTGTGTTCGGCTGCTTTGTTGATTGGGGAACACTTACCATTTTTGAGTGTAAATCCTTTTTTGCTGTTAGCAGAGAGCATAGAGCAGAGAGCTGAGGCTTCTTTGTCTTTGTCGAAATTATAAATGATATCGAACTTAACAGCTTGCAACGTAGTAATGCTTTGAACGGTGAATGGTAGAACAACATCGACAATACTTGGAACGACTTCGGGCGTTAAAGTTAGCCACCATATTTCAGCTTTTGGGTTTTTCTCTTTAAGCTTATGCAGGATAGGAGTTGTTCTAATGACATCACCTATCGCTCCAAGTTTTATGATAAGAATTTTACCGGATGTCTTATCGTAGTAAGAGCAAGGATTTCCCTTTTTATCGAAGCAATGCACTCCGTGTTTTTTGTGAGGTTTGCACGGGATATCTCCCCGAAAATACCTGCAGTCACTTTTAACTTGCTTCAAGGATATTATCCCTTATTTCCAAAATTCTTTAATTGAGAATTCTTCTTTTGATGCGCGAGTTTTTGTGATCATCTCACCGATAAGTCCGATTGAGATGAATTGTATTCCTACGATCATTAGCAACACGCCTCCTAAAAATAAAGGACGATTGCTCAAGGCGGTTAAACCTCTAATCCATTCCACAACAAGCCATGCGTCAATTGCAAAACCGGCGAATGCGAAGATTATACCCCAGAAGCCGAATAAGTGCAAAGGTCTTTGCAAGTATCGTGTGGTAAAAAGCATCGTGATTAAATCCAAAAACCCTTTCCAGAAACGGCCGAATCCGAATTTGGTTTTCCCATACTTACGTGGATTATGCTGAACAGGTATTTCGCCGACCGAGAAACCTTTCCAATGAGCTAAAGCCGGAATATATCTGTGCAACTCGCCGTAAATGTTGATTTCTTTTACGACGTCTTTTTTGTATGCTTTTAAACCGCAATTAAAATCGTGTATTTTTATTCCTGTAAATAATGAAGTAACAAAATTAAAAAAGCGGGAAGGAATTGTTTTAGTAATCGGGTCGCGGCGTTTCTTTTTCCAACCGGAAACCAAATCGACGCCTTTCAATAAAGCATTTGTCAAATTAGGTATTTCAGCGGGGTCATCTTGTAAGTCGGCGTCCATCGTTATAATGATATCACCTTTTGCGTGTTCAAAACCGGCTGATAATGCGGCGGATTTACCGTAATTTCTTCTAAAAATTATTACCTTTACGCGGTTATCTTTTTGGCGTATCTCTTTTAATACTCGTGCCGAATCATCCGTGCTGCCATCGTCAACGAACACAATTTCATGCTTACTATTCATCGAAATCAAAGTATTATGAAGTTTATCGTATAACTCTTTTAAGGAGTCACGTTCATTATAAAGCGTGATTACAACCGAAATATATAATTGCTGTATGGGTGCTTGTGGCGCTTCTTTTCTCGCTTCTTTTCGTTCTTGCGAATAATGAGGCCTATATCTTCGTCGCTGAGGTCTCTGTTGATTTTGTTGTCTCGGTTGTTCGACCGGTACTTCAGTATTCTGCTTCTGTTCAGGTTGTTGATTATTATCAACCATTTTATCCTCTTGAAATTATTTCGAATCAAGATACGATTATTTATTAATAAAATCAACGAACCTTCCGAAAATTATATTGACATTCCTTTCTTAATTAACTATATTTTCACAAATTAATTAACTAAATCTAATTGAGAACGAGGCATTTTATGACAGGTAAAAAGAAAAAATTTTGGCTTGTCTTAATATCTATCCCGGTCATTATTATCGTCGGGGTTACAATCTTCCTAAAACTTTATTTCACAAACGAACGTTTAAAAAGCTTTGTCATCCCACAAATTGAAGAGGCAACGCAGCGCCAGGTCGAAATTAAGGATATCTCATTATCTATTTTTCCGACATTCGGAATCGAAATCGAAGGCTTTAGAATCTCAAATCCTCCGAACGTGAAGTTTGAAAGCAAAGACTTTATTTCTCTTGACGAATTATTGATAGACGTCGAAATTTTTGCACTTTTACGGAATCGAGTGGAGGTAAATGAATTTAAACTTACAAAACCGGTTATTTTTCTGGAGGTCAATAAGGACGGCATCGCAAATTATTCGATGCCGGCAGATGCTCATAAACCTGAACGCGAACCAGAAGTAACGGTAAGAGTGGATTTCGAGTCATCGGCAGCGCTTCTTGTGTCCAATTTCCGAATAACTGATGGCAATATTCAATATGTAGATTTTAAAGAAGACAGGCGATTTGTGATTGAGGGGTTCAACCAAAAAACCCGGATCGCAACAGCATCTGGCGCTAATAACATAATAATAAAATCCGATGTCGGAATCGATGGAATTAGTTATGGTTCGACTAAAAGTTTACTTGTGGAAAAACTTCCCGTTAAAATGAATCTAACTTTATCTTACGTGGGCGAAAAAGATGAATTGGTATTCGATTCAGTTTTGGTAAAAATTCGCGAACTCGGAATGAAAATGACAGGAGCAATCGCAAACACACAAACAACTCCTTACGTTAATCTTAAAATTGAATCGAATAATGAGCAGGTATCCAAATTGCTTACCCTTCTTCCACAAGAATTATTAAAAGCTTCCGAGGGTTTAACCACAACAGGATTATTCAACCTGTCGTTGGCGGTCAAAGGTGAGTTGTCCGATAGTACGGTGCCGGCAGTAACCGGAAATTTTTCGGCATTGAACGGAGCGCTCAAATATGCACAGCTTCCCAAATCTATCACTAATATAAATTTAAGAGGTGAATTCGAACGAACCTCCCAAATCGGTAGGTTTGAAATCAATAAACTTTCGCTAAATCTCGGAAACAATAGTGTAACGGGAAAATTCTCTGTAAACGATTTCGACGACCCGTCGCTTTCTGCAAACTTCAACGCCGCTTTTAATTTAACAGATATAAAAGATTATTATCCTCTGGATAAAGGAACAGAACTTTCCGGAGTGATGAAGGGAAATGTTTCTCTTGCGGGTAAAGTCAAAGCCCCTAAAAATATTAAAGCTGACGGTAAATTAGAGTTCGACAATGTATCGATGATGACTGCTGATTCACCAAAGCCCGTTAAAAATTTTACCGGAACGATTGCGTTCAACAATCAAATTATAGAATCAAAACAATTGTCGATGAATATCGGAGAGTCGGATTTGAAGTTAGCATTCAAGATGTCGAATTATTTAGCTATGTTTCTGGAAGAAGTGGAAGGGAAACCCTCCGTTTCGCTGACTTTAAACTCCAATAATTTGCGCACAGCTGATTTGATACTTGAACCCCGTTTACCCCGTGAACGGGGTTTACGGGGTGAACCGAGTACAGAAACCAAAACAGGAGAAAAGCCGAAACAAGTCGGACTTCCATTCCCGGATGTGGATATTTCAGCCAGTGTGAATATCCAAAAGCTTTCTACGGATAAATTCGATTTCTCGAATGCTCGCGGTTCAATGAATATAAAAGATGGAATTGTGATGCTTCAGAATTTTTCCGTGAATGCTTTTCAAGGGAACATAACAACACAAGGTACTCTCGACTTAAGAAAGTTTGAAGAACGACCATTCAATCTTGAACTCGATATAACCGGAGTTGAAGCAAACGCTTTTCTACCGAAATTCACTTCTTTCGGAAACAATCTATTCGGCAAATTTTCGATGAACACAAAAATGAAAGGCAGCTTGGACGATACACTCGGGCTTATATCTCAAACTCTATCTGGAGACGGAAGGGTACAAGTAAACGACGGCAGATTTGTAGGTTATCCGTTAATGGCATCTATAGCAGAATTTACAGGTGTTCAGGAGTTGCGGTCAGTTGACTTTAAGAATTGGTCGAACATTTTTACGATTTCGAACGGTCGAATTACATTGAAAGATTTGAAAATAAATGCACTTAACAACGATTTTTCTGTGAATGGTTCGCAAGGATTCGACGGTTCTCTCGACTATAGGATAGGTATTAAATTGTCCGGTTCTCTTTCGGATAAAATAAAGTTAGGCGGCACAGCGGGTCAAGTAATCAATTTGCTAAAGGATAAGGACGGCAGAGTAACAATAAACTTATCCGTCGGTGGATATTTAACGAAGCCGGCTATAAGCATAAACACCAAAGAACAGCAGAAACAACTCGAAGAACTGGCGCGTCAAGAGTTTGAAAAAAAGAAAAGCGAGTTAGAAGGGAAAATACTAGAAGAAGGCAAACAATTAGTAGATAGTGTTAAACAGAAGGGCGCGGAAGGATTAAAGAAAAAAGCAGAAGATGCGTTCAAAAAATTGTTCAAGAAGCCGTAAGGAATGAGTATAAATACAAGTAGAATATTTGTAAAACCGAAGAAATCGCTAGGACAAAATTTTTTAATTGACGATAATATCGCTAAAAAAATTGTTGCAAGTCTCAGCTTATCAACGCAAGATGTTATTGTTGAAATCGGTCCCGGCGAAGGGGCACTCACTAAATTTATTATCGAGAAAGTTTCTAGATTAATAGCTGTAGAAATTGACAGCGTGGTCGCAGCTGAACTGATGCGTAAGTTTTCCTGTGAAAAGTTAGAGGTAATTAATAAAGATATATTAGACTTAAAATTTTCCGAGTTAACGGATAAAGGCGAAAAAAAAATCCGACTTGTTGGAAACATTCCTTACTATTTAACAAGCGAGATTCTGTTTAATACAATCGACAACAGGTCTTATATATCCGATTTTACAGTAATGATACAGCGTGAAGTAGCTCAACGAATTGCTGCGAAGCGCGGGACAAAAAGTTACGGAATACTTTCTCTGCTCACACAATTTTACGGTAAGCCGGAAATTCTATTCAATGTTTCGGCAAATTGTTTTTACCCGAAACCAACAGTAACCTCAGCCGTAGTAAGGATAGTTTTTTATGATGAGCTTCCTTATAGTGTGGATGAAGATCTGTTTCGTCTAATCGTCAGAACAACTTTTGGTAAACGCCGGAAGACTTTAAGGAATGGATTAAAGTTTTTGCCTTTCGATGAAGACGTTGTTCAAAAAATTATCGGCAGTATCGATTTTCCGTTGGAAAAAAGGCCTGAAGAGCTAACTGTGGAAGAATTCGTCGACCTAACAAATAAAATAACTCAAATAATAGAAAATGGTTGAATTAGACAAAAATACAGACAACACGAATGAAGATGCCATATCAACACCTTTACGCCGAGGTTTGAAGACGATTGAAGTTGACGAAGAGTTGATGTTTGATATCGAAGAGCTTATTCACGAAAAAGTTGCGCCTGCTCTATTGAATATACTCACCGACCTTCATCCGGCAGATATCGCTGAAATTATCAACCACTTAAAAGAAGTTGACGACAGAGAATACATTTTCAACCTACTCGATGTTACGACTGCCGGCGAAGTTTTGTTAGAGTTAGACCTCGGGATAAGGCAGGGGTTGCTGCAAACATTATCACAAGAACGCATCTCGTTGTTAGTCGGGCAGTTGGAATCGGATGATGCAGCCGATATCATCGCTGAACTATCGGATAAGATGGCGGATACGGTTCTTCGCGGAATGCCCGCCGAAGATTCGGCAGAGGTTCAGGAACTTCTGCGCTATCCCGAAGACACAGCCGGCGGTATTATGGCTACCGAGGTGGTTACGGTGAATGTCCACGACACCGTTCACCAAGCGATGGATAAAGTGCGTGAAGCTGCAAAAGAAATCGATGACATCAACGTATTGTATGCGGTTGACGATGCAAGTATTTTGTGCGGAACTTTGACGCTAAAAGATTTAATTACAAATTCACCGCGACAGCGGATTCAGAAATCTATGTCTGCCGACATAATTAGCGTTAACGTGATGACCGACCAGGAAGAAGTGGCAAATATTATGCAGAAATACGACCTAATCTCGATTCCTGTAGTGAACGATAAAAATCAGTTAGTCGGTAGAATTACTATTGATGACGTAGTCGATGTCATTAAAGAAGAAGCGACTGAAGACATCGAAAAAATGGCCGGTATTACCGGAACTGAAACTTCTTCCTCGTCCGTCTTGCGAATCATGAGATTACGGCTGCCCTGGCTTTTGATGGCATTCGTCGGCGAATTGTTGTCGGCTGTTGTGTTGAGCGAATTCCAAGCTTCATTAGAAAAAATTATAGTTGCTGCTTTTTTCATCCCGATTGTTATGGCAATGGGAGGAAACGCAGGAATACAATCTTCGGCAATAGTAGTGCGCGGACTTGCCACCGGTGAAATTTGGTATGGACAAATTAAACAAAGATTGATAAAAGAATTCGGTATAGCGATATCTAACGGGCTAATTTTAAGTTCGCTTCTTACTCTTGTCTCTTCAGTTTGGTTCGGAGACTTTTGGTTCGGATTTGCAATCGGTGTTGCATTGCTTATTGTAGTTATCAATGCGACAGTCGTCGGTGCAATGATGCCGTTCATATTAAATAAAATCAAGATTGACCCGGCAGTATCTACAGGTCCTTTCATCACTACAACAAACGACGCCCTCGGTTTACTCATCTACTTTATGTCGTTAACTGTTATCTATCTACGTTAATGCGTATCAAAAACTACATCTCTCCGTTATTACCGCACGATATCGTAGTAATTGTGTTTAGTGTTTTTCTCATCGTCGTCAATATAATATTTTGCGAACGTATCGAACATTGGAGTATTTTGACCGGGTTAAATATCTTTGTCATTGCATTTGTCGTTATTATCGCAAACTTATCGGAGAGCGAACGTAACAGCATCATAAAAAATATACGAATCTGGTATATAGCGCCGATGGTTTTATTGACGTTTAAACAACTGTATTTTATGATTGCACCGATTCACGGAAAAGATTACGACGATCTTTTGATAGAGATAGACAGGTTGTTGTTTGGCGTTGACCCGACAGTTTGGTTATCAAAATTTGCCACACCAGTTTTAACAGAGGTAATACAAATAGCGTATTCGAGTTTTTATTTTCTATTCATCGTTGCCGGTTACGAGTTGTACAGAAAAGGTGAGATGGGAAAATTTTATTTTTCAGCGTTCTTGGTAGTCTACGGATTTTATTTATCGTACATTGGTTATTTCTTCTTACCGGCTGTCGGGCCGCGATTTACTTTGCACAATTTTGCAACACTAAACACCGAACTGCCGGGATTGTTCGTTACGAATTTCCTTCGTGACTTTGTTAATTACGGTGAATCTATTGTGAAAGGACATCCAAACCCGGCTGAGATTGTTCAACGTGATATTTTTCCCAGCGGCCACACACAAATGACTCTGGTTTTGTTGTATATTACAAAAAAATATAAGATGAAAACAACCGGATTTATTTGGACGACAGGAATACTTTTAATTTTCGGGACTGTGTATCTAAGATATCACTATGTGATTGATTTGATTGCGGGCGCTCTTTTTATGCTATTGACGGTTTGGAGTGCGAATTATGTTTATGAAGGATGGAATGTAATGAGACAACGGTTAAGCTTGAATCCGCTCTACAAGTCGAGTCGTCGACCTTCGGCGGACTAAACATATCTGTTTCATGCTTAGGATTTTCTTGAAGATCTACTACCTCTCTACTCTACGAGTCTTCGACTCTCTACGAGACCGTAGGTCGAAGAGTCGTAGACGAGACCGTTCTATCTACGATACTGTAGGT
>Ga0180009_10005841_pt1 | contig 13061 bp, 15 predicted proteins | sample OS_PC_MetaG_FD_123537 | JGI IMG/M metagenome (GOLD analysis project Ga0180009, IMG submission 123537) | Groundwater microbial communities from the Aspo Hard Rock Laboratory (HRL) deep subsurface site, Sweden - OS_PC_MetaG | ecosystem: Environmental > Aquatic > Deep subsurface > Groundwater... | reverse complement strand
CGGTAACTGACGATGGTGCCAGGAAAAATAGATACCTGTGTCCCTGGTTTGCAGCTACGAAACCACTGACCAGCCAGACTATTGCAAAATAATAAGCATAGTTCACTCTGTTTTCGTTTGCCTTCAATAAAAGCAGCAAGAGTGCAAATGGCAAAACAAATAGCATTAAATTGAGATTCGGATAGAACTGCCCGTTCTTTATTCGCTCAAGGGTTGTTTCGCCACCTCCAAAGAAATTAGATGGCTGTGATTCTGCCACCGTGGCCATGTATACATCCTTCTGGGCACCGCTTTCTGAAAAAAGGAGATTATATGGTGTTGAAACCATGTTATAAACATGATTTCCCTCGCCTGCCACCATAAGGCCTCCTGCTCCAATGAGAACCGTGGCAATCAATACGTTGAGGGCGCCAGTCTTTTTGCCACGATTATTTAGATAGTCCGCAACATATATGGCGAATAGAGGCAGAAATGACACGAAAAATGGTATCAGTATATTGTAGTTGTTGTAGTAGTATTGGAGGGGGTACTTTTCGGGCTGCAGGAGACGCATGGTAACCGAGCCCACAACGGTCAATATCAATAGTGCCTTCATCAAATTCATATCCTGCTTATATAAAAAGAATAAAACAGTAGCAACAGAGATGAACAGGGCCACATAGCCGGCACCGCTCCAATTGGCATAACTAAAACCAAAAAGAATTCCCCCCAAAACCGGTGCTAAAAGCGACTCCGGCCGCTTTAACTCAATTCCGTCCTTGGCAGACTTCAAGAATAGAAACAGGGCAGCATATATGAACACACCATAAAGTACCTCCTTGTCGATGGTGCCTGCATACACCCGGGTAAGGTTGAGGGGGATAAAGGCGTATAAGAGAGCTGCAAACAGGCCTGTCTTTTTGTCAAAAAGCTGGCTTACCACAAGGTACAATGCCAGCGCTGCCAAGCCCCCGCCAAAAACAGCTGGAAACATCATCGCCCAGCCCATCATGGAGATGCCAAGCGGATTTACCAGCAGGAAGGTATATGCAAATAAATAAGGAAGAAACAGGGTGTCCTGTACCCAGGGGACTCTGCCATCTGGATAGTATGCGAGTTCATGAATATATGGTATGCCTCCATCCTCAACAACATACTCAGCCATCATGAACTGAAACCATGCGTCGGGGTCAGCAAGCCTTGGACCATGCGAGATGTATACAATACTAAAGCCCACAAGAAAGATAGCTAAAAGCAGAGGATAAATTCTTAGGTTTCTTGATTCAAGTTCCTCTATTATATCCATGATATCCGCTCTAAGTAATCCTATTAACAACGATAAGTATTTTAAGTTTTGTCAAAAGGCATTTATGGCGGGCATGACAATCCGGGGATATGAAAGACATCTTGCGCGGGAGCCTGGTTTTAACCTCCAGCAATCTGGCCGTGAGGGTGCTTGGTTATTTATACCGGGTTCTTGCCGGAAGGATGCTCACGACTGCAGAATTTGGGATTTTGAATCTTGCACTTCCCATCCAGTACATGATCATTATCCTCAGCTCCTCAGGCATTGCCCCTGCAATCTCTAAATTTGTTTCAGAATACGAAGCAGGAGGGGAATATAAAAAAAGAGATGGTGTAATATCATCGTCTCTTTTGTTCTATACATTGATAGGAATCGCACTCGGTATTTTATTCTATCTTGCCGCCCCATACATTGGCACCTATATCTTCAATGAGGAGCGCGCAATCGTCCCGCTCAAGATTGCCTCGATTGCACTTCCGTTTGGTATGCTTGTAGCGGTTTACACCGGCATATTCCAGGGTTTTAAAAGAATGGAGTATATGGGCGGCACGCTTGTAATTGAGCAGGTTTTAAGGGTCGTCTTTGCTGTCCTGCTCCTGTCTGTGAGTGCAACTGCCATAAACGCGATTATTGGCTCAACTCTGGGTTTTATAGTGGTATTGCCGATTGCCTATCTCTTGTTTAGGAAAATGGGCCTTAAGATTTCACAGCCCAGTTTTGATGAATTTAAAAGGATTTTCAAATTTTCGCTTCCAGTGTCTGCAACGGCCCTGGCAGCGTTTGTGCTGGCGTATATCGATATCCTGCTTCTTGGGTACTTCATGTCAGCTGAAGATGTCGGGATATATTCTGCAGCGTCCCCCACCTCGCGCCTCGTCATGGCATTTTCTGCCGCGCTTTATGCTGTCATGCTGCCATCTATTTCAGAGACTGTGGCAAAAAAAGACAGTGTTCAGTTGAGAGGATATATAAGCTATGCTTACAAGCTGTCGATTGTAATTTTACTCCCGGTTACGCTCGTTTCTATTCTTCTTTCTGGACCAATAATAACAGTCCTATTTGGTTCCCGATATTTGGCTGCTGTCGCACCATTTGAGATACTGGTAGTCGGCACTGCATTTTTAGGTATTTTCACACTGAACTCAAGTATTTTCCAGGGTGCCGGGAGGCCGGGTATCACGATGGCCATTTTAATATCGACTGCGGTTTTGGACGGAGTATTAAACTGGGTGCTGATACCCCGGTTTGAGATTGTCGGTGCGGCGCTCGCCTCGACTCTGAGTTTCGTGTTCGCCGGAGTCGGTTCCACTCTGCTGCTCGTTGTTTATTTGCGCAGGTCTCCCATTTAAATAACATAAAGAAAAAGAGATTTGTGGGGTTTATTATGGAGATAGGAGTTGTAGGCAAACCAAACGTCGGGAAAAGCACATTTTTTAATGCCGCGACACTTAGTGATGCCGAGATAGCGAACTATCCGTTTACCACTGTAGATGCAAACAAGGCAGTAGGATATGTGAGGGTTCCATGCCCTGAAGTGGAGCTTGGAATTACCTGCAATCCCAAAAACTCAAAATGCGTTGATGGGAGTCGGTTCGTACCTGTGGAAATGATTGATGTAGCGGGCCTCGTACCAAAAGCGTGCGAAGGGCGGGGCCTTGGCAACAAGTTTCTTGATGATTTGAGGCAGGCAAGCGCATTGATTCACGTCGTTGACGCTTCTGGAAGCACAGACATTGAGGGAAAACCCGTACCCTGCGGCTCAAACGACCCGCTTGAGGACATAAGATTCCTTGAAGAGGAGATAGAGCAGTGGTTCTTTAATATTTTCAAGCGGAACTGGGACAAGGTCGCAAAAAAGATACAGCTTGTGGGCAAAGACTTTGTAAAGTCATTTGTGGAGATGTTCTCAGGCCTTGGGTTTGATGAAAAAGGTGTTGCTACTGCACTTGGGGTGTGCGGTATTGGTTCAAAAAGGGTCACCGAGTGGTCCGATGAAGAGCTATTTGAATTCACAAAATCCCTGCGTCGGGCATCCAAGCCGATAATAATCGCTGCAAACAAAACAGATATCGACAACGCAAAGGAGAACATCGAAAGGATGAAATCAGAATTTCCAAACTCCATAATAGTGCCAGTAAGCTCGATGGCCGAGTACGTATTCAAAAAGATGGCAGAAAGTGGCGCAATCAAGTATCTTCAGGGGGACTCTGGATACAGGATACTGGATGAGAGCAAAATATCGGAAAAAGAAAAAAAGGGCCTTGAAATCATAGACAAAAACGTTTTTGGAAGGTTTGACGGCACGGGTGTGCAGGAATGTATAAATGCTGCAATATTTGAAGTGCTCGAAAAAATCGTGGTCTATCCCGTCGAGGATGATGGAAAGTACACTGACAAGGACGGCAACGTGCTCCCGGACGCATACATAATGGAAAAAGGCGCAACACCCCTTGATTTGGCATTCAAGGTTCACACAGAAATAGGCGAAAAATTTATCGGTGCGGTTGATGCCAAAACCAAAAGAAAGATTAAAAGCGACAAAGAGCTAAGTAGCGGAGATATTATAAAGATATTGACCTGAAAGGAGAAGCAATGAAAGTTTTAGTTTCTGACAGTCTACATGAAGCAGGAATAGCGCTTCTAAAAGATGTTGCGGACGTAGAGGTTGCAACGGGCCTTTCGAATGATGAGCTCATAAAAAAGATAAAAGATAAGGACGCCCTCCTGGTAAGAAGCGCCACCAAAGTTACTTCTGAGGTTATCAAAGCAGCAGAAAAATTGAAGGTCATTGGCAGGGCGGGTGTTGGTGTTGACAATATCGACCTGAACGCTGCCACAAAGCGAGGGATAGTAATCGTCAATTCCCCGACTGCTTCATCGATTACAGTAGCAGAACACACTATGGGCCTGATGCTCTCGCTTGCAAGGAACATTCCTTTTGCCGATTCGTCCATTAAGAGCAAAAAATGGGAAAAGAAGCAGTTTTTGGGGGTGGAGCTTCGCGGGAAGACTCTTGGAATAATCGGAATTGGCCGTATCGGGCTCGAGGTTTCAAAAAAGGCCAAAGCTTTTGATATGAACGTTATTTCCTATGACCCTTATATCTCAGAGAAAGCCATCAAAAAATTGGGTGTCGAGGTTTCGGATTTTGGTTCACTGCTAGCCAAGTCAGACTTTATTACTCTTCATATCCCCCTGACTGATGAAACAAAGCATATCATAAACGACGAGGCGATTTCGAAGATGAAAAAAGGTGTTTGCATAATAAACTGTGCAAGGGGCGGAGTGGTTGATGAAGCGGCCCTCCTTCGCGGTCTTGAATCAGGGAAAGTTGGTGCGGCTGCTCTTGATGTTTTTGAAGTTGAGCCGCCGTTTGAGAATCCGCTCCTTGGTCATCCGAGGTTTCTTGCAACGCCGCATCTTGGTGCCTCGACAGAGGAGGCACAGCGGTATGCTTCGGTAATCGCCTGCGAAGAGGTGATAAAGGTACTGAAAAACGAGCCCCCCAAGTATGCTGTGAACATGCCTGTGTTTTCTCAGGAAGTTCTCGATGAGGTGAGGGATTACCTGCCACTGGTTGAAAACATCGGGCGTTTTGCGGTCCAGCTTCTGGATGAGAGGATAACCGATGTGTCTATAACGTACTGCGGGAAGATACTCGAACTAAAGGATTTGTCCATACTCACAAATGCACTACTTAAGGGCCTGCTTACACCGATACTCACAGAAGGAGTCACCCTGCTTAACGCACCTATTGTTGCAAAAAATAGGGAAATTGGGGTAACAGAAGGAAAACGCGAGGATTCTGAAAAATTCCAGAATATGATAGTACTTAACATAAAAACAGATGCCAATGGACTTGAAGTAAAAGGGTCGCTTCTCGGGGAGGAGGCAAGGATTGTGAGCGTGGACGGTTATGGGGTTGACCTTGTTCCACGGGGCAATATACTGCTTGTAAAACATGAGGACCGCCCAGGCATGATTGGAAAGATTGCAACGTCCCTTGGTGAGCATGATATAAACATTGGCGCTATGCAGGTGGGCAGAAAGAAGGTTGGAGGGATGCAGCTTATGGTCCTAACTGTTGATTCTAAAATCTCAAAAGAGGCGCTCGCAGGAATTGCAAAAATCGGCGGAATTGAGAAGGGGAGCACTGTAGAACTGTGAAAAAAGTATATATATAGCGGATTCTTTTGTAAAAAGGTGACTTATTATGTATAAACATATCAGCAAGGCCTGGGACAAACCAAGGGAATCATACGTTCATGATTTATCAAAAATACGGGTGCCCCAGTGGAGAGCAGGGCAAAGCGTTGTAAAGGTTGATTCTCCTTTAAGGCTTGATAGAGCGAGAAGCCTTGGGTACAAGGCAAAGCAGGGCATAATAGTAGCAAGGGCAAAAGTGAGGAGGGGCGGAAGCAGGAAGCGGATTAACACAGCTGGAAGGAAGCCGAGCAAAACGGGTATTAAAAAATATACGCCTAAAAAGAGCATAAAATGGATAGCGGAAGAACGCGTCCAGCGCAAATACCCGAATATGGAGGTCCTGAACTCATACTGGATAGGGGAAGACGGGAAATACAAGTACTTTGAGGTGATACTTGTGGACCCAAAACATCCCGGAATCAAAACTGATAAAGACCTGTCATGGATAACCGAAAACCAGCACAAAGGCAGGGTCCACAGGGGACTGACTTCAGCTGGCAAGAAATCAAGAGGACTTAGAAACAAAGGGAAGGGTGCAGAAAAAATAAGGCCAAGCATCCGTGCCAACAAAGGGTTGGGGAAATAGACCACGCGAATCGAAAAGTATTTTTTACTTTGCACTCCTAGGTTTCAAAGATGGAATTTATAGATTTGCATGCGCATTCTATCCTCTCTTGTGGTGTGGACACACAAAGCAGGATGTTATTCAATGCCAAGCGTCTCGGTGTTACGCTTGGACTTTGTGATGGGGTAGAGGGTAAGTGCCGCACAGGTATTGAAATAAGTGCCAAAAATAAAAGTAAACTTAAAAGCTCCATTTCTAACTCAAGCAACTTTGACTATGTCGTCATCAATGGCGGGGATGAACATATAAACAGGCTTGCCACAAGCGACAAGAGAGTAGATATTCTGGCACATCCGGATGCTGGAAGGAAAGACCCTGGCGTTGACTCGTTTGTCGCAGAACAGGCGCACAAAAACGGCGTGGCCATTGAAGTTAACCTCAGGAACCTAGTTTTAACAAAGGGGAACCGCAGGGTAAATGCCCTAAAAAACGTTGCGAGAACTCTCAAGCTTTCGCGAAAATATGGATTTGATATTATTGTGACATCTGGCGCGAAATCAAGACTTGAACTAAGAAGCGGCGATGGGGTTTTTCAACTTTTAAAGCTTCTCGGATTCGAAGAGGTAGAAGCAGAGGCGGCAATGGTATTTGTTCCACAAAGAATCCTTGATAATAACTTTAGGGGTGCATTATGAAAAGACTGCCTCCAACACTGCGGGAAAAAAAGCGGTATATAGCATTTGAAATCATGTGCGATGAACCATTGGTAAAAGATGAGGTGGCACGAGAAATATGGAAGCAGGCGCTTTCCCTTCTTGGGGAAATTCAAGTAAGCACCCTTGGACTGGGGGTACTTGACTACAACTGCGACACCAGCGAAGGATTTTTGGTATGCAGAAATGAGGCGGCGTGGAAGATAAAAGCAGTTTTAGCATTTGTGGGCGAGGTAAACGAGAAAAAGGCCCATATATGCGTTACCGGCGTTTCTGGCACAATTAAGGCACTGAAAAGAAAGTTTTTAAATAAGGGGCCGTCGATTATAGAAGAGAAAACATACAATAAGCGGGTGAATTTGGAGATTGTAAGAAGTTTTGGCGAGTGTATTGACGCACTGCCAAAAGATAAAGAATTATTGTCGAGGTTAAAGGATTTAAACATGAAGTATATAGGACTAATGAAGAGTGATTTAGAAATGGAAAAAAGTTTTGGAGGAAATTAAGATGCAACCAGTACCTAGCATGGGGTATGACAGAGCTATTACAATTTTTAGCCCGGATGGCAGGTTGTTCCAGGTCGAATATGCAAGAGAGGCGGTTAAAAGAGGAACAACATCTCTGGGGATAAAATATAAAGACGGCGTTGTCCTTGCTGTTGATAAAAGAATAAACAGCAGGCTCGTTGAGGAGGTGTCTATCGAAAAGATATTCCAAATCGACGACAACATTGGGGCAGTGACTTCAGGATTAGTTGCAGACGCACGAGTCCTGGTTGAGCGTGCAAGGGTGGAATCCCAGCTTAACAGGGTCACCTACAACGAACCAATTGATATCGGGATACTTGCAAAAAAGATATGCGACTTCAAACAGCTTTACACCCAGCACGGAGGGGTCAGGCCCTTTGGGATTGCGATGCTTATCGCGGGTGTAAATGAAAAGCCGCGTCTTTTCGAGACCGACCCAAGCGGCGCACTTATAGAATATAAGGCGACGGCAATTGGTTCAGGAAGACCCACTGCAATGGAGATATTCGAGGAAAAATACAAAGAAGGGATGGGGCGCGAAGAGGCCATAGAGCTGGCACTTACTATAATGAATGAAACAGCTGACGGGAAAGTCGGTGAGAAAACTGTGGAATTGGCATTAATCGAACAAAAAACGGGAGAATTTAAAAAGCTCTCCTCTAGCGAAGTTAAAAGCTATATCTCCAAACTCAAGCGAAAACCGCCGGCTAAAGGAGAGGAATAGCGTTGGTAAGTTTGGAAGAGGCAGTTATAGCCCGGCTTAGTACTCACGGGTCTACTTTCGAAGTTTTAGTTGACCCTGTCCTTGCCTTAGATTTAAAACGGGGCGGAGATGTCGACATTTCCAAGGTACTTGCAGCCGAGACCATTTTCAAGGATTCTAAAAAGGGTGATAAGGCCTCAGAGGAGCATATGGCAGAAGTCTTTGAGACGGACGACCCTGTTGAAATAGCGATAAAGATTATAAAAAAGGGAGAAATCCAGCTCACGACACAGCAGCGAAGACAGATGCTGGATGATAAAAGGAAGCAGATTGTAAACCACATTGTCAGAAATGGCATTAACCCGCAAAGCGGCTCGCCGCATCCGCCGTCACGTATCGAAAAGGCAATGGATGAGGCAAGGGTGCAGATTGACCTTGGCAAGACTGTAGAAGAGCAGGTCACAAAGATTCTAAAAGCATTGAAGCCAATCATACCCATCAGGTTTGAGGAGAAAAGCATTGCTGTCAAAATCCCGGGACAGTTTGCCGCTAAAGCCTTCTCAGTAGTAAAACCTTATGGGGATGTTAAAAAAGAGGAATGGCTGAGTGACGGCTCCTGGGCATTTCTTATTGATATTCCTGCTGGAATGGCAGAAGAATTCTTTAATGATTTGAACGCCCTTACCAAGGGAGAAGTTGAAACAAAAATAATGTAGAGTGAGTTATTATGGCAAGAAAAATGGTATTTCCGGGGGAGTTCATAGTAGAAGGTGACCTGAAAATGGGGGACGGCGTATTTAGGGAGAATAAACGCGTATATTCTTCAGTAATGGGGCTTTTGGACCTTAAAGAAAACTTTGTCAAGGTCATCCCTATCACTGGGAGGTACTTTCCCAAAGCAAATGATTTCGTTGTTGGGGAGATAGAGGACATGGATTTCGGAAGCTGGTACACCAACATAGGCACGGCCTATTCGGCTACTATCACTGCAAAGGACTATTTCAGTGAACGGGACGGTTTCCAGGAAGACATATCAAAGGTGATGCGTATTGGGGATGCTGTTTATGCTATGATACGGGAGATATCCCCTCGAAAAAGAGTATTTTTGAGTATGAGGGAAAGGGGTTCAAGGAAACTGCGTGGCGGAAGGATTATCGAGGTTACGCCTGCCAAAGTCCCAAGAATCATTGGCAGGCAAGGCTCAATGATATCTATGATAAAACATGAGACAGGGTGCCAGGTTCTTGTTGGGCAAAACGGGCGCGTATGGATTGAGGGACCCCAGGAGAAGATGGACCTCGTCGCAGGGATAATAGAGCGTATTGAAAAAGACGCTCATACTCAAGGACTCACCGAGAACATCAAAAACATGATTATGAAAGAGAGGTAAAGAAAAATGAAAGTTGGAACACCAGAAAAATTTATTGTGAAGGGGAAGAGGCTGGATGGAAGGGCTCCAGATGAAATCCGGCCCATAAAGATAGAAGCAGGTGTTTTAAAGCGTGCTGACGGTTCTGCCCGTGTAGAATGGGGCGGGAATATTGCCGTTGCAGCCTGTTATGGACCCCGAGAGGTTCACCCTCGCCATATGGCCAAGCCAGATAAAGCGGTGCTTAGAATCAACTATAACATGGCCCCATTTTCTGTAAGCGACAGGAAAAGGCCTGGCACCGATAGGAGGAGCATGGAAATATCGAAAGTGACCTCAGAAGCGCTTGAGCCGGTGGTATTTACGCACCTTTATCCAAACACTGCCATAGATGTGTTTGTAGAGATTCTTAACGCTGCAGCAGGCACGAGATGCACAGGCATTACAGCCGCATCCGTCGCAATTGCAGATGCTGGAATCCCAATGAAAGACCTGGTACCGGCGTGCGCTGCCGGAAAGGTAGGTGGGGAAATTGTCGTTGACCTTTGTGACATAGAGGACAATTTTGGTGAGGCAGACCTGCCAATGGCGATAATACCAAGAACAGGAGACATATCACTCCTGCAGATGGACGGGAATTTTACGCCCAGTGAGTTCAAAAAGGCGTTCGAGATGGCAAAAACCGGATGTGAGCAGGTATACAAAGTTCAAATGGATGCTCTGCGCAACAAATACGGGAAAATGGAGTGAGTAAGATGGAACACGTAGTTGCTGAAATTAGAAGAGATCACATCGCAAACATCATAAGAGACGGAAAACGTGTAGATGGGAGAGGGTTTGACGACTACAGGCCGATAACAATTGAAACTGACATCGGGCACAAGGCGGATGGATCCGCCCTTGTCAAGATGGGCGATACCCAGGTGATGGCAGGTATAAAGCTTTTGCTTGGACAGCCGTTCTCGGATATGCCAAACTCCGGTGTCTTGACAACAAACGCTGAACTTAGGCCGGGAGCCTCTCCAACGTTTGAAGCAGGGCCCCCGAAACCCCCGACAGTGGAGATTGCAAGGGTTGTCGACAGGGGCATCAGGGAATCCGGCGCCATTGACGTTGACAAGCTCTGCATCACCGAGGGCGAACTCTGCTGGATAGTCTTCGTAGACATGCATGTGCTTGACTATAGTGGAAACCTTTTCGATGCAGGAATGCTTAGTTCGATGGCTGCACTGCTTGACACCCGGCTTCCAAAGGTTGAAGACGGTAAGATTATATACGGGGAAAAGACGAACAATAAGCTTCCAATCGCAAATAAGCCAGTAGAAACCACGTTTGCCAAAATCGGAAGCGGTGTAGTACTTGACCCAAATCTTGACGAAGAGCGAGTCATGGATGCACGGCTTACAGTTGCTACCGACAAAAGCGGTGATATGTGCGCAATGCAAAAAGGCGGAGAAGGCACATTTACTCCGGATGAAATATTCGAAACCGTGGAACGTGGGGCAAAGAAAGCAAAGGAACTTCAAAAACTCTTAAAGGATTGAATTAAAAATGGGAAAAACAAAAAAAGTCGGTGCCTCAGGAAAATTCGGCACAAGATATGGGATGAGGTTGCGTAAAAGGTGGCTTGAAGTAGATAAAAAACAAAAAACTCACTATGAGTGCCCCACATGCAAAAGGCCCAGCGTAAAGCGGGTTTCAAGCGGAATCTGGGAATGTAAAAAGTGCAATACAAAGTTTGCCGGAGGCGCGTACCAGCCTGTTACCGACGCTGCAAAGAAGATGGAGCAGACCATTAAAGAGGACGAAAATGTATAAGTGTGGAAACTGCGGGAAACAGGTTGAAACCGATAAAGGCGTGGTCAGGTGCCCCTTTTGCGGTTATAAAATCCTGTTTAAAGAAAGGTCTGGAAACGTCACAACCATAAAAGGCAGGTGAGTAAAAATGAATTCGGCAAAAGCAGAATTCGAACTCACTTTTGATTCGCATGAGAAAGCGAGCGCCATATACAGCGCACTTAAAGTAGAAACAGACGCCGGCCCCACTGATAGAGCAAAAGTGCTGCTGCGGCTTAATGAAAACGTACTTGGCATTAATATTACGGCAATGGACTCTGCATCTCTGCGGGCCTGTGTTAATACGTATTCGAGATGGATTAATATGACAAAATCACTCGTGGAGGTCTAAAAATGGAAGAGATGCCGGCAAACATACAGCAGCAGATTGCACAGTTCCAGATGATGCAGCAGCAGGCGCAGGCGATTTCATCGCAGAAAGTTCAGATGGAAATCCAGCTAAAAGAGATTGACCACAGCATTGGGGAGCTTAAAAAACTGAAAAAAGATGCCGAAGTCTACGAAAGCATTGGTGCGATTTTAATCAAAAAAGGCAAAACCAAAATCACATCAGAGTTAAAAGAGAGAAAAGAGACCTTTGAGCTTAGAGTAAAAACGCTCGCAAAACATGAACGGGACATCCAGGCAAAACTCATGGAGATGCAAAACGAGATTCAAAACAGTTTAAAATCCGGCGGTCCTCAAGCCGGATAGCAAAATGGATTTTTTTGAATGGGCGAGAGGTATACAGGGGAAGGTACTTATCCTCTCGCATCAGAACGCTGACCTTGATGCTGTTTGCAGTTCTATCGCCATGAAAGACGCGCTTGGCGCGATTAATCCTGAAATCGAGATTGTTATAGGTGTCCCGGGCAGCATATCAAAAAACGCAAAGCGTATGGTTGATGATTTTGAAATTCAAATCAACCCCTCCCTTGACGTAGAACTTTTAGTTATTCTGGATTCGTCAACCCTCGAGCAAATTTCGCCCCTTGATGGGGACGTGAAATTAGCAAAGCATATTGCTGTTATTGACCACCACGCACCCCACCAGGAAACGCAGGAGATATCTGACTTCTACATTGTTGATGACAGCGCTTCTTCAACGGCAGAGCTGGTATTCGAGCTAATCGTTGGTGCAGGAATTGAAATCAGCGAACGGTCAAGGCTTGCAATTCTTGTCGGAATACTTGCAGATTCGGCCCGCCTCAGGCTTGCAACTTCAAAGACAATACAGATTTTCGCAAGGCTGCTTGAAAGCGGCGTTGACTACCAGAAGGCGCTTTTGCTTGTAGAGCTCCCTGAAGATGACATATCAGCAAAAATAGCCTGCCTCAAGGCCGCGAGCAGGATGAAGATTCATAAAATAGATGGCTGGATTTTGGTTACTACAAAGGTTAATTCATTCGAGGCAAAGTCTGCAAACGGAATTATTGCACTTGGAGCGGACTGTGTTTTCGTTGGTTCCGCCACGAAAGGAGAGATCCAGATTTCTGCAAGGGCCAGGCAAAATTTCCTAAAGGAAACAGGCATCAGCCTCGGTCGTGACGTGATGCCGGCTGCGGGTGAGTCTGTTGGCGGAAGCGGTGGAGGGCACAAGGAGGCGGCCGGCGTGAAAAGCAAATCAGGCAATTTGGAAAGCGGCCTTGCAGAATGCGTGAAAATCACAGAAGGCCTCATAAAGCGCCGTAAAGGGTGACTGCCCCGAATAAGAAGAACAAAGACGCGGCAATCCTCTTTATTAATTTTTCAGGAAGCTTTTCTTTGATTCTGTTTCCTGCTATTATGCCAATGCTGTTTGCCGCGAACATGCCAAGGGTAGCGCCAATCCATACTTCAAGTAAAGCATTGTATTTT
>Ga0180009_10005840_pt1 | contig 13062 bp, 13 predicted proteins | sample OS_PC_MetaG_FD_123537 | JGI IMG/M metagenome (GOLD analysis project Ga0180009, IMG submission 123537) | Groundwater microbial communities from the Aspo Hard Rock Laboratory (HRL) deep subsurface site, Sweden - OS_PC_MetaG | ecosystem: Environmental > Aquatic > Deep subsurface > Groundwater... | reverse complement strand
ATCATCTGCCCCAACTGCGCCGAAACATTCCAGCCGCCGGTCGTGCTGGAGCCGCGGATCAGCGAACCGCGGCCGGTTCCAAATACGCGACGGCCGGCTTGGACCCCGAAGAAGAGCGCGCCTGTTGCCGAAGCGGACGAGGAAATCGCCGCCAAGCCTGACGACGACCAGATCGATAACGTCGAAGAGATCGACGAAGACGAAATCGAGGCAGACGACGATACGCTTCTGGATCCAGAGGCCGAAGCCGACGACGACGAAGTCATCGTTGCACCTGCTGGCGACGACGACTGAGGCTTGGCGTCGCAAACGGCCAATCGACAGTCCGCGCGGCTTTGACAGTATGGCGGCGGGACCGTGTCGAACGGAGTGCGCTGAATGAAACCCATGTTTTTTTAGAGTATCGGCCATGCGGATTCGGGCGATGTACAAACCGAGTAAGCATCTCCAATTAGCGGGCTCAGAGACGGCCGCTTTTCGGGAGAACGGTTGCTCTGCCCGGTTCGAAACCGGGACGGTCGGGGGACAGGTCCTAGAGCTGCCCCCGGTCGGGAAACATCACCCCTCCCGCGAGCAAAACCCATGCGCAAGAGCGCTGTTGTTGCCACTTCACTACTCGCACTTTCCTCATTAGCCGTTACGCTTCCTGCCGCCGCGACAACGTATGAGGCGCTGACGGGCACGGTCAAATCGATCGACTCCGCCGGGCGCATTCAACTCGGCGACAACTCGACGATCATTCTCGACAAGACGGTCGCCGTCGAAGGCGAAGCCGTTGCCGGCTCCCAGCTCACGCTGACCTATTCTGCCGATGAAAACGGCTACGTTTTCAAGACGGCCAGATTCGTCGGCGCCTCTACCGGTTCCGCAAAGAACTAATCCACCGCACGTCCCGATTACTCAACGCGCCGCCGGTCATCCGTGCTTGACCGGCGGACAACGCAGGTGCGTGTGATGGCAAATATCGAACACCGAACTCCCAGGCCGGCTGCCGCAACGGCCGAGGCGCAAGCCTCGTGCGAAGTGCAGAACCGCGACGAGAATTACGAGCCCGAAGCGCAACCTTCCAATACGAGCGTCATGGTGCTCGCAGGCAGCTTTATTGCTGCGATGGTTGCCGTCGTCGCAGCGGAATTCGTGCGCCGCAGCCTATCTTAAAATCAAAGCGATCCAAGCGAGGCCGACGCGGCTCGATCGCGCAAGTGAAAGTCCAATGAGATGGAAATCATTCTGGGGTTGGGTCTGCTGGCACTGACCTACTACGCGTTGCGGAGGCTGAAACCGACCAACAACGTCGTGCATCCGTGGATGACGCGAGACATTCTTGCGACCTGCGCGGCGCTCGGTCTCGTCGCATCTTTGTCGTTCGGTTCAGCGATTCTGCTCCACGGGGCGGTAAAGTATCTCTGAGCCGAGCGGCAGCGTCGGTTCAAGCGGCTGCCGGTTTCAAGCGCCAGACGTCGGCCGGTTTGACGTCGCTGTCCTCGATGTCGCGACTTGTCGCGACGTCGTAGCGGGCGACGGTATCGAACAGGTCGAAGGGAAAATAGCTGCGCTTTGGATCGCCGACCAGGACCACCGCCCCGGCCGCCGCCATGCGGCCGATGAAGGCGAAAACGCGCTCGGACATGCCGCGCTCGTAGAACAAGTCGCCGACGAGGAGCACGTCGATGACTACCGGCGTCGAGTCGAGCAGATCCGTCTCCGCGATGTCGATGATGACGACGTTGGCGTGTGCATTAAGCGACGCGGCAACCGAGGAATAGGCGTCGATATCGGCTGCGCAAGCGGTTGACGCACCGGCCTGCATCGCTGCAATCGCTACGATGCCGCTGCCGGAGCCCAGGTCGAGGACGCGCTTGCCGGCAACGAGTAGCGGGTTATCGAGGACGTAGCGCGCCAGCGCCTGCCCGCCGACCCAGGCGAAGGCCCAAAACGGCGGCGGCAGGTTCAATTCACCCAATTCGGCTTCGGTCTTTTCCCACGTCGGCAGACTTTCATCGGCCAGATGCAGCTTGATTTCCGGCACGAGACCCGGGGCGAACAGGCGCGTGTTGGCGTGGATGAAATCGACTCGGGACTGGCGGTCGCGGCGGGAGTGGGGAGCGTTGTCCATCATTTGGCAATCGCTTTCGGGTCGAGGCCGCGCATCGTTTCGCTCGCGGCTGATCCGCCTCCGAACTGCGTTCGGCGACGGGCCTCCGCGCGGGCGGGGCTTGCCCCGCAGCCGCAGTCGCGGCTGGTCGCCTTGGTAGGGCTTGGCATCATTTGGCAATCGCTTTCGGGTCGAGGCCGCCCATCCGGCAGACTTCTTCCCATTCCTCGGCGAGGACGGGTTGCACGGACAAGCGCATCGAGGTGACGAGGGACATTTTTTCCAGTTTCGGATTGGCCTTAACGTCCGCCAGTTTCACGGGCGTCGGCATGTCGCAGACAGCGCGGACGTCGACGCACTCCCAGCGGTCGTCATCCGTCGTGGAGTCGGGGTGAGCCAGCCTGCATACCTCGCAGATGCCGACAACCTCCAGGCCGATGTTCGAATGGTAGAAGAAGCCGAGTTCGCCCAGTTCCATGGCGCGCATGTTGTTGCGCGCCAGGTAGTTGCGAACGCCGTCCCATTGCTCACCCTTCTTTCCCTTTTTCTTCAGGTCGTCAAAGGAAAAGGCATCGGGCTCGGACTTGAAGAGCCAAAAGGCGGGGCGCTGAAGCGGAGCTGCGGGGGCGGGGGATTGTCTTGCAGCGGGATTCTTGGCTGGTGTTTTCTGCTTCGCGGTCTTCTTGACTGACGCCTTCTTCGTCGCTGCGTTCTTGGTTGATGGCTTCTCAGCTGGCGTTGCTTTCTTCATTTCGGCGCTTGTCCCTCCGTCCTTACCTGGATCTCAATCTTCGGCGCGCTGCGGGCGGGTCATCAGACCCTCGATGGCATCATCGACCGACAGGCGGTCTTCGACGATGCCGTGGACGGCAGCGCAAATGGGCAGGTCGATGTTCCTTTCGTCGGCGATCCTCATCACGGCGGCAGCAGTAAAGACGCCTTCGGTGACGGCGCGGCGCTCGCCCATGACTTCCTTGATCGTGCGGCCCTGGCCCAGCGCCCGGCCAAGCGACATGTTGCGCGATTGCGGACTGGAGCAGGTGAGGATGAGATCGCCAAGCCCTGACAGGCCCATCAGTGTTTCCGGGCGGGCGCCGAGCGATTCGCCCAGGCGGCGTAGTTCGGCAAAGCCTCGGGTGACGAGTGCGGCATGCGCGCTGGCGCCGAGTGCCTTGCCATCGACGATGCCTGCGGCGATGGCGAGAACATTCTTCACCGCGCCGCCAAGTTCGACGCCGACCGTGTCGGAGGTCCAGTAGATCCTGAAATTGCGGTAGCCAAGGCCGTCGGCCAGTTCACGCCCGGCGGCTTCGTTGGAGCAGGCCAATGTGACGGCGGCAGGCAGGCCGCGGGCGACATCGGCGGCGAAGCTGGGACCTGAGAGATCGGCATGCAGCGCGCGCGGCAACGCCTCGGCGACGACTTCACCCATCAGGCGTCCGGTCGCTTGTTCGATGCCCTTCGCACAGACGACGACGGGGCGGCCTTCGGGAATGTGCCCCGCCAGGTCGCTGGCGATGCGGCGCAGGTGCTGGGCGGGGGGGACAAGCAGGATAACGTCGCAGGCGGCGACTTCGGCAAGCTTGCCGGTGGCGATGACGTTTTTCTCGATTGTCACACCGGGGAGGAAAACGCGGTTGATGTGGTGCTCGTTGATCTCGCGGACGGTGTCATGTTCGTAGGCCCACAAGACGACGTCGCGGCCGGCGAGCGCCATGGTCTGGGCCAGTGCGGTGCCCCATGCGCCACCGCCGATCACACCTACGCTTTTGATAGCCATGTATGCTTTTCCCCTGCCGCAGAATCCAAGCAAACCTACCCGGTTTTGCCCGCGGGTTAAACGCGCTCACGCCTTGACGCCGGCGCCGCGCACCTTTTCGGCACTGCCGTCAAGCGGCCAGCGCGGATGAACCGGGGCGCCGAGTGGATCGGTGAGGCCTTTCGCCAGGCGCTCGGCACCGGCCCAGGCGATCATTGCGGCGTTGTCGCCGCAAAGGGCAAGCGGGGGTGCGTGAAAATCCATCCCTTCGCTTCGTGCAAGTTCGGTGAGCCCCTGGCGCAGCGCCGCATTGGCTGCGACACCTCCGGCGGCAACGAAGTGCCGGATCTCATTGCCGGTTCCTTCCCGGGCAATTGAAATAGCCTTTCGGCAGCGATCGAGAACTGTGTCGAGCACCGCCTGCTGGAAAGACGCGCACAGGTCGGCGATATCGGAATCCTTGAGCGGCGCGGCTTCGCGGGCGCGCTGGCGGACGGCGGTCTTCAAGCCGGCAAAAGAGAAATGCGGTTCGGCACGGCCCTTCATCGGCCGGGGCAGTTCGAAGCGGTCCGGATTGCCCGCAAGGGCGGCTTTCTCCACCGCCGGGCCGCCGGGCTGCGGCAGGCCCAGAAGCTTGGCGGTCTTGTCGAAGGCTTCGCCCAGCGCGTCATCGATGGTCGTCGAAATGAGGGTGTAGTCGGCGACACCGCGGACGAGCAGGACTTGGGTATGGCCGCCGGAAACCAGCAACATCAGATAGGGCGGCGGCAGGCCGTCGGTGAGGCCGACGGTCAGCGCGTGGGCTTCGAGGTGGTTGACGGCGATGAACGGCTTAGCCGTGGCAAGAGCTATCGCCTTGGCCGAAACCACCCCGACGATCAGCCCGCCGATCAGGCCCGGACCGGCGGCGGCGGCAACAGCATCGATGTCAGCGAGCGATACGTCCGCTTCCTTGAGCGCCAGGGCGATAATTTCGTCGAGGCACTCGGCGTGGGCGCGGGCGGCAATTTCAGGTACGACGCCGCCGAAGGCGCCGTGCTCCTCCCACTGCGCCCGGACAATCGACGACAGCAGGCGCGCGGAACCATCGGCCCCACGCGCGACGACGGCGGCGGCGGTTTCGTCGCAGCTCGTCTCAATGCCGAGGAGAAGCGCTTCACGCGGGTCGCTCGCGGCGGCTGCCAACTTCCAATCCCTCCAATTCACGGCTTTGGGTCCGCCCGCTATGCAAACGGATTTGCGTTCGCGGGCTCCAGACGGCATTAATGCCGCCTCAATCGAAGCGGCGGTCAGGCTCCCGCCCTACACCCGAGGACATCAGCTTGCAAGACACGGTCATCAGGATCGGAACCCGCGGATCGCCGCTGGCACTGGCACAGGCGCACGACGTTCGCCGCCGCTTGATGGAGGCTCACGGCAGGCGGGAGGACAACTTCGAGATCGTCGTCATCAAGACTTCGGGTGACCGAATCCAGGACAGGCCGCTGTCTGAGGTCGGCGGCAAGGGGCTGTTCACCAAAGAGATCGAGGAAGCCCTGATCGCCAAGGACATCGATCTGGCGGTGCACTCGATGAAGGATGTGGCGACCGAACTGCCGCCGGGACTGGGGCTGTCGGCGATCCTGCCGCGCGAAGACGTGCGGGATGCCTTCATCAGCCTCAACCATGCGTCGCTCGAAGAGATGCCGGCGGGGTCAAGAGTCGGCACCTCAAGCCTGAGACGGGCTGCGCAGGTGAAATTTCTGCGTCCCGACCTCGAAGTCGTGGGCTTTCGCGGCAACGTGCAAACCCGGCTTGAAAAGCTTGCCAGCGGAGTCGCTGATGCGACGTTTCTTGCCTGCGCTGGCCTCAACCGGCTCGGTTTGGCCGACCGCATCACCTCCGCCGTGGAGCCGACGACTATGGTCCCGGCCATTGCGCAGGGTGCCGTCGGTATCGAAATCAGGGATGACGACGAAGCAATCCGCGACCTCCTGCAGCCGCTCAACGACGAGGCGACGGCGCTGTGCGTCACAGCGGAACGCGCGTTCCTGAAGACACTCGAAGGTTCGTGCCGGACGCCGATCGGGGGGCTTGCGGAACTTGCCGGCGGCCAGCTTACGATGGGCGGCGAGGTGCTGTCTCCTGACGGCAAAGAGCGCTATCGTGGAACGAGAACCGGACCGGCGGCGAGTGCCATCCGCATCGGTGAAGAACTTGCCGGTACGCTGCTCGACCAGGCCGGGCCCGAGTTCTTGACGAGGCTCAAGGCGTTCTAGTTCGCAGGCGCCGATAGTCATGAAATATACCGCCCGGATCGCTTCGGGCAGGCTAAATGAAGCACCGCGACTACCGGGCAACTTGATCATGCGTGTACTCGTCACAAGACCCGAACCCGATGCCAGCTCAACCAAGGCGGCGTTGGAGGCGGCGGGCCATTCGGCGGTGTTGTCGCCGCTGATGATCATCAGTTTCATGCCCGTTAACGATCTGGGGCCGGGCGGGGTGCAGGCGATCGTCGTGACCAGCCGAAACGCCGTACGTGCGCTGGCGCAGAGCCCCGTGTTGCAGAGCCTCGTCGAGCTGCCGGTATTCGCGGTCGGCAAGGGGACCGCCAGAGACGCCCACGAACTTGGTTTTCACGGCGTTATGGAGGGGCCGGGAAATGCCGCCGGGCTGGTCGACGTGATCACGGCGAATGCCAGTCCTGCCGGCGGGCGGCTGGTTCATTTCGCCGGATACAAACTCGCATTCGACCTGGAAGGAGCGCTTCGCACGCACGGTTTTGAAATCTTCACGGTCCGCTGCTATGAAGCGCAGGCGGCGGAAAAGTTGAGCGACGAAGCCCTTGCGGACATAGCAAAAGGCCATCTCGACGCCGTACTTTTGATGTCTCCTGAAGCGTCCCGAACCTACGTCCGGCTGATCGAGGCGGCCGGGATTGCCAAAGAGGCTGAAAAGATAGCCTGTGTATGCATCTCGCAGGCGACTGCGGATGCGCTAGCACCATTCAAACCCGCGCAAGTAAAAGTGTCTTCACGTCCGAATTCGGAAGAAGTCCTTGCGCTCATTAACCGGATGGCGGAACAATTCGGGTTATGACCCCGCTCACCCAGTAGATTACGCCCGGAACCGAGCCTATGAGGCTCAGGTGTAAAGCGGACTGATCGAACTCGCGTAGAGTCGTTGCGTAAAGGTTACCTGCTCCATGTCGCAAAAGAAATTCACCCCAGGCAAGAAACCGTCCAGCCCGCCGGATCAAGCCGGCGGCAAGAAGCCCCATGCAACGCTCGATCTGAAGGCGACGGAAGTCAAAAGCGCTTCAGCGGGCGACAGTTCCAAGGCAGCGCCGGAAACTTCAGGCAGCACGCCGGGCACCTATACCTCCGTGCCGAAGCCGGGCGTCAAGGCCGCCGAGATGAAAGCCGCAGAAGCCGCTTCGGCATCCGACAAGCCGGCCGAAGCTGCAAAGCCTGGCGATACCAAAACCGCAGACACAGCCGCGAAGGGCGCCGCGGCGTCTTCGCCCGCTGGTTCATCGACGTCGGCAAGACCGGCCGCCACCGCCACGGCTGCGCGCCAACGGTCCGGCTCGGGAATCGGTTCGTTCTTCAGCCATCTCGTCGCCGGTCTCGTCGGCGGCTTCCTGATGCTGCTTGGCGCGGACGCGTTGCAGCCGCAGATCGCGCAGTTGAAGACCGGTCTTGGACTTTCGCAAACAGCCTCGAAATCGGACACCGGCATTGCCAAGCTTAGCGAGCGGCTGGCGGCACTGGAGAGTGCGCAAGGCGCGCCGGGCAGCACGGATACAGAGGCGCTCGGCCAGAAGCTTGCCGACGCGGAAGCCAGACTCGCCGCACTCGAACCGATGCAGGAGTCGGTGGCCGCGCTGAAGGCAGCGCAGGAGGATCTTTCCCAGAAAGCCGCCGCACTTGGCGAAAGCGCAGGGCAGGCCGGCAACGTTCCAGAAGAGCGCTTGAGCAAACTGGAACAGCAGCTCGCAACAATGACGGCATTCGCGGAAAGCAACAAGAACAGCGGTGTGGTGCCGAGACTTGCCTCCCTGACCGGACGCATGGCCGATCTTGAAGAAACCCTGAAGAACCAGATCGCGGCGGTGCGCGCCGGTGTCGGCGAAGACATCGAAGCGCGTCTGTCGAAGGTGGCCGAGTCGAGCGAGGCGGCACGCTCGGGCACGCAACGGATGGACCGGCAGCTCTCGGGCGTCGCCAATGATACGGCACGACAGAGCCAGCAGCTTGAAACGGTCAAGGCCGACGCCGCGCGGATCGGAGACACCTTGCGCGTCGTGCAGGAAGAAACCGCAAAAATTTCAAGCCAGCTGACCGGCCTTGAAGGCGACGTCACCGCGAAGTTCGCAAAGCTTGAAAGTCCCGACGACGTCAACAAGGCGGTCAATCCGGTCGCCCAACAGGTCGCGACCCTCCAGGGCCAGGTGGAAAACGTCGTTTCGGCGGAGAAGAACCGTGCGCAGAATGCGAAGCGCATCGTGCTTGCCCTCGAACTTGGCGGGCTGACGCGTGCGATCGAACGCGGCGAGGGTTTTGCAGATGAGTTGGCGCAGGTGAAGCAGACTGCCGGCGGGATTCTCGATGTTGCAAAACTGGAGCCGTTCGAGTCATTGGGGGTTGCTTCCGTCGCCAAGCTGCAGTCGATGTTCAGCCCGGTTGCGGATGCGATCATTGAAGCCTCTTCGGCACCTGCCGGGGATTCGGTGCTCGACCAGCTGCTGGCCAATGCGCGCTCTGTCGTCAAGATCCGCAAGGTCAGCCACGACGCCGACGACAAGAGTTCGCAAGCAACGGTAGCGCGGATGGAATCCGCGCTTGCCGCAGGCCGGCTCGACGACGTCCTGAAACTTGCCGAAGAACTGCCTGCGGCAGGCAAGCAGGCCGCTGAAGGCTGGCTCAACAAAGTCCGCGACCGGCATAGTGTCGATCAGGCGCTGGCGGCGCTCGAAGAACAGCTGAAATCGTCGCTTGCCGGCACCAACTAGGGCGGAAAGAAAATCATGATCCGACTCATCATCTTCCTCGCCTTTATCGTCGCAGCTGCCAGCGGGCTTGCATGGCTTGCAGACCATCCCGGCCAGATCATCATGAACTGGGAAGGGTATGAACTGAAGATCAGCGTATTTCACGCCGTCGTCGCGCTGGCGCTCATGAGCGGCGCCGTGCTCGCCGCCTGGTCGCTGCTGCGGCACCTGTGGGAAAGCCCGGCTACCATCGGCAGCTATTTCAACAAGCGCCGGCAGAAGCGCGGGCTCGACGCACTTTCATCGGGCATGATCGCGATCGGGGCCGGCGACCGCTCGACAGCGACGAAGTATGCCATCCAGGCACGCAAGTCGATGCCGAACTAACCGCTGACGCATCTGTTGCGGGCGCAGGCGGCGCAACTGTCCGGCGACCGCGCAACCGCGCGGCGGATCTACGAATCGATGCTCGCCTCAACCGATACCGAACTGCTCGGAATGCGCGGGCTGTTTCTCGAAGCAGAGCGGGAAGGCGAAACCGAAGCCGCCAAACAGTTTGCCGAGCGCGCCATGGCGCTCAACCCGTCGTTGAGCTGGCCGGTAGATGCTTTGTTCGACTTGCAGTGCAAGCGCCACGACTGGGCCGGCGCGCTGCAGACACTCGCCGTCGCCAGAAAGAACGGTCATGTCGAAAAGGCAAGCGCGGAACGTCGCCGGGCGGTGCTTTTGACCGCGCAGGCGCAGGACCTCGAAGACAAGGATCCGGAACGCGCGCTCAATCTGGCCCTCGACGCACACAAGCTGGCGGCCGACCTGGTGCCCGCCGGCGCCATCGCGGGCAGGCTTCTTGCCTCGCGTGGATCGACGCCCAAGGCAACCAGGATCCTGCAGCAGACCTGGCAGAAGTCGCCGCATCCCGACCTTGCCACGGCATATGCCTACGCGCGACTCGGCGACAGTCCGCGCGACCGGCTCGACCGCGTGAAAAAGCTCGCACAACTCAATCCGCATTCGGCGGAAAGCGCCATCGCGGTGGCCAACGCGGCGATCGAGGCCAAGGACTATGCCGAGGCACGCAACGCACTCGCGCCGCTGATGGAGAGCCGGCTGACGCAGCGCGCCTGCACGCTGATGGCGCGCATCGAGGGCGAGGAGCACGGCGACAAGGGCCGGGTACGCGAATGGCTGGCGCGTGCCGTCAACGCGCCACGCGACCCGGCGTGGACGGCCGACAGCATCGTCTCCGAACAGTGGGCTGCGGTGTCGCCGGTGACCGGCGCGCTCGATGCCTTCGCCTGGCGCGTGCCGGTGGAAAGCATGGAAAAGACAGCCGACGAAATCGTTGCGCGCAAGCTTGAAGAACTGGTGGCGCTCGGGGCGCCTCTCGAAGTCGCCGCTGACGCCAAAGACGTGACGCCGCCGGAAGATAAATCCGGCGGACACGAAAAGGGCGCGGACGGCAAGCCTGCTTTCGCCAAAAACGTTCCGGCCAAACCGGTTGCGGCAGACGAAGTCGTCGATGCGGACGCCATCGAGGAACCAGCACCGGTTGCAGCGCAGCCCGCGGCCGAGAAGCCCAATTCAGAAGTCGCGGCGACGGCTCCGCCACCCAGAAACGACAATCAGGCGGAAGCCGCCGAGCGTCCTGCAAAAGCCAACGCGGGACACGGCGATGACCAATTACAGGCGTCTGCAACGCCGCTGGCGCTTGTCGGTGAGGCACAAACCGACAAATCCCGCAAAGGCAGTGCGACGCAAGTGGCCGCGAAGAGCGACGTTGTCGCCGAAACTCCTGTCACGGCGGCAACCGGCCCGGTGGAACCCGCAGGCTCGCCGGACGCAGGCAGAGCTACGGCAACGGCGGCAAAGCCGGACGGCTCACACCCGACGAGGGATGCGACAGCGCCAGCCGGTGGGCCGCAGAGGTCTGCCGCGGTGGCCGCGCGCGGGGCTCAGCCTAGTGGCGGCAAGCTCCAGCCGCAGAAAGCAGCCCGTTCCACGGCCGGGGAAGCGCGCATTTTCATTTCGCCGCGCGCGCCTGACGATCCGGGTCCGGAAGGCGAAGTCTCCGATGTGCCTACCGGCCCGATGAAACCGTTCCGGCACGGGGCGGCTTGACGTTCGCCGTATCAGCGCGGCGAATTGCTCGAAGCGGCGAAACGAGCCATTCAAAGAGGGGTTGCAATCGGGGTTCGCAGGCTATATTCCGGCGTCTTCGGTTGCGGTCGAGCCGGAGATCCGCTGGCCCTTGCGGTTTGACAAGGCGCTTTGACGGATCGCCGAACTGCGATAAACAACCCTCGAATCGCGTCTGGCACTGCCGGGCGGATATGAGTTGCTGAATACCAACACTTCCTTTGCTCAACACTGCGCAAGCTTGTGTTGACGGTCCAAGGTCGTGTTGGGTTGCCGCTTTAGCTCAGTTGATAGAGCACGTCATTCGTAATGACGGGGTCGCGTGTTCGAGTCACGCAAGCGGCACCAATGTTTCCGGGGGTTTGCGAGGGTTTTGCGATTTCGTCAATTTGGCGCGGGTCGCACATGGGTCGCAGAACGGGGGCGACATAGCCCGCTGGGCTCTTCGGGTTCTTCGCCACCGCCAATTTTCTCTGGGGTCACACTGGGGTCACACGGCGGATTTCGCCGCGCGGGAATGTGCCTCCCCCTTATTCGCCATCCGAGCCTGCTTAATCCGCCGAAAGTTTCGGGCGTTCGATGCGGTAAAGTCCGACATCGAGTTCACCGGCCTGGAAACCCGCCACGCAGTACGTGAAATAGTAGGTCCACATGCGCTGGAAGCGCTCGTCGAAGCCGATGACCTGCAACTGTGGCCAGGCGGACAGGAACCTCGACTGCCATTCGGTCAACGTCCTGGCATATGACTGCCCGAAGTTTTCCATTGAAGCCAGCTCCAGGCCTGCGTTGGCGATTTGTTGTTTGAGGATGGGGACGGTCGGCAGCATGCCGCCGGGAAAAATGTAGCGCTGGATAAAATCCGGATCGCGGGCGTAGGCGTCAACGCGATCCGGCCTGATCGTTATCACCTGCAGCACGGCAATTCCGCCAGGCACAAGCCGGTGCCGCAAGGTGTCGAAATAGAGCGGCCAGTAGCGTTGCCCGACGGCTTCCAGCATCTCGATGGACGCGATGCGCTCGTAGGCCCCCTCGACGTGCCGGTAGTCCTGCAGCCGCACGTCGGCGCGTCCGGCCTCATGTGCGCGCGCCAGTCGCCGGCGGGTGAATTCGAGCTGCCTCTGCGACAAGGTGAGTGCGGTGATACTTGCGACCGGCCGCGCGAGCAACCGCTCGGCAAGCGAACCCCACCCGCAGCCGATCTCTAGAACCCGCTCGCTGCCCTGCAGATCCAAGAGTTCAATAACGCGGTCGAGCTTTGCGGTCTGCGCGGCCTCCAGCGAGGCGTCATGATCGCAGGTGTAAAGCGCCGATGAATAGTTCATGCCGGCATCGAGCCACTTTTCGTAGAACTCATTGCCCAGGTCGTAATGCGCCGCGATGTTGCGACGGCTGCCGCGAGGCGTGTTGGCGTTCATCCGGTGCAGCTGGCGGGCAAGCCAACGCAGCAATGCGGAGCCCGATCCGAACCGTGAAACAACGCTGTCGTTGGCAAGCGCCCAGGCAAACAGACTGTGAAGATCGCCGCACGCGCAATCGCCATCGATGAAGGCCTGCGCGAAGCCGAGATTGCCGCCCAGCGCAATGCGCCGCAATCCACGCCAACGCCGAATATCGATATGCGCATGCGGACCTGGGTCAGGAGAGGCGCACAAGATTTCATCATGCGAGGGCAGGCGAATTGTCAGCTGACCGGCGGTGCACCGCTGAGGCAGCAGATTCCTGAAAATTGCCGCCGGCCTGCCGGGCGCGAGGTGGACGGGGGATTGCGCTACCGTTGCTTGCGGTCGGTCGTATCGGGTCATTGTGTCGTTTGGCATTCTGCTGGGGTTGCTCGCTCGTTGGATGACATTACTGGCGTGCAGGCGATCGCCGGGCTGGGGCGCACGACCGTCACAGACTGGCGCGGCGGCGGCGGTTTGTGTCGCAGATCGATGCCCTTCAGCCAAAGCTTCAGGGCTTCCCAGTGAATTGCCGCGGTTACTTTCAGCGTTACGAAGGGCTGGCGAACCAGGATGCCGAGCAGGTTGGAATCGGTCATTTCGCGAGCCTTCCCGGACAATGCGGCGACCAGCAGCAGCCCCTGTTCGTCATTCGTGT
>Ga0180009_10005839_pt1 | contig 13064 bp, 9 predicted proteins | sample OS_PC_MetaG_FD_123537 | JGI IMG/M metagenome (GOLD analysis project Ga0180009, IMG submission 123537) | Groundwater microbial communities from the Aspo Hard Rock Laboratory (HRL) deep subsurface site, Sweden - OS_PC_MetaG | ecosystem: Environmental > Aquatic > Deep subsurface > Groundwater... | reverse complement strand
TTTTGAGAAGTTTGTTCTGCAACCACTTCCTGCCAGGCCTGTTCAAATGTTTTGAGCATGTCTTCAGACCAGTACATGTTCTTTACCCCTCGATTTTCAATATTTTCCTTAATTGCATCGCCCTGGATGGCTTCACAGTAGGCAAGCGTATGCATAATATTTGCCTTGGTGGCCATTTCAAGCAATACCTGCTGGCTCTGGGTCATGCTGTTCCATGTGTCTTTGTTGATCAACATTTCAAGGATGGTTGCCTGCTGATGCCATCCCGGGTAATAATTGTATTTCACAACTTTGTAAAATCCCAGCTTCTGATCAATGGCAGGAAAAGAGAATTCAGTGGCATCAATCACACCCTTTTCCAGGGCCTGAAAAATTTCACCCGCAGGCATAAGGCTAACCGCAACGCCAAGTTTCTGCATGACGTTTCCGCCAAGGCCGAAAAATCTCATTTTCAGCCCTTTCAGGTCTTCAACGGAATTTATGGGTTTATTAAACCACCCGGATGTTTCAGGAGAAATAATGGCACAGGGCAACACTTTTACATTAAAACCGGCAGTGTCATACATCTCCTGATAGAGTTTCATCCCGTTTCCATGAAAAAGCCAGGCCAGGTATTCGTCAGCCTCAGGCCCAAAAGGGATGGCGGAAAAAAGCGCAGCTTCCGGAATCTTGCCCTGCCAGTACGCACCGGAACCAAAACCTGCATTCACTTTGCCCAGAGAAACCGAACTTAATATTTCAAACGGCGGCACCAGCTTGCCGGGCTCATAGTATTTGATGGTGATCTCTCCATTGCTGGCCTGGTTGACGTTTCGGGCAAGAACAGGGATGGAATCTCCCAATACAGGCAGAGAAGTGGCAAAGCATAATGGGGCCTTGAGCAGCAGTTTTTTTGATTCCGCAAGGCTGTTGGCGGGTAATACTGATACCATCAATAATAAGGAAAAAAATACAGACGTGCATGTTTTCATTTGATACCTCCTGTGAAATTTTTGGTTAAAGGCTTTTGGCCTCTTGGTCTGATACTCATACCAACATGATTTTGTTGTGTCAAGAATTTTTTTTGAACCTAAATTTAATGGCCCATGCAGGCTCACAGCTAATTTTTAAAGGCGTCTTGGTGTTTTTTCAAGATGATACGTTTCAAAGGCGGATGGGATAAAAACATTGACATCCCATGAGAATAATTGATAAATAAAGCTGGTCAGGACAAAGAAACTCAATCCGCTGCTGACCATAAAAGAGCTAAAAATACTAAAAATTTATCAGGAGGACCTGACATACAAACCATTTATAAAAAGATACGGCTTCAAAAAATTACTGAGGAAATCGCCGACCAGATACGATTGCTGATCAAGGACGGAAAGCTTCTGCCCGGTGAAAAATTACCTCCTGAGCGAACTTTTTCCGAGATGCTGGGCGTGGGCAGATCCTCTTTAAGGGAAGCCATCAATATTCTTGAAACCCAAGGATTTATTGAAACCAGAAAAAGACAAGGCGTCTATGTCAGCAATCTGGGGTCGCCCATCATTACCGATCCTTTTCGTCAGATTTTGGAGGAAGACCAAAATAAACTTCTTCACCTGTATGAGGTCAGAAAGGACATTGAACTTGCGGCTGCCTATATGGCTGCAAAATTCCGCTCAAAAGAAGATCTGTCCCGTATGCAGAAACTGCTGGAAAAAATGGAAAAAGATTCCCGCAAGTCAGCACTTGATCTTCAGGATGATCTTGGGTTTCATATGGTCATTGCACAATCCAGCAATAATATTTTCAGGAGTCATCTTCTAAAAAGCATATTTGAACTTTCAAATGAATATCTGAATTTTTTAGTGGGGATTATGACGGAAAAAGCGTCGCGTATTCTTAAACTGTATGAGGATCACGTTAATATCTACACTGCCATTGAAAAACAGGACCAGGCGCTGGCAAAAGCCAGAATGGAAGATCATCTGGTACAGGTTGAAGACATATGGAAACAATATATGAAAGAAAAACCCGAATAAACTGATCCAAAAGCAATATCAGGGCAGAGGAGGTATCCTTTATGAAAAAAGAGATGACCATTGCATGGGACGTTGTCTTTAACGCCATCAGCGACATGGCCATGATACTGGATCGGGATCATGTAATTCTTGAGATAAACCCGGCAGTGTCAACCTTAACCGGGCTGGATAAAAAAGACATTATCGGAAAACGATGCTATCATATTTTTCACTGCACTGACCATCCCCCGGAAGGATGCCCCCATGAAACACTTTTAATCTCAGGCAGAGACCAGACCATTGATATGGAAATGCAGGCTATGGGCAGAACCTTTATGGTGACCGTTGCACCCATCCTGGATGAACACAAAAATATTGTTAAAACCATTCACCTTGCAAAAGACATCACCCATAGAAAAAATTTTGAACAGGAACTTAAAAGAAAAAACCGGACCCAAACCGTCCTGATCTCCTGCAATCAGGCTGTTGTCCGCGCAAAGGATGAGGTGCAGCTTATCCAAGAGTTGTGCAGTATCCTTGTAACAGACGGAGGATACCGACTGGCCTGGGTTGGATATGCCATGGATAATGCTGAAAAAACCGTAAAACAGATTGCCAGTTGCGGGGTTAATGATAACTATGTGGAAACCGTGAACCTTGTCTGGTCAGACACCAAAAGAGGCCAGGGCCCTGTGGGCACTGCCATCAGAACTAAAATGCCCGCAGTGTGCCGCGATATCCAGACAGACCCCAGGCTTGAACTCTGGCGGGCAGATGCACTAAAACGGGGATACGGCTCCCTGATCGCCCTGCCCCTGATTATTCAAGACCACTGCATCGGTACCCTGAACCTTTATTCTGCCGAACCGGATGCCTTTGATAAAGAGGAAACAGGCCTGCTGGTTGAGCTGGCAAAGGATCTGGCATTTGGAATTTCAACCCTAAGAACACAGGCCAATCTCATCCTTTCTGAAACAAAATACCGCAAACTGATGGAAACGGCAAATGATGCCATCTTCCTTGCAGATGCACAAACAGGCATTCTCCTGGAAACAAACAAAGCTGCGGAAAAGCTTCTGGGACGTCCAATGGCAGACATTATCGGAATGCACCAGACCCAGCTTCATCCCAAAGAAGATCGACAACAGTACAGACGAATCTTTGCGGATCATATAGAAAAAGGCAATGCCGTATCCGAGGTTTTTACGGTCCTGCGGAAAGATGGCAGCCATGTTCCGGTAATGGTGAGCGCCAACACCTTCAATATCGGAGAAAAAAAAGTTGTTCAGGGAATTTTCAGAGATGTATCTGAAATCGTGCAGGCAGAAGAAAGGCTTCGCCAATCCCAGAAAATGGAGGCCATTGGAACCCTTGCCGGTGGAATCGCCCATGATTTCAACAACATCCTTGCACCCATCATGGGATATACAGAGCTTGCAATGATTGAAACAAACGACCAGACCATCCTTTCCGATCTTTCACGGGTCATGGAAGCTGCCGGCCGCGCAAAAGAACTTGTCCAGCAGATCCTGACCTTCAGCCGCAAGGATACCACTGAAAAAAAGCCGCACCGTATCCAGCAGATCATAAAAGAAACCGTTAAATTTTTAAGGGCATCCATCCCCAGCAGTATTGATCTGCAGACAGATATTGACGTTGACTGCGATCCGGTCATGTGCAATCAGACCCAGGTTCAGCAGATCCTAATGAATCTGGGTACCAATGCCTACCATGCCATGAAGGAAAAAGGGGGGAGACTTGATATCCGTTTAAAACAGATGGAACCTGATTTTTTATTGGCCCCTGACTTCAATGGCCTGCCCCTTGGCCGATATGTCTGTCTGAGCATAAAGGATACCGGCACAGGGATCAGTCCTGAAGACATGGAACGTATTTTTGATCCTTACTTTACCACTAAAAACAAGGAAGAAGGAACCGGTCTGGGTTTGTCCCTTGTCCACGGCATAGTGGAAAGTTACGGCGGCGTTATCAAGGTCAGGAGTAAAAAAGACGTTGGAACTGTTTTCAAAGTTTATCTCCCTGTGGTTCCGGGATTAACTAAGGAAAAGGAAAAACTGACCGATACGGTTACACTTAAGGGGTCGGAACGGATTTTACTGGTGGATGATGATCGAGGTGTGGTCCAGGTGACACAAAAAATACTGGAAAATTTAGGATATCAGGTAACCGTTATGACTGACAGCAAAGAGGCACTAAAGATATTTTCCCTGAAAAAAGAAACCTTTGATCTTGTTATTACCGACCATACCATGCCCGGCCTTCAAGGCACGGATCTGGCCCGGCAGATGATTCTCATCCGGCCGGATATCCCCATTATCCTCTGCACAGGATACAGCGCCCTGATTTCTAGAGAAAAGGCCCGGCAGCTGGGCATCAAGGATTTTCTAATGAAGCCGCTGGCACAAAAAGATCTTGCAGCCGCCATAAGAAAAGTGCTTGATGAACGCAAAGAACCCTGAGGAGCAATAGTAGCAAAAAAAAATGCACTATCCGGATCTTTTAGATATCTGCCATCATGATCCACAGCGCTTTAGTTCAGTTCATATTACTGGGTATTTTCATCATACAAATCAGGATAAAGTCTTTTGATGCAGTCGGGACAGATGCCGTGGGAAAAATCAGCATCTGAATGTTCAGAAATATAGGCTTCAATCTGCTGCCAGTACCCGGAATCATCCCGGATTTTTTTACACCCTGAACAGATCGGGATCAACCCTTTCAAAGTTTTAACGTGATCCAGGGTTTTTTTCAACTCTGCGGTACGTTCCCAGACCCTTGTTTCAAGATTTTTATTCAAATCTTCAAGCTCATCCCTGTAATGTTCCAGATGATCCATAAATCCGTTGAACCCTGTTGCCATCCGGCCGATTTCATCCCCGGACAATATCTTAAGTCTGACGGAAAAATCCCCTTTACCAGCTGACAAAAAACGATCTGCAACTTCCTTTAACGGCTTTGCAATCAAGTCTGCCAACCACATGGTAAACGGCAGCAGCAGCAGGATTGCAAGGACTGCAGAAGCAACAATAATATACCGGATGATCGTCAGCGGCCGGTAAAACTCTTCCAAATAGCTTGACGATGCCACGATCATATCGTATTCCGGCAGATAATTAAAAATAACCAGTTTTTCCCTTGGCGCTGTTTCATTTGGATTTTTCCACGGGTAGATGATCCTTCCGTTTTTCTCCTGAATCATTTGCCGGATAAAATACCGTCCTTCTGTATCCCTGGAATCATAGATATTGGTATTGGGTTGTGCCGGGTGAACGATGAGATTCCCCTTGCTGTCAATCACATAGGAGTAGCCGGTTTCACCAAACCGAAGATTCATGATACTTTCAGAAAAATCCTCTGCGGAAATCAGATCTTTGAATTCCTCCCGATATGAAGAAGCAGAAATGATCCAGTCCCAGGGCTTAAAATAGGTCATATAAAGTGCCTTGGATCTTTTAACCGACTCACCGGGATTCTGCCACTCATATTCAATATAGTCGTCCTTTTTTTTCAGTTGTTGCTGAATAAACGGATAACTTGAAATATTTTTTCCAATCAATGACGGCTTTGGATGGACCTGAAGCACGCCTTCTGAACTCAGGCAATAAATATAACCCGTATCTCCGATACGCTGACTGAGCAATATTTGAGTTGCCTGATTTTTGGCCTCACTTTCCGATATTTTTCCGGCTAATGCCTTCTCATACAACCCGGTTACAATTTCCTTGTTTTTACCGGCAATGGCCTGCAGGTGGCTTCTGATGGATAGGTTGGCAGCCGTCTGAACCATATTTAATATAGCTGTGGTAGAATTGTGCAGCTCACTTTCAATATTGCGCTCTATGTTTTTTTTGGTCAAAAAATACAAGGTTCCGGTACTTAACAGCAAGACCACAGTAAACAAACAGGAATAGACAGCAACCAGTTTAATCCGAAGCGGCGCATTTCTAAAAGCGTTTGAAATCAACGGCATTGATCTGAATAAGGATAAGTTCATTTTGATAATTTCTCTTTGTTTTCAAGTATAGGGTCAAAACAGGTGACTGCAAAAACTATAAGGAAAAACCGGCTGGCGTGTCAAGGAAAGTGAAAAATATTCACCAGCCGGAAAGTTCGTCTATTTAACCGTAATATGGTTAAATCCATCGGTTTTTTAACAAAACAAAAAATCATAACTTGCTGAAATTAAATAACTTTTTTGAAATATAGGCTGGCATATTATTTGCTATTAAAAGACTTTAAATCTAAGGAGAGGAACCAAAAAATGAACCCTAAAAATCTAATTAACATGAATCCCGCTTTTTTTATAATCGCCCTGGTTATTGTTCTGGCTCTTGATTTGCCCCCCAGTCTTTTGGAAGCAAACGAGACAGCCGGCCCCTCATTGTACTCCGGTTCTCCCCGGCACCAAAACATCGGCCTGCGCCTGCTGACCGTTCCTGTTGGAAGCAAAAAAGACCTGATGAACGTCATGATCTGGTACCCAACACAAAAAGAAGCCCGGTTAACCCAAATAGGACCTTTTGAAATTAAGGTGGCCAAAGATGCCCCGGTTAAGCCGGGTAACTACCCTATTGTTATCATCTCCCATGGATCAGGCGGCAGCCATATGGGCCACAGGGATACTGCCGGTTATCTTGCTGAAAAAGGATATGTGGTGGCTGCCGTGTTGCACTTGAAAAACAATTTTAAGGACAATTCAAACGACAGAACGGTTCAAAACTGGATAGACCGGCCGATCCACGTATCTTTGGCCCTGGATGCCCTGCTTGAGGATACGCAGCTGAAAAATCATCTGGATGAAACCCGGGTTGCCATTATTGGCCATTCAGCCGGCGGATACGCTGCCCTGGCCCTTATTGGAGGTATTCCCGACACATCCGGCATCCGGATTCACTGCAGGGACAATGGCGGAAAGGATCCTGTTTTTTGCGGCCACTTCGGCCTGCTGTCAGAGATAATCACCTGGTTTTCTTGTTTAAGTGACCCAGAAGACATTAAAATTACCACCGGATATGACGCCCGGATAAAGGCTGCTGTACTCATGGCGCCGGTGGGGGTATTGTTTCACACCACAGGAGCTTTGTCCGGAATCAAAGTGCCTGTCCGCATATACAGGGCGCAATATGACAATATCCTAACCTTTCCATATCATGCTGAATTCATTAAAAACAATCTGCCGGTGACGCCTGAATATAAAGTGGTTCAAAATGCAGGACATTATTCATTCCTGGCCCCAATCCCTGAACAAATCAAGCAAAAAGCAGGAGATGTGGCCAGGGACCCGGAAGGGTTTAATCGTGAACAGTTTCACAAGACGCTGAACAGGGAAATTGACATATTCCTTTCAAAAGCCCTGGCCGAGTAAAACACCTTTAATCACAGGGCTGGTTACATCTGTTTGAACAGGTGCTCATAAGATCTGCTGACCGGGATGGTATGATCTGTCTGATCAAACCCGATGATCATCTGGTTGGTAAAAGACCGCTTGATGGTCTTAATTCTTTCAATATTGACAATGGCGCTTCGATGGACCCGCCAGAACTGCTTCGGGTCTAGCTCATTTTCCAGATCTTTAACAGGGATTTTGATTAAAAACTCATTTGATGCTGTCTGTACAATGGTATATTTATCTTCAGCTTTAAAATAAAGCACCTGGGAAACCGGGACAAACCTGAGTTCTGAACCTGTCTTGACCTTTATCAGCCTTAAATATTCAGGTGTTTGTTTATTTTCCAGTACCTGAATGATTTTTTTTATTTTTAAATCAAGCGTCTGCGGTATGTCCTGAACATCCAATTGTTTTTTTAACCGTGAAATAGTTGTTTCCATGCGCTTTTGGGTCACCGGCTTTAAGACATAATCCACGGCTTCACTTTCAAATGCCTGAACGGCAAATTGGTCATAGGCTGTAATAAAAATAATCTTACAGGCTCCGGACACTTTTTTAGCCACCTCAACACCTGTCATTCCCGGCATTTTAATATCAAGGAAAGCCATATCCGGTTTCATGCGTTCAATGAGCGACACTGCCTCAATCCCGTTCCGGGCATGCCCCAGAATTTCCAGTTCCGGCCATAACCGTTCCAGTAAAACAGACAGGCTGATTCTTAAATTTTCCTCATCATCTGCAATAATGGCTGTGACCAACTTCATAACGGCACTCTGATCATGGCTTTTATTCCTGTTGGATGATGTTGTTTTAAGGTTAAACTTGCCCTGTTGCCATAAATCGCTTCCAGTCGCAGGCTCACATTGTTGATCCCAATGCCTGCCAGGTTTGCATCTTTATCCAGTCCTATCCCTGTATCGGTAATCACGATGTTGAGACTATTTTCTTGAGTCCAGCAGTCAATGATAATTGTCCCTCCCTCCACCTTAGGTTCAATCCCGTATTTAATGCTGTTCTCAACAAGGGGCTGAATGATTAGCGGTGGAAAGGCAAGATCCAGCATATCTGTACGGTCAATAATTTCATAGGAAAGCCTTTTTCCCATCCTGATTTTAAATATTTCAAGATATTGACGGACCAGGTCAAGTTCCTGGGATAGTGTGATCATTTCCTGCCGGGTTCTTTGCAAAGAAATTCTTAAATATTCATTGATATCAATCAGCATCTGCCTGGCCTTTTCAACATCAATATCAAAAAGGGAAATAACATTTGCCAAGGTGTTAAACAAAAAATGGGGCTCGATCTGGGCCTGCAAAAGCCTCAAGGTTGTCATGGCAGCTTCTTTTTCCATGGTCAGGCGGTTGATTTTTTCTTTCTGGATCTGTTTTTCCGACTCAATAATTTTCTCCCTGGAAGAAAAAAAATAGATAATGGGCACACCAAAAACAAGGCCAAAGACAACGCCATAGGAAAATACATTCTTAAAAAAATAATTTAGATCCACACCGCGAAAAAAGAACAAGAATCCCCAGCTCAACAAAGACCCTGAAAAAATTCCGGCGAAAAGACCGCCGGCAACACCTGCTGCCATCCAGTTATTCTGCCGTTGCTCTGCAAAATAAATCCCCATTGTTACAAAACTGCAGATGGACAGACCGATCAGCTGTGAAATAATAAACACGTCGAATAATTTTTGTTCATCCAGAACCATATAAGTTAACACGACCGCAATAATGGTATTAAATATGGCGGTAATCACGAAAGATTTTACCGTGTCTTTTGACGTGTAAACCTGCATCCAATGCCTTTTTAATAGTTGTTTAAGGTCTAAGATACTAAATGCCTCAAAGCTTGGCAACTCCATTCATCCCTTGTATTTGTCTGTTTGTCGCATTTTTTTTTAGCAAATGAAAAGAAAAAAAGGTTGAAATATGGAGAAACCATGAAGATTTTGCCCCTCTCTTGAACTTACATCCCCATAGAATACTATGACGGCATGAATGAAAATTTTTCACATCTGGGCAGGAAAAATGTGCCGTTTTTTTGATGACAATTCCCAGGTGTTTTACAGGGGGGAAATTTATTTTTCACAAAAAATCCTACAGGATTGTTTACCCAACCTTTAACCCAAAATGGTGACAATGAAAATTCATCTTCATAAAAATGCCAAAACCACTCCGGCTCAAAGGGCATTTATCCAGGCAAGCGGTCATATAAACACCTTTGAATTGGCTCAACGTCTTGGGATAAGTGAAACAACCGTTCGAAAATGGAAGAAAAGAAATTCTGTTTATGACAGATCCCATGCTCCCAATAAAATTGCAACTGCTTTGACACCTGTCCAGGAAATCATAGTGGTTCTAATACGGATGTGCCTTCGGTCCGGGCTTGATGATCTTCAAAAAATCGTTCGCTGTTTTATTTATCCTGACTGCTCCAGGTCCGGTCTGAATCGATGTCTGAAAAAATATCATATTTCCCGTCTTGAAACACTCCATACCCTTTTGCCGGTTCCTTTAAATGACCATCAAGGGGGCTATCTTTATTATACGGTTATACGCTTGCCTGACCTGGCCGGCGCCCTGAGTTCAACGTTAATCCACATTGCCATGGACATTTCCAGTCGATGGCTCCGTGTGGATATGACCCCTTGTTTTTCACCGGATAATACCTGCCGGTTTATTGAAGCTTTCATGAACCGCTTTCCTGTTAAACTCCTGGGGATCATTACAATGGACCCCATTGAATTTTCAGGTGGGGCTCAGGACTCTCAAAAAATCCATGCCCGGCACAACCAAAGCATCACCGCCTTTTGCAAAGCCCGTAATGTAAATTGTTTCATAGTTAAAAATTACCATTCCAAAACCCTGAACAGGGTAAAAAAAATGATGCATACCTCGGGCCTCCATACTCACTTTAAGGCCATTGGATCTTTTGATGATCTCAAACTTTTGATGACTAAACATATGACGGTCTACAACTCACAGCTTTGCCAAAGAACTCTGAAACAAAAGACACCACAGGAAAAGATGTGTGCCCGTTACGCGCTTTTCCCCGGCAGTTTTAAATCCAGGCCGACATAATCATTTGAGACAAATTCAGCCGTATAAAACACATTTTTATCGCTGGTATCCTTCTTGTACCGGTAAACGTTCAGGCAATGGGTTTTATTTTTTTGCCTGGAACAATATGAATCTTTTAAACGAAAGAAGGTGATGCGTATGGAGAGGTAATTTTTAAAAAATCAGAGGATAATAAATTTAACACATTTTATAATCATTAAAAAAGGAGGCTAAAATGAATATCCAAGGAATTGGACAATCGTTTACCGCCTATCGTCCATCAGGAATGCAAAATATGCGGGGCAGCTTTGACCCATCCAGTATTGATGTCAATAAAATAATGGAAAAAAAAGACACCAATGTGGACGGGGTATTAAGTGCTGACGAAACCTCCATGTCTGAGAATATGTTTTCAACTGCTGATGCAGACTCAGATGGCCTGCTCTCTTTGGAAGAATTTGAAGACATGCTTTCCAATGGACCGCCACCGCCCCCACCGCCGCAGCAAATGGGTGGCATGGGGCAAATGGGCGGCATGAAGCCGATGGGCGGTATGGACAATGGCGCAATGGATATTGATGCTGTTTTTGAGGAGGAGGATACAAATGAAGACGGCGTGATCAGCGCCGAAGAATCAAGTCTTTCCGATAATATGTTCTCACGCATTGATACCAACCAGGATGGTCAACTCTCTGCTGAAGAGGTTGAACAAAGTCTTGCTCAAAGAAAAGAAAACATGAACACCATGCAGGGCTTTTCTTCCAGGCAAACCCTGACGCAATCCCTTGCAATTACGGCCTATCAGGAAGCCATCCAGTCATTTATCACAAATTTTTCCAATGATGTCAGTGGCGCCAGTATGAGTACGTTTCTTGGAACGATTGCATAAACACCCAAGTTTATAATTATCGCAAATCATTCCATTTTAAGGAGCGGTTGCAAGCAACCGCTCCTTTTATTGGTTAAATTGTGAAGAAAAATTGAAGATTTATCTGCCTTTCTTGCAAACACGGTCAAAGGGTATTAATAAATAAGGAAGATGAAACTTTCTTATAAAATATTTTGTGTTTATCTTCTGGTGTCCTTTATTCTTTTAATTTTAATGATGGCAACCCTTCGCTTTTTTGCGTTCAGGCACTTTCAAGAGGTTGAAAAAAGACTTGAACAAGAAACACTCACCATTCTATCCTATGAATTGGCAATTGAATATCAAAGAAATAACAATTGGAACCGCTTTAAAACGTCTCCTGAAATACTGAACCGCTTTATCAGAAAAGCTCTGCCAGGCAAACCCGATGATTTACCCTTGTCTGACCCCCCCGGACCACCCGGACCCCAAAGGCCAAACAGACCACCCGGGCCACCCGAGCATCTGGTGGTAAAACCGCATCAAAGGATCGCACTTTATGATGCCGCCAAAATACTGATTGCCGGACCCGGCTTTGATATCGACAAGATGATTTTCAAGCCCATTACACTTCATGATCAAATCGTCGGATGGGTCGGGCTTTATCGACAAAGCGGCCCCCCCCATCCGTTTCGGGGTCCGGTGCTGAAAGAAAAATTAGACGTCTTTTATACCATCGGGATTATCATCTTTATCCTGACGGGCATAGTATCCTATTTTTTATCCAGGCATATCCTTTCTCCTGTCAACAAACTGATCCAGGGAACAAAAGCCTTGACCCGATTCAAGTTTGATACCCGTATTGACGTTCATACAAAAGATGAACTGGGACAGCTGGCAAAAGACTTTAACCAGATGGCAAAGACGCTGGAAACTTACGAGACCATGAGAAAGCAATGGGTGGTTGATATCTCCCATGAACTGCGAACCCCTTTATCCATTCTAAGAGGTGAAATCGAAGCCATCCAGGACGGTGTAAGGACATTCTCCAGGGAGGGAATGAAGTCGCTGCATTCTGAAACCATCTACCTTGAAACAATTGTCAACGACCTGCACCTTTTGTCCATGGCAGATACGGGTGCGCTTACCATGAAAACCGACATTATAAAACCCATTGAGATTTTAAAAACGGTTCTCAATTTGTTTAACACCCGGTTTGAGCAGGAGGACTTGAGCCTTGATGTTCGCCTTATCAATGAGAAGACCTGCATAATCGGGGATAAGGACCGGTTAAAACAATTGTTCTCAAACATTTTTGAAAACAATCTAAAATATACCCGAAAACCTGGGAAATTAACCATATGGGATAATCTCCACAGCCATGTGCTGACCATTTATATCCAAGATACAGGCCCCGGAGTTCCGCCCGGCTGTGTGGATAAATTATTTGACAGGCTCTACAGGGTTGATCGTTCCAGAACCCGTGAGCATGGAGGGTCTGGGCTTGGTCTTTCCATTTGCAAAACAATAGCATTAGCCCATAATGGTGACATCATTGCCAAGAATTGCGACCATGGCGGATTAAACATAAGCATACAACTGCCGGTGTCTAAAAAAGGAAGCAAATGACCTATCCCAATATCTTAATTGTTGAAGATGAAGCAAAAATTGCCGCCCTGTTATCAGATTATTTTAAAACCGAAAACTTTAATGTGTTTATCATAAGCCGCGGAGACCGTGTTCTTGGTTTCATGGATCAG
>Ga0180009_10005838_pt1 | contig 13066 bp, 10 predicted proteins | sample OS_PC_MetaG_FD_123537 | JGI IMG/M metagenome (GOLD analysis project Ga0180009, IMG submission 123537) | Groundwater microbial communities from the Aspo Hard Rock Laboratory (HRL) deep subsurface site, Sweden - OS_PC_MetaG | ecosystem: Environmental > Aquatic > Deep subsurface > Groundwater... | reverse complement strand
GGTACAGCGGCAGGGCCATGGCGCAATGGATCACCAGATCCACCCCCTCCATGGCCTGGTCCACCGTCCCGGGATCGCGGATGTCCCCGGTGACGGCCTCGATCCGGTCCCTGCAGTCCGCGTAGGTGAACGGAGCCAGGTCGAGGGACCGGACGCTCACGCCCTTGTCCAGCAGGAAGCGGATGAGGTTGATGCCCGTGAAGCCCGAGCCCCCCGTGACCAGGACCATCCTCCACTTGCCGGTTCCTGCGTCGTGCCCTGCGGTCATGGATTCGCTCCCATCCAGGTTGTCGGTCCTACTGCTGTTCCTCGAGGACGATCTCGCCCTGCCAGCGCCGGCCGTCCCGTTCGGCCTCGAACTCCAGGTGGTCGCCCACGCTGCTGTGGTAGTAGAGGCGGTAGATGCTGTCCAGGTTGTCCAGGGGCATGCCCTCCATCGTGCGCAGGACGTCCCCGGGCCTCAGGCCGGCCTTCCAGGCGGGGGAGTCCGGGCGCGTCTCCCGCACCAGGGCCCCGATCGGGTCGTCCAGCCCGAGATACTGCACCAGCCCCGGCGACAGCAGCTGCAGGGTGAAGCCCAGGTTGGATTCGCGGTAGCGCCCGAACCGGCGGACCTCGTCGATGACGGTCTGGACCCGGTCCACCGGCACGGCGAACCCGATGCCCACGCTGCCCCCCGACTCGGAGAAGATGAAGGTGTTGATGCCGATGATCTCGCCCCGCGTGTTGACCAGGGGTCCGCCGCTGTTGCCGGGATTGATGGCGGCGTCGGTCTGGATCATTCCCAGGTAGACCCGCTCGCCCTCGGCGTGCTTGATGTCGCGGTTGGTGGCGCTGATCACCCCGACGGTCACCGTCGGCTGGGTATCGGCGAGCAGGTAGCCGAAGGGCGAGCCGATGGCGATGGCCCACTCGCCGATCTGCAGGTCCTGGTAGGAGGCCAGGGGGGCGACCGGCAGGTCGGTCCCCGCCACCTGGAGGATGGCCAGGTCGTAGCGTTCCACCGCATCGAGCAGCTGGGCCTCGAGCTGGCGCCCGTCCGACAGCGTCACCACGATCTGGACCGCGCCCTGGACCACGTGCTGGTTGGTCACCACCAGGCCGTCCGCCGAGACGATGACCCCCGAACCCATGCTGCGGATGTTGCGGTAGTACTCCCGGTGGGGAATCAGGCCGAGCCGTTCCATGAGCAGCATGGAAGGATCCTGGACCGCCTGCTGCTGGATGACGTTGATGCTGACCACCGCCGGGGCCACGAGTCGGGTGGCCCGGACGATGGCATTGCCCCGCTGGGCGAAGGGATCCGCACCAAGGGAATCGGCAACGGCCAGGCCTGCCTCGTCCGGGGTTCCCTGATCCGCGGGTCCCCGTACCGAAGCCGAGCCCGCCTCGGCGTCCCGGACCTCGGCGGGTGCGGATTCCCCGCCGTTCACCAGTTCGAGGGGCCGGCCCGTGCGGGTCTGCCACAGGAACACGCCGGCCAGGGCCCCCACGACGAAGCCCAGGAGGATGCCCGACCAGGCGCCGCGGGAGGTCACTTGCCGCCTCCCTGGAGCTTTTCCCAGTCCGCCATGAAAGCGGCCAGGCCCTTGTCGGTCAAGGGGTGGGCCACCAGCTTCCTGATCACCTCGGGGGGGATGGTGGCGATGTGGGCGCCCAGCAGCGCCGAATCCACCACGTGCATGGGATGCCGCACCGAGGCGACGATGACCTCGGTTTCGTAGCCGTAGTTGTCGTAGACCTCCACGATGTCGGCGATGAGCTGCATGCCGTCCTCTCCCACGTCGTCCAGGCGGCCGACGAAGGGAGACACGTAGGCCGCCCCGGCCTTGGCGACCAGCAGGGCCTGGTTCACCGAGAAGACCAGGGTGGCGTTGACGGCGATGCCGGCTCCCGCCAGCTCGGCCATGGCCTTCAGGCCCTCGTAGGTGGTCGGAACCTTGACCACGATGTGCTTGTCCAGGGCCGCCAGGCGCTTGCCCTCGGCGACCATCCCGTCCGTGTCCAGGGCCGTCACCTCGCCGCTGACCGGACCCTGCACCACGGCGCAGATCTCCTTGAGCAGGGCGTCGGTGTCCTTGCGTCCCGCCTTGGCCATCAGGCTGGGGTTGGTGGTGACGCCGTCGCACATGCCCATCGCCTTGATCTCCCTGATCGCTGCGAGATCGGCCGTATCGATGAAGAACTTCATGGGTCAACTCCTTCGTCGGAATCCCCGCAGGGATCCGGATAGGTGACTTCCTCGAGGAAAAGCCCCGCCGCAGGGGCCATGGAACCGGCGGCGCTGCGGTCCCTGGCGGCCAGGACGGCCGTCAGGGAGCCCCGCGGCCGGGAGCCGCGGCCGATCTCCACCAGCGTGCCCACGATGATCCGCACCATGTGGTGCAGGAACCGGTTGGCGCGGATGGCAAAGATAGCGGTCCGGTCCTCCCATTGGAAGCCGCAAAGATCGACGGTGCATCCGTTCCCGTCCTCCTTCAGGGAGGTGGTCTTGCAGAAGCTGGTGAAGTCGTGGCGGCCCAGCAGGGCGGCCGCGCCCTCGTCCATGGCCTCGCGGTCCAGCGGCCGATCGATCTGCCAGCAATGGGGCTGGAAGATGTCGCGCCCCATCAGGATCCGGTACCGGTAGAGCCGGGCTGCGGCCGACAGGCGGGCGTTGAAGTCCGGGGCCGCCCGCGTGACGGCGTTGACCGCCACGTCCCGGGGCATCATGCCCCCCAGGGCCCGCTGCAACCGCTCCAGCTCCTCGACCGACCGGACGTCCAGGTGGGCCACCTGGCCCCGGGCATGGACCCCGGTGTCGGTCCGGCCGGCGCCCACCGGGAGCACCGGATAGCCCAGCAGGCGCTCCAGGGCCCGGCTGAGAACACCCTGGACGGTCCTGTGTTCCGGCTGGACTTGCCAGCCGTGGAAATCCGTCCCCACGTAGGCCAGGTCGATGCGCACCCGGACGGGAAATTCCCGCCGGTAGGCCTCGTCGTCCAGGCCCGAGGCCCGGCCCATGGCATCGTCCCTCATGGCGACCACCGGAGCAGCGGCTGCAGGGCCCACAGGATCAACCCCGCCAGCCAGACCAGCATCAGCAGGACCTCCAGCCCCGGAACCGCCGGCACGGTTTTCAGCCCGGGCCGGCGACCGCTGAGGGCCAGGGCCGTGGCGTCGGCCTTCCTGGCCAGCCCCTCGAGCAGGGGCACGATCATCTGCGCCCGCAGGCGCCAGCGGTCCAGCAGATTCCGGGCGGTACGCCCGCGCCTCCGGCCCGAGGCCCGGCGCAGGCGGCTGACCGCCTCCAGCCTCCTCCCCTCCCCGACCACCGGTCCGACGGACCCCAGGGCCACCGCGACCACCAGCCCCAGATCTCCGACCGGCACCCCCAGCCTGCCCAGGGGGGCGAGCCACCAGCCGAGTCCCGTCACCAGGTCGTCCGGGCCGGTGGAGCGCAGGAAGAGTCCCAGGAACAGCACCGCCCCTGTCAGCCGGACCACCGCCAGCAGGCCCCGCTGCAGCCCCAGCCAGGAGGGGTGGCCCAGGGGGGCGGCCCCGGTCGCGGTCAGGAGATGGACGACGACGACCAGGAGGGCCACAGGCCACCAGGGTCTCAGCTGGCCCAGCTGGCGTGCGGGCGGCCAGCCGGCCGCGGCCAGGGCGCCCCCGGCGATCACCAGCAGCGGGACCGCAGTCCACCATCCTCCCGCCCAGGCGGTGCCCAGGCCCAGGACGAGGATCCCGATCCTGACGGCCGGGTGCCGGCGGGACAGGAGGGTTTCCCCTACCCGTGGCTGGCCGAATCCCGCGGCGTCGATCACCGGTCCGCTCCTGTGGCGGCGCCTCCGGCCAGGAGGTCTGCGATCTGCAGGGCGTTCCAGGCGGCGCCCTTGAGCAGGTTGTCGGCCACGACCCAGGCCAGCAGGGCCCGCCGATGGTCCGGATCCCTCCGCAGACGCCCCACGTGGACCGCGTTCCCGCCGGCGATCTCCAGGGGAGTGGCGAAGTCCAGGGGATCGGAAGCCACCACCAGGCCGGGAAAGCCACGCAGGGCCGCGGTCGCGGCCTCGAGGTCCGCGTCCCGCTGGAGGACGAACCGGACGGCGGCGCTGTGCCCGTCCTGCACCGGCACCCGCACGGCGGTGCAGGTGACGCCCAGATCGCCTGCGCGGCCGAGGATCTTGCGCAGCTCGCGGACGACCTTGGCCTCCTCCTCGAAAGAGCCGTCGGCAGCCGGCCCGCCGATGCAGGGCAGGACGTTGCGCGCCATGGGGCGGGCGAACAGGGGGGGATCGCACGGGGGCAGGCCGTCTTCCTGCCGGCGCCATTCGTCCAGGGCGCTCTGTCCGGCGCCCGAAACCGCCTGCAGGGTGGTCACGTGGACCTCGGCCAGGCCGAAGGCGAGTTCAAGGGGCGCGGCGGCCATGGCGATCTGGATGGTGCTGCAGTTGGGATTGGCGATGATGCCGCCTGAACCGCGCCCGGCCGCAGCCAGGAGCCCGCCGTTGATCTCGGGCACCACCAGGGGAACGTCGGGGTCCATCCTGAAGGCGCTGCTGTTGTCGATGACCCAGGCCCCCGCGGCGGCGGCGATGGGCCCGAATCGGCGGGCGGCGGCGGCTCCGGCGCTGAACAGGGCGATCTCGACCCCTTCGAAGTCCTCAGGGGAGACCGCCTTGCTGGGAATGCTCCGGCCCCGGAAATCCAGGCGCACCCCGGCCGACCGTTCCGAGCCCAGCAGAACCGGGTCCGGATCCGCCCAGGGGCGGTCGGCGAGCAGGGCGAGCATCCTGCGGCCCACCAGGCCCGTCGCGCCGAGGATGGCGACTTTCATGGAATCCTCCTGCCGGAAGCAACATCACCCGAAGCATCACCTGGAGTTTCGAGACCGCAGTATGTTAGCATCCGGCCGCAACAGGGTCAAAAGAGGCGTGGGTCGGCGCGACCCCGTCGCCGCCCAGGACGGCAATCCACAAGGAAGGCGATCATGGTCTTTGCGAACACCCGCCGGCTGAACCGTTCCCCGATCACGGCGGCCCGGACGGCGGTCCGCGGCCTCGTCCTTGTCCTCGTCCTCGTCCCGGGCCTGTCCCTGACCGGCTGCGGGCCCGATTCCGCGGCCAGGAACCGGGCGCTGGAGGCGGTGGCCCGGTGGGAGGACCGCCGCATCGCCCCGGAGGACAGCCTGCTGGCCATGATCGCTCATGACGATGCCCACATCCGGCTTGCCGCCGTCCGGGCCGCCGGACTGATCGGCCGGGACTTCGCGGTGGACGCGCTGGTCCGGGCCCTGGAGGACCCGAGCCTGACCGTGCGCCGGGAGGCCTGTTTCGCCCTGGGCCTGCTGGGCACCCCCGCCGCCGCCGCGGCCCTGGGCGAGGCCGCGGCCGATCCCCGCGGCTCGGTCCGGCTGGCCGCCCTGCGCGGCCTGGCCCACTGTCCCCAGGACGGACGGGCCCTGCTCACGGCCGCCCGGGGCGAATCCGAAAGCGCGGCCGCCGCCTGGGACGCCTTGCGCAATCACGCCGCTCGCGTGGACAGCACCGCCCTCCTCGAGGCCCTCGCGGCGGGGCTGCTCCGGCCCGAGGCCGACGTCCGCTGGCGCGTCCTGCGCTGCGCGGAACTGGTCCCCGATTCCACCCTGGCCCCGCTGCTCATCCCCTTCGCCCGGTCGGACGTCCCGCAGGTGCGCGTGCATGCCTACCGGGCCCTGGCCCGGCAGAACACCGCCCAGGCCCTCGATGCCGTCCTGGAGGCCGCCGCGGACCACGCGGACATCGAGGGCCGGAACCGCCACCGGATGGACGTCGCCCTAGCCCGCGCCCTCGGGGCCCTGGGTTCCCTTGCGTTCTCGGGCCCCGATCGGGCCGACGCCGCCGAACCCGCGTCCGTCCGGGTGGCCAACCTGTTGATCCGCCTGGCGGAATCCGAGGACCCGTTCGTCGCCGCGTCGGGGCTGGACGCCATGGCCGCGGCCGTCGCCGGCCTGACCCTGCCTCCGGAGGCCGCCGCCCAGGAGAGCCTGCTGCCCGTCTGGCGGATCAGGATGGCCCGTGCGGCCCGGAGCGGTCTGGACGACGAGCGTCCAGGCGTCCGGGCGGCCGCCGCAGGGGCGTGGCCCGCCCTGCGCGGGGAGGGCTGCCTCGCCGAGATGGCCTCGTGGCTCCGGCGAACGACCGACCCGGCGGCGCGGGCCGCCGCTTTGACCGCCCTCGGCCGCATCCATCCCGATCCCCTGGTCTTCCTGGCGGGATGGTGCGACGCATCCCAGCCCGCCGCCTGGGTGCAGGACGGCCGGGCCGCACCCCATCCGCCGCAGGTCCGCGCGGCCGCGCTGGAAGCCCTGGCGGACGCCGTCAGGGACCGCCCCCAGGCCGCGCCCCCCGGACTCCCGGCCGACCGGTACCGCGAGCGCGTGCGGGACATCCTGATCGAAGCCAGCGCCTCCGCCGATTTCGTGGTGGCCTCGACCGCCGCCGCCAGGCTGGGCGGTTTCCCGTCCCCCGCAGCGGCCGCGGCCCTGGTGGCGCTGTGGGACCGCGCCGAGGGGCCGAACGCTCCCGATCTGATGCGGGCGGTCATCGCCGGCCTCGGCGGGATCCTCGAAGCCGCAGCCCCCGCGGACGACGCAGCCGCCGACCCGGCGGCGGGGTCCCTGCCCGATTCCCTGCGGACCGCGGCAACGAACGTGTTGCGCAGGGCTTTCGACGTCCCGGACGTCCGGATCCGCCTCGATGCCAGGCGCGTGGCGCTCGACACCCGTGCGCTCCCGGACCATCTGATCCCCTCGGAGGCCAGCCTGCGTGCGACCCTGCCCCCGGTGGCGCGCAACCCTCTGCAGCCGCCGGTCACCCTCCCCTTCGCGGCTCCGCGCGTCCTGTGCGTGACCGACAAGGGGACGTTCACCATCACCCTCTTCGGGGATCTTGCCCCCAACACCTGCGCGGTCTTCCTCGATCTCATCGGCCGGGGCTTCTACGACGGCCTGACCTTTCACCGCGTCGTGCCCGACTTCGTGGTGCAGGGGGGCTGTCCCCGGGGCGACGGCTGGGGCGGACCCGGCTACAACATCCGCAGCGAGTGGTCCCCCACGCCTTTCCGGCGGGGGATCGTGGGCATCGCCCACGACGGCAAGGACACCGGGGGCAGCCAGTTCTTCGTGACCCTGTCCGAGCAGCCCCACCTGAACGGGCGGTACACGGTGTTCGGGGAGGTCACCGAGGGCATGGAGGTGGTGGACCGGATGGAGATCGGGGACCGCTTCACCCTGGAAACGGTCCCCTGAAGCGGCGCGCCGCGGATCGTCACCTGTCCCGCAGCACCTTCATCAGACCCGCCCAGGTCGGGCTGGCCCCGTACATGAGGATGCCCATGCGGAAGAGCTTGCCCGCCGCCCGGGCCGACAGCCAGATGGACACGGCCAGCAAGGCCCACGAGAGCAGGATCTGCCAAAGGGGCGGGGTCTCGATGCACACCCTCATGAACATCAGTACCGGCGCGAAAAGGGGAATCATGCTGAGCACGACCGACAGGGTCGAATCCGGCGCCCGCAGCACCAGGCTGAGCAGCATCATCGGCAGGACCAGGCCCATGGTCAGCGGGCCCTGGAACTGCTGGCTGTCCTGGACGCTGTTGCACATGGCCCCGATCCCCGCGTACAGGGTCGCATAGAGGAAGAAGCCCAGCAGGAAGAACATCACGAACGAGACCAGGATGGTCGGCGTCAGGAAGTGGACGTCCAGCGAAAAACTGCCCACCGACACCCCCTGCTGAGAGATCAGGAAGAAGGCCAGGGCCCACACCCCGAACTGGGTCAAGCCCGCCAGGCCGATGCCCATGACCTTCCCCAGCATCAGGTTGCCCGGCGAGACGCTGGCCAGCAGGACCTCGACCATGCGGCTGCTCTTCTCCTCGATGACGGCGGTCAACGTGTGGTTGCCGTACATCAGCACCATGATGTAGATGATCATGATCAGGGCGATGGCGGCGATGAAGGCCGCCTCCTCGTTCTGCTGTTCCTCGCTGCCCTCGGCGGTCACCGTGAAGGTGGTCCAGTCGGTCCGCGCCGAGAGATAGTTGAAGAGGGAGTCGGGAACCGCAGCCTCGGCGAACCGGCTCTCGCGCAGGATCCGGTTCAAAGCGGGCCGCAGGACGTCGTCGCGCATGACCATCGAGCTGACCGACTTGCCGTAGAAGACGACCTTGCCGGTGCCGATGAAGTCGGCATCCAGGACCACCCCCGCGTCGATCTCCCCGACCTGCAGGGCTGCCTTGAGATCCTCCACGGAGGCCTGCGACGAGGCCCCGGGCCGGGCGAAAGGCACCAGGGTGACCCTGGTCCTCTCCTCCTCGGCGAAAACCTGCTCGATCCGGGCCAGGACTCCGCCGGCCGCGTCGACGACCCCGATGGTGCGGGCGTCGTCTCCTCCCGAGGTCGCCAGCAGGACGGGCAGGACCACGAACATGGACATGAAGGCGGGTCCCAGGAGCGTGCCGATGACGAAGCTCTTGGACCGGACCCGTTCCAGGTATTCCTTGCGGATGATGGTCAGGACCTTGCTCATGACCGCACCTCCCCCCGGTGCCGGGCGACCGCTTCGAGGAAGATCTCGCTCAGGGTCGGACGGTTCGCCGCATACAGCGTGAGCCGTCCCAGCCCCGTCAGCACGTGCAGCAGGGCGTCGAGGTCGGCGCCCTCCCCCAGGGTCAAGCGCCAGGTCCCCTCGCTGCGGGTCATCCGGATCACGCCGGGCAGGCCCTCGGGCGGGGTCACGTCCTGCTCCCAGGCCACCCGGACCGAGCGCAGGGGAAACTCGGCCCGCACCCGGTCGAGCGGACCGTCGATGATGACCTTGCCCCCCTCGATCAGGCAGATCGAATCGCAGATCTTCTCCGCCTCGGCCAGCATGTGCGTGGAGAAGAGGATGGTCGTCCCCTTGGCCTTCTCCTCGAGGATCATGTCCCGCAGCAGTTCGATGTTCAGGGGATCCAGCCCGCTGAAGACCTCGTCGAGGATGACCAGCACGGGCTCGGCGATGAACGTGGCGGCGAACTGGATCTTCTGCTGCATCCCCTTGCTCAGGCTGTCGACCTTCTTGTCGCGGTAGTCCGCCAGCCCCATCCGCTCCAGCCAGCGGTCGGCCCGCAGGACGGCATCCCGCCGCGGAACGCCCTTGAGTTCCGCCAGGTAGACGAGCTGGTCGCCGCACTTCATCTTCCGGTAGAGCCCCCGTTCCTCGGGCAGATAACCGATATGATCCAGCATGGCCCCCGCCAGGGGCCGGCCGGCCAGCTCGATGCGGCCCGAATCCGGCAGGATGATGCGCATGATGCTGCGGATGGTCGTGGTCTTCCCGGCCCCGTTGGGACCGAGGAAGCCGTAGATGCTGCCCCGCGGGATGCGCAGGTTCACGTCCTGGGCGGCCCGCTTCTCGCCGTAGGCCTTGGATACGCCTTCCAGGGTCAGGATGGTCTCTCCGAGGCCGGGCAGGTCGGGTGGCTGGATCGTCATGCATGCTCCATTCATTGCTGAGCGAGGGCGGGCGCCGGCCGCCGGGCTGCGCGGCTCCGGTGCACCCGGCTGGATTCTACGATCATTACTATCCCGATGATGCAGCCAATATTCGCAAAAAAATCCGGAACCACCAAGCGGCGGTTCCGGAAGCCGGACGAGCAGCCTCCCCCTCCAGGGGCCGCGTCCATGAGCATGGGCGGACGGCGGAGCGCCCGCCCGGATCAACCTGCAGACTCGATCCTCGTGAGGGCAAGGAATCCGGGCTGGATCGCCGGGCGAACCGTTGGCGATGCACCATGGTGTCCATCCACGACCGAAGACCCGTCTGCAGGTTAAGACGAGCTCCATGTCCGATGTCTGTGATTCCGGGGAGAGCATGCACCATGTTCATCACGTAATGATCACGATTCGGTTGTATTTCCGTGAACACCGGGGGATATCACCAAAAAAATGGATTTTCAGACAAAAAATTGCCTTCCCTTGAGGTAGCCAACCCGGTTGTATAGCCTGTATCATTTTGCTATAATTATAGTTACAAACCCTGTCCTGGAGGATCGTCTCAGTGGGGATGGAAACGATGAATCAACCGACCGGAGTCAACCGCCGCATCCTCGTGATCGAGGACGATCGCGAGATGATCGATCTGCTGACCATGCATCTGACGGCCGAGGGCTACCAGGTCGACGCCGCCGCGGACGGCGAAGCGGGGCTGCGGGCCTTCCAGGCCGGCAAGTACGGACTGGTCGTGCTCGACTGGATGCTGCCGACCCTCAGCGGGATCGAGGTGCTCAAGGACATGCGCAGCGGCGACGGGCGGACGCCCGTCCTGATGCTCACCGCCAGGAGCGAAGAGGCCGACAAGGTCCTCGGACTCGAACTCGGTTGCGACGACTATCTGACCAAGCCCTTCAGCATGCGCGAGCTGACCGCGCGGATCAAAGCGCTGCATCGCCGGATCGATCGCGCCGAGGAACTGGCCCGCATCGCCTCGGGAGACAGGATCCTCGACCTCGGCCCCCTGAAGATCGACCACGGCAAACGCAAGGTCCAGGTGAACGGCGAACCCGTCCAGCTCACCGTCAAGGAGTACGACCTGCTCTACACCCTTGCCGCCCGGCCGGGGCGGACCTTCAGCCGCCGGCAGCTGCTGGACCTGGTCTGGGACCAGGACTCCGACGTCTACGAGCACACCGTGAACTCGCACGTCAATCGCCTGCGGAACAAGATCGAGCAGAACCCCAACCGCCCCCGCCTCATCCTGACGGTCTGGGGCATCGGCTACCGCTTCACCGAGGAGTTCATCTGAACCCGCCATGAAGACGCCCCGCTTCACACGCACGCTGCACTTCCGCATGTCGGCGCTGTTCCTGCTGCTGCTGGGACTGAGCGTCGGCGGCTACTACTGGTGGATCAACGCCACCGTCTTCAGGACCTACCAGGACAAGGAGGAGGAGATCTGGTACGAGGAGAAGGCGGAAGACGAGCTCGCCGGCCTCGCCGCCGAGCTGACCCCGCTGATGGACGACGGCCCCCTGCTGGGCCGGATGATCGGGTCCTACGCCGAGGACGTCGAGCGGTTCGGGGTCGAGGTCATCCTCTTCGACGGCCGGGGCTTCAACGTCACCTCCTCGGCTCCTGACAGCCTGGCCATGGCCGTCAAGCGGGTCGACGCCGTCCTGCTCCACGACATGACCCGGGAAGAATGGGATTTTTCCAGCTATCCCCTGCCCGGGAACATCGACGCCTACGAGAACCGGATCTTCCACGTCCAGCCCATCTTCACGGCCCGGACCGATTCCCTGGAACCGCCGGACGCCTTCCTCGCTGCGAGCTTCCGGCCCCTGACCATCGGGATCGATGAGCTGGACGCCGACTGGCGCAACCTCGGCTTCCAGGCCATGGTGCTGATCCTGATCTACACCGCCGTGACCGCCCTGATCATCATGGCCTGGGCCAGCCGGCGGATCCGCGGCCTCTCCCGAGGCGTGGCGGCCTTCGCCGACGGCGACTTCGCCCAACGGGTGCCGGACGGCAGCGGGGACGAGATCGGGGCCCTCGGCCGCCACTTCAACACCATGGCCGGACGCATCGAGCAGATGATGGCCGAACTGGGCGCCAAGGAGGAGTTCCAGCGGCACCTGGTGGCCAACGTGAGCCACGATCTGCGCACCCCCCTGGCCAGCTTGCGGGGTTACGTGGAGACCCTCAGCCTCGATCCCGGGACCCTGTCCCGGGCGGAGCGGCAGCGCTACCTGGAGATCATCACGGGGAACCTCGACCACCTGGACAAGCTGATCGAGCGGACGCTCATCCTCTCACGTCTGGATTCCGGGCAGACCGAAACCCGCCGGGAGGACTTTCCCCTGGGCGAACTGGCGGATGCCGTGGTTTCCCGCTGCCTCCCCATCGCCCGGCAACAGGGAGTCGAGATCGAGCTCGAGGAGGGCGAAGACCCGCAAGGCTGCATGGTCCGTGCGGACGCCCTGCAGATCGGACAGGCGCTGCAGAACCTGCTGGAGAACGGGATCAAGTTCAACCGGACCGGCGGCCGGGTCCGGATCAGGATCATCCCGCGGGAAGAAGACGTCGAGATCGTGATCTCCGATGACGGTCCCGGCATCGACGCGACCGATCTTCCCCACATCTTCGACCGCTTCTACACGGGCAGCAAGAGCCGGACCCGTCGTTCGCTGGAGGATTCGGGCTACCTGGCGGAGCCTTCCACCAGCAACGGCCTGGGCCTGGCCATCGCCCAGAAGATCGTATCGGGCCACGGCGGCCGGCTGGAGGTCGCCAGTTCGCCGGGCCAGGGAACGGAATTCCGGTTCGCCCTGGGTCGCGCCACGGAGCAGCCGGGAATCGCCGAGGCGGGCGGCTGATCGTCCGTCCGCAACCTCCGCTCAATCCCGACCCAGTTCCCGGGCCACGACCACGGCCGCAGTCCCCGCGATGCCGAGCAGCAGGACGGCCGCGCCGAGATCCCCGAGCATCCATTTCCCCAGCCCGAACAGGAATCCGAACACCCCGGCGACGCCGGCCGCCCAGACGACCATGACACGGCGGGTCAAACCGTCGCATTGCACGTCCGGGCAGGCGGCTGCGATCGGTCCCCAGCGGCCGCCGGGCCGGACCCGGCGGAAGAAGGCCTCCAGGTGCCCCCGCGGAACCGGCGAGGTGGCGAACGTGACCACGACCCAGACCAGGATGGTCACCGGCACCAGGATCATCGCCTTGTGGTGGGTCTCCAGGGCCATCCCCCCCAGCGTGACGGGGGTGGCGAAGAGGGCATACTGCCCACCGGTCTGGATGGCGGCCGCCACCTCGAACCCCACGGCCATGACCACCGAAGCGGCGAGGGCCGAGATCTCGCTCCAGGCGTTGATGCGCCACCAGAACCAGCGCAGGATCAGGACGGGGCCGATGCCCGCCCCCATCGCCCAGACGAACAGCCAGGCCTTGCCGATGCTGGTCAGGAAGAAGGCCACCAGGACGGCGCAGACCATCATCACCAGCACGCAGAGCTTGGCCGCCAGGACGGTCTGCTTCTCGCTGGCGGCGGGCCGGAGG
>Ga0180009_10005837_pt1 | contig 13067 bp, 15 predicted proteins | sample OS_PC_MetaG_FD_123537 | JGI IMG/M metagenome (GOLD analysis project Ga0180009, IMG submission 123537) | Groundwater microbial communities from the Aspo Hard Rock Laboratory (HRL) deep subsurface site, Sweden - OS_PC_MetaG | ecosystem: Environmental > Aquatic > Deep subsurface > Groundwater... | reverse complement strand
TTTTCCCCAAGATTTATTAATCCTTTTTCTTTAAGTTGTTTTAATCTTTCAAATTCTTTTCCATCTCTTTCAATAATATGCTCTAGAATGGGAATATTCTCTTTATCACATAATAATTTTATTAATTCTTTATTTGGTCTAAACAATATTTCTCTCATTTTTAGTGCTTTTCAGGTTTCATACCTTGCGCAATAGCAGCAATCAAAGCAATTGCTAAAACAACAATCATTAATCCTAAAATTAAATTTCTATTGCTATTGAACAAACCTTGTTTCTCAGTAGCAACATCTACACTATAAGAGCTTTCCTTGACAACAACGCCAGCCTCTAAAACTTTTACAGTAAACTTATGCAATCCAGAATCAAAAGGAATAACCTTTAACAAGAACTCTCCTGAACCTTCTCCAAGAACCTCTAAAGAAGCAGGCATGATAGCATAATTTGCCCAGTCATCCAAGCCAGTAATTTGAACAGTATAACTTTTTCTACTTTTCTCTAAGTTAGCAATTCCAACTTTGTATTCAGTTTCTTCTTTCAAAGCATGATCTTTTTTAGAAGAAATCAACACAATGCTTCCAGCTTGTTTTTCAGCTTGAACATCAATACCATTAACATAAATCATCCTTGTAGCTTCAGTCTCTTCATTTAAGTTACTGTATAAAGCCTTAACTTTAATTTGAAAATCTCCAGTTGGAGCATCTTTAGGAATCTTTAAAGGAATAAAAGCTGTGCTTTCACTATTATCATTGCTGTCAATTGAATCTAAAAAATCAACATAAGTAACAGAATAAGCTCCTAGTTGAGGTATAGTAACTTCAACCTTAACATCTTGCTCTTGTCTCTTACCATAATTCTTTAACCTAACTTGCACAGCCAAAGTATTGCCAGCATCAGTCATTGTGCCTGGCCTGATAATAACATCTTGTACAATTATATCATGAATTCTTTCTTGAATATGAACAGAATAAACTTTTTCAACATAATCTTTTTTGTCAGAAACTTCAATATATAATTTATAATTCTTATTATCCAATCTTAAATCTTGAGGAATATTTAAGTATAATTCTTTTCTATACAATGTATCTGTAGAAACTTGAAAAGTTTCAGAAACATCTTGAACATCATCATACTCATAACCACTAATCCAAGCTTTTACCTTAACATCTTTTTCAGCAAAACCTTTAATCCAAACATCAATTTGCGCTCTGGTACCTAAGTCTAAAGCTACTGTTTCATTTTCAATAAAAAGTCCGTTAATAGCAACTTTTTCAATGCTATAGTCTGCAGCACTTACAAAACTAACTGCAAATAATAACATTGCTAACATTGTAAAGATTAGTTTATTCATATTGATAAAAATCCAGTTACAAGTGCTTTATAAATCTTTCGTTATTTGCCATTATAAAGTGTTAAAATTCTACCTTTAATCCAGCTTTTAAAGTATTGCTTTGGACATTATCTTGGTTACCATAATGCTTGCTATGTGAATATCCTAAACCAACTGAAAGATTATCTACAATTTCATAATTAAGTTCAGTACCTAATTCTATATTATATTCATTTCTTGTAGTATTCTCGGTTTCTAATAAAGTAATTTCAATATCTCCATAATTTTCTAATCTTAAAGGAACATTAAATTTTTTTAAATCAAAATTTAATCCTATTCTTAATTTAGGTTTAATTCCTAAACCTTGACCTTGAACATCATTACCAGCTTTACCAAATCCAGATCCTAATAATATATTAAAATCAACGTAATCTGAATCAATATTAGTTGTAATTACAGGTCCAGCAGTAATATTTTTAACATTAACTTTAATATTTTCATATGTTTGTTCAGTTCTATTAAAATCAAAATTAACTCCAAAACCTATTCTCATAGTACTATTGCCCAATCCAACATATCTTTCTAAAACTAAATTAGTATCTAAAAATCCATTTTTTATATCTCCATTTCCATCAACATAATCAAATTCTTCTAACCTTACTAAACCATCTAATTTTATGCCTGCTTTTTCATTAATTTTAATCCTAGCTTCAGCATCGAATTCAATGGAGTGTCCTTTTGCAAAATCTCTGCCCATTAAGCTTTGTTCTTTATTGCCATAACTAATTCCTAATTTTCCTTCTTTAATCGAAGTTTCTTGAGTTTGTACAGTTGCTTCTTGAGCTTGCGCTTCCATAGGAATATATGGTATTAAAGTTCCTAAGAAAATCAAACCTGCTTTTTTTAATCCATTTGATATTTTTTTAAACATTTTACTACTATTTAGTAATATCTTTTATTTATAAGCTTTTCGATTGTGAAAAACGGGATGAAAAATATGCAGGAGACAGGGTTCGAACCTGCGTAGGCACTAAGCCACTAGGTCCTAAGCCTAGCCCGTTTGACCGCTCCGGCACCCCTGCGCAATGCAAAAGTAAGAATGATTGCTATAAAAAGCTTATTGTTTTGTAAAATATAATAAAAAGAAATAAATTAGCGCCTAGTTGGTCTTTTCTCAACTTTTTGCCAACTGTATTTACGCATCTTTTTAGTTTTGCCGTAGCCACAGTCAGAACAGATACCATCAATTTTGTGGTAGCTTGCTCTTCCGCATCTTCTGCAACGAATATGAACATCCTTACCGGACTTCTTACCCATTGATGCTGTGCCTTTAGTCATTTTTTATTACCTTAAGCTGGAGAGATTATAACAATCATATCGCCACGGATGAATGTAGTGCCTAATTTTCTCTTTAATTGTCCATTTTCAAGCTCTTCTGCTTCTTCTAAAACTACGTTGATATGTATATCAAATGCTTTAAGTTTACCAGTAACTTGAGCTTTGTTTTTCAGTTCTACTATAACTCTTTGATTTCTTGCATTATTTAATGCATCCAATGGTCTGTCTGTAATTTCCATATTTTATCCTCCAACAAAATAAAAATTTGTTATTACAAGGAAAAGATGTTCATTTATAAATGTTTCTAAGGTTGGATTTTGAAGTGATTGTCAACATAAGCCTGCATATGTTTATGGAGTTGATAAAAGTTTTCCATTTCTGCTTTATTAAAATGTTTTCTTACTTCTTTTTTTACTTCTTCTCTTTCTTCTTTGAATTTATAGAGGCTACCCAAATTTGGAAAGATTACTTCTTCATATCTTTCAGAATTTTTGAAAACATATTCTATATATGGCTTGTTCCAATAAGTTCCACCATAATCATGTCCTGATTGTTTTCCTAATACTTCAATTAATGATTCTTTAACCTTTACTCTCATTTCTTTTATTGGTTTGAAAATATATTCTAGGGCTGGTTTTTTAAAGAAATTATTTATATCTGCATAATGCTTTTCTTCTAACTCCTGATATTTTTCTCTAAATAATTTGTTCATAGAATGCTGGAAACTTTTTAATACAATCTTCAGGTCAGGGAGATATAGGTCATACATTATCGGTTTTTTGAAGCCCAATACTAAAGCATCAATTGTCCTGTTTTTCAATTCCAGTTTATCCATTTTATTCCTCCTCATATGGTGTCCAATACAAATTCCAATCTTTTATTTAGATAAGCCCTCATATGTTTATGCAGCTTATAAAAGTTTTTCATTTCCTTTGCATTGAAATGCTTCTTTACTTCTTTTTTCACATTTTCTCTTGGTTCTTTGAATTTATAGATGCTGCAATGCCTTGAAAAATTAACTTCCCGATACCTGTGCAAATCCTTAAATGCAGTTTCCATGTATGGTGGCCACAAAAATCCTCCTTCATAGTCACACCCGGCTGTCTTTGCTAATACGCTTATCAATGAATCCTTGACTTTAGTCTGGAGGTCTTTTATTGGTTCAAGCGCTGATCTAAGACAACCTTCCCTAAAGAAATCCTTGGTCTCTTCATAATAATTAGCTTTTAGGTGCGGATACTTTGACTTGAATCCTTCAATAATTGAATATTGCACACTTTGAAAAATAACTTTTAGGCTTGGGATGCATAAGTCATAGGCTATTGGGTCTTTGAAGCCCAGTAATAAAGCGTCAATTGTCCTATTTTTTAATTCCAATTCTTCCATTTTAACCTCCTTTTCATCTTATGCATAATGCTCCTTCTCTTATCCATGAATAAGCAACTGTCCCGTCTTGGAAAACAACCAACTGCCTTACGAAATCCTTTTTGGGATTATGCTTGGTGACATAATCAGTATATCTTAAGATATTCCCCTTATAATCAAAAACTCCTCCGCCCCAGGCATGACCATGGCATTTTTTTGCATTTAAATGCAACCAACTTCTTATTCCAAATAAGCTTAATCTTGAAGGAGTATACTTATTCCTAGTATTATCTGGATTGCCGACTGGCCAAGAAGTGATATTATTAATGCCTTTCCCAATAAGAATTTTGACTGATTTTTCATATTTCTTGTAATTATCAACTCCTCCTTTTCTAAGCAATAAAGTTCCTCTCACGCCCAAGCTATGCTTTTCAATATTACTAACAATTGTTTCTAATTTAGGATAATTTTTCAAACCATAAACTTTTGCTTGTTCTTTTTCATCTACATTATGGATTGATATTGCGATATTATTTAATCCTAATTCTCTCCAAATATCTAAGTATTTATTACAAAATTCTTTATCACCTAAAAGAATGCCATTAGTAAATAAGTTTACATTAGGAAAATAAGCTCCTTGATTAGCACACTTTTGATAGACTTTTAGTGCTCTTATTAAGGCATCGGAATCACAAGTAACTTCTCCGCTTGAAGTCAATGATAATGACCAGCCCCCATAACGAGCAGACAATTTAATAGCAGCCTCTAAATTTTTATCATAAAGTTTGTTTTCCTTAGCTTCAGGCCTTAGATATTTCCCTGCGCAAAAATCACAATTGGCATTACAAGAACCATTTCCAACCAATGCAGATACACTATAGATTTTTTCAATGCAAGCCATTTTTAGCTCCTTTAATTTCTTGTTCATTTAATTTTTCTATAACATTATCAATAGAAATAACTTCATCATCAATATCTTTAGTGTTCCTTTTGATTTTTTTGATATTCTCAAGGAAATTTTTATAATGCCTTAGGCTTATAGAAAGATTTTTACAATCTTTGCTTATCTCTTTACCCATTTTTTTCAAATAATGAAGAAAGTAACTTTCAGGCATAGATTCCATTTCATCCCAAACAAAATAAACTCTTGATTCTTCCTGATAAAGAATGTTTAGTTCCTTTGCTTCTTCTATTGCTTGGCATATTCTTCCTGTTTCTACAGGACCAAGACGATATGAATCACATCCAGGATACGAAGGGCTTCGTGAATTCTCATATCTAATTTTAAGCGCTTTAACAAATGCCTCTAAGTCAACACCCTTGCCTTTTTCTTCTTCCATTACACCGAATTGTGAAGCAATCAATGACATCATTTTATCACCTAATAAGATTATAGTGTTTAATTAAAGATAAACTTAGGTTTAATTTTTTTATAATAGTGTTTAATAAGATATATAAACTAATGAAATCTCATTATCTAAAATGGTTCTAAAAGAGCAAGATATAAAGAAAATTGTAAGCTTTGTCAAAGCTGAGCCTAAAACAATCCAAGAAGTGTCTAAATTAATAAAAAAAAGTTGGCTCACGGCAGATTCTTATGTAAAACAAATTAAAGAACAGACAGGCCAGATAGACATTAAGGTATTTAGGAAAGGAACACAAGGCGCATTGAAAATTGTATTCTATAATCATGCTGGATCAATGCATACAGATGATCTAAAGGAGAATTTTTTTAATCAAATTAAAGTAGGAAGATGGAAAGATGATTTTGATTTCATGGAAATATACCAATATATCCTAGAAGACAAGAAAAAAGTATTTTCCGAAGAATTTAATGAATCCCTATTGCCTGAGAATCAAAACTTAATTTCATCTATGCGTAAAGCAAAGAACCATATATATTTTTTCTCCGGGAATCTGTCTTTTACAAATATAGAAGAAAACGGTGAAAAAGTTTTGTCTGTTATGGAAGAGTTGCTTAAGAGAAAAGTTCAATTTAAGATATTAACAAGAATAACTGTAACTTCAATCAAAAACATCAATCAGCTTTTGCTTTTGATTAAAAAATATCCAAATCTTATTGAAATTAGGCATTGTTATCAGCCATTAAGAGGGCTAATTATTGATGATGATTTTGCGCAGTTTAAAGTTGAAGAGTATTTACATAAATATAAGCTGAATGAAATCGAGAAAAACAAGAGGATTTTTTATGAAATTCATGATAAGGAATGGATTGCCTGGCTGCAGAAAGTTTTTTGGAATTTGTTTAGGTTTTCTATAGAGTATGATACAAGAATAAAGGAATTGAAAAAAATATTTTAATCTTTCATTACAGAATCAGTTAATTTCCCTAAAAGGGGAATTTTTCTTAGTTTTTCAATAATCTTGGGTTCTTATTGTTTTTTACAATTAAATTAGAAAAGGCAAAAATAATAGAAAAATTAATTTATTCAATATCTAAAGCCTTCATTATTTTGTCAAGTTTTTCATTAATTATGTTAAAATCTTTATTAGAAGGTTTACCAAAACTACCTTTATCTTTTTTTGCAAAACAATCATTACAATAGACAGGTTTGGTTGAAACTGGTTTGAAAGGAACTTCACATTCTTCACCACAAGAAGAACAAGTAACTTTAGTCATCTGGACTTCGCGCCTATTTCCCCTGTTAGGTCTAAATTCTCTATCAGGATATCTCCTTTCCCTTACCTCAGGATTATCTTCAAAATTCATCCTACTTCCGGTATTTCTCTTTTGAAAACTACCTTTAAAATCAGTTTTGCTTTTTCTTTCTTTTGAACGTTCAAATCTTGCCATAAATATGTTAGAAAGGGCATCAGTATATAAGGGTTTGTGATTCTAAATAGGATTGTGTTATCCCGAAATTAAGGCACACCTCGAAACTAAGGCACTTTGAATGAATCCCAAACTTCTTTAGGAGTTTTATAATGAAGGCGCATATAAGGGTGGCTTTTATTATAATGCTTAATGAAGTCTTTTAGGCTAGAAAAACTTCCAGTCGCGAACTCTGTTTTGTATATCAAAAAGAATCTTTCTGCTTTGCCATTTGTCTGATATTTATTCACTCTATATAGGTAATATCTCCTTGTGCCCTAAAAACGTGATAGCACAGATTCTAAATAGGATGTAATAGCCGTAATGAATAAAATAGAAGCATTTAAAAAGGAACTATTTATTTTATATATTAGGGCTTTTTGACTATTTGTCGATTAAAATTTTTATTTGACAAATTTGTTAGGTAGTTTTTAAAAAACAATAAGTAAATATAAGGAGATAAAAAATGAAAGGAACAGTAAAATTTTTTAATGAAAGTAAAGGCTTTGGGTTTATTGCCGCTGAAGATGGAAAAGAAATATTTGTCCATAAATCAGCATTAGATGAAGATGTAACTTTAAACGAAAACGACACAGTTACATTTGATGTAGAAGAAGGAGATAGGGGTCCAAAAGCAGTTAATGTAAAAAAAAGTAATTAAAAATTATTGAATTGAGAATTAAATTGTACTTGGTTCGCCAGTGATTAAATATTTTTTAATTTTTCATTATATAATCAGCTAGTTTTCCTAAAGGAGAAATTTTTCTTAGTTTTTCAATAACCTTCGGCAAAACTTCAATAACATAATCTATTTCTTTTTCTGTAGTAAATCTGCTAATAGTCAATCTTAAGCTTCCATTAGCTTCTTCATCTGTTAAGCCAATAGCTTTTAACACATAGCTTGGCTCCAAAGTTTTTGCAGAGCAAGCAGATCCGGTTGAACTTGTAATCATTTTTTGATTTAAGTAACCGCCGATAGCTTCTCCTTCAATTGAGTTAAATGAAAAGTTAATATTGTTACACAATCTTTTATCGCCTTTAGCACCATTTAATTTTGATTTTGGAATTTTTAAGATTTCATTAATCATTTTGTCTCTTAACTCTGACATTTGTTTTACATGCTTTTTATTCAATCCAATTTTAGCCGCTTCAGCAAAACCAACAATGCCGTGAATATTTTCAGTACCAGACCTTAAACCGCGTTCATGATTGCCTCCATGTTGCCAAACTTCTATTTTAATTCCTTTTTTTAAATATAAAGCACCAACACCTTTAGGGCCATGAATCTTGTGAGAATTTAAAGTTACTAAATCTAAATGTTGTTTTTCAACATCAATATCAACTTTAGTAAAACTTTGGCATGCATCTGTATGAAATAAAATATTATTTTCCTTGCAAACTTTACCTAAAACTTCTAAATCATTTATTGTACCAATCTCATTATTGCCATGCAATACTGTAAAAAGCAATGTCTTAGAAGTTATTGCAGCTTCTAAATCTTTTGGATTAACAAAACCTTCCTTGTCAACACTCAAATAACTAATTTTAAAACCTTGTTTTTCTAACCATTTGCATGTATTGATAATAGACTTATGTTCAATTTTAGTTGTAATTATATGGTTCTTATCTTTATTAGCAAAAGCTAATCCTTTCAAAGCCAAATTATTTGATTCTGTACCACCAGAAGTAAATATAATCTCTTCAGGCTTGGCATTAATCGCTTTAGCTATAACTCTTCTAGCATCATCTAAAGCTTCTTTAGCTTTTTCACCAAATGAATGTGTAGAAGATGCATTGCCATAATGCTTTTCAAAATAAGGAATCATAACTTTCAAAACTTTAGGATCAACCATTGTGGTTGCCCCATTGTCCATATAGACCTCTTGGAACATCATAGATTGGAATAACACTATTTTTATTATAAAGTTTATGGTTTTTAATTTAGAATCATTTAAATATGAAAAAAATCATAAGATTACTTAAGAAGCAATAAAAATCTTCTTAAGAGGTGAATAAAATGCCTGCAAAGAAAAAAGCCGTACCAAAAAAGGCAGCTGCCAAGAAAAAAAGTTATTATAAGAAAAAAGCTAAGAAAGCTTAAGAAACTTAGGGATTGTTTTTTCTTTTTTATATATTTTTTCTACAGGTGTTGCTATCCTAGATACTAACCCATTCATGCTATAAGGAAGTCTTATAAGCCTGATATTGCCTTTTGAGACCCATGGGTCGATAGGATATTTATTGAATCTTTTATTAAGTAAATCCCTCTCTTTAATACTTAAGAAATAAGCTTTTTTATCTAATATGTGAAGATGAAAGCCTCTGCCGGAATAAACCAATCTTATTTTTTTAAAACCGGATTTTTTCAATTCCTTTTTCATGTTAATGGCAAAATCATATGCTTTGCTTAAGCACTTGTCACAGACAGGCTTTGAGTAGGAGCATTTTATGTTATCTGCATCAATATCAAACGTAAGTTCTTGTTTTATCCGTTTGTCAAACTTTAATGTGTCCAACACTTTTTTAGGATTATCATAAACATTTCTGTCATAATAAATGTCTTCCGGATTATACTTCTGAATTTTCTTCTTTAAATCCTTGAATTCAAAATAAAACATCTTATCTTTCCATTTCTTGTTTAATATTATTCCTGTATCACTACCTGCATCTAATGCGCAAAGTTGCGGCAGGTTCATGTTATTTTTTTTGAACCATTGCTTGGCTTTTGTTATAGAGAATTCTTTTTCGTAATATTCTTTTCTTTCATCTAATGTGGCTGCTTTGTATTTGATATTATTTTTCATTTATAGTTAACAGGATTTTCTTATTTTTAAATATTGGTTTTTGATTAAAAAATTTCTTAGGTTTTTTTGCGGCTTTCTTTGAAGGACTTTATTGACAATCTTATTCTTTTTTATGATTATGTTACGAGGGGCAAAATTGAAATTAATTCCTGTTAGGCAAAGTTCAGGTGGCTCACAAGCCTAATACAAAGAAAAGAAAAAAACAGCGGGCGACTAATACCAGACAACTTTCCCGTGCTCCGACCAAAAGTCAACATAATTTTGACCTTCTTGAGTCAATACCCCGTCAATCATTGCAGGGTGATTGTTTCCTGGTAGCAACCTAAGATAATGCTCTCCTTCCTTCCCTTCCGGATTCTTAACAAAAATCCTATATGTTGTCCCGTGTATTCCTGCTCTTACACATTCCATATCTTCAATTATTGCATCAGCTCCATACCCTACCCTAAATATAGGTAGCCATTTTTCTTTTAGCTCTTCGTGTATCTTCTTTACTTTATCATCTACAGCCATTTTATCTACCCCCAATTGATTCTACAGCAATAATTTATTCCTTCCTTATAAGTCTTATGGAAAACGCCGCCCGTCGCCCATGAAACCGCCGCCTGTAACTCACCAGATGTCGCTCCGCTCCGCCTTCGGCTCCGCTACATCGGTGCCGCGCAGCAATAGGCTTACCGTGAGGTTCACTTAGTTCGCATCTCCGTATTTTTTTATTTTTAGAAGATTTCTTTAACTTTGTTTTCTTTATTTCTGCTTCTATGGATTAAGAAATAAATGAATAATGCAGTAATAATAATAATAATGCTAATGGTTGTTATTTTTTTGGATTTAATAACTGTTTTTTCTTTTTCTAATGAAGATTTAATATCTTTACCTTTTTCTTCTGTTTTTTTATCTAATAAGCTAGTTTCTTCAGGCTCAAGTTCTATCTTTATTTCTTTTACACATTCTTTTAAATCAAAGCCGTATTTAACATCCTGATATCCTGTATTTCTAACAAGAAGAGTATAATATCCTTGTTCTGTTAAATTGAATGTTGTTTCTAAAGAATCTGTGAATTTAAGAGCATTCTCTCTCATAAGATAATGGTGAATTATCCGATTATTAATATCAGTATTATTTCCTTTAAAAATTGACACTTCAGCTAAGAATATACTCTTATTATCTAAGGATTTTATAATTAATGTTATAGGTTTATCAGTACATTCCTTTATTACATAAAGATTCATATTATATCTAGCACTTCGACTCCCTCCTAAAGAAGATATTCCAGCACTTGCTTGTGTACCTCTTATTGCAGAGTATGTCAAGTTATCTACACGAATCCTATTACCTTCATCAGTACAATTTAGTCCGTTTAATTGAACGCCACTATTATTTCCCAGGCATATTGTAAAATTAGTTTCATTTGCTCCGTTACATGCTGAACTCATTTCTGAGATGGATGATATCTCAGCATCTTTTACACAGAAAGAACTAAAGCTGTCGTCATCTAAATACATGCTTTTAGTTATTCCTGTTTGTAATTGATTTCCTAAGTTAACTATAAAATATGTTGAAGTTAATTGCATACTAACTTTTGAAAGATTCAAATTACTTTCAGAAAAATTGTGGAGAAAACTTACTAACCTATTTGAACCACTCCAAAATACAACATCTAATTTACCAGCAAAACTTCCATTTGCAATGCTACCATTGATACTAACATTTATATTTGAAACTCCTGTAGTTTGTATATTTGAAACAGTTCCTAATAATGTATCATCCAGATCTGGAATTCCGTCTCCATCGCTATCAACTGTATTTACTATTAGAGTCCAATTTTCATCTCCCCAGTCGCTTAAACTAGAATCATCATAAGCTAAGCAGTTCCAAGTGTAATTGCCATCAGGCATTGATTCAGTCATCCATGAAGATTCATTACTAGTACCTGTGATTGTCGTTGTGTTGATATAATAAGTATCAGAATTATTCCAAACATATAAAGTTAGATTAATTAAACCAGAATCATCTACAATTGAACAATTAAATGTTACATTTGAGCTACTGGAATTATAATTATTAACAGGACTTACCAAAGTAATTGTAGGGACAGCTACGCTAATGTTAAGCCACCTTATTGAAGAATTTCCAGTAAAACCTAAGCTATCTATACAACTTATGCTCCAATTATAATAACCATTATTTAAAGATTCAGTAAATATTTGCGTTGTGTTTTCTGTTATTGAATAATCAGTATTATATAAAGTGCCATTTAGATATAATGAGCAATTCTCTACATTACTTGTTGTATCAGTTGTATTATAATTGAAGTTAATTGTGTGTGTAAGTTGTTCTAGTGTATTATTAGCAGGGCTTTCAAGGTTTACTACAGGTGGAGTTGTATCAATAGTAAATCTTCTTGTTTCTGAAGTATTAGTATTACCTGAATCATCAACACAAGTTACATTCCAATAATATGTTCCATCAGCAAATCCACTAATAGTATAATTTGTATATGTCCCATTTACGCTTTCTACATTGCTTATGTTTACAATACTATCAATTGTCAGATTACAATCTAAAGAAGAGTCAATATTATCAATTACAGTCCAGTTGAAGTTGATTAAAGTCTGTGTTGTACTATAATCTTGCCCTGGGTAGTTTAAATTAACAGTTGGCTTATTTGTATCAATAGTAAATCTTCTTGTTTCTGAAGTATTAGTATTACCTGAATCATCAACACAAGTTACATTCCAATAATATGTTCCATCAGCAAATCCGCTGATAGTATAATTTGTATATGTCCCATTTATGCTTTCTACATGGCTTATGTTTACAATGCCTTCTAGTGTTATATTACATGACAAACTATTATCAAAATTATCAGTTACAGTCCAATTAAAATTAATTGAATTTGTAGAAATATTATGATTTTCAATAGGGCTTTCTAATATTATGTTTGGTGCTGTTATATCTGGGCATACGGATGTTGTGTTGATGTTTGTTACGCCGGTAGTGTTGATATTCCAGTTATTATCCCTTGTGAGAATGGTTAAATTATATAATGTATCGCAGGTTAATCCAGTTGCGTTGTAGAATGTATTTGCTGTGTCAGCTATGTTTACCCCATTTAAATATAAGATTGTGGCGTTAAAATCTTCATCTGTTGGATTAGTCCATCGCCAACTGATAATGGTTTCACTTACAACATTTGAATTTAAACCAGTTACAAAAGCAGGAGGAGTATAATCTGGGCAAGATGATGTTGTGTTAATATTTGTTACATAGGTTGTGCTGTGTGGCATGATTCAGAGTTTTAGCAGTAGCTCTCGCTACCTTTAGTTTGTTTATGAACAATCTTTAAGTTTTTGGTAAGCCCAAAGTTTTAGTTTGGCTTCATGATACATGTTTCTTA
>Ga0180009_10005836_pt1 | contig 13068 bp, 16 predicted proteins | sample OS_PC_MetaG_FD_123537 | JGI IMG/M metagenome (GOLD analysis project Ga0180009, IMG submission 123537) | Groundwater microbial communities from the Aspo Hard Rock Laboratory (HRL) deep subsurface site, Sweden - OS_PC_MetaG | ecosystem: Environmental > Aquatic > Deep subsurface > Groundwater... | reverse complement strand
CACTATTATGTTGACTGGGGGTTCTCGGGCGACATAAATAGGTAGGTAAGTTAGATCATAACTTTTAAACCTTGCGGGCAATAAGTCCCGCCCACTGCTTAAAAATTAAACTATGAAAAAAATCGTTATTCCCAGAAGCAGTATCTTAATTTTACCAAAACAGAATTTGCACGACGATTTTGGATACACTAATCCAGAAGAAATAGAAGTCAACGAGCCGGATATAGAAAAGGTTTACAAGGATTGGGAAGAATATAAAAAGGAGAAAGAAAATAAAAGACATAAATGAGTTTGTAGGGAATATATGAAAACAGAATATCGTTAAAAAACTACAGGCATATTAAAAGACTTACTAAAAATCAAGGTATAACAATGCGGGATATAACGGATTTGGCTATAGAATTGTATCTTTCTAAACTTGAAAATCAAGTATCAATGCAGGCGGAAAAGAAGGGCGGTGAGTTAAAATAAAAACATTTAAACCAATCCGTATTTGTCCTGATTGCAGTAAGTTTAAGTTAAAATGGGGGCATAGATTATGTTCATGCTGCGGAAGATTAAAAAATAGAGTAAATCATCTTAAAGCGGTTAGAAAGTATAACAATAAACTTAAAGGAATTAAAGAAATTATTTGAATACTTTTTATTGAATACTTTTTATTGAATACTTTGAATTATTTATAATACTCTGGGTTGTTTTGGTTTAGATTCATATGTCTGAACACCTACACCTAATCCACCAAGTAATCCAAATGGTAGTAATTTTGGTTCTTCTTTTGCAATATCAATTAAATCATTTACAAACATAGGCTTAAATCTATTAATTACTTCTTTACTTATACTAAATGGTTTACCACTAGCGTCTTTTCCTTTAGCTAATCCTGAAAAAAAAGAAGCTACTGGTGCTTCCTTACTTTCTAAAAATCTTAAACTTATTGAAAATGTAGTTGGAGCAGTGTATTTCTTACCAAATTCTATCTTTTTACCAGTAGTAGAACTTACCATTTCTTGTGTAGCTAATCTTGACATTAAAACTGCATATTGCTGGAATCCACCCCATGTATCAAATCTTGTATTACCAACTTTAATTTTACCAAAATCTGAACTGCGTGGGTCTAAACCTATATTAGCTCCACCAAGTTTAGCAAGACCTAAAACAGTTCCTTGAATACTAATAAATCTTGCTAAATCTTTTAAAGATTCTTTTCTTACATTTGGATGAAGTTTAACATAAAACATGGGATTTAAAAGACTCATTCTTGAAGCCATAAGTCTTGGAGAAAATAGCAAAGCATTAAGTAAAGGAGCAGCTTCATCTATTCCTGTAAATTTAGTCAAATTACCTCTTCCAGTAGCTGTATTTATATATTTAGCTAAGTCCTGTTGAAATATCATATCATCTGATAAAATAGGATTGTTTTTTATAGCTTTGTTGTATATATCAGCAAAAGTATCAATTCTTAATTTATTAGCCATAGCGGTATATGCTCTATTAGAAGACCTTACACCCTTACCTAAAATAGGTATTTGTCCTGCTAATCTACCACCAATAAATTGTTCTTCACGACCCTTTAAACTTGCACCTATATCTGTCATATTAAGACCAGATTCTTTTGCTATATTACTTAATGGATGATTTTTTACATAACCCTGAACTGCTTGAAAAGATTTTTCACTTCCAAAAGATTTTACCATTTCCTTCATAGCAGGATAAAATTCTTTTCTCCCAGATAAAAATATACCCTGTCTTAATGGAAACGACATATCAAAAGACGCCATAATAGCACGAGGAACATTTAATACTTCTGTTAATGTTACTTTTTGATGTATAGGTAATGTACCTTTACCAAAAACATTCTCTATATAACCTATTTCACCTTCAGTTAAAAGACCACCCTGTGTCCATTTTTCTAATGCTTTAGCTGTATTAAATTTATCAAATTGACCTATATTTGAATTATATATTTTATCTGTAAGTAATTGAAATTCATCTTGTTTTATATCAAGTGGTTTAGATTCTACTTTAAAGAATTTACCAGAAAGTATTTTTTCTTGTTCACGTATTCTTTCAGCACCTTGTATTTCTTTTGGTATGTTAGCCATAGCCTGGGCTTGTTTAATCTTACGTTGATGATATACTGATTCTTGTTCAGCACGTGATAATTTAACAGGTTTAATTTCAGTATTTATCTTTGTTATTAATGTCTGATATGGGTCAATTTCACCTACTACTTTTTCAGTAGGTTTACCTAATTTAGTTGGTATAACTTCGGCTTCTTTTATTATAGGTGCTAATTCTTTAGAAATGGGTGTTATTTCTGTTTTTGGTATAGTAACTTCAGGTGTTACTGGCACTTTTAGGGCTACCTGTGCTTCAGGAATAGGTCTTTTAACTAAGTTTACTATATCTGATTTTAACAATTCTGCTATTTTAGGTGCTTTTTTTGATAAATAACCTATTACAGATTTACCTGCAATTGCAAGTCCTGGTATAGGTATATAATTTACAGGGTCAACAGATTGTTTAATAAGTTCATCTGAAATCATTCTTGAAGCATTTAGAATAGCAGAAGGATGGGTATAATCTTCAGAAACTTCTGTTTCTTGAACTCCACCCTTTTTATAAGTAACATTACTTCCTGAAATATCAAATATAGTTTTGATAGGTAATTCGGGTTTCTTTTGTATTTTAAGACCTTCTTGTCTTGGTGGAACAGGTGGAGCAGGTGGCGTCCAGGCAAGTTTAGGTTGTTCATTTGTAGGAATAGTCGGTTGACCTAAAATAGGTGTTATATCTCTTTTTTTATCTGTTAAAAAAGATGTATCTATTTTATTCTTTTTATCAGTAAGAAAAGAAGTATCTACCATTTGAATTTATTTATAACATCCTTTATATTTTGTTCAGTTTGTAATTCACCAGCATCTTTTAACCACTGGATAGCTTTTTCTTTTGGACTACCAGAAGCAACTACAACATTTTCTTTACCTGTTTTACCAAAAAACGATTCATACCAAGCAGGGTCAGTAACTTGTATTTCTGTTAATATGAATTGTGGAACATTAGTTCCATATCTCTGTTTTGAAAGACGTGTAACTTCTTTGAGGAATCCTCTTGATTGTTCTTGTAAAAGTGTTCTATTAGGGTCGCCTTCTTCTAATGACCTTGCTTGTGAAGAATAAGCATTTGCTTGTGAAAGAGCTGTTTTAATGTCAGGGCTGATAGACATAGATTCTTTCTTTTCTGCGAATTGTCTTTGCCATTCTCTATGTTCTTTTAACGATTTTTGTGCAGGAGTAAGTTCAACTACTTTTGGTTGTACTTCATATCCCTCTACATCCCCATACAACATCTGCTGAACATTTTCCTGCATACTGGGAGGACGTTGAACGTTTTTAATTAAAGATATAAGTTGCGGTGTAATAGGCGTTTCTACTGGCGATGGCGTATTGCGTAAATCTATCGGTATTCGTGGCGGTGCAACTGGCTGTGGCGGTTGTAACAGGTCTAACTTTGACATTATACCAGGTTCAGGCGTTTGTTGCATAGGTAAGGATGTCCTTTGTTCGGTTGAAACAGTTGGTTGATTAACAGTAGGCGTCCCCTGTTGCATCTGCCATATTCTAATTTGCTCTATCAACTGTCTTAATCTTTGTTGTTCGTTACTTCTTTCTTGCATCCCTTGCGATAGTGAGTTCATTAACGCCGCATTAAAATAATTCCCCATAATATCACCTCTCTATTTAACCAATTTTAATTTGTTTAACTGGAAAAAATTTATTTAATCCCCACTCAATCAAACCCCCAAGAAGGTTCCCACCTGATTGCTGTTGTGCTATATCTGACTGTATTTCACCTTGTCTGTTTAATAAATTCATTTGGTGCCCATACCCTAAATTAGCAAGGTTTGTGTTCCATTGACCAGCAAGCTTGACTCCTGCTGCTGAGCCAAGGTTCGACATAGCGTTTCCTAATAGTCCTCGTGCATAATTAACTGCATCTGACCCTTTAAGCCCCTGTCTTGTTGCTTCCCCATATAAATTTTCTAATGTCAGTCCTTGCGATTGCAAATATGAGTTTATAGCGTTCGGAGCAAGTTGTCCCTGTATATCGCCCTGTAACTGCCCCGCCTGCCTTGATAAAGCACTATCTAACGACGTCCCAGCGGAAAGTCCTCTTGCCCCATAAGACTGCGTAATAGCAGGGATATATTGTTCTTTAAACGTCTTACCTGCATATTCGCCCATTCTACTTGCTATATCCGCTTCCTGTGTTTTATACGATTCAGGCATATCTGCAATAAATTCACTTATTTTTCCTCTTGTGTCCGCCGCATCAAAGTCAGAAACTGCTGACTCCTGAGCGGACCTAACTAATTCAGTTGTAGCCATTTTTTCCCAATCGGCTTTTGTATAATCGGGATAAGTATCGCTTAATATGCTCTTTAAATATGCTGTTTGTTTTTTTATGTCTATAGCAAGTGGTTCTTTGTAATACGGTTTATATTTCTCGTCAAAAACAGTTTCTATGCCACCACCACCACCATCACCACCATCGCCTGGGTCAGTTACTTTAAGAATAGCATCGTTATATATTTTCTCATATCCACCAATAGGAACTGCACCATCAGGGGCATTAGCAAAAAATTTTTTCAATAAAGCTATTCCTGGATTATTTTCATATCTCTTATGTATTGTTTTTAATTCATCTAATGTTTTTGTATCTAAGTCCTTTACTTCTGGTATTGTTTTCCCTGTTCCATAATTATAAAAAATATTATCTTCTTTTATCCATCTTTTCCACTGTTCTCTTTCCACTTTTTGATGTTCTTCTACTTCTTCTGGTGTGTAAACTATCTTCTTTGGTTTTGTAAATAATCCCCGGTCCATTTTATTACCCCCCCCCTTATCCCTTTATTTATTCCTCGTAAGTAACCAAAATAGTTACTGGTTTATTCAATATATTTTCTGAATTTGTCGGATGATTTTGAATCCAACAGGTTGTAGTATCGAAAGAAAATTCATATTGAAAACCTAGGTTCATTGCTATATAACTCGGTGGTATATTTATGGAAGGATCTGCCCAAACAATTACATTTACTGATATTATTTTTGTATATGTCAACCCGTGTGCTACAGATATTACTCCACCTTCTACTGTTGCCGTATTTACTGAAAGCTTCTTTATCTTTATTTTCGGAGAAGTGTCGCCTAATTGAGTATATCCTGACACAGACACAGATATTGCTTTTATCCTGTCTAAAAGATTATATATATCGTCAGTCATTATTTCAAGTCTATTTACTAATTCTCTTATCTCTGTTATCGGTGCTAATCGTATAGTCTTTCTGCTCATCTCATCACCTGTGCGATATAACTAAACGCCATTTTAATAAGTTTCATCGGCTCATTTATTGTGTTATTATAAAACCTAAAAAACACGTTCTTTGCCCGTATGCCGATATTAATAGATACGTTCTGACTGTCTAACGTTGACGTAGAAGCGTCAAATAACGTTGAGTTAGACGTATTGTTATCGTAATGTCCTTCAATCTTGAGATTATAGTTAATAGACTTATCCATTTCAGGGTATAGTTTTATAAGATGTTTAACTACTTCAGGTCTTTGTAAGTCAAAGGTCTTTGTATCCCTATAGGCTTCAATAGCAGTATTAGTCGCTGAAATAAGCCTTATATCGTCTAACCATAATGTAGCCCCGTTAGTATTTTGCTCAACGTAAACTTTAACAAGAACGATGCTTGCCCAGTTCGGAGTACCAAGAGTACCAAAATCGGACTTTGGGATATTAAATTCGTTCCACCCGTTGGACATACTTGCCATTGGGATAGGATAGCTAAAACAATTCGTAAATCCTGATGTATCACTAAACAATAATCTCATACTGTCTATTTGTGTTTTATCGGGAAAATATATCCACCAATGAATTATGTCTGATATCGGCGATACTGCCCCGTCAGAAAATACGGCTAAACTTTGTTCTGAACTTTGTTCTGTAAAGTGAATACCACTCCCAGGCGTAACCCCTGACATAACTATTTTAGTACTATACAAACTTTTTTTATATATCGTCATGTCTTGCGTAATTGTGCAATTAACTGCAGTCCACCCAGAAAATTGACAACTTAATATAACTCTCTGTCTCGGTGCGTCAGAATACGTTGATGTGACATTAAGCTTGTTTGTTAACGCTATATCCGAACAACCATAAAACACTTCGTTCCGATCACCAGCACCGTCCCATACACAAAAACTACTTGCGTTAATACCTTTAAATGGCGGGTACCATTGATTTATATTGAAATCGTATACTAAACAAGAGTTGTTGCAGTTAGGTGTAATTGAACCGTCCCTATACGAAAAGATATACCATTTCTCTTTCGGTAAATACGCTCCTACACAATCAAACAAATATTCTTCTGGAATACCATTTACAATACTTTCAACATCTTTTGAAATTACGTTTAGACTTGACCCGTTAAATAATGTTATTCCTTCCGATGACAAAAAGACTAACGACGACCCTGTATTAACTAACGTGTTCGGGGCAATGCATCCAATCTTTGTTGAAAATGGTTGGATAGCCATATCCCCGCCTGTAGTAAGGTCAAATATTGAACCTGTAATGATATATATTTTCCGTTGTTTAAATGCATATAAGTTACCGAAAAGACTTTCAATTCCTGTGCCTGTGTCTCCGTCATTAAATCCTACTTCTTCATATCCTTGCCAAGACGCAGGATTTTGAAACGCGCTTATGTATAGTCTTGAGCTATCCATCGCGTTGAACATAAACAAATAGTCTTTATGGGCACGGACATATTTTGCCGGTGGTGCGCCAATTAAATATGTAACTATTCCTGTATTAAAATCGTAAGTCCACGGACCCATAACAGTATTAATGCCGAAGTCTATTGTAAATATAACCTGATCAGCAAATGTTTCAAAATGTGCATACCCATAAGCAGCAGTAGCAGATTGAATACCCGTATAAAGTCTAGTTGTTTCACCTGTATCGCTGATTTTTGTTAATACACCATAACCATTATACATATTTATATACGGTGTCCAAGATAATGCTAACGTAGCTTTGAGACCCCAAGGACCGTACCCTCTATAAAGCCCTCTTACACCTGTATTCGGAACATAAGACAGCATCTGGGTATTAAATTGCGTTGTGCCAAGACGTTTATTACTAACCCCGTCAACACCACTAACTATATTCTGTCCGTTCTGACATTGTTTATCATCTATTAATGTAGGATATGACTTGTTTATCCCACCGCTAAAACCTATTGTAGGAGTCGTTTGTCTGATAGTTGCCATAAACCACCTTTTAATTAAACCTATTATTAGTCTGACTGCTCTTGAAAATACCATTGGTCAGGCTGGTCTCCGCTATTAGCATCGCTCTTCTTGTACGCTTGTGCTATCGCCAACTCGTATTTCTGCTGGTCTTGACTTTCCCTTACGTCATCTAACATTTTATCGTATTCGTAAATCGCACCTAATAAAATTATTTCGTGTAACGCTTCAGGTATTTCCGGTTCGTCCAAATTGTTGTCCATATCGTAAACGTATTTAATATAATCGTATGTTATTATGTCCCCATAGTCCGAGGGCGCTTTATCAAATTGAATACGTTTATTTTCTTTACGGGATATAAGATATGCAGCCGTGGTTATCGTTTCATTAAGGTTCTGACATAACGTTAATTGCGTGTCATTGTCAACAGTATATACATTATAAGTACTCGTTGATATTTTTACGCTATCGCCAACATTGACAGTATCTAACCACAACGTCCCTATACCTGTTAAAGTCCGTGTATTTATTGCCCCCGATACTACCCCTGCAGAATACAAGTAAACGTTTTTTGTCGGAGCAACTTCAATCCAATATTCAGGTGGTGTGCCTGTTGACAGACGGTTAAACTTAAATCCCATACCTTCTCGTTCAGGAAACCTTAATATCCGTCTTACCGACCCGTCAATATACATATTCGTAACGTCTTTAACGTCAGTATTAAGTTCATAATACCTTGCCCATATTTCATACGGTCCACTTGACGATACCTGTATGTACGGAAGTTCTAATGTTAATGATGCCCCGCCCACCGATGCTATTTTATACCATTGTTGATTAGAACCCATTCTGAAATAACGGAATGTCAGCCCCACCCAATTCGTACCAACACCAGTAACAGTCCTTGACCCATAAGTCGCAGTCGCTGCCCCTGCCTTATAAGTAACTATCGTAGACAATGACTGTTTACGTTTAAGAAATGACCATCTGTATCTTGAACAAAAGTTCTTATAAGCAAGGTTTATCGCTCTCTTAATATTAGATTTTTCTACGCTGTTACTCTCAGATATGTTCCGCATTGACGCTACATGTGTTATAAGTTTACTTAAATTCATTTGTTTACCTCACACTCAATCGCCCTTTTTATCATAGTAACAAAATACCTGTTTCGTTTAAGTTCACCGATTTTCTCTATCCGCTCTTCACCCATAGTATTCATAATCCCGCTTACAAGCGTATCTTCCTGCTCAGCAATAAGATTTAATACATCTATCCAACCATCTTCACGGATAAGTTTAGTTAACCTGTTAGCCATTACTGCCCGCTGTTCTCGATCAAGTTTATCAGGTTTGTTTATCATTGTCCACCACCTTGAGGAATAGGCATTGGAGGACGAAATGGCATTCCTTGCGGCATTGGCGGCATACCCTGTTGTATCATAGGCTGTTGCGATTTCATTGCTTCCATATACATAATGTGTTTTTTAATATCGTCATCTAACATAGCCACAAGCCCTGGTCTGTCAAGCCTCATTAGTTCTTTCCTAAACAAGAAATGTGCTTCAAGATGTTTAGAGTGATTAAACCAATGTTGCGGTTCTATCGGCTGGTCATTCATTAAAAGGTTATGTTCCTGCTCAGGTGAAACTTCATACTTCATCGCTTCATTTTGCGGCATAGGTAACACAGAGTTAGCGTCTTTAAACCCGTAACTTTCATACCATTTTCTGATAAGCCCGTACACGTTCGGATACATAATAGGACTTACACGTGTAATTATTTCAAGTCCCTGCATCATTTGGGACCTTAAATTCTGCCTGTTTTCGCTGTCTAATATAAGTTTAGGCGTCCAGTTATATTCACCAACAATATCGTCAGGGCTGATAGTAAGCCATTTAGTTCCTTCCTCACCAGCAATCTTAATTGCCCTGTCTTTGGTTATATACTGCTGATTATACGCATATATCATTTCAAGCATAGGTTTTAAGAAATTCTCGCAAATACTAAATGCAATAAGTTTTATTCTTGACCCACCCTGAAACGTTAACGTATTTATTTCGCCTAATGTCTGGCGTTTAGACGTCGCTATACCCTGTATCGGGGCAGGAGCGCCTGCACGACGTAAGTCTTCTTTTATAATGTTTTCCGTCATATTCCCTTCTTGAAACGCCATTGATGACGGAGTTAACGCTTTCAACGCTTGGTCAGCAGGTACGTCGCCCGAAATAATCCCATTCTCTTTCGCTACAAGTTTCTCGTTCTCTATATTCGCCTGACTCCACTTATACCACATATTATATAAAGCAAATGTCTTATGTTTTAAAAGCAAGTCGCGTGTATTGCATAATTCAAGCTGTAACGCTTCACAAATTTCTGTAGTAGACAATCCAAACGCATCGTTAGAAAGGTCTATCCACGGACAGAATACATACGGTATTTTCTGCCAATAATCAAACGGGTTCCTGCGTTTACCTACGATTTCGTTACCATACTTCAGGATGTTTCCCGCAACTAATTCGTCGCCTTCATCGCTATCTTTAAGTTCAGGTTCTAACCAATATCTGGGTATATCGCCCCAATAATCTGTTAAGATATATTCCGACTTAAACTTCTTCTCTACTTCCTGTCCGTCAGCAGTCTTATACTTTATATCTTTGTAGTTATCAGCAAGTTTATCTAAATCAAATGTTCCGTTAATAGACTCCCATTCGCGTTTCATCTGTTTAAGTTCTACCATCGTAAACCTGCGGTCTTCGGTTATTTCGTTTATATCTGAAGCGTCTATAGTTGGGTCTATCATTACATCGTTCCAGTCGCAGATTTTTATATCTATATTGTCATATACAACCTTTGTGTAGTTCTCTAATTTTGTAGTTACTTCAATAGGAACAGAATTACCAAACATATCCGCCTGCGGAATAGTCTGCCTGACTTTATAATGCGGCATATTCTTGACTTTCTTGTTCCAGTCTACACGAACAGCAACTAAAGATACATTCGCTGCTTCACGGCATATCTTGACGAATTTTGACCTGAAATTCGCTTCATTTAACTGTGAACTGATAAGATATGTGTTAAGTTTGTTGAGTTTGTCTAATGACGGGTCTTTCGGTTCGGCAATAAAAAATATATCCTCAAATAATATCATCGGAATAATATTACTGACTAATGCCTCGTTACCGGTAAATATCTCTGGCGGAAAGGTCTTTGCTTTCCCACCCTTACGTTTACCCCTGTAAAGGTCTTTCCACCTCTCTATATTCTTCCGTCTGTCAGCATAAAACTGGCTGAATGACTCATTGAAATTATTGATGTGTTTGCTTATATCTTCAGATATATCAACCTGCTCTTTTACTTCTGTTTCTGTGATTTCTGTGTTTAGATTATCAGGCATTTACTTACTCCTTATTATAATTTCATTGCCGATGGAATATGACTGCGATTTTGATGCCACTTATTCCTCGGCTAAAAGATAACACTCGTTAATATACCGCATCTATCTGGGTTTATTAGGTTAACCTTTCCACCTATAAACACGCCACCGAATAAACGTTTGTTATATTGTATACTTAAATCTGAGTTTATGTCTAACCCTACCGAAACAAAATTATTTTTAGTAACCTGTTTTTCTGTTACCTTTGCTGGGATAGAAGTTTTGCCGCCATCCATATATACTTCGTTTGTAACTTCCATGACTTGTCCTTCCATATCGGCTATTTTGGCTTCATAATAGTCATACATCGTTTTTAAGTTCTCTTCATTGTTCCCTGTGATTTCTGGCGGAACACTTGCCTTATCCCGATACACTGTTTTTGTTCTATACAGTATTTTCGGTTTCTGCTCTGTCGCTGGGTTCAACGATGCCGTGATCAGAACCTTTGTCGTTTCTTTCTCTTTCAAATAAAGGTTTATTGATATTACTACAATCGTAACGCAAATAAACATAATTACTGCCATAATCTTGGTAATTGTATTCATACAGTAAAATACCTCTGTCCGCCGTTTAAGATTTCTTTGTTATCGCAATGTATCCAATTTGAACCTTTCAAATCCTCCATTCGCAAACCAAATTCATTTAATTTAAACTTTAATCCCATTCTTAATTCATCACAATCTTTTAACGAATACCAGTCTACCGCTGAACCCAGAATGTGCATACTTTTAGACGCTCCGCCTATCCTCGCATTATAGTCTTTCCCGTGATATTCGCTTTCGGGGCAATTAACTGAAGCAGGTCTAATCCAACATAAAACTATTATCGGCATATCAATGTATTGCCTGGCCTTATCCATCTTATCAGCCATAATCAGAATGTTCTCTTTTTCCGTTTCTGTAGGAGTATGATATACACACCAACTCGGAAGATACAACGCTTCAGAAACACTAAAATACTTGCTAATCTTTTCTTCAGGGTTTAACCAATTCATTTTGTTATCCAAATTTTGCGTTCGTTCCTTACCCATTTTATAAATTTATATACCAAAAATATCGTCAATCCTGCCAAAATCAGCCAAGAAGGCATTGACGCTAACAGAATACCGGCATAATCTGTCTTTGCCTTATTCTTTGCTGGTATCTCGTGTCTAACATATTCTTTAACCAGCTTCCCGTCATCATTATACGTCTTCTCGTTTTCAGTAATCTCTTTATATTCGTTTGACGACTCGCTAAATACCATTTTTCGCACGTTGACATCGCATAACGGCTTATTGTATTTAGGTAATACTTGTAACGTAACTGTATTTGTAAACGAGTCTACTTTTAGAACATAACCCTGATTGCCCGATACTACATTGCCTTTCGCAATATCCATACCTGCGTCTTTCATATCTATATTTGAACCAGGTATTTTACAGCCAGTTATGAATAATAACACCACGAGCATACAACTCGTGGCTAAGGTTTTACCGTTATTGAGTACGGCAAATTCAGATTTTTTCATTTTATTTAGGTAATGCCTGTTTCTCTTTTACTTTGTCAATTACCTGTCCAGCAACATTAAGTATTTCATCATCTTTTGTAGTCTTTGTAAATTTCGTAATTACACGGGCTACAATATAAAGCCCAGATATTCCAGCCATAATCGAAATCGCCATTTCAGCTGAAATCTTACCCAATCCCAACATAATCAATGAAGCTAAAATGTTTACTACTGCCAACTGGAACTCACTTGTTTTGTTACCTTGTGTTCCCATACTTACCTCCTTAAAATTAAAAGTGTTAAAATTGTTATACCTATAATAACATTAAACAAAACTAACCACGATAAAACTGCTATTTCCGTAAATATTGATGTATATTTTTTAAACATTATCTTTTAAAAAACAATCCAGTCATTGCAATTATTATTCCACCAACTATCCCTGCCATCCAGCGAGCCCCTGATTTTAACCAACCTATTTCAGTTTTTAATTCGCTCACTAACTTTATACTATCTTTGATTTCTGCAATATCTTTACTGATAAACATTAATGTAGTTTCCATTACTGGGATTTTACTAAGATTATCATTATCTAACTTTCTGTGAAATTTATTCATCTCTTCGTTCATATATTTATTGTATATTTATCACAGTCCTGTTTCTACGCCTTCCCCCTGGCGGTGGCGGAGGCGGTGCGGATTGATATTCGCTTGCACTTATATCCCAATACGTCCCTGACGGTCTTGTATACCCGTCTATATCAGTTGTAAATGACATAATCGTATCTGCACTTAGATCTAACCCATTCTCATCTAAACTACCTGTATTT
>Ga0180009_10005835_pt1 | contig 13072 bp, 13 predicted proteins | sample OS_PC_MetaG_FD_123537 | JGI IMG/M metagenome (GOLD analysis project Ga0180009, IMG submission 123537) | Groundwater microbial communities from the Aspo Hard Rock Laboratory (HRL) deep subsurface site, Sweden - OS_PC_MetaG | ecosystem: Environmental > Aquatic > Deep subsurface > Groundwater... | reverse complement strand
TTGACAAAATTTCCTCAAGGAATATTATTAATAGTATTTTCATTTTTAACAGTTAAAGAGGTTAGAAATTTTATTAAATTAATTGGAGCATTTGCTTTAGTAACATTACCTTATTTTATTTTTAATTTTATAATGTATAAGAATCCCCTAATCCCTTTATTATGGGGTAGTGTTATTGTTAAAAGAGCTGGTAGTTGGCTTTTTGAAGGTCCGTGGTATTTTTATTTTATAGAAATTTTGAAACAAAATATTCTTTACATTTTTGCAGTTATTGGTTTTATAATTTTATTGAAAAGAAAGCATAAAGCAATAATTTTAATAGCTTCTTTATTTCTATTATACTTTAGCACTCATATTCATAAAGAGATTCGTTTTGGAATAGTTTTCTTACCTTATTTAGCATTGTTTGCAGCTGTAGGTATAAAAAATGTTTTTAAGCAAAAATGGATGTTTTGGATTATTACAATTTTAAGTCTATTTTTATTATTTATGAACTTACAACCTGATTATAATCCCTCTGAAGCCGCTCAAAATTATTATCAATTTTTAGAAGATAAAGGAGAAATTGAAGGTGAAATTTTATCTATGCAACCAATTGTAAACCTTTACTCACCTAAAAAAGTTGAACCAATGTATTTCATGGTATTTGATTCTGAATTAGCACAAAAATGGATTGATTATATTAACGATAATAAAGAAAATGTAAGTTACGTATTTTTAGATACTTGTGAAGGCGGTATGCTTTGCCCTCCTACTGATGATAATTGTGAAACAAAAAAAGAAGAATTAATTAGTTTGTTGAAAGCCAATTTTAACATTGCTTATGAAGCATCTACATCAAATTGTGAATACTTAATATTTCAGCAAACTCCACTTTTGTCTTCATAAATTTCGCAAAGTATATCTCTTAAATCTTCTTCATCAACCAAACCTGAATGTATTTCATCGTTAATCAATAAAGAAGGATAAGTTTTAATTCCATAAGCTTCTTTTAACATTTCAATTAATGGTTCTCCTTTAAATGAAGTATCTATTGAGAATATTAATAATCTATCTTGTAATCGTTCCTTAAGATATGTCAAAACTTTAGACTGAGCACCACAATCAAAACAATCAGCTTCATTTGAATAAAAGTAAATTATTGATACAACGTCTTTCTTACAAATTTCTTGAGATTTTTTAGCAAAAAGCCAGAACCTCATCTCTGAAAGCACATATTCTCTTTTTAATCTGTCATACTCTTCTTCATCAAAATTCATATCAGAAGAAAATGCTTGAATTTTATCTCCGACAATTCCTAATTTTTCAACATTCTCTTCTATAGCAGTAGAAAGTGCAGCGCAATGATTTTCTAATTTTGCTTGATCAATAAATGCATATTGTAATTGAAGACTATCTAGTTCCATTTTTTGGTCTAACATTTGTTCATTACCATAAGCTACTCTTTTTTCACTCATAGTAACACCTACTAAGATTCCTATAATGAATATGCTTAATGTTAAAACTCCTGCAGTTAACATATTCTTTCTGCTGACACTCCTTACCATTTTTGTATCCTCCTAAAAATTAAATCAATAAAAACACCAAGCCATATTCCTGATGCAATAATCCCATAAAGTATCAAGTAAGCTGGAACTGAAATCCATCCTTGATTTGAATATCTTTCTTTTGTGTATCGAAATGATAATTTTAATATCGTTAAGGCTAATATTAAACTTGTAACTCCAAATATGATATTAGTATAATTTAAATCTAATAAATTAAAGTTTATTATACTTTTGTATGTAGTAGCTAAAAATATATCTAAATTAAAATTAACAAATGATGCATTATAAACCCATTTGAATAAGGGTCTTAATAAATGATAAACAATCAAAAAGAAAACAAATACTGCTAAAAAACCTGAAATGAAAATTTTTGGCATCTGTATAAGGCCAAAATCTCCATATTTTTTATTCATAATCATATCTTTATAACCAAACATGTTCATCATAGTTCCTTTATACCATCTATTTCTTTGTTTATAGAATCCTTTCCAAGTTAAGGGAACTCTTGTATATACTGAAGTATTCAATAACTGTACAATCTTATAATGTGCTTTTTGCATTCTTAATGTGATTTCCAGATCTTCAGTAAGATTATTTTCATGAAAACTGCCAACTTTATCTAATGCTTTTTTTCTATAAACGCTGAAAGGACCCGGAGAAACATGGACACAATCTACTTTACCCATAATACCTTTATAGAATAAGTTTATTAAATATTCACACCATTGTAATTTACCAATAATCCCTTTAGGATTTTTAACTTTCATTAAAGGCAATACTGTTGAGACGTTTTTATTTTCAAAAACAGGAATCATTTTTTCCAAGGCATTAGATTCAATCACAGAATCAGCATCCAAACATACAAAGAACTCACCTTTTGCAATGGCCAAGGCGTTATTCATGGCCTTGCCTTTTCCTTGATTAATTTTATGATTAATAATTTTAATATCCCTGTCTGAATTATCTCTTTTCAATTGCATGGCAATTTCTTTAGTTTTATCTTTTGAACAATCATTAACGATAATAATCTCAATTTTATCTTTAGGATATTTTAAATTCATTACAGAATTTACAGTTTCAGCCAATCCCATTTCTTCGTTATAAGCAGGGATAGTAACAGTTACTAAAGGAAAAGATTTTATTTTTAAATCTTTATCTTTCAATCCTTTCTCTAAAAAAGTTAGAAACCAAAATATCAAAAAGAATAATGAAATTATATAAATTACCCAGATTAATATACTTGTTATGGTTACATACATGTTATTTCACTCTTCTTGAACTTTCCAAATTTGCACTGCTTGTTCAATATAGACATCTTTATTATCATAAATCTTTTTTAAACTATTACTATATTCTAAAAGGAAAAGTAAACCTTCATCATCACCTTCCCATATTTCTTCTTGAAGATAGTTATCAATCCAAACATATTTGATATTATATTTGTCTATTATCCCTTTAGCTATTTTCCAATCTCTAGTATAAAACAATTCCTGACTATCTTTCCACCTCTCATTAACATTGGGAGCAAACATAAAATTATCATCCATGACATTGCTTTTCCCAGCGTAACTTATCCAGAATCCTCTGCTATAATGGGAAAACACTGTTCCGTCAGGCAAATTATCTAAAAATTTTAATGCATCGTTTATTGCTTCATTTGGCAGACTGTTAACTATCCTTGAACCTTGTGCCATTGATGCGAAAACAATTCCGCAAATAAAAGTTAATAAAATAAAAAATCTTAGGTTTTTACTTTCCCATCTTGCATTCAAGAAAGCTTTAAAGCCTTTTGCTGCAAAAACTGCAATGAAAAAGTTAAGTAAGATTATTGCTTCAATTCTAAACATCATCAATATTATTAAACTGAAAACTGAAAAGAAAATAAATAGTTCTTTATACTTATTTTTCCAGTTATTAATCATCCCGAATATTGCTAAGATGCTTGCAAAAATGCTTAAACCATATCTGCCACCCATTTCAGAAAAGATATCTTGTAATTTTCCATTGATACCTGATTTTCCTATTTCAAACATTAATCTTTCAAATGTTGTGTTTTTAAAAATATAACCTAAGAAAAGGCTAGTTGTAATTATTGTAATGGGCAATAATATGTAAAACAACCAACGTTTATTTTTTAATTTGAAATTTACTAAAAGAAAAGCTAAAAATAATGACATAAGTGAGATTACAATATTAAAAAAAGGCATAATCGCAAAGACAGGTATTGCTAATAAATGTAATCTGCTTTTCCTAAATATTAAATAAAATCCAAATAAAGTTAAAAAGATAGGGATAATTAATTTGTTTAATGTTGTAAATAAACCTAAAAAACTTGGTGATAAAATTAAAATTATAGCTGCTAAGCTTTTGGTTTCTATATTAAATTCTTTTAACAGACCTAAAAATAATAAAAAGCTAAGTACTCCTAAAACTAAAGGTAAGACATATCCTAATAAATCAGGATTAAGACTTAAAATAGATGGTAATCCTAATGAATATAAGGCGAACCTTCCACCATAACTTAATTCATCGAACATTCCTTCATTTTCAGCCATTCTAAGATGCAAATAAGCTTCTGTTCCACTAAAAGAATTATCCAACCTTAGCAGTGGAACTATAGAAAGTACCAAAATACAAGCTATAATTAAAGCACTAACATAGTACTTTGTATATTGTTGTTTTTTCATTTTTGAAAACCATATGGAAGCATTTTTTATCAACATATTTTAAATGTTCAATGCTTCTTTCTTTTTTTGTTCTTTCTGAAAGATAAATAAAATCAACACCATATTTATCAATAAATTGTAGGGCTTTTACTTGTGATTCTGTAATAAACATTTCTTGCATTTCAGAATATCTGTTTGGGGCTAACATAAATTGTTTGTCTGCAACATTTTTTCTTTTAGCAATGCTTGTGATATAATTTCCTTCTTCGATGGATGCTAAAACAGTACTATTTTCATGAGTATTATCTTTTATCCAGTTCAAGGCTTCTACTTCCTGAAAAGATATTGAATTATCAATTATATTTTTCGCATTAAAGTATGAAGGAATAACCATTGTTAAAACAATTAAGATAACTCCCAAGAAAAAAAGGTGTTGCTTGTATTTAACGAATTTAGTCATGTTCAAATAACTGATTAATTTTTCTATTGATAGGGCAGATATTAAAGCTAATAAAATTCCTAAAAACATCATTCCAACTTGAATACTAATTAATTTTAAAAATAATAATATGAAATTCCCTAAAATCATTGCACTTAAAAGATAAACTGGTTTTTGTTTTTCTTTGAAAAGACCTATAAGTATCCCTAAAATTCCCAAAATTAAAGGTATAAAACCGATATTATAGACTAAGGCTAAAACATTAATGTTTGTAAAATATTGTACTAAAAGATTAGTAGGGATACTTTGCCAAACAGCTAATAATCCAGAACTAAAAAAAGCTCTTTTGTATAATATTAAATTAATGAGGATACCTATTAAGATATAAAATAAGATACTTTCTCTTTGCATTTTAACAACTTTCATTCCTTCTAAGTTGAGTAAGATACTATAGAGGACCATAGCAATACTTAGGATAAAACTGAATGGATGTAATAATGGAAGTATAAATGCTAACAATATAAAACGCCCCATGTGCGTTTTCAAATTAAGCATACAATAAAGTTGATAGAATAATAATGGGAACAATAAAGCATATTGTGAAAGGTTGTTTAAACTGTTTGAAATAAAGATTGGTATGAAGCCAGAAATGAATGCAGCAAATAAAGCAGCAGTACTATTTTCTGTTATTCTTTTTGCAATACCATAAATTATGAATACCAATGACGCAAAAAGCAACTCCGGTAACATCTTGAACACAAAACTCATTGGCAAGATTAATTTAAGAAATGCTAAAAAGTAATGGAACAGATGCGAATCAATTATATACCTTCCACCATAACTAAGTTGATCAAAAATAATCGGACTAAAAGTTTGCATAATATGTTCTGTATGCCTTAAATTATAGTAAGCATCATCAGCACTTAAATAAGGTGTTTGAAATGCAAAAAGTAACCTAAACTGAAAAACTACAATAAATATCGCAAAAAGGATAATATAGTCCTTTTTCATATTATCACTCTGGATTCTCCTTTTTATCTTCAGGAGATTCTTTAACTTTTTGTTCTTTTAATTCTTTTTGTACTTCAGCTTCAATTTCTTTTAATTCTTCTATACCCACTTTTTGTTCAACTTCAGAAAATCCTTCTTTTAATCCTTTAATATTATCTGCCGTTGTATCAAAATAATCATAGAATTTAGATGTAAGTTTTAACATTCTTGTTCTTCCACATTTTTCAGAGGTTATGAATTCATTCTCTTTTAGAATTTTGATATGATCATAAGCATTGTTGCCTCTAATCTTGACAACTTCAGCCTGCAACACTGGCTGTTTGTAAGCAATAATTGCTAAAGTTTCTTGAGTAGGTCTGTCTAATTCAGAATCATTTAACAATTTAGCAGTAAGATAAATATAATCCTTTTTTATTGCTAGCTTGAATTTGTTGTTTTCTTCAGAAATTTCTAATGAACCAGATCTGTTCTTATAATCTTCAATCAACTCTTTTAATGCATCTTTTACAATACCAATAGAACCAATTCCAGTAAGTTTTCCAACTTCTTCAATATCCATAAATCTGCCTGTAGTGAACAGAATAGCTTCTATACGATTTTTAACATCTTCCATATCTATTTCATAAAGAAAGTTTGATTTTTAAAGTTTATGTTTGCTTTAATGCAACGCATATCTTAAAATAGCTGCAATTCCGCCAAATTCCTTTAATTGTATGCCTTCAGAGGTCTCTGTAGAAATAAACATTACTTCTGTGCCTGAAGTTTCTGCTTGATCTTCAAATTCTTCAGACAATTTTTCATCAATATCTTCCGATAATAGTAATAAATCAACTGCTTTTAAATCTAAAGCATTTTTGACTTCTTTTTGACCATAAGCTACTTTCTTTTCATCAGTTGCTAATAATTTTAAAAACTTGTCCATAATCTTTTTTTCTTCAGCAATAACTTCCTTAGACAAAACTTCTTGGCTTCTTTCAACTAATTCTTTTAATCCAAAATCACCAGTATAACTTAAGTCTTGTATAGAAACAACTTTTAATTTTAATTCATTATTAAAATAATTAGAATTCATTAATTCTTCTTTCAAATTTCCAGGACCGCCCAATAAAATACCTTTTAAATTTTTTAAACCTAAAAATTCTTTTTGAGCAGCATCATTAACTCTATTTAAGAATTCTTTAGTAGCTTCTTCTCTTATTCTTGCGAAACGGGATGCGCTCTGTCCGCCAGCTTTAAATTTTCCAGGTACGCTTGAGTGCATACTTACCAGTTCAGTTATTTGTGTGCCTTTTAACATTCCAATAGTGGCTTCTTTTCTGTCTAATATAATCAAACCGTAAGATTCTTTATGCTCTAAAAATTCTTTTAAAAGATCTAATTGGAAAGTTTGATCACATCTATAGGTGCGTACATTGATGGGCATTGGCGGTTCCATACTCCAAACATTAATATCAACCTTATCTTCTCTCTCAGCTGAGTTACCTGCAAAAACTGCTAAACCATTTTCAGGAGTTTGTTTGAATAACCTCAAATGCCTAATCATTTTTTCTAAGCTGTCAATAACATGGGTTCTAGTAGTCTTATCTTTAATATTAACAGCAGTACCTTGCTCTTGCGCCAAATGAGTTAATATTTTATTTAAATCATAGCCAGCAGGAATGTAAACTGATACTAATTCAGTATGCCTTCCTCGAATTTTTTCCAATGTCCTGACAAACTTTTTTAGTTTATGCTTTTGTAAGCTATTTAATGCCATTTTCAATAAAACCTATAGGTTAATTTCTAGTTTCTTGCCGAAACTTATCTTTTTTATGTTGTGTGCGGCAATTAAATCTTTTTCTATTTCTTTAAAACTATCTAAAAGAACTAATTTTCGGATTTCAGATTTTAAACTTAATCCTTTGTCTTTCTTGGCTTTCCAAATAGAACTATTAAGTTCAGTTAAAGCTTCAGTATTTAATTTACTTTCAAAATTTTCTTTTTCAGGGAATTTTTCATTATGGATATCTTTGTTTTTTAATTCTAAATATAATTTGTGTGCTAACATGGGTAATACTGGAGCAAGAAGTTTTAATATTATGTCTAAACATTTGTTTAATGTAAATATTGCTCCTTCTTGTTCTTCTTTTGAATATTTCTCTTCTTGGTTATAAGCTCTATTTTTTACTAACTCTAAATAATGTGATGAAAATGTTTCCCAAATAAAATGTTTAATATCAGCTACAGGTTTATGAAAATTATATTCTTTATAACATTCATTTGATTTTTCAACTAATTTGTTAACTTCTTTTAAAATCCAATTATCAAGTTCATTCAATTTAGGTTTTGTTTTTGTACTTTCAAACATTGAAACAAATCTAGCCACGTTCCAGAGTTTTACTAGAGTTTTACCTGCTCCTTCGATACGTTCCATTGAACATCTAAAATCAGTTTTTTCTAGATTGCCTTCAACAGCTGCCCAAAGTCTAAAAGGTTCGGCACCGAATTTTTCTAAAACTTCTTGAGGATCAATAACATTGCCTTTAGACTTGCTCATTTTCTTTCCATTTTCATCTAAAATATGATAATTAATCCATACATCTTTGAATATTGCCATATCAGTAAGATAATCACATTTTAATAAGGTATAATACAGCCAAGTCCTAATAATCTCTTTCCCTTGAGGTCTTAATGTACAAGGTGCATTTTTCTTAAAGAAATCTTCATTTCTGGAATATTTCATAATATAAAGTGGTGAAATTGAAGAATCAAACCATGTATCAAAAACTCTTTCTTCACCTCTAAACTCTGTTGAATTACATTTAGGGCATTTATCAATTGGAGGATTTTCCTTCCATGGCTTGTAGTATTTTCCTTTTGGAGGTAATATTGCTTCATTACAATCTTTACAATACCATAAAGGAACTTCAGTTGCATAATATCTTCTTCTTGTTATTGGCCAATCTATTGAAACAGAATCAATCCAATTAAGAAGAATTTGCTTAGATTCAGGAGCATAAAAATTAAGTCCATTTGCTAACTCTTTCATTTTATCTTTTCTGTCAATTTGTTTAACATAAAACTCAGTCATTTCAATAAATTCAATCGGGTGCTTACTTCTTTCACAAATAGGAGTTCTATGTGAGGTTTGTTTTTGATTTACTAAAAGTTTTTTTTCTTTTAGTTCTTCAATCATTTTTTTTCTAGCTTCTTTAACTTCCAAATCTTGTAAAAAACCTGCATGTTCATTCATAGTTCCATCTTTATTTATTGCAATTATAGGTTTAAGATCCATTTCTCTGAAAAATCTGATATCTGATAAATCTCCTGCAGAACACACCATAACTAATCCAGTTCCTTTATCGATTTGTGCTAAAGGATGTGCTTTGATAGGGATTTCTTTTTCAAATATTGGTGAGATTGCAGTCTTTCCATCTAAATGTTTATATCGATCATCTTCTGGATTAAAAATAACCATCCCGCAAGTACAGACTAATTCTGGTCTTGTAGTCCCAATTATAATTTCTTCACTAGTTTCTTTGACTTTGAAAATAATATCATTAAATGCAGTTGGCAAATCTTCGTAATCAACTTCAGCATCTGCTAAAGTAGTTTGACAACCAGGACACCAATTATTAATTCTAGAATCTTCGTAAATTAATCCTTTCTTCCACATATCAATGAAAGTTTCTTGTGTTAGTTGTCTATAATCATCTGAATCCGTAAGATAAATATTGCCTAATTCCTTTCCGATTTCCCATGAATTAAAACTTATTCCTAATTTTAGAAAAGTATCTGTAGAAGTATTACTTGATTCTTCTAAAACTTGTTTGCAAAGTTCTAAAAATTCTTCTCTTGGAGTTTCTGTTAATTTAATTTTAAACTTTTTTTCAGCAGCCATTTCAATTGGCAACCCATTTCTATCTAATCCTAAAGGGAATAAGACATTATGTCCTGTCATTCTCTTAAATCTAGCAAACATGTCCATTAAAACATAAGTAGTAGCTTGTCCAATATGAACTGGAGCATTAACATAAGGTGGTGGAGTATCTATAGAATAAACTAGTTTGTCTGATTTTTTGTCAAAATTATATGTTTTTTTAGATTTCCAATATTCATAAATCTCTTTTTCTTGTTCTTTTGTCCATTTTTTTTCAACAATTTTAGACTCCGGCATGAGTTTTTGTTAAAATAGCTTAGTTTATAAATATTTGGTGTGATGGAGTTAATCTAACTCATAGCAAGCATCACATAGCTCTACAAGATTCTTTTTAGACAATTTATACCACTCTTTTGAAAATAAAGGGTTGTTATCTTTATCCACTAATTGACCATAGGCCATAATCTTTGGTTTTAATAACCAATCTTCTTCAATTTCTATTTTTTGCAATTTTTCAACTAAAAGAAAGACTTTACGTTTTTTTAATTTTAAATCCTTACAAGTATAAGAAATCTTTAAATTTTCTTTAATTTCATTAAATATTTCTAAAGCTTCTTCTTCTAAGATTTGCATTTTATTTTAAATCTTTTAATATTCCAAATTTTAAAACTTTTCGGTCTATTACAAATACTTCAAATTCACTCAAATCTTGTTTTAAAAATGGACTTAAGACTTCTTCCCTTAAGATATCAGATCCTTCAGTAACTAAATTAAATGAAGGCATTACAATTAATTGTTTATCTTTCCATTTCCCTTTTAAAAAACACTTGAATGTTTCTATCCTAGCATCTTCTTGCAACCCTATGGAGGGATGCTCATGCCCTATGATTATAATTTCTTCATTAATCTCTTTAGGAATTTTATCTCCATGTAATATTAAGATATTATTTAGTTTGTAAGAATCAACAACTTCTATGTTTCTTTTTTCAGCTATTGGCTCTAAAATTTTATCATGATTACCTTTGATTAAAACTATTTTCTCACACTTTTCTAACAAGAAATCTATTAAGTTTAAAGTATTACGCCATTCAGTTTCTGAAATATTTCCAAACTCATGCTTTAAATCGCCATTAATTATGATGGTTTTAAGTTTTCCAGTTTTTTCAAAAATCTTTTCTAATCTTTTTATTGTATCTTTGTATTGTGTTATTGGCAATAAATAGCCTTGCTGATTTAAGTATTCTTCATAACCTATATGTATATCAGAAATAATTAAAGTGTTGTTTATTTTTAAGGTTAAATCTACAATTTCTATTTCATTTGTAAGATTCATTCTTCTGTTGCTAAAAAATTAGTTTGGTATTGACTTTCTAAACTTTCATTACATTTTTTCATCTTAATTAACGCTTCTCTTGGAAAAGAATATTTTGGGCTATTAACAGGATACCAATTAAAACTTCCATCTGGCAATAAGTTTAATCTTCCTATCTTTTTTTCTTCATCATAAAATTCAAATACATCATCTAATTTTGAAATTTTTTTAACTAATAATTTATTATCTTTGAAAAGTTTAAGGTCTTCTTCATTGACTCTTTCACATCTATGTTGATTATCTATGTTGACTTGATAGATTGGAGCACACGCAGTAGTTAAAGCTAATATTGCTCCTGCTAATAATGTTTTTAAGTTCATTCTATTCTCGGTAAAACTTCTTTTATAATATATTCTCCAGCTCTTTCAAATTGTTCATAATCATAATCTCCAGATTTTTCCAAAGCTTTTCTAGCGTTCCAAATATAAGCTGCTACATCTGCACACTTTTCGCTAATTAATTTCTTGTTTTCTCCATGCAACAAGTTTAATTTCCTTTCAACTTCTCTAAAAAGAGCCTCTGTCTTTTGATTTAAGTTCAAATCTTCTAAATTCATTTTTCCTCCTTAAATTTCAAATAAGCTTCATCTTGGAAACTATTTCCTTGAACATCTTTTCCATAAAGTCTTAAAATATGTTTTCCTTTTTGATTTTCTATAATTCCTGAATAACTTAAAGGTAATCCTTGAACATTTTTAGGAAACTCTTTTATTTGTTTACCTTTATGGTTAGTAATTGTCAATATTTTCTTATCTTCAGTTTCTTTAATATCTGCTTTAGCTATTAATTTGTCATTTAAAGTTAATTTTAAGCTTTTAAGTTTTAAGCCGTCTGCATTCCATTTGAAACAAGCTGGTTTATCAGTTTCTAAGAATTCTTCATTTGTGTTGTAACAGCCTTTTTCTAATTGTCCTACTTTAACTTCAGCAACTTCATTCTTTTCTAATAAGCTTCTAGCTTCGTGATAGCTGTTTTCAGGACCAAAATAAGCTAAAGTTATTGTTCCTAAAGCTAATACTCCAATTAATAATTTTAGTTTCATTTTGTTACTTTGGAGTAATAATTTATTTATAAACCTTTCGATTTAAGAAATGTGTCAATACCTTCTATAACCTTTAAATCTGATCTTAACAACAAATGCCTAAGCTTATTATTGATTTTAACGCCTCTCTTAGTTAATTTAGATTGTAGGCGTTTATACAATTCTTTCCCTTTAGAGTCTAAATCTGTTAGAATGGCAACCTCTGAATCTACTTTTTCAATTACCTCAAATATTGCATTTCCTTCTAACATTAGAATATTCTTCAAACCAAACTTTTCCAAAGCTTTTTTGTCTTTCTTGCCTTCAACAATAACTAAAGAATCTTTTAATTTTTCTAATTCTTCTATAATTTCTTTTTTATCTATCATAATGCTCTAAACCATAATCTAAAGTATAATCTCCATTTTTATAATTTCTTAGGAGATTTAATTTTCCATTTTTTTCCCATGCTTTTTGTAATCCTTGTTCTTCTCCATGAACATAATTTGTTTGAAGTTTTATTTGTCCATTATCATACCTCTACTATCATACCATTGCAATTCTGAACCTTCTTTATTATCTTTTATAAAATTTCTTTCAAACCAGATTTGTCCATTATAATGCCCTCCTCTTTCAAAACCATCTATAATCCCATTTTTATAATTTTTTTCATGTATCAATATACCATTATCATGCCATGTTCTTTGTAAACCTTCTTGTTTCCCATTAACATAATTTGTTTCATAATTTAATTGTCCATTTTCATACCAGTCTCTTCTTAAACCATGTTGAATTCCATTTTTACGATTAATTTCAATTTTTATTTGCCCATTTGGATAATACCATTTTTCTTGACCCATTACTCCACAAGAATAATCACCTGAAATTTCTATTTGTCCATTTTTAAAGTATCTGAATTGTTCACCATGCCTTACTCCACAATTAGTTGTCATTATTCCTTTCAGTTCTCCTGTATCATACCATAATTTAGTAACTTTAGGCTTCCAATCATCACATTGTAAACAGGAAGGCAAGTTAGATTCTTCAACAACTTCTTCAAGAACTATTTCTTTTTTAGGTTTATTTTGATTTAAAATTTCATTAATTTTTTGAAAATCAATTTTATGTTTGTTAACTTTTTTCTCAACTTTAACAGGT
>Ga0180009_10005834_pt1 | contig 13073 bp, 10 predicted proteins | sample OS_PC_MetaG_FD_123537 | JGI IMG/M metagenome (GOLD analysis project Ga0180009, IMG submission 123537) | Groundwater microbial communities from the Aspo Hard Rock Laboratory (HRL) deep subsurface site, Sweden - OS_PC_MetaG | ecosystem: Environmental > Aquatic > Deep subsurface > Groundwater... | reverse complement strand
GCCCGCCGTGTTCTTGTGTCCGATCTTTCTGGAAAAAGCAATGTGGAATACAAAGCAAGGGAACTTGGCCTGGAGCTTGGAGGTAACGGATTTGACAGCCGCAAAATCGTTTCTGAAATAAAGCGTCTTGAACAGGAAGGGTATCAGTTTGATGTGGCTGATGGTTCCTTTAAAATACTGGTCGAAAAGTTTACCGATCAGTTCAAACCCCTTTTTGATCTCGAATCATTCAGGATTACAGTTGAAAAAGACAAGGACAAGCCATGTTCTGCGCATGCAACAATCAAAATTTCCGTTGGAGATAAAAACGAAATAACTGCTGCTGAGGGGCAAGGCCCGGTTGGAGCTTTGGATAATGCCCTGCGCAAGGCTCTTGGCAATTTTTATCCGGATCTTGACTCAATGCGTCTTGTTGACTTCAAGGTAAGAGTCATTGACGGCCGAGAAGGAACTGCCGCAAGAGTAAGGGTTCTCATTGAATCACGAGACAAGGACGACATCTGGAGCACCATAGGTGTTTCTGAAGATATTATCGAAGCAAGCTGGCATGCTCTCGCGGACAGTTTTCAGTATAAGCTGGCGAAACATATATGAATAAATTAGACGGCTTCGTAACATTAAAATTGGGGTTATCGCCAATTCAGTTAGTAATCATGTGAGGATTCAAGGAATTGGTTTGGGGTTTCTGGTTTTTAGTTTCCGGTTAAACCAGAGACCAGCAACCAAAGACCAGAGACCATTCACCCGAACCCTCGAATCCTGGAACCCTGGAACCCTTTTTCCATAAAAGCCAATTAAGTGGACGTATTCAGCTTTTTTTTCGAATTCGTCAGAACTGTCATAAGGAGTATATTCCAATGAGTGAACGCATATATATTTTCGACACCACCTTAAGAGACGGTGAACAATCGCCAGGTGCAAGTATGAATACCGCAGAAAAATTGAGAATTGCATTGCAGCTTGAAAAACTTGGCGTAGATGTTCTTGAAGCCGGCTTTCCGGCAGCTTCAGATGGTGATTTCGAAGCTGTTTCAAAAATAGCCGAAAAATTAAAAAATACGGAGATAGCAGCTTTGGCGCGTACATCCAAATCCGATATAGACCGGGCGTGGGAAGCAATTAAAGGAGCCGCAAAACCAAGAATACATACATTTATTGCAACTTCAGATATTCACATGAAATATAAACTGAATATGAGCAGGGACGAGGTCATGCAGAAAGCTGTGGAAGCAGTTCGATATGCCGGAGCATACACAGAAAATGTGGAATTTTCGGCGGAAGACGGATCGAGAAGCGACCGTGATTTTTTATGCGAAGTTTTTGAAGCGGTTATTGAAGCGGGTGCATCAATCGTAAATCTTCCGGACACTGTCGGTTATGCCATACCATCTGAGTTCGGAAGTCTTGTAAAATACGTAATTGAACACACTCCGAATATTTCCAAAGCTATATTAAGTGTCCACTGCCACAATGATCTTGGCCTTGCGACCGCCAATACCATCGCAGCAATTTCAGCCGGAGCAAGACAGGCCGAGGTTACCATCAACGGAATAGGAGAAAGGGCTGGAAACGCCTCCCTCGAAGAGCTGGTAATGGCCCTTCACACAAGGCCCAATTATCTTTTATTATCTTCGAACATAAAAACGGAATTTATTTATCCTACAAGCAGGCTCGTCAGCATGATAACAGGCATCACAGTTCAGCCGAACAAGGCGGTTGTCGGAGCCAATGCATTCCTCCACGAGGCCGGTATTCACCAGGACGGCATGCTTAAGAATCCTATGACATATGAAATAATGAAACCGGAAACAATCGGGCTCAGCACAAGCGGGCTTGTTCTTGGAAAACATTCCGGAAGGCATGCTCTTCGTTCACAATTAAAAGAGCTCGGATATGACCTTTCTGATGACGAGCTTAAAATTATATTCACCAAGTTCAAGGAACTTGCGGATAAGAAGAAAAATCTTGTCGATGAAGATTTGGAGGTTCTCGTAACCGAAGGAATTCTTCGTACGACAGACACCTTTCGGCTTGAATACCTTCATGTAATAAGCGGCACTACGGTTCTTCCCATGGCAAGCGTCAAGCTTTCAATTAACGGTCGGTCCGTAAAAGGAGCAGACTATGGAAACGGTCCCATAGATTCAGCTTTCAAAACAATAGCAGCCCTTTCCGGAACAAACTCGGAGTTGTTAAGATTTTCGGTAAGTGCAATCACAGGCGGAACCGATGCCCAGGGTGAAGTGACCGTTCGTTTAAAAGAAAACGGCCTCATTGCGCTTGGGAGAGGGGCGGATCCGGACATTATTACCGCAAGCGCCAAGGCTTATATAAATGGTCTAAACAGGCTTGAGTATCTAAAAAACCATCCTCCAAAAACGCCCGGAGCCTTATAGAAATGAAAAGGGTTCGAGGGCTCGAACCCTAATACAATCATCAACATTTTTGAAGATAATACAAATATGATGGACTCGTAAAACTTCCAAATTCCGACGGCAAAGTAAAAAGTTCGTTATGCAAGGCGCGCGAATCTTGAGGAATGAAGCGTACTTATTGGTACGCTGCAATGATTCACCCTGTTGAATCAGCTCTGCTGTCTCGCGCAGCGAGAATTCAATGGGGCGGAGATGAAGCGCAACACAGCAGAATGACTTTCTACGAAGCCGTCAAATATAATCCATTATTCTTTCTGAAGATCTATAGCCAGTTTTACAATTGATGCAACCTGATCATCGGGAACGCGACCGCGGACGATTGCCCGGCAAACGCGGTTTTTATCCATGAGAATAACGTTGGAAGTATCTTTTCCGAGGCCCCAGGCATTTCTTAAAGACGCATCATAGTCGAAGAGAATAATGGTATTATACTTTTTTGCTTTTCTGCCGGCAATCGCCCGAATAAGCACATCAGGTTTCCAGGTGGCAGCACAGTCGGCAATACCTATTCCCTTGTATGTTTCCTCCTTAAGAAGACCGTCATCTTTTGCCTTTTTCATGGCATCTGTGAAATGTTCATTCAGATCAGATTCGTCAGGATCAACATAAGTAACAAGCAGAACTTTTCCTGCCCATGATTCCATGGTAAATAATTTATCATCCGCGTCCTTATATGACCAGTCCGAAGCTTTTGCCCCGACCTTTAGTTCATCCGCAAATGCAGCTCCTCCGGCAAGAAAAACAAACGCAACCAGCAAAAATAAAAATCTTTTCATTAAAAAGCTCCTTCTTCATAGTTAATGTTCAATTCTTCGTATCAAGTGTGCCCGTAATTTCAGAAAGAGAGGAGATGTTTCTCTCCGCCAGATATTTTTCTATACCTTCTATTATATCAATAGTTGCCCCCGGGTTAACAAAATTTGCAGTCCCGATTTGAACAGCCGTTGCCCCTGCAATAAAAAACTCGATGGCATCTTCAGCGGAAAATATTCCTCCAACACCTATAACCGGCACTTTCACTTTCTGAGCGACCTGCCAGACCATACGCAAGGCAATAGGTTTGATCGCAGGCCCTGAAAGCCCTCCGGTGATATTTGCAAGCTTTGGTCGCCTTGTATTAATATCTATTGCCATACCTGTTATGGTATTTATCAGAGAGAGTGAATCGGCGCCGGCCTCAACCGCACTTTCCGCTATTTCTGTAATATCTGTTACGTTGGGAGAAAGCTTGACTATAAGAGTTTTAGTAGTTTTTTCCCTGACCGCTTTAGTTACTTTATAAGCCGATTTCGCTTTTACTCCAAAGGCAATTCCGCCTTTTTTTACATTGGGACAGGATATATTAACTTCGATTGCTGCAATATCCGCGACATCTTCAATAATTTCAGCAAGCCTTGCATATTCATCTATGCTTTTTCCATAAATATTTACAATGACCGGGGTGGCAAGAGTTCTAAGAAAAGGAAGTTTTTTATTTATAAATGTATCAATGCCTACATTTTCAAGACCTATGGCATTCAGCATTCCGCATGGCGTTTCCACAACGCGGGGCGGCTTGTTCCCCTTGGAGGGTTCGAGAGACAGGCCTTTGACTATTATAGCCCCAATACGATTTAAATCAACCAGAGACCTGAACTCTTCACCGTACCCGAATGTACCTGAAGCTGTAATTACCGGGTTCCTGAGTATTATTCCGCCGATGTTTGCTCTCAGGTCGGGTTGTTTACTCATAAGGGGCGCCGACATTTCGTTACCCACTTTAAATAGCTCCGGCTATCTTGAATATTGGAAGGTACATTGCTATAACCAAACCTCCGATAGTTACACCAAGGAAAACCAGCATGAAAGGCTCAATCAGCGCAGTCAGGTTTTCAACAGCCTGGTCAACTTCCTCATCATAGAAATCCGCAATCTTTACGAGCATTGTATCAAGTGCGCCGGTTGCCTCTCCCACGGCTATCATCTGGCATACCATCGAAGGGAAAACGCCGCTTTCCAAAAGAGGATCGGCCATGGTCCGGCCTTCCGTAATACCTGACCGGACATCATATACGGCCCTTTCTATTGACTTGTTTCCGGCAGTCTTCGCCACAATATCAAGCGCCTCCAATATGGCAACTCCGCTTGAAAGCATGGTTCCCATAGTACGGGTAAACTTGGCAACAGCTACTTTACGTAAAAGCATTCCAAAAACAGGGAGCCTGAGGAATACATCATCCATGACAATGCGTCCTCTTTCAGTTTTATAGAATCTTCTGTACGCAAATACAAAGAGGATAATAGCCACGATGAGATAAATTATCTTTGATTGAACAAACTCGCTTGCAGCGACAACTATCTGTGTAGGAACCGGAAGCTCGCCGCCAAAATCAGCAAACATATCCTTAAATACAGGAATAACGAAAACAAGAATCACGACAAGTACAAGAAAAGCAATAATCAGAGTAACTACCGGGTACACCATGGCCCCCTTGACTTTGCCTTTTAACTTTGCCGCCTTTTCCATGTATGCGGCAAGCCGCTGAAGAATTACATCCAGTATGCCGCCGGCCTCACCCGCAGCTATCATATTCACAAAAAGATCGTCAAAATGATTCGGATATTTCTTCAGGGCTTCGGCAAGGGTTGATCCGCTTTCAACTGTTTCTTTAATCCGTTTCAGCATAACTTTAAAAGTCTTGTTTTCCTGCTGGCCATAAAGGATATCGATACACTGAATAATGGGAAGGCCCGCGTCTATCATGGTGGAAAATTGTCTGGCAAAAAGGATAATATCCCCTTCCTTAACGTTGGGCTGCAGAAAGGAAATGTTTTCGAAAATATCCTTGGGTTTCAACTTTATTTTGATTGGGGTGATTTTCTGTGCATTAAGCCTGCTCTTTACAGCTTCTTCACTAGATAACTCCATCTCCCCTTTTTGGATCTTGCCTTTTCTGTTCTTCCCTCTCCACTGATAAATGGGCATAATTGACCCTCCTTGCTATAGGAAAAAATACGGAAACCAAATTAATCGGAACAAAACTGCAAAATACCTAGTACTAAATTAAAAGACAGAATGAGAATCTATTCTTTTTCTCTCTTTAAAAAATAAAAGACCCCTCTTGGCATGCTTGTTTTTGTTATTTCTCCATTTTCATAAAGTTTATCAAGATGTTTTTTTGCGTTGTTTTCATTTATATTCAGTATGCGGGAAACATCCTCCGCAGTACAAGGTCTTCTTCTAACAGTTGATATAATGAATCCTCTGAAATCTTTGCCTGATAACTTCCCGGATACATCCGACTTATGAACAACCCTGGCGTTACGAAGATATCCTGCAACATCTGTCAGAAAAGACTCTTCAACAGGTTCAACCCATGTTTCTGTTCCCGGCCTGTCAAGAGTATTCAAATGAATTCTATCAGGCCCGACAATCTTCAGTATATCCTTTATTTTTTTAAGTTCTATATCTTTATCATTTAACCCTTTGACGATAAAGACTTCAACCCATAATTGATTTGAATAAATTTTTCTAAAGCCGATCAGTCCATCTATTATTTTGGACATTTCAAGATCTTTGTGCGGCCTGTTGATACGAATAAAATTTTCAACAGACCCTGCATCGAGCGAAACTTTCACGACATCCGCATCAAGAACCCGCGTTCGGACCTCAGGATCAAACAAGAGGGTTCCATTAGTCAATACAGCCACACTGTACTCCGGATATTCGCATTTCAAAAACCGGATCAGGTCGCCAATTTGTTTGTGGAGAGTTGGTTCACCCGAGCCGGAAAAGGTAACAAAATCAAGCCTGGGCCCTTGTGATAAATAATCCGTTAACTCGGATTTAACCTTTTCAACAGGGACATACTCTTTTATCTCAAGAGTGAGATTCCCTGTCCTGCCGCATTCGCAGTATATACAGTCAAGAGTACAGGTTTTTGCAGGCAAAAGATCCACGCCCAGAGACGTCCCTAGCCGCCTTGACGGCACAGGACCGAAAATATACCTGTATCCTGAATTCAGTTTATTATCCATTTACGTACTAATGTATCAAAATCTTTGACTGCTTCGTAAAAAGTCATTCTGCTGTGTTGCGCTTCATCCACGCCCCGTTGAATTCTCGCTGCGCGAGACAGCAGAGCTGATTCAACAGGGTGAATCATTGCAGCGTACCAATAAGTATGCACCTTCGGGTACCGCGTTTGCGGTATTTCTCAATATTCGCACGCCTTGCATAATGAGCTTTTTACTTTGCCGTCTGAATTTGTGCTTTTTACGAGAGCATCAAAATCTTTGTATTTATAACATAATTGAAAGAAAACAACAATAGTTTTGAATGTTTTCCATCCGGAAACATAATTTGGACATGTGAGTTTCCAATTCGGAAATAGGCAATTTTGGGCAAGCTCAAAGAAATCAAGGTATTGCGCGGAGACGTACGCATTGTATGTCGCACAAGAAATCCCGCAGATTGACACAGAGATCGCACAAAAGGGCCATTTCCGGATGGAAACCAAATAACATCTTGCTTGATAAACCTCCACATATATGTATATGATAAAATTTCAAATTTGACGGCTTCTTAAAAAGTCATTCTGCTGTGTTGCACTTCATCTTTCGTCATTGCAGCGTACGAGTTAGTACGCTTCATTCCTCAAGATTCGTGCGCCTTGCATAATGATCTTTTTACTTTGCCGTCTGAATTTAGACTTCTTACAAGTCTATCAAATTTGAGCAGAGCATCAAGCAGGTATAGCTGTCTTATATCACTAAAAGGGAATTATGATGGAAGCAATAAAAAATCCTGAAAATAAGGGTATCACAATCATAACAACCCATATGAATGCCGACTTTGACGCAATAGCTTCCATGCTTGCGGCACAGAAACTGTATCCCGGTTCTCTGGTTATCTTCCCTGGTTCACAGGAAAAAAGCCTTAGAAATTTTTTTATAGATTCAATGGTCTACCTTTTTAACATGGCAGATATAAAAAAGATAGATTTTTCAAACATCAAAAGGCTTGTTCTGGTTGATACACGACAGCCAGGCAGAATCGGAAAGCTGTCGTCTGTTCTTGAACACGATGACATTGATATTCACATATATGATCACCACCCGCCGGCAGCTAATGACATAAAAGGTCACTATGAAGTATACCGTCAGACTGGTTCAACGGTCACAATACTTACCGGAATTTTACAGGAAAAAGGCATAAAAATTACACCTGATGAAGCAACAATAATGTGTCTTGGCATCTATGAAGACACCGGTTCTTTTACATTCCCCTCCACGACCGAAGATGATTTCAAAGCGGCAGCCTTTCTGCTTTCCATGGGTGCAAATCTGAACGTAATCTCAAATCTAATTTCCCGGGAAATAAATCCGAAGCAGATTTCGCTGCTGAACGACATGATACAGGCGTCCATGAAATATAATATAAATGGTATTGAAATTGTTGTTACCACAATATCATCAGACACCTATATTCATGATTTCGCTTTTCTTGTTCACAAGATGGCCAGGATGGAAAATCTGGATGCCATATTTGCCATTGCCCAGATGGAAAACAAAATATACCTTGTAGCAAGAAGCAGAATATCGGAAGTTGATGTCGGAACTATTGTCACGCCCTTAGGCGGAGGAGGACATACCTTTGCAGCCTCCGCCACGATAAAAGGCAAAACACTCGCGCAGATTGAACAGAAGCTGATTGAAGTTCTTTACGATAAAATCAAGGCAAGAAGAATGGCAAGGCAGCTGATGTCTTCTCCACCCATAATGATCGGCCATGACGTATCATGCAAAGATGCAAGTGATATTCTGACGCGCTACAACGTAAATGCTCTACTTGTAACTGAGAAGACGGATGATAAAGTCAATCTTATAGGTTATATCACCCGGCAGGTTATTGAAAAAGCGCTTTACCATAAACTGGATCATGTCCATGTCGGGGAATATATGACCACTGAAATTGAATCGGTAGGACCGGATGCCGAACTTCTGGAAATCCAGAACAAAATTATAGAAAACAAACAGCGCATTCTTCCTGTAATAGATAAAAACACCATACTTGGAGTTGTAACGCGGACAGATCTTTTAAACATTCTTGTAAGGCAGTCGCAGCAGAATTACTCCGAACTTTCCGATCAGCCGAGAGAGCAGATCAGCGCACGAACAAGAAACATTGTCAAGTTTATTGAAGAGCGCCTTTCGAAACATCTCATAGATCTGTTAAGAAAAATAGGAAAGGTTGCGAATGAAATCGGCTGCGGAGCATATGTAATCGGCGGGTTCGTCCGTGATCTTCTTCTGTACAGAAACAATGAAGATGTTGACATTGTGATTGAAGGAGACGGCATTGCTTTTGCCAAAAAATATGCGCAACTCGTGGGGGCGCGTGTTCACATATACGGGAAATTCGGCACAGCCGTTGTAATTTTTCCGGATGGCTTCAAAATAGACGTTGCGTCAGCAAGAATGGAGTATTATAAATTCCCGGCCGCTCTTCCGACAGTTGAAATGAGTTCCATAAAGCTTGATCTCTTCAGGAGGGATTTTACCATAAATACACTTGCAATCCAGCTAAACCCTGAAAGATTCGGCACTCTGATTGATTTCTTCGCTGCACAAAAAGACATAAAGGAAAAAGCGATTAAAGTCCTGCACAATTTGAGTCTGGTTGAGGATCCGACCCGTGTCTTCCGGGCAATAAGATTCGAACAGCGGTTCGAATTTACTATAGGCAAACTGACTTCCGGGTTGATAGAAAATGCCGTTAAAATGGATTTTTTCAAACGGTTAAGCGGCAGGAGGGTTTTTTCTGAACTTAAACAGATTCTCGGGGAGGAAAATCCCACACCGTCGATAGTCCGCCTGAATGATTACGGCCTTCTGAAAGTTATTCACCCTTCATTAACACTGAATAAGGATCTGATTTCATCACTTAGCTCTGTTAAACAGGTTCTATCATGGCATGATTTGCTTTTTCTCGATGAATCCTATATGAAGTGGGCCGTTTATTTTATGGTCCTTTTCAGGCATTGCGAAGTTGACGTATCAAAGGAAATATGTGACCAGTTTGAAATAGTCCCAAAATATCAGGCGATATTCTGCAAAGAGCGTTTCGAGGCTGAAAGATGCCTTTACAGGCTTGAAATTGATCATAGAATCAAAAATGTAGAGCTTTACAAAGAGCTTTCTGCTTTCAGGATTGAACTAATCCTGTATATGATGGCTGTTACCAAACATGAAAGGGCAAAAAAAGCGATTTCATTTTTTATCACGCAACTCAGGCAAATAAAGATATCGATATCAGGAAAAGACTTGAAAGAGATGAGGCTTGAACCTGGACCTATTTACAGGACAATTTTACAGGCTGTACTGGACGCAAAACTGAACGGGCAGCTTAAAACAAAAACCGATGAACTAAATTTTGCGCGGGATTATGCTTCAAGATCTTAATTTATATAAACTCTTTCTAATGATGATTCCCCTTATTTTTTCCGTAACGATTCACGAAGTTGCGCATGGTTATGTCGCATACAGACTGGGGGACCATACTGCAAAGCTTGCCGGCAGATTGACTTTAAATCCTCTAAAGCACCTCGATTTTGTAGGCTCTTTTTTATTGCCGGCCATTCTCAAGTTTATGGGATCTCCCATTATTTTCGGTTATGCGAAGCCGGTTCCCGTGAATTTTGCAAACCTTAGAAATCACCGTATGGGAACAATTCTGGTTTCATCTGCGGGCGTACTTTCCAATCTTGCTGTTGCAATCATATCAGGTGCGCTTTTTCAGTTTCTTACGCAAAATGGAAATACGTTTTATAATCCACGAATAGCCTCCATGATTTCAGACATAAATTACATGCTTTATTACAGCGTAATTATTAATTGTGTACTTGCCATTTTCAATCTAATACCAATCCCGCCCCTTGACGGCAGCAGAATTCTGGCAATGTTTCTGCCTGAGGCAATGAGGATTAAATACGCCCGCATGGAGCGTTTTGGAATGGCGATTATTATTTTCTTTCTGGTGACGGGTCTTATTCAAAAAATCATAAGATATTTCACGGTACCTCTGGTCGGCTTTCTTCTTGGAAATTGACCCGAAAATACATTTCAAAGGCATACAGGAGCTGTTAAATGACTGACAAGAAACGGATATTAAGCGGAATGCGTCCTACCGGCCCACTTCATCTGGGAAACCTGCACGGAGCGCTTTTAAACTGGATTCAAATGCAGGAAGAATATGAGTGTTTCTATTTCATCGCCGACTGGCACGCGTTAACAAGCGATTATGAGAATACAAGCATGATTTCGGAATACACCAGAGAGATGATTATTGACTGGCTGAGCGCCGGTCTTTCACCCGATAAAAGCACAATGTTTATCCAGTCCCGCATCAAGGAACATTCCGAGCTTTTCCTGATCCTTTCCATGATTACACCCGTTCCATGGCTTGAACGAAATCCAACATACAAAGATCAGATTGTCCAGCTCAGCAACAAGGATCTATCAACCTTTGGATTTCTCGGATACCCGGTTCTTCAGGCGGCAGATATTATAATGTATAAACCATCCGGAGTGCCGGTCGGTATGGATCAGGTTCCGCACGTAGAAATCACAAGGGAAATAGCCAGAAGATTTAACTATCTTTACGGGGAGGTCTTTCCCGAACCTGAAGCGATATTAACTAAAACACCCAAAATTCTCGGCCTTGACCGCCGCAAAATGAGCAAGAGTTACAACAACGCAATATTCCTTTCCGATAAACCGGATGTCATATCATCAAAGGTTTCCATAATGATTACAGATCCTCAGAGAGCAAGAAAAACCGATCCGGGTGATCCGGAAGTATGTAACGTTTTTGAATTTCACAAAATATACACAGATAAAGAGACAATAAATGATATCTTTCCCAAATGCCGCACAGCGAAAATAGGATGTGTTGAATGCAAAAAAATAATGGCAAAAAATCTCTCAAAGGCTCTTGAACCAATCAGGGAAAAAAGAGAATATTACGAAGCACACCCTGACCTCGTTGATGAAATAATAGCAGACGGCATATTGAAAGCAAGAAAAGTAGCCGAAACAACAATGGAAGAAGTCAGGGCTTCAGTAAAAATATAGCAAAGAAAAGCTGCCATGTCCGAAGAATCAGAAGAAATTTATGAGGTTCATTTAAAAGACGTATTTGAAGGTCCGATGGATCTTCTCATTCATCTTATCAAAAAAAACGAGGTTGACATTTATGATATTCCGATCGCCCTTATAACGGATCAATATCTTCAGTACATTAACTGGATGAAATCGATGAATATTGACATAGCCGGCGATTTTCTTCTTATGGCTGCGACTCTGACGCATATTAAATCGAAGATGCTTCTTCCTCTAAATGAAAATGGAGCTGAAGATGAAGATGACCCGCGCATGGAAATTACAAGACCCCTTCTTGAATATCTCCAGATGAAATCGGCCGCGGCAAGGCTTTCTGAAAGGGATATCCTTGGAGAAAATACTTTCAGCAGGATTCTTGACAGGAAAGAACTCCCGATAGATAATGAAGACAGGGTTATTAAAGTCGGCCTCTTTGAACTGATGGATGCTTTCCAGAAATTGCTCGAAAAGATTCCGGCTTCCAAGGGAATTGATTTTACAACCGACAAAATTTCCGTAAAAGAAAAGATTAACCAACTTGTGGATATATTCGAAAAAAAAGGAAGCGTTACATTCGATCAGCTTTTTGATGAAAATGCCACAAAAAGTGAACTTGTTGTAACTTTTCTTGCAATACTCGAAATGGTTAAACTTGCTCTGATAGGAATCATCCAGAATGTTCAAACAGGTGTAATCAGGCTTTTTTATTTATGATGGATAACCTCGACCCCTTTATCTCAAATAATTGAGAGAAGTATTTTTATGATTTTTTTAAAGCCGTCAATTGGTGATATCAGGATACTATGTCTATTCCAACCGAACAAGATCTGAAAAACATCATAGAGACCCTGCTCTTTGTAGCAGACACGCCCCTTTCAACCGACCGGATTAAAAGTATCGTTCCTGTCGGCACTAAAGAAATTAAAGATGTTCTTTGGGGGCTTGCCAGGGAATATGAGGAGAGAAATGGTGGGTTTTTACTTGTTGAAGTAGCGGGAGGATATCAGATTCGCACCAGACCAGAATATGCCGAATGGATAAAAAAACTGGTGCAGCCTAACCCTCTGCGAATGAGCAAAGCCGCCCTCGAAACCCTGACAATTATTGCATATAAGCAGCCTATTATCCGGAGCGAAATAGAGCACATAAGAGGTGTCGACAGCGGGGGTATTCTCAGAATGCTGCTCGAGCTCAAACTGATACGCGTCCTTGGAAGGAAAGAGATACCGGGCCGCCCCCTCATATATTCTACAACAAAGCGTTTTCTTGAGATATTCGGGTTGAAGGATTTAAAAGACCTCCCGACTCCTGAAGAAATAAAAGGACTTGTAAATCCCCCGATTCCTGAAAGCCAACACCCGGATCAACTTCCTCTTTTAGTCACTGAAGATCCTGAGAATGTTCCAAAGGACACTCTCATAAATGAGAATGAAAAAATTAACTTGACTTGAAACTCTTTAAGCCGTTATTTTATTAGACAAGGTCGTCATTCCTGTG
>Ga0180009_10005833_pt1 | contig 13075 bp, 14 predicted proteins | sample OS_PC_MetaG_FD_123537 | JGI IMG/M metagenome (GOLD analysis project Ga0180009, IMG submission 123537) | Groundwater microbial communities from the Aspo Hard Rock Laboratory (HRL) deep subsurface site, Sweden - OS_PC_MetaG | ecosystem: Environmental > Aquatic > Deep subsurface > Groundwater... | reverse complement strand
GCTGATCCCCGATCCCTGATCCCTGCAAACTATTTTGATTTGGTAGCAATTATATACAATACCGAGGATGTAAGTTGGTATGGTAATCTTCGACTCTTTGCCTCTGCAATTAAAGCCAAAGAGAGAATAGGAATAACAACCGATAACATACTTCGGCCATTTAGTACAAGAGAAGTAATTTTTAAAGACTTAATTTTTAGACCGGTTTTGAGGCTATTACGATTAATCTTTACTATCCCTCTATCTATAATCTTCATTATCTCTTTAATCCCCCTAATCCTTTTTTATCATTTAAGAAGAGTCTTTAGGAGATTTAAGATATAAGTTACTCTAATCACCAGTTACCAATTACCATTATACGAGGAGGAATGAGTAAAAATGAAAGTAGTTGCACAGAATTATGTGGGATATTATCTGGATGATATTTTTATACCTTTATCCAAAATAAAATGGAGAGATTTAGGAGGAAAGCCCTATATATGGCATGTGGTGGAGAGGCTAAAGAGATGCAAGAAGATAGACGAAATTGTTCTGCTTGCTCAAGATACTATTAGCAATAGAAAGGTGATTGCTTTAGCAGAAGAATGGAGGCTGAATCTTCGGTATTTTATTAGAGGTCCACTCAACTGGGATTCGTGGCTAAAATGGCATACTTCATTTAATGCTGATATAGTTGTTTATGAATCTACTCCCCTAACTGATCCAACTATTTTAGATTCAATGATAGATTACTTTATTACAAAAGACCTTGATTATTTAGAAAGTGCAGATAATCCACTTATGTTAATGTATAAAACCAAAATCTGTCCAAGGCTTTATGAACTTGGAAGAGGTGAAGATGTTGGAACTTGGCCAGGTATTGCAAAAGAAAGGAGTGATTTGTTTAAGAGTGACACCTTTGACAAATTACAAGATTTAATAATCTTAGGGCCAAATACCATAAAATGGTATTCTTTATTAAAAAGCATTTATGATAAATTCTATAAGCCTCCTGAGATAATAAATATAGGTGAAGTTTTCGCATTTTATGAGGAAGAACCTCAGTGGTTTGAAATTTTTTCACAAGATCAACTCGAGATTGAGATAACCAATGATTGTAATCTAAGGTGTATTATATGTCCACGAACTTCAAAGATGGGCCGAGAAATTGGCTATATGGATTTAGATCTTTTCGAAAAGATAATAGATGAAGCAGGAGAAACAGGAGCAATGAGCCTACATTTCTCTGGACTTGGAGAGTCACTCCTTCATCCTCAAGCAAGAGATATGTTTGCTTATGCTAAAGAAAAAGGACTTGAAGTTGGTCTCTGGACAAATGGGCTAAATTTAGATGAGGAACTTTCAAGAGAAATTATCGAGAAGGGACTTCTGGACTATATTATCTTTGGTCTTGATGCAGCCACCAAAGAAACCTATTCTAAAGTAAAAGGAGTTGATCTCTTTGATAAGGCCGTAGAAAATATCAATAGATTCTTGAAGTTGAAGAAAGAAAGAGTTACAGGAATGGAAAAAGATACACATGGGTGGTGGGGTCAAGTAAAACCAATTATAGGTGTTCAAATACTTAAGATGAAAGAGAATGATGCTGAGATTGAACAATTTATGGATAAATGGGATTATATGGATAAGACTAAAAAGATGATTAATTATAAAAATCGATCTCAGGAATTAAACAAGATAGAAGATGAGCAGGAAAGATCACAAGCCTCACAGAAATTAAATAAGGAATTGTGGGAGACATTCTACACAAAAATAGAATTGCCAGTTGAGTATGCAATCATTGGACATTTCAATAACTATTGTGGTCAGATAGAGGATAGATCTGTTATTGATGTGACTCCACTCAAGAGATTTTCCTGCAAACAATTATCGAGTCCAACTATTTTATGGAATGGGGATGCTTTGTTATGCCGGCATGATCTTAATGGAGAACATCTATTAGGAAATCTAAAAGAACAAGATATGAAGAGTATAAACAATAAAATAGAAGAAGTCTGGCAAGCGCATAGGGATGGAAGGTACAATAAATTTCCACTTTGTGCTAATTGTAAGAAATGGTATTATAATCTCTATGCTTAACTCAACTTAAGTTTTTGGGACTTTTAAATAGTAAGTTCTTCCAAGAAGAAAGAAAAAAATGAGTAAGAGAAGGAGCGAAGAAAGATGGATTTCTCAGGTAAAGCGATATTGGTGACAGGAGGAACAGGTTCTTTTGGTCAGAAGTTTACTGAGATTGTGCTAAAGGAGTATAATCCGAGGAAACTGATCGTTTTCAGCCGGGATGAGCTGAAGCAGTTTGAGATGGCTCAAAAATTTAGTGAGACAGAATATGAAAGTATAAGATATTTTATTGGAGATGTAAGGGATAAAGAGAGATTGCATCGGGCTTTGCATGGAGTCGATATCGTCGTCCATGCTGCGGCACTAAAGCAGGTTCCTGCGGCTGAATATAATCCCTTTGAGGCGGTAAAGACCAATGTTATCGGAGCTGAAAATATCATCAATGCGGCTATAGATCAAAAGATAGATAAAGTGCTTGCATTAAGCACAGATAAGGCCGCCAATCCGATAAATCTGTATGGAGCGACCAAGCTCTGTGCAGATAAACTCTTTGTAGCCGGGAATACCTATTCAGGGGATGCAAATACAAAGTTTAGCACAGTCAGGTATGGTAATGTAGCCAATAGCCGGGGCAGCGTTATGCCTCTCTTCAAAGAGAAGAGAAATACAGGCGTAATACCCATTACCGATAAGAGGATGACCCGATTTTGGATCACATTAGAGGATGGAGTAAGGTTTGTGATTAAATGCCTGGAGTTGATGAAGGGAGGAGAGATATTTGTCCCCAAGATTCCAAGTATGAATATTATGGATGTAGCTAAGGTGATCGCCCCTGAATGCAGATATGAATTTATAGGCATCAGGCCGGGAGAAAAGCTCCATGAGGTTCTGATACCAGAGGATGATGCCAGGCATACCTTAGAGTTTGATGATTTCTTTGCTGTCCAGTCTGAATTCCCCTTTTTGGCTTACGGAGGCCTGGAAGGAGGCAGATCTCTTCCCGATGGATTCAGATATGCCAGCGATACTAATGATAAATGGTTGACAGAGGAAGAGTTACGGAGGATAATCGGGGAATGAAAGGCGATATCCCTTATGGAAGACAGTGGATTGAGGATGATGAGATTGAGGCAGTAGCAGAGGTTCTGCGATCTGATTGGATCACCCAGGGGTCAAAGATAGAAGAATTCGAAAGAAGGATAGCTGAATATTGTGGGGTAGAATTTGCAGTAGCTGTATCAAGTGGCACTGCAGCCCTTCATATTGCCTGTTTGGCGGCTGGGATAGGTAAAGATGATGAAGTCATTACATCGCCAATAACCTTTGTCGCCAGCAGCAATTGTGTGCTATACTGTGGAGGAAGACCTGTCTTTGCAGATATAGAGGAAGATACGGCTAATATTGACCCAGATGACATAAAGAAGAGAATTACCCCAAGAACTAAAGCAATAATCCCTGTCCATTTTGCCGGACACACATGTGATTTGGAACTGATTAGTGAGATTGCTAAAGAAAATGATTTGCTTGTAATCGAAGATGCCTGCCATGCGTTAGGGGCGAAATACAGATTAAATCCGAAATCCGAAATCCGAAATCCGAAATGGGTAAAGGTTGGGTCTTGTAGGCATTCGGATATGGCCGTTTTCAGCTTTCATCCGGTCAAGCATATTACCACGGGTGAGGGAGGAGCAGTATTAACCAATGATGAAAAGATTTATGAAAGGTTGAAATTGTTTAGCAACCATGGAATTACTAAAGATAGTTTCGAATTTCGAATTTCGAATTCCGAATTAGCCGGCCCCTGGTATTATGAGATGCAAGAGCTTGGCTATAATTATCGTATTACTGATTTTCAGTGCGCATTAGGTATCAAACAATTAGAGAAATTGGATAAATTTGTAGAAAAAAGAATAGAGATTGTGGATAAATACAATGAGGCTTTCAAAAATATGGAGGAGATAACTATTCCTTGCGAAAGAGAGAATGTAAAATCTTCTTATCATTTATATGTAATTCAATTAAAAGAAAGTTTGAATCGAAAAGAAATATTTGAAACCTTAAGGGAAGAAGAAATAGGTGCGCAGGTTCATTACATCCCTGTTCATCTTCAGCCTTATTACCAAAAGAACCTTGGATATAAAAAAGGAGATTACCCTAAAGCAGAGAAGTTTTATGAAAGGGCAATAAGCCTTCCCTTATTCCCTAAGATGGACAACGAAGCGATTGAAAGAGTAATTGATGTTGTTTGTAAAACTATAAAAATTTAGGGAGGAGATAAAGTGCGTTATTGTAAAAAGTGTTTGATGCCTGATACAAGGCCAGGATCTATCTTTGATGATGAAGGAGTATGCCAGGCATGTCGTAATTATGAAAAACGCAAAACAATTGATTGGGAAGAAAGGAAAGAAGAATTAGTCAGACTCTGTGATAAATATAGAAGAGATAATGGCTATTATGAGTGTGTTATTCCTGTCAGTGGGGGTAAGGATTCTCATTTCTTAGTTTATACATTAGTAGAAGAGATGAATATGCATCCAATATTAGTAACGGTTACAGACAGTTTTACTCATACAAAAGCAGGGGTGCATAATCTAAGAAATCTCATAGAAACCTTTAAACTAAACCATTATCAATACACAATTAATCATGATTTATTTAGAAGGGCAACAAAAATAGCATTTGAAGAAACAGGGGAGGCACTTAAATTTGTAGAATATGCCATTTACACCATTCCTACTTTATTCGCCCAAAAATTTGATATACCTCTTGTAATATTTGGAGAAAATTCTGCCTATGAATATGGGACTACTGACAAAGAATCTTACTTAGCCACACCGGTTGTTCAAGCAATTTCTGACAGATTAGAGAAAGATAGACAATGGTGGATTGAAAAAGGATTGACGAGCCAAGAGGTAAGTTCAATTCAATTAGATAAAGATAAACCTCTTCCAGAGGTAATTTTTATGAGCTATTTCAGTCCGTGGAGCAGTGTGGCTCACCTTGCAATTGCAAAAAGATATGGATTCAGAGATTTAGCACATGAATGGAAGAGAGAAGGTTGCATCGAAGATTTTGAACAGATAGATTCTGTGGCATATCTGTTTCATCTCTGGATGAAGTATCCCAAATTTGGATTTCAGAGAACTTCTGATATTGCAAGCCGGCGTGTTCGAGAAGGAAAACTCACCTTATCTCAAGCAAAAAAACTTATTATGGAACATGATTATAAATTAGATCAACGAGTAATGGAGGACTTTATAAATTTCTTAGGGTATACCCCAAAGCAATTTTGGGATATAGTGGAACGGTGGTGGAATCGTGAAATATTTGAAGAGATTGATGGTATGTGGCAACTAAAGAATCCGGTTTATAGCGATATTATTGGGAAGGAATGAAGGATGATTACTGACCAGACGAAGGAATGGATAGGAGAGTTCGGGAAAGAGTATATTGATAGAAATCCACACTCTTTAAACGAATTAGAGACATCGTATCAAAAAAATTATGGGGTAGCAAGAACTGAATTGAATAAATTATTTTTAGAAGGCATAGACCGCTCAATTCGGATCCTGGAGGTGGGATCTAATATTGGAATTCAACTATTATGCCTTCAGAAAATGGGTTTTGAGAATTTATATGGCATTGAACCGCAGGATTATGCAGTTGAACTTTCAAAATCAAAGACCAAAGGTATTAATATTATTAAGGGAGATGGTTTTGATATTCCATTCAAAGACGGATACTTCGATCTGGTATTCACTTCAGGGGTGCTTATTCACATACATCCTTCCAATGCCCTTCAAGTTATGAAGGAAATATACAGGTGTACAAGGACATACGTCTGGGGATTTGAATATTATACTGACGAACATACAGAAATAATTTATAGGGAACACAAGGATTTATTATGGAAGGGAAATTTTTCCAGGATGTTTCTTGATCAATTTAATGATTTAGAGCTAATTAACGAAAGACACCTTAATTATTTAGATAATGAGAAGAATGTAGATGCCATGTTTTTATTGAAAAAGAAAGATAAGAAAGAATAAAAAAGGTAAATGAGAGGCTTGAAGGAAAGATATGAAGGTTTCCATAATTACTCAGGCAAGAATGGCAGCTACTCGACTTCCAGGAAAGGTATTGAAAACTATAAGAGAGAAATCCTTGTTAGCCTACCATCTTCAAAGAGCAGCATGGTCAGATTTACCCATTATTGTGGCTACAACAGTGAAAGGAGAGGATGAACCTATTGTTGAAGAATGTAAGACATTGAAAATCTCATACTTTAGAGGAGAGGAAGATGATGTATTAAGTAGATATTACCATTGTGCTAAGGAGAATAATTTAGATATAATTGTAAGAATAACCTCTGATTGCCCTTTAATAGACGGCCTGTTAATAAGAGAAGGATTTGAGGAATACAAAAGATCAGATGTTGATTATTTGTCAAATTCCATTGAAAGAACTTTTCCAAGGGGTTTAGACTTTGAGATCTTTTCTTTTAAGGCGTTAGAAGCAGCTTATAAAAATGCAAAAGAGTTGCCTGAAAGAGAGCATGTAACTCCCTATATTTGCAGAAATAATCCAAATTTATTCCGAATAATGGGTTTTCCATATAAAGAGGATAAGTCAAGGTATAGAATTACAGTAGATACAGATAAGGATTTTGAGGTAATAAAGATTTTAATTGAAGATTTCGAAGCAGATCAAAAAGGATATGAACAAATCATAGAAATTTTAGGCAATCACCCAGAGATAGTAAATATCAATAAAGATGTTAAACAAAAGGAATATGGAGAGTAAGATTGAGATGGGTAAAGATAAGGTAATCTTTCGTGCAGATGGTGGTGCAAATATTGGTTTGGGACACATAATGCGTTGCTTAAACCTGGCTGATGGTTTAAAAGAAAAAGGTATGCAGTGTATATTTATTACCAAGGATATTGATCCAGAGGCAGGAAAGAGGATTGTCGACAGCGGACATTTGATAGAGAGACTGCCTGCAGAGATTGATTTGGAAGAGGATTTGAATCTGACCATTAAATTAATCAAAAAGCATCAACCCGATTTGGTGGTCACTGATTCTTATGATATTAATGAGATTTATCTCAGACGAATAAAGGATTTAAATATACCCTTAATGAGCATTGATGACCTTGCGAATATGCATTTCTTCTCTGACATAGTTCTTAATCAAAACATCGAAGTTAAAGTTAGTGATTATTCCAGAGAAAGATATACAAAGCTATTGTTGGGACCAAAATATGTCCTTCTAAGAAAAGAGTTTAGAAATAAGCATTTTCTTAAGAAGGAGATAAAGAAATTTGTAGAGAATATTTTGGTCACCCTTGGGGGGACTGATCCGGATAATCAGACCCTGAAAGTGGTTAAGGCTCTCAAAGGTATGAAGGATAATATTAAGATTACTGTGGTTATGGGACCTGGTTACCAATATGAAGAGGTTCTTAGAAAAGAAACTGAAGCAGACAACCGGTTTATTTTTACAAGAGATCCGCAAGATATCTTTGGCTTAATGAAGAAAGCAGATATTGCTATCAGTGGAGGTGGAAGCACCTGCTATGAGCTGGCCTATCTTGGGGTGCCGAATATCATCCTGGTCCTGGCAGATAATCAGAAAAAGATTGCCGAAGGTTTGGATAATTATGGCACCTCTATCAATTTGGGTTGGTTTAAAGAAGTTACGGAAGATAAGATTAAAGAGGCAGTAGTGGATTTGATTGGGAATAAAGAAAAACGGGAAGAGATGAGCAAAAAAGGTAGAAAGATAGTTGATGGAAAAGGTGTAGAGAGGGTAGTGGAAGAAATTTGTGGAGCAATTGAGAAGAGAAAAACTAACCACGAAGGCACAGAGACACAAAGGAGATAGAATGCAATATTTACCACTATCTGAGAGGGTAGAGCAAATTGCAAAGGCAATTGTTGATGCAGCCTATACTGTACACAAGGTACTTGGACCAGGGCTATTGGAAAGTATTTATGAAGTGTGTTTCTGTCATGAATTAGCTAAGCGAGAATTATCGTATCAAAGACAAGTTCAAGTTCCTATTGTTTACGATGGAAAAAGATTTGATGAGGGGTTGCGTCTGGATGTCCTGGTTGAAGACCTTGTCATTTGCGAATTGAAGGCAGTAGAGGAAATGCATCCAGTCTTTGAGGCACAACTTTTGACTTATCTAAAATTAACAGGAAAACGTCTTGGTTTCCTTATCAACTTTAATGTTCCGGTAATCAAGGATGGCATAAACCGACTAATCTTATAATCTTAGTGTTTTGGTGTCTTTGTGGTGAGATGAAATTAGCTACACAGGGGTTACCACTAAGACACTAAGACACAAAGAGGATAAAAAATAGAGGTCAGAAATCAGTATTTTGGTTAAGAGGCTGATAAGAAAAACCAGGAGGAGAGGATCAACTTCCTAATCCCTGAACCCAAAGGCAATTTCTTAATCATAACTTACCTTTCTAATTAATCTTGTGGATGAGCCTTAGTGTTTTGGTGTCTTTGTGGTAAAAAAGATGAAGAAGGTTAAGATAGGTAATAGATGGGTTGGTGAAGGTGAACCCTGTTTTGTCATTGCTGAAGCAGGCAGTAATCACAACCGGGATTTCAATCAGGCATTAAAGCTCATTGATGTGGCAGTAGAGGCAGGAGCAGATGCTGTCAAGTTTCAGACATATTCTGCTGAAAAGACTTACTCTAAAAAGACCCCCAAGATGAGTTACTTAAAGAAAGCTTGTCCTCGACTTCGATCGGGGAAAGGTTTAGCCAAAGAGGATGAGTCTGTCTATGACCTGATCAAACGGATCGAGATACCGAGAAAATGGCATAAGGATTTAGCAGACTACTGTGCTGAGAAAGGAGTTGTTTTCCTGTCAACGCCTTTTGATCTTGAAGGGGTAGACGAACTTGAAGAAGTTGGAATGCTGGCCTACAAGATTGCCTCTTTTGAGATTACCCATTTACCTTTATTAAAACATGCGGCCAGGACGGGCAAGCCGATCATCCTTTCGACGGGGATGGCTGACCTTTCAGACATTGAAACAGCCTTAGAAGCCATCTATAAGCAGGGCAACCAGGATGTTATTCTTCTCCATTGTGCCATAAATTATCCCCCTAAGTATGAAGATTTGAACCTGCGGGCAATGGAGACAATGAGGCAGGCATTTCAACTTCCGGTAGGGTTTTCTGACCATACATTAGGGATAACTTCAGATATAGCTGCGGTAGCTTTAGGAGCTTGTGCGATAGAGAAACATTTTACCCTGGACAGGAAATTGCCCGGACCTGACCATCCCTTTGCCCTTGAGCCAGATGAGTTAAAGGCAATGGTTCAGGCTATTCGGGACACTGAAGCAGCCTTGGGCTCACCCATCAAAAGGCATACCGAAGCCGAAGAAGAGATGTATCGCCTGGGAAGAAGAAGCCTGGTGGCCGCCTGCAATATTCCCAAAGAAACAACAATTACTCGTGAGATGATTGAAGTTAAGAGGCCGGGATATGGCATTCCTACCAGGATGATGGATATAGTTGTTGGCCGGGTGGCAAAAGTTGACATCGAAGAGGACGATATCCTGACCTGGGAGATGGTTTAAAAAATGCGGTTTGCAGATTGAAAAAGGAACCACGAATGGGCACCAATAAAGAAGAGCTTATTTTGACCTTAAAGACTTTTTTCAAAGAAAAGGCCGATTTCTTTGGTGTTGAGATGGCCTTTTTGTACGGCTCATGGGCCAGAGGTTATCCCAGAGAAGATTCGGATGTGGATATTGCTTTGATCTTTTCCAAAGAGCCATCTTTTGAGGAAGATATATTCAAGGCTCTTACAGACACTTCCTTTGAGGTCTCTATAAAGATAGGTAAAGAGGCAAACATTATCTTTATTGATAAAGATTTCAGAAAACCCATGCTTTATTATAATGCTATTGTCCTGGGTATCCCACTGTATGTTAAGCATTTTGAAAAATATATAATCCTAAAGAATCAAGCCATTGTCCAGATGGAGGATTTTAGCCTCTTTGGGATAGATTGGCAATTGAAGACAACAAAAAGAAATCTGGAGGCCTTGCAACATGCCTAAATTTGACTATGCCAGAGGACGAATTAGCGAGTCTTTACAATTTGTCACTGAGGAGATGAAGGAGTTTGAAAAGGAATACTCTGCCAAAACCTGGCAAGATTATCAAAGGGATAAGAAACTCCAAAAATTGATGGATAGGACTGTGGAGAATATCCTCACCGCCTTAATTGAAATAAGTGGGACTCTTTTATCTGAAGAAGGGATGGCGATGGAGAGTTACGGTGATGCATTGAAGAAGGTCGGGAAGCTGTTTGGTTTTTCTGAAGAAGAGCAAGAAAACCTGGCCAAATTAGCTGTTGCTCGAAATCGTTTGGCACACAGGTATCTCAATTTCCGGTGGCAAAGCATAAGGATGTATATGAACCAACAGGAACTGATCCAACGACTAATGACCTCTGTACTGAAAAGGGAACAGGCTGTTGAAATTAAAGAGGGGGTTATTGAGGTTGAATAAGATAACCTTACGAGAAGCAACAATGGATGACTGCAATGATCTTTATTATTGGAGGAATGATCCTGTGACCAGACAGCAGTCTTTTAGTGGTAGAGAGATTTCATACGAAGAGCACTGTGATTGGTTTAAGAGATCCTTGGCGGCTCCTGATAGGCTATTCTTTATGGGGATTAATAAGAAAGGTGAAAAATGTGGAGTAGTTAGGTTTGATATTAAAAATGAGCTTTTTGCAGAAACACATATCAATGTTGCTCCTGAAAAGAGAGGTAAGGGGGTTGGCTCTCAACTGATTTTAGAATCTTGCTCCTTATTCTTTTTAAGAACAAAGAGAAAGCTAATCTTGGCGAGAACTAAAGAAAAAAATACCGTCTCTATTAAGGTATTTCTGAAGGCAGGGTTTTCTGAGGTGCTTCGTTATAATGATACTGAACAAGGGGGGGTAGTAGTCCTTGCTCTTTTAGCCCCATATGGAGGGGTGGTGGATTGCGAGGATCCTCTATATGGGCAACAATCGAACAGGCTTCAGTGTCCTCAAATAGCTTAATAAAATAGATGAGATAAAGGAGCCTGTGTAGAAGTTGAAAAGAAGAGAATTTATATGCGATTAGAATTGTGGGAGGAATAACAATTAAAAAGGAGACAAAATGAAGACAGGAGCTATTGTAAATGTTTCTTTTGATGCTGAGTTATCTAAGACGGCAAATCCATTTTTAGAGGACATATATATTGAGGAGAAAATAAAAGGAAAGTCTGTTTTAGAGCATCTAATAGAAAGACTCAGGGGAGCAAAGAGTATTGAAAAGATAATCATTGTTACCTCAGGAGGCAAGGGAGACGAGAAAGTAGTGGAATTTGCTAAGATCCACGGAATTGAGGTGGTTGTCAGCAATGAGCCATTCTTTTTTGAAAGAACATTTAAGGTTGCTGAAAAATGGGGTATCCAGACAATTATAGCGGCTCTGCCGTGGTGTTTTCTTTTAGAACCAGAACTTATTGACGAAGCAATAAAAAGACATATAAGTACAGGAGCAGATTTTACTGTTGGGCTGCGTTTTCCCACGGGTACAGAGCCTATAGTAGTTTCTTCAGAAGCCCTTAAAAAAATGGTTAATTTGAACTTACCCACTGATGTAAGATCATTAGATCTTGGATATATCTTGAGAAATCCAGATGTCTTTAAAACAGAATATATGATGAGTAAAGAAGGTGAGAAGTATTATTGTCCAGAGTTAGACCTTAGAATTCTTAATTATAGTGGACTTGAGAAGGCAAGAAGAATATACGATAGATTGCATGTACCTTCTGAGATAGTTAATGTTGGGGATATAATAAAGCTATTCAAAGAAGAACCAGAGCTATTTGCTGAATATGGAGAATTTGATATTGAAGTTACTAATGATTGTAATTTGAATTGCGTTATGTGTCCCAGGAACAAAATGACCCGCGAAGTTGGGTGTATGGATGTAGGGTTATATAAAGAAATAATTGATCAACTTATTAGAATAATAGGAGCTAAAGCTATAAATCTGACAATGTATGGAGAACCCTTGATACACCCTTCAATTATAGAGATAGTAAGGTATACTCCTGTAAATCTCTTTACCAATGGTATTCTCTTAGATGAAGCAAAATCAAGAGAATTAATCGAGGCTAAATTAAGAACAATAATCTTTAGTCTTGATGCAGCCACGGATAAGACTTATGAAAAAATTAAAGGTAGTTCAGAATTAGACAGAGTAAAGGCAAATATAAAAAATTTCTTAAAAATAAAACAGGAATTAAAGGCAAATTACCCAAAAAGATATAAAGATGGATGGCCTACGGCGGCTGTCCAAATTGTTAAAATGAAAGAGAATGATCAGGAGATAGAGCCTTTCTTTGAAGAATGGGATATACAGGAGAAAGTCAAGAAGAAGTTTGGTTTAAAGCAGCAGACCGAGAAGATTGGGACAGAGCTTAAACGGTTAAATGAAGAGGCAGAAAAGATAAGGGAAAGAGAAGGTCAGTCAAGGAACTTAGAAGAGGTTAGAAAAAGACAGGGTGCCTTACAAAATGAATTAAGGATTTTAGACAACAAATTTTGGGATGTGTTTTATGGTCAGTCTCTTCCCCTTGAGCATGTGATAATCGGACATTTTAATAATTTCTGTGGAGAAATAGAAGACAGAGGTAGCATTGATGTTACCCCATTGAAAAGATTTCCCTGTCGGCAGTTGAATGAAGGAGTATCAATATTTTGGAATGGAGATGTAGTCCTCTGTCGTCAGGATTTTGATGGCAAGATGGCGATTGGCAACTTAAAGAAAGACTCATTACAGGATATCCTAAATAGTCCTGAACGGAAGGAACTTATTGAAGCTCATAAAATAGGTGATTATTCCAAAGGATTATTATGTTTTAAATGTAAAGACTGGTATTATCCAAGGGCTTAAAAGCAATAAGACAAAGCCTGATGGTATGC
>Ga0180009_10005832_pt1 | contig 13077 bp, 10 predicted proteins | sample OS_PC_MetaG_FD_123537 | JGI IMG/M metagenome (GOLD analysis project Ga0180009, IMG submission 123537) | Groundwater microbial communities from the Aspo Hard Rock Laboratory (HRL) deep subsurface site, Sweden - OS_PC_MetaG | ecosystem: Environmental > Aquatic > Deep subsurface > Groundwater... | reverse complement strand
TGGTTCCCTGCCGGGAACCTGAATGTCAGCCCGGAAAACTAGGCAACCTTTTGATTGTGTTCTGGATTCACAAACATTTGACGACCTCCACCCGGGAATCAAATGTTTGATCCAGAACACTAGTGGACTATTAAAATCCGCCGCCGGTGCGGAACCCGCCGCCACCGCTGCTACGGCTGCCACCCCATCCGCCGCCGAACGGCGGAAAGCCGGCGCGCTTGCGGAACGGGTCTGCCGGACGCCCGCGCCATTGATGCCGTCGCTGCGAGCGCGCCCAGTAGTCGGCACCGGTGATGACACCCTTGATGAGTGCTTCCAACGCATCTTCGGCAATGTCGTCGAGTTCGAATTCGGAAGCGTCGTCGCCGTAATAGTTACGCCGGAACTTGGCGGCGATCTCGATCAGTTCCTTCCGCTTTGCGCTGACCTTGTCGAGATCCTTGCGCCGCTCATCCAGCGTTCGTTCCAGGTCGGTCGTCTTGCGGTCGACCTCGCCGATGCGCGACACGATCCTGTCGTCGGTCGGCTCCACCGTGCGCCGCGCCAGCATGATGAGCTGCTGGTAGCTTTCCTGCTGTAGAAACCCCGCCGACATGGCGACTGCTTCCTGGAAAGACTGGTCGAGCCCCTCGGCATATCGGTTGAGTTGCAGGCTTATCTCAGAAATTTCCGCCTCGACGGCTTCGAGCGTCTTGTTGTTGACGGCCTGCCGGGTTCTCGCATCGGCCAGCGCACCGGTCAGGTCGATCCCGGCGATCTCGTTGATGCGCTTGGCCTCGAGCGCCTGCACCCTGGCTCCGGCGTCGGCCACGTTATCGGCGAGCAGGTCCACGTGTTCACGCAGGCGGTCGGGAATTTCATTGAGGATCGCGTAGTTTGCGCGAGCCTCCGAATATCCGACAAGGCGGGCTATCCAATCGTCGCCGATGCGAATGAGCCAATGCGGCCGGTATTCATTTGACCGGTACTTGCGGTCCCAAAGGTACATGAACAGAGGATCGCCGTGGTAGGCTTCGCCCTTGCGGCGGCGGTCCTCCTCGGCAAGTCGCGTCTTTTCTTCGGCCTGCTTGTGCATCGCGACCGCGTCATCGCGGGCTTTTGCCAGCGCGGCATAGTCCGCGTTTCCGGCAAGGCCGCTGCGCGCCTTGGCCGCCGCCTCGTCGAGTTGCTTTTCCAGAGCCGTGATTATTTTGCGCAGGCTTTCGGCCTCGCCGTTTAGGTGATCGCGCTTGCGGTTGGCGTCTTGCGCGCGCTGCTTGAGACCGTCGATGGTTGCCTGCCGCGCCTTCAGGAGGATTTCGATTCTGTGGTCGAGCGCATCGGCTTCGTCGATGACTCCGTCCGAGACCGCGCCGCGCGCGCGCACCTCGGCGAGTTCCCGGAAGGCCGATGTGCGCTGCTCGATGAGCCGCACGCGGTGATCGTTGAGGCCCTCGACGTCCTTCAGAAGCTGATGCTCCCGTTTGCGAAGGTCCTCGATCGAGCGCTCGATCTCGGCAAGCGTCTTCTGGCCTGACACCATCACTTCCACCTCGTGATCGCGCCGCCCTGCGTGGCGATGGTCCAGTCGGGCTCTAGACGGCCCCGTTCCTTGCGCCCGACGATGTTGTTCTGGATGATGCCGTCGTCGTCCTTGTCGTCCTTGACGGTGGTCAGGACGGACCGGTCGACGCGCACTGCCCAGGTGGACACGCGTTCGGATTTTCCGGTCTCCTCGTTGGTGATCGATTGCTGGATCACCTTGCCATCCGGCGCGATGGCTTCGACCACGAGGTAGAAGTTGTAGGTATCGGGGTTGGCATCGGGAATGCGCCACAGCCCGGAGACTTCCCCGGCACGGTTGACGATCCGGATCTGGTATGTCGCGCGAAGTTTCTCAAGCGTCTCCTTGAGTTCGGCTTCGGCCTTTCGCGCGCCGGCGAGATCGCCGGCGGCGGCGGCGTTGGCCCCAGAGAGCGCAAGCGCCTCCGCCTGCGTGCCGATGAGCGGGGCGCCTGCTTCGCTGGCGACACTTGCCGCCAACGCCTTGACGCGTGCCGGCAATTCGACGAGCGCGCGCTGCTCGGCCTGTGCCCGCACTAGTTTCGGACGTTCGTAGACGGCGTAGTTGACTGCGAAGAATGCGGCAATGGCGATCAGCGCCCCGGCAACATAGCGCCCCCAGCTCCAACGCGACACGTAGGCCCGCGCCAGTCTGGTCGAGAGCGCATCGGGGTTCGGCGGCTTGTAGGCGAAGCGGTCCTCCTCCAGCGCCTTGACACCTTCTTCGAGGATGCGGTCTGGAACATCGATCCCCTGGCCTCTGTAGATTTCACGCAGCCGGTCGATCAGGTCCTTGCGGCGTGCGTCGTCATTGAGTTCGCGTTCGACGAGATTGCGGTCGTGACGCAGCGTATCGACGACATCCATGGCGATCATGATGTCGTTCAGCGGCGCTCTTGCCGGGTTCGATCCGCCCGCCGCGCGCGCACTGGCTTCGCCGCTGACGGACGCCGGTGAATTCGCGATGTCGCCGTCGCTGGTCATGGGGATGATGGTCAGGATTCGATCAGCGTCTCGCCTTCGGCCGCAAGCCGCGCCAGCCGCTTCTTGCCGTCCTCGACAGCTTCGCGGATCTCTTCGGAGTTGCGCGTCGCCAGGATGCGCATTTCGTTGATGATCTCGCGTGTGCGGATCTGGAAATTGACCACCGAGTCGACCAGCATCTTGACCGATTCAGCTTTGACCGTCGGCCCATAGCCGGCCTTGATGGCGGCTTCCTGGACCTTGTCGCCGATTTCGGACAGCGTTTCGAGGCTCTTGTCGATGCCCTCTTTCATGGCTTCCAGAGTGCGCGTCGATTCATGCAGTCCGAACAGACCGGTGAAGGAAGCCTTCAGCGCCGTCAGCACCGCTTCGTTGGTGGAGAAGAACGACACCGCCTGCTGGTAGACGCGCTCCTTGGCGCTCGTCGTCTGCGTCAGCCGCGACATCACCACTTCGGACGTGTTGTAACCGATGGTCAGGTTGTCGGCGAGGTCCTTGGCGATCTGGTAGCGCTTCTCCTCGTCCTGCAGCGCGCGGATCTTCCCGTCGCGGTCCATTTCCAGTTCTGCGCGCCGGGCGATGTCGTCGCCCTTGTAAGCGGCAACCGTCTTCGACGCCTTTTCCAGTTCCTTCTTGACCGCGCCGAGCTGCTTTTCCGCCGACTGCAGGATCTTCAACGCCAGCACCTGCGCTTGTTTGTAGGCGCCGCGGAAATCGTTGTAGGCATTGAGTATCCGCCCCTCGCGGACGATCTGGTCCTTGGCGTCCTTGGCGACCTGGAGATAGGTGTGGCGGATCTCGTCGAAGCGTTCGGAGATGTCACCGCGGCGCACCTTCATCCATACGTTGGCAACCCGCTCGAAGGTATTGATCTTACCGTCTTCCATCTGGTCGACAAGGCGCTTGGAGTCGTCGCGGATCGAGTTGAAGGCCAGTACGATGTCTTCGTAGCGCTCGCCAATGTTCATCGCCGAGATTTCGTTGCGCACGATTTCGTTGAACAGCGAGGTCTGTTGCAGGGTTTTGGCGATCACTGCGACGTTGTCGGGATCGAGGTCGTAGATCTCCTCCAGGAGACCGGCGATCGGCGTGTCCTCGGTCGTCTTTGTATCGAGGCCCAGTTCCCGGACCTGTTTCAAAGCCTTGTCGAGCTGTTTCATGGCAGTTGCCTTGCCCATCGTCGTCTTCTCCTGAAGCTATTGCGGCGAAGTTGGGGATCCGCTCCGAAAAAGCAATACGACGGAGCCGATGGCGATGGCAACGCGCGCCATCGAAATCGGTGAAGCAAGATAGTTCGCCCGCACAGAGCGGAACGGTCGCGACTTTTACAGGACTTGACCCGCAAGCCCGCCCGCCCCATGAACAAAGCGAATAACAGCCCAACCGACAGGCCCGTTTCACCGGACATGACGCACATTTCCCGCATCGACCGACGTTTCGCAGTGCTGAAAGAGCACGATCGTGCAGCCTTGGTGACCTTCATCACCGCCGGCGACCCCGATCTCGACACCTCCCGCACGATTCTGAAGGGCCTGCCCGAGGCTGGCGCCGACATCATCGAGCTTGGCATGCCGTTCTCCGATCCGATGGCTGACGGCCCGGCCATCCCGGCTTCCTCCCAGCGCGCGCTGAAGGCCGGCCAGACCATGCGCCAGACCCTCGAATTGGTCGCCGATTTCCGCCGCAATGATCCCGATACGCCGATTGTCTTGATGGGCTACTACAACCCGATCTATGTCTATCCGGGCGAAAAATTCCTCGATGATGCGGTCGCCGCGGGGGTCGACGGGTTGATCGTCGTCGACGTTCCGCCGGAAGCAGATGATGAATTATGCCTGCCGGCAATCGAGCGCGGGCTCAACTTCATCCGTCTGGCGACGCCGACAACCGACGACAAGCGCCTGCCGGCCGTGCTGGCGAATACGTCGGGTTTCGTCTATTACGTCTCGATCACCGGGATTACGGGGGCTGCGGCTCCCGATATCGAGGACGTCCACCGTCAGGTGAAGCGCATCAAGGGCGCCACCGAACTGCCCGTTGCCGTCGGCTTCGGCGTTCGCACCGGCGAGCAGGCACGCGAGATTTCCAAGGGTGCGGATGGCGTCGTGGTCGGCTCCGCCCTGGTAACTGCGATCGCCGAAACTCTGGGTCCGGAAGGCGAAGCCACTGGTAGAACGGCCGCTGCCGTCCTAGATCTAGTCGGACCTGGCAACTGCACTGCGCGGCGAATGACCGCTTGCCCGAGGTTTCGCGCAAAGTCCGCATTCGGGTTGTGCTAGTGTGCACTGCAACGTTAACCAACTGAGGCACCCCGCTACCGGGGCGAGACAGAGTGAACTGGATCAACAACTTCGTTCGTCCGAAGATTCGCGGATTTCTCACCACCAAGCGAGAGGTCCCAGATAATCTTTGGCGCACTTGTCCGGTTTCCGGCCAGTTGGTCTTCCACAAGGACCTGGAAGCCAACCAGTTCGTGTTTCCGGGGTCGGATTATCATGAGCGCATGAGCGCTACCGATCGCCTCAAGTCGCTGTTCGACGACGGCGCCTATGAGGTGGTCAAGGTGCCAACCGTTGCCGTCGATCCCTTGAAGTTCCGGGATGGCCGCCGTTACACCGACCGGCTGCGCGATGCAAAGGCCAATACCGAGCTGGACGACGCGATTCTTGTCGGCGAAGGCACGCTGGATGGCTTAGCCTGTGTCGCCTCCGTTCAGGATTTCCGCTTCATGGCCGGTTCACTCGGCATGGCAGCCGGAGAGGCGATCATCGCCGGCATGCTGCGAGCGGTTGAAAAGCAATCGCCGTTCATTCTGTTCGCTGCTTCCGGTGGTGCGCGGATGCAGGAAGGCATTCTATCGCTGATGCAGATGCCGCGCACGACGATTGCCGTGCAGCGCCTGCGCGAGGCGAGGTTGCCCTTTATTGTGGTCCTGACCAATCCGACCAGCGGCGGCGTTACGGCCTCCTACGCCATGCTCGGGGACGTTCACATCGCCGAGCCCGGCGCGCTCATCTGCTTTGCCGGTCCACGTGTGATCCAGCAGACGATCCGCGAGCAGCTGCCCGAAGGTTTCCAACGCTCCGAGTACCTGGTTGAGCATGGCATGGTCGATATGGTGGTCCATCGCCACAAGCTCCGCGAAACGCTATCGCGGCTGACCCGCGTGTTGTCAGGTGGCCGCGCGGCTGCCGCGGTTGAAAAACCGGCCACCGAAAACGCTGCAACGAAGCCGCCAACTGCAACCGCGAAGATCAATGGTTCCGAGCACGCCGTGCCCAAACCCGAGACTGGCGGCGGCGGCCCGGCAAATGCGACCGCCCCGCCTGCCAATGGCGCGGCAAAGGAAAAGAACGCCGCAGCCATTTCGGTCAAGATAGATGAGGCAGCATCCAAGACCGACAAGGGGACGCAAGCCGCGTCGCAGCCGACCAAGGGGACTCCGCCACCACACGCCAAAGTGTAGTGCTTGTAGGCCATCTGAAAGATAATAGTTTGTGTCTACTGGTAGGCGGACCCGGAAACGGGTGACAGGCCCGCTCGCTTATCCCAGAATGCGCCCTCAAAATCCAAGGGAACCGGACCTGAGCTGAGATGCGGGACACGCCCACCAGCAGTGAACTCCTCAAGGAGTTGAAACAGCTGCACCCGAAATTGATCGATTTGTCGCTTGGACGTATCGAGCGGCTGCTGGCCAAGCTCGGCAATCCTCATAAAAGGCTGCCGCCGGTGATCCACATTGCCGGCACCAACGGCAAGGGTTCTACGACGGCCTTCCTGCGCGCCATTCTCGAAGCCGCTGGTGCCCGCGTCCATGTCTACTCCTCGCCGCATCTGGTCCGCTTCCACGAGCGGATCATGCTCGCCGGTCAGGACGGCACCGCCCACCCGATCGGCGAAGATGCCCTGGTGGATGTTTTGACACGCACCCAGGCCGTCAATGACGGGGACGACATCACCCAGTTCGAAATCACCACCGCCGCGGCATTTCTCGCCTTCTGCGAAACGCCAGCCGACGCGCTGCTGCTGGAAGTCGGTCTCGGCGGCCGGCTTGATGCCACCAACGTCGTAGCCGAGCCCGCGCTGTGCGTGATCACACCCATCTCGATCGATCATGCCGATAAACTTGGCGCGACGCTGACGGAGATCGCAGGGGAGAAGGCGGGGATACTGAAAGCCGGTGTCCCGGCAATCGTGTCGCGCCAGCCCGATGAGGCCGGGGACGTTCTGGACCGCGTCGCCGAAAGTCTTGGCGTACCGATACAAGTCTGGGGACGCGACTTCGATGCTTACGAGCAGAGCGGACGGCTTGTGGTGCAGTGCGCAGAGCGGGTCGTGGATCTGCCGATGCCGGTACTGGTGGGCCTGCACCAGCTCGTCAATGCGGGGACTGCGGTCGTCGCAGCGATGCAACTCGAACCGAGCTTCGCAATCGATGAGCACGCCCTGGAGACCGGATTGTCGACGGCCCAGTGGCCGGCGCGCATGCAGCGCCTGTCCGGCGGGCCGCTGTTCGACATCCTCTCCTATGGCAGCGAACTCTGGCTCGATGGCGGGCACAACCCAGCCGCAGCCGAAGTGCTGGCGCAGACGGCTGCGGATCTTGAAGAGCGGAGCCCCCGTCCTCTCTACCTGATTGTCGGGATGATGGGCTTGAAGGATGTCGACGGGTTTCTCGCCCGCTTCGAAGGGCTCGCCCGCTCGGTCCACGCCGTGCCGATCCCAGGCGCGAACGAGGCGCCGTTGCAGCCTGCCGCGATTGTCGAAGCCGCCAGGGCGCACGGTATTGCCGCCGAACCAGCCGACGACGTCGAGGCGGCGTTGCTGTCGATCGAGCGCCAGCATGCCGGGCCAAAGCGCGTGCTGATCTGCGGGTCGCTATATCTGGCGGGACACGTTCTGGCGCTTCAGGCGGGCGTCGAGGCCCAGCCGAATTGATCTAATCCCCTGCGCCGCCGCGCCCGCCATCTCCATCCCGCTGGTGGCGTGAGGCGGGCCGCGCGATCTGCCCGGGCGCAACCTTTATGATCTCCTGGATCACCGGCGATTTTTTGGGCTTGGCGATCGGGGCGACGAGTTCCTTGGCCGCTTCGACGATAATGACGCCGGCAAATCCCGGCATCAAACGGGCGCCGATCCGCTCCCAGGCGACCGCCGAACTGAGTAGCATGTCCCTGCTGAACGGCGGAGCATAGAGAGCTTCGGTCCAGTCGATCGGTTCGAACATCGCGTCGCGAAGCATGCCTTCAAGCTGCGAGCGGCTGTAGGGGCGACCGTAACCGAATGGCGTCCGGTCGGTACGCGCCCATATGCCCCGCCGGTTGGGAACGACCATCATCAGCCGCCCCTCCGGCGCCAGCGTCCGCCAGACTTCGCGCAACACCGGCTGCACGCGTTCGGCGGTTTCAAGGCCGTGCACCACCAGCATGCGGTCGACTGAATTGTCGGGCAGCGGCAGGTGTTCGTCGTCGATCAGAACCGACTGTTTTGCCCCTTCGCGCGGCCACACCAGCGCACCCTGGCGCGACGGCATCAAGGCACCGCAGCGGACGACCTGCGACCGGTAGGCCCCAAGGTAGGGGACGGCGTAGCCAAGGCCCATCAGCGTTCCGCCTGGGATCCGTCGCCAGCGAGACTGGATACGGCTCGATACAAGCCGCCGCACGACCGCCCCGAGCCGGCTGGCATAAAAATCACGGAGGTCGGCCACATCGATATGCATGGTCGTCCTGACGTTGTTTGTTGCGCGCGCAGACGAGAATCGCCAGATTCCGGTCGCAATCTTCGCGGGATGGGGCTTTTTTCGCAAGAGGACGCCACCATCGCGCCGCCCAGCACCTTGACGGCGGCGGCCCGACAGGGCAAGCGGGCAGCCATGCGACATTGAAGTCGGTTCGGTCAATCGCGATCAGGAGAACGCCATGCCCCTGGAAATTCACCAGTTTCCCGCACGCAGCGACAACTACGGCGTGCTTGTCCACGATACCGAAACCGGCATGACGGCTTCGATCGACGCACCTGAAGCCTCGGCCATCAAGGCGGCGCTGGCAGCCAAGGGATGGCAGCTCACCCACATTTTCACAACGCACCATCATCATGACCACACCGAAGGAAATGATGTCCTCAAGGCCGAGACGAATTGCGAGATCATCGGGCCGCGCGGCGAAGCTGCCAAAATTCCCGGCATCGGCCGGCAGGTCGGTGAAGGCGACAGCTTCCGGTTCGGCAATTTCGAGGTGAAGGTTCTGGAGACGCCGGGCCATACGCTCGGTCACATCAGCTATTTTCTTCCGGACGCCAAGGTCGCGTTCGTCGGCGATACGATGTTCGCGATGGGCTGCGGGCGAGTGTTCGAGGGAACCCACCAGATGATGTGGAATTCGCTCAACAAGCTGCGTCAATTGCCGCCCGATACGACGGTCTATGCGGGGCACGAATATACCCAGTCGAATGCGCGCTTTGCGCTGACAATCGAACCAGGCAATGCCGATTTGCAGGCGCGCGCGGCTGAAGTCGACGATCTGCGCGCCAACGGCCAGCCGACGCTGCCGACGACGATCGCCAGAGAACTTGCGACCAATCCATTCCTGCGGGCATGCGAGCCGGACCTCAAGCAGGCTCTTGGCATGGCCGGCGCGGAAGACTGGCAGGTGTTCGGCGAGATCCGAACGCGCAAGGACAACGCCTAAGGCAACACAGTCGAATGGTTGGATGACCGATGCCGGCAAATTCCGTGAAGCAGCAGCCAACGGCCGACCGACTGATCGATATGTTGCAATTGTCCCCCCATCCTGAGGGCGGCTATTTCAAGGAAACATTCCGGGATTCGGCCTGCGTCGATGCAGCCGGCCGCGCCGCGTCGACTGCGATCTACTTCCTCTTGAGGGCCGGTCAGGTTTCGCGCTGGCACCGCCTCGCTGCCACCGAGATGTGGCACTGGTATGCGGGTTCTGCCCTTGAATTGAGGTTTACCGTTGCGGGTTCTCGAGAGCGCATTGCAACGGTGCGGCTTGGTAATAGCCTGTTGGCCGGCGAGGCCCCCCAGGCGATCGTCCCGCCGGGGTGTTGGCAGCAGGCGAGAAGCCTTGGCGACTACACGCTTGTGGGATGCACAATGGCGCCCGGCTTTGTGTACGAGGGATTTGAACTGGCGCCGGAAGGCTTTGCGCCAGTCGCCAGCGATTCGTGACCACTTTTAGGTGCGCGGGCGGCAATTCCCGCCGCCGGGCAATTGTCAGCGGTCCACGGCAGAAGGTTTTCCACCGCTTCCTCCCACCGCAAACGACGTCTAAGACATTGAAAATAATGCAATAATATTGGGGCGCCGATTCGGTCGTTGAGCGTGGCGCGATGCGGCTTGTCGCTGCGCCCCGACTCGCTCAACACTCGCATTCGGATGCGTTTGGCTTTTCGATTTCCGGGTGGGATTGCAGGCGGGTGCGGGTCTTCGACAGACAGGCACTTTGGCTGCGTGCCCAGGGATGGCAAGCCACGGCGAAAAACATATCGAGACTACGATTGAGTTGAGCGGGGGCATTACGAATGAAGCGGTCGTCCGAAGGATCTTTGTTGAGCACGGTGTTCGTCGACTACGACAACATCTACCTTTCGCTCAAACGCAAGAACGAGGAAGCCGCCAAGCGCTTCGCCAAGGATGCCGGCCTGTGGCTGGCTGAAATTGCTTCCGGAAGGCTCATCACGCCGACCAACAGCCCGGTTCTGGACATGCCCCGGCGCATCGTCATGAACCGCTGCTACGGCAATCCCGTGCCGCGCCGCAATACCCACGACAATTCGACGGACATGAACTCGTTTCCATTCGTGCGCCACCATTACCTGCGCGCCGGGTTCGAGGTCATCGACTGCCCGCCGCTGACCGCGCAGTTGAAGAACTCCGCCGACATCCGCATGGTCATGGACGTGCGCGATTATCTGCTGCACGACACCTACTTCGACGAGTTCATCATCCTTTCGGGCGATGCCGATTTCACGCCGGTTCTGCATCGCTTGCGCCAGCACGCTCGCCGCACGGTGATCTACTCCAACGATCACACCGCGACGCCGTATACAGCCATCAGCGACGGTGAAGTACGAGAATCCGATCTCATCGCCGCGCTGCTCGAAGGCCGCGCGCCAGCCGCGGTGACCGATGAGCAGTCGTCGCGCAAGGGCCTGCCCAATCCGCAGAGCATGGATCAGGCGCGCAAGGCGATTATTTCCGATGTGCTCGGCCACGTCCGCGCCGAAAGCCAGCCTCTGCTCCTTGAGGTGCTGGCCGATCGCGCGGTACGCACGCTGGGGCATGAGAAAACCGTCGGGACCGGATGGGGTGGCGCCGGCAGCTTCCGCGATCTGCTCGTCAACGAACTGCCCGATGGCGTCGAGGTGACCGAGCACCCTCCCCACTACGTGTTCGACACGACGCGCCAGGGAGCACCTGCGGACGACAAGGGTGGGCCGCACGCTCCGCAGCCGCCCCGCGAAACCGTGGATCGATTTGCAACCGCGTTCGGCGAGATTCGCCCGGAGCCGCTTATTCCGGCTCGCGAGAGCGTGCCGGCGGCACACCAATCGGCGCGTGGCACAGGCTCAGCGCCGATGCCGAACGAAGCCGTATACGAAGAGCGTCAGCCCGCTGCGCGTCACGAGCAACCGGCGGCACCTGCCCATGACGAACGCTTCGCTTCGCGCGAAACTGATTACACTCCGCAGCCTCATGCACGCCAGCCGCAGCCTCAGCCTCAGCCGCAACCTCAGCCGAAGCCGCAGCCTCAGATCCAGCCTCGGGAGCAGCATCACCTGACTGCGCCAATGCCGGCCCAGCAGTCTTCCTATCCCGACGCTGGCCAGCAGCGGCAGATGATCCCCGTCGCGCAACGCCCGCAGCAGGCACCGGTGCGCACCGAAGCACCCACTGCTGCTCAACCGCGTTCGGCAAACCAGGAAACGGCGCAGCGTCCTGCCGACAACAACGCAAGCGCGATCCAGAAATCCATCGCTCGTATTCATGAAGCCTGTCAGGCACCGCCGATTTCGCCGCCCGAATACCGCGTGCTTTTTGACGTGATGGCCGAAGAGATCAACGCCAACGGCCTGACGGGCACGCAGACGCTGGTCAACATCTGCCAGCGCGCCAAGGATGTTGGCGTCGAAATCCGCAAGGACGATGCCCGCTTCATCCTCGAAGTTGTCAGTGAGGCAGACCCGTGGTTCGAACAGGGCGCGTCACCCAACCTGTTCTCGAGCCGCTTCCGCAACTTCGTCATTGCGCGCTGCAAGAGCCAGGGGCTGCAACTTTCTGCAACCGAACTCGACCTGATCGAAGCATGGTTCACCGGTGTTGCGCCGCGCGTTGCTGTAGGCAAGGAACCCGCTTCCGACCAATTGCGCGCGCCCTCGGCACCGACGGGACATGCCTCCGCAGAGGGCCCGTCGCCGCAGGGTCATGCTGGCGAGGGGCGTCAGCAGGACTGGTTCGCAGGCGAACAAGCGATGCGGCCTCAGCCGGCGGCTGCCGGTGATGATGCCCCCGATTTCGGCCGTTATGCGGAGTCGGACGACGACTTCCCCCGCGTCCTGCGCAACCGCAACCGGGCGTGAGCCAAGCAGTCATCTAAAAGAACTCATGAAACAAAAGGCGCTCCGCTGAACACGGGGCGCCTTTTTTAGAACTGCGGCACAATTAATTAGCTCACTGCACGACGCCTTGCCCGCGGACTGCGCCTAACCCGACAGAAGATTTTCATGCGCGGATGGCGCGCGGGTCGACACGACAATAACCTGTCCGAATGGCGCCTGCTTATGTTGAGCAAAGGAAGTGTTGGCACCAAGACGGTGCCGAAATCAAGAACAGCTGCCACCGCCGAGCACGCAGAACTTCGAGCAATGCCGGTGGCAGAGCTTCACCGCGCCGCGCTCGAACATGCCGCCGTCGGCTGCTGCCGCGGCTTCGAGCGTCGGTCCCATCTCGAAGGCTTCGTCGAAGGGAAGAAGCGTGCAGGGCAGCACGACGGGTATTTCGGCACCCCTGCGTTTCACCACCATGCGCGAGGTGGCGCACATCATATCGCTTGGCTTGAGATTGAGTATGCCCCAGCAGGCCGTCGTAATCTCGGGCGTATCGTCGGTCGCCGTCATTTCCGGAAACAGTACGAGTTGCATCGGGTTGTCGGCATCGATTTTCCAGCCGTGTTCGGCAATGAGCGCACGATAGGCTTCGCGTCCCTCGCTTTCGTTTTCGTAAAGGCTGATGCGGCCTGCGATCGCCAGACGGAAACCGTTCTCCGACAGCCACGAAATTCCTTCGAGCGCCTTCTCGAAAGACCCCGCCCCGCGCTCATCGTCGTGCTGCGCGCGGGCGTGGTGGTCGAGACTGACGCGCATGGTAAGCTTTGCTCCGAGCCGGTCTTTCAGATCGAGCAGACGTTGCTTGGGGCGGGGCCGCTGCATCGGCTGCATCGCGTTGGTCAACACCAGCACTTCGAAGCCGCGTCGCAGCGCGTCTTCGAGCATGTCGGGGAATTCGGGATTGAGGAACGGCTCCCCCCCGGT
>Ga0180009_10005831_pt1 | contig 13078 bp, 7 predicted proteins | sample OS_PC_MetaG_FD_123537 | JGI IMG/M metagenome (GOLD analysis project Ga0180009, IMG submission 123537) | Groundwater microbial communities from the Aspo Hard Rock Laboratory (HRL) deep subsurface site, Sweden - OS_PC_MetaG | ecosystem: Environmental > Aquatic > Deep subsurface > Groundwater... | reverse complement strand
CGTTGTTCGGGCCAGCAGCAGAAACAAAAGCAGGGTGTTGCCCAGCTGCCAGACCAGGCTGGTCAGGTGATGGCCGGCAGAGCCGAGCCCGAAAAGCTGGACGTCCAGCATGTGAGACAGCCAGGTCACGGGGTGCCAATTGGAGGCGTGAAAGGACCGCAAGGCCCATGAAACCCCCTCCTGGGTCAGGCCCTTTTTGACCATGTCGTTGTTGGTCACGTAATCCGGGTCGTCCAGCCGGATGAATCCGTTGTCCACCACTTGGTGAAAGGCGAAGACGGTCAGGAAGGTCAGGAGGGCGGCCAGAAGGGCGATTTGGGTCCGAGCGGACATGAATTTTCCTTAAACCCTGATTTTGCAGTTGCCTTCTGTTACGGCGCCGAAATGCGTGCTGCAACGCTCGTTTCCCGCTTTTTGACCTCAACGTATCTACTGATACGCCTGCGGCCCAAAATCGGTCCAACTTCGCGTTTCCTTATGCATTTCGACCCCTCGCTACGAACCCGACTGCAAAATCCGGGTTTATGGTGGCCAGACCGTGACCCGGGGACCCCGGGTCACGAGCCCACGGCCGGAGGAACTTAAATAATGTCTTCCTCCCGAAAGCGTTTGATCTCATCCCGGCTGTAGCCGCCGACCTCCTCGAGGACCTCGTCGGTATGCTCGCCCAACATGGGCGCGGCCGTCCGGGTCCCGGCCTGGCTGTCGCTGAACTCGACCGGATAGCCCGGGATTTTGATCGAACCCAGATCGGGATGCTCGAAAGGCACCAGATATCCGTTTTCCATGATCTGGGGATCGTTCTCTAGTTCCATGCATGTATTGACCGCGCAGGCGAACAGGTCGTGGCGACCGAATATCTCCAGCCATTCGCTTCTGGGGCGCTGACCGAGTACGTCGTCAATGATCCGGGTCAGCTCGTGTCGATTGGCGAACCGCTTGTCATCCGTGTCGAACCGGGGGTCGTTTTCCAGCTCCGGACGCCCCAGGGCCTGGCAGAGCGGGGGCCAGTGCCTCTCAGGGGGCGTCAGGGTCATCATCATCCAGCGGCCGTCCGAGCACTGGTAATAGTTTCTCATGGGGTGCGTGTCGGTCCGAGTGTGGCGCGGGACCTCGAAACCGCCCATCTGGGCGATGAGGAGGTTGAAATAGAGCAGGAACGTGGCCGAACCCAATATGGATACATGGACCTCCCGGCCGGTCCCGGTCCGTTCCCGCATGTACAAGGCGGTGATGATCTCATGGCTGGTCATGATGGCCGTGATCTGGTCGATGATCCCGAACTGGGATACGATCGGAGGCATGCCCTCCTCGCCCATGGAATACATGAAACCGGACCGGGCTTGGCCCTGGTAGTCGAATCCCCCGTTGTCCCGGTCCGGTCCCTTGCGGCCGAAGGCCGAAACCGAGGCGTAAATCAACCGGGGATTTAGCTTGCTGATGACGGGGTAGGAAATATTGAGTTTTTCCACTGCCTGCCTGCGCATGTTGGTCATGAAAACGTCGGACCGCTCGGACAGGCGATGTACGATCGACTGGCCCTGGCTGGTGTTCAAATCCACGGTCACGCTCTTTTTGTTGCGGTTGGCCCCTTCGAAAAATATGCTCCGTCCCCCGGGCAGACGCAGAGGAACGTTTCCGATCTGACCGGAAGCCCTCATCGGGTCCCCGGTCTTCGGTCGCTCGATCTTGATGACATCGGCTCCCAGATCGCCCAGTATGGCGGGCCCTCCCGGACCGGCATGAAATATTCCGCAGTCAATGATTCGAATACCTTCCAAAGGCGTCTTCATCCCATAATCCTCCGTGATGTTTCCCCTGATCCCGGTCCCCGTGACGCGGCCCCAGGCGTTTAATATGTGATATCAAGTCGTTGTGGACCGGGTCTGTCGGTAAATCGGGCCTCCCCTGAAAACCCGTTATGATCGATTTTGGCCACAAGCATATATCTCCCTAAAATCATTATAAATAATTAATAGTTGACGATTTCATGCATCTTAATCCAAGCCAAGGCCGCCTGTCAACCCGTGCGCCGGACCGCCGACGAGTCCGCCCCCGGACGGAAACGGGGGAAAGGAATGCAACACCGCGGGGGCTTTAGGGTTGCCGACGGGAATGGTCAGGGCCGGGGCGGAGCTGCCGGGCCCAGGGGTGGGGCAGGGCGAAAGGGCTCCGGCGGAATGATATCGGATTTCGGGGGCCGGGCGGCGGCGGGCCGCCCGGTCAGATGTCGGCTACTTCGGATTTGTCTTTTTTCTTGACCAAGGCGCGTGAGGCTTTGCGGATTTTGGGAATGAGCATGGACTTGACCGTTTCCATGCCCTGGTACAGGTTCAGGGTCTCCTTGTCGATCACGTCCACGGCCCCGATCTGGTCGGCCCGGAACTCGACCTTGCTGCCGGCCTTGGCGATCGTGCTGACGATGATGACCGGTTTGGGGTGATAGACCATCAGGCGTTTGAGAAATGCCACTCCGTCCATTTTGGGCATGATGATGTCCAGGGTAATGACGTCCGGGTTTTTTTCCAGGACCATTTCCCGGGCCTCGTACGCATCCCCGGCCTGCCCCACGACTTCGATGTCCGGTTCGTCGGCCATGGCTTTGATGAGCAGGTTGCGAACCAGGGGGGAGTCGTCCACCACCAGGACCTTGATCCGGTTGGAATCAAAGTGCTCTTCCTTGGCCAGCATGGTCTGGGCGAACTGGGAGCGTTCGATGACCCGCCACTGGACCTGGTTGTCCCAGGTCTGGTAGCGGATTTTCATTCCACTGGTCCCACCGACTTGTTCCTTGGTAATGGGAATGCCGTAGTCCTTGAGCATGGTCCGGGCCATGGCCACGTTGCTGTCTCCGATGTTCGTGGCGCTGCGTATGGCGCCCACAACGCTGGCCCCGCCGAAAATCATGGCCTCCGCGCCTCTCAGGCTGCCGGCGCCTCTCTCCATGAAGCGGACCAGGGTTTCAATGGCCGTATCGCCGTATTTGGCCGACTTTTCTCCGGACGTTTTAGGGAGCATGAAATGGTTCATGCCTCCGAATTTCGCCTGGCGGTGGTAGAGACAGAGCGCCACGCAGGAACCCAGCAGCGTGGTGACTTCATGGGGTTTTTTGCTGATGATGTACTCGCCGGGCAGGAGAAAGACTTTTTGTGCTTCCATGTATGTTCCTCTGACGGGATTTCGCGGATTGTCGTCAGCCGCCTTGGGCCAGCTGAACGACGCCTTCGGGGTTGAGAACCAGGCCCAGGCGTCCGTCCCCCAGGATGGCGCTGCCGGCGAGGCTGTAAAGGTTTTTGAACTGGGAGCCCAGGTCTTTGACCACGACCTGTTGCTGACCCAGCACCTCGTCGACCAGCAGCCCGAATATGCCGCGCGGCGTTTCGATGACCACCAGGATCGCCTGGGAGGGGTCGGTGAATCGGGGTTCGATGTCAAAGGCTTCGTAGAGGCGAATCAGCGGCAGGATGTTACCCCGTCTCATGATCACCTCGCCGCGCCCCTCGATCGTGGAAAGTTCCCCGGGCCCGACGCGAATGGTTTCGACAATGTCGTCCAGGGAGATGATAAAGTCGGCCGAACCGACCCGGACCAGAAGGGCCTTGACCACCTGGAGCGTCACGCTCAGGGGAATCTTGAAGGATATGGTCGCGTGCCTGCCCACGGTCGATTCGACATTGATGCTGCCATTGAGCTGGCTGATGTTGGTTCGAACGACATCCATGCCGACCCCGCGGCCGGAAACGTCCGTGATTTTTTCGGCCGTGGAGAAACCCGCGCCGAAGATCAGATTGACGGCCTCCCGGTCGGTAATGGCTGCCGCCTGGCTTTCGCTCATGAGCCCTTTTTTCACCGCGGCCGACCGCATCCGGTCCGGGTCGATCCCATGCCCGTCGTCAAAGACCTCGAGATAGAAAAACTCCTTGTCCGCCGTGGCCGTGACCCGAAGCAGCCCTTCCGGGGACTTCCCGGCCTGCTCTCGAACATCGGTCGTTTCCAGACCGTGATCCATGGAGTTCCGGATGACGTGCACCAGAGGACCTTCCAGGCTCTCGGCGATGCTCTTGTCAATCTGGACATCCTGACCCTCCATCTGCACCTTGACCTGCTTGCCCATCTGGTGGGCCAGGTCCCGGGCCATCAGGGTCACCTTTTGGAGGAGGGCCTTGAGCGGAACCCGGCGGATTTCCATCAGACCCGCCTGCAGCTCGCTGGAAAGCTCCCGGAAGGCCTGATTGGCGTTCTTGAAGGCCCGGATCGTCGTGGGGTTGATCTTTTCGTTTTCGATCATTTTCTGCAGATAATTGAAGGTCTCGGCGGTCACGATCAGTTCCCCCACGTAGTTCATGAACCCGTCGACCTTGTCCTCGTCGATGCGCATGGTCTTGCGCTCCAACCGGTCCTCCCGGCCCGCCTTGGCCGGCGGCGGGGTCTGGGTGGGGACGGATTCCTTTTTGGGCGGGGCTTCCCCCGGGGGGGGCATCTCAGCGAAACTCACCGCGACCCGGGAAACAATCTCTTCCAACCGGTCTTTCACCATGCCGATGAGCAGAGCGTCGAAGTCGATGCCGCTCTGCTTGATGGCCCGGAAGTCTTCCGCGGCGGTCGCGAGTGGGGCTTCCAGATCGGCCAGTTCCTTTTCCTTGACCAGGGCTTCCAGATCGGCCAGAGCCTGGTCGTAGGCGTCGGAGTCGATCTTCCCCTTTTCGGCGGCCGCTTCGATAATGCCCACGGCCCGGCCCAGGGGCTCCAGTTCGACGTCGCCCAGGCGGTATGATCCGAGCCCCGCCGGCGGCCTGGCGACCGCTATTTCCTCCTCCACGGTTTCCACGTGTTTCAGCACGTCGTCCAGGCGGCCTTTCACCATGCCAATGAGCAGGGTGTCGAAGTCGATGCCGCTCTGCTTGATAGCCCGGAAGTCTTCCGCGGCGACCTCGAGTGGGGCTTCCAGTTCGGCCAGTTCCTTTTCCTTGACCAGGACTTCCAGATCGGCCAGGGCCTGGTCATAGGCATCGGCGTCGATTTCCCCTTTTTCGGAGGCCTGTTCGATCAGAGCGACGGCCGCGGCCAACGGAGGCAGATCGACCTGGCCCAGGCGGAAAGTCTTTTTCCTGACGCCGGTCGCCGCCGGTCGGCCGTCCGCCGGACCCGAAGGTGTTGTTATGGCGAAGTCCGCCAGAAGCGCATCGATTTTCTCGAGCACCTTTTCCGGATTCGTGCCGGTTTTCTTGAACTCCAACGTCAGATTCTTGATAGTGTGCAGCGTCTCCTCCGGCGTCATCGTGGGCTTGGATTCCAGGAGTTCAAGGAGGCTCTTCAGAAAGGACTCTTCATCGGAGGTCAGTTCGAGGCCGTAGTCTCCGGAACTGACCCGGTCGAACATGCTCTTGAGGTGGTTGCCGCCGTTGAGGATGATGTAAATGATGTCGGCGGTCACGGTCAGACGCTTGTTCCGGATTTCGTCGAGCAGATTTTCCAGCTTGTGGGCAAAATTCTTGATATGCGTCAGGTTGAAAAACGCACTCGACCCCTTGAGGGTATGGGCCGCCCGAAATATCGCCCCGATGGCCGCCGGGTCGTCCGGGTTGCTTTCCAACTCGATCGTCTTGGCCGTGAAATCATCGAGGAGTTCCTTGGACTCGACGATGAAGTCGGAGAGAAGTTCAGGGTCCAGTTCGATTTCAGGCATAGGGCTGACCCGTCTTTCCCAGCGCGCCCAGTTCCCGGAGGATGTTCTGCCACATCTCGATTCGCGAGATGCACTGGCCGATGGCCTCCTCGAGTCTGTCCAGGTTATTGAGCGGTTTGAAGAACACGGTTTCCGCGCCCCGTCGCATGGCGGTCAGGATGTTGTGCATGGTCACGTAGCCCGTGATCATGATGACCTGAATCCCGCCGTTGTAGTTCTTGATTCTTCGGAGCAGTTCCAAGCCATCCATGATCGGCATGACAATGTCGGAAATGACGATGTTGAAATTCTCCTCCTCGATCATCGCCAGGGCCTGCCTCGGGTCGTTGACACCGACGATGTCATAGCCCTTGAAAGCGAAATGGCGGACCAGCAGGTCGGTGATATCCTTTTCGTCGTCCACGACGATCAGTCTGATTTTCATGGTTGGTCTGATGCGTGGTTCATTCATGGCCTCTTCCCCGTCGGTAGCGTGATGGTGAATGTGGTCCCCTGTCCCCGGGTGCTTTCCACATCGATCGTTCCCTCATGGTCTCTGATAATGCCATGGGTGATCGATAGCCCCAGCCCCGTGCCCTGGCCTAACGGCTTGGTCGTGAAAAAGGGGTCGAAAATTTTGTCGATTACGTCAGGTGGTATCCCTTCGCCGGAATCGCTGAAAATGAGACGGACCCGTCCGTCCGAAGTCGCTTCGCTGGAGATTTTCAATAGGCCGGTCTTGTCTCCGATGGCGTCGGCCGAGTTGAGCATCAGGTTGACAAAGACCTGGACCAGATGCTGCCCATTGGCCCGGATGGCCGGCAGGTCCGGGGCCAATGATTTTTCCACGTTCACATAGTACTTGAGGCGGTTGTGGGTCAGGTTCAATGCCTCTTCGATGAGTTCATTGACCTGTGTCGGCGCTTTCCGGGGCGAGTCCTTGCGGGCAAAAGTCTTCAGACCGGCGACGATGTTGCTGATACGGTCCGCCCCGGCCCGGATGGAGCGGATCATACCCGGGAACTCCTTGATGATGTACTGGATCTTGACGTCCTGGGCGGCCTGGGGATGCGAACTCAGGTAATCCACGATTTTAGCCCAGAACTGCTCCAGGGTCTGCAGGTTGCCGGTGATGAAGGTGGTCGGATTGTTGATTTCATGGGCGATGCCGGCGGAGAGGGTGCCCAGACTGGCCAGCCGGTCGGCGTGGATCAGCTGCCGGGTCCGGCTTTCCACCATTTTTTCCAGATTCTGGGTGTACTCCCGCAGGGCTTCTTCCTGGCGCTTCAGTTTGATCTGGGTCCGGATCCGGGCCAGCAGCTCGCCCTGGTCCACCGGTTTGCTGACAAAATCGGAGGCCCCCAGTTCAAGACCCTTGACCCGATCCGAGGGCGAACTTTTGGCCGAAAGAAATATAATCGGAATTTCCGCTGTTTTTCGGTCGGCTTTCAGTCGTTTGATCACCTCGAAACCGTCCATCTCCGGCATCATCACATCCAGGAGTACCAAGTCCGGAAGCTTGTCCTTGGCGATTTGAATCCCTTCTTCTCCGCTGAAAGCCTCGAGGACGCCGATCCGGTCCTTTTTGAGCATGTACGACAGCATCTTATGGGTCAATGGATCGTCATCCACGATCAAGGTCAGGGGCCGGGTTTCAGGAAGGTTCATATGGTTGATAATCCGAAGACCTGGCCAGCGAATCGGGCGACCCGAGCGCTGGCGGTCATTTGGCCCAAGGCGGATTCACGCCGCGCCGATCCGCCTCGAGGTTGTTATCATGATAAACGGACGGATTCAGACCGAAACCCCTCGACCCCTGCCCTTCGGGTATCGACGGCCCAAGCCGACCATTAAAATATATTCGCATAATTACCTAAATTTTTCAAGTAGATAGACATCTGGTTCCCAAGCGGTCTCCCGGCCGGATCACGGTGTCTAACTATCATTTTTTAATAAGGAATCCGTTCGTCCATCCACACGGCCCGGCAAGGCCGCCGAACTATCCTCTCAGAAAAGCGGTCTCCCGTTCGAGCAATTCCTGATAGGCCGCGAGTTGCTTTCTGAATTCCTCCTCGTCCCAACCGAGAATGCCGGCCATGATCCGGGCCACTTTCGGGGCCGATTCGCGGCCGCCATCGGGGGTGGTGTAGGTCAGGCCCAGGCGGCGGACCATGGCGTCGGTCAGGGTCATGGCCATTTCGCCCTGGACCGACCAGCAGACCTCGGCGGCGGTCAGCCCGGTTTCGGTGTCCAAGGTCGAGGCGAGCAGGGGCGAGCGGGCCAACAGGAGAATGTTTTCCGTCTGGGGTCCGTACTTGTCGCGCAGGCGTTCGACGGCCCGGCCGGGCAACCGGTCTGGGTCCTGCTTTTCGGGTACAGCCCGGGGCTGGCCGAGGTGGAGAAGGTCCGTAGGAGCTGGGGGCAGGTCCGTCTTCTTCAGAATCTGGCAGACATGATCCACGGTCTGAGCGGCCATGATCCGGAACGTGGTCAGTTTGCCGCCGCTGACCGTGACCAGACGATCGGCCTCGACGCGGATGTCATGTTCGCGGGAGATGTCCTTGGTCTGACCGGATTTTCCGCTGGCGACCAGGGGGCGAACGCCGGCCCAGGCAATCGCGACTTGGTCCCGGGTCAGGGGCGGCCCGGTGATTGACCGATTGACCGCGTCGACCAGGTATTCCACCTCGTCGGGTTCGGCGTGAACCTCGTCCAGGTTGCCCCGGTAGTCCTGGTCCGTGGTTCCGACATAGACCATGTCACCGGAGGGCACAGCGAACAGAGGGCGATCGTCGGCGCCCTTGAGGATGATGACCTGGCTGATGGGTTTGAGTTTCCGGGGAAAGACGATATGGATGCCCTTGGCCGGTCTGAGCAGGGCCCTGGCATCGGGCTGGACCACGATCCGGATCCGGTCGGACCAGACGCCGGTCGCGTTGACCACGGCCCGGGCGGAAACCTCCCATGTTTTCGAAGTGATCCGGTCTAGGACCCGAGCCGTCATCCGGTCCGGCAGGACCTCCATGCCGATGAGTTCGACGTGGTTTGCCGTGGCGGCGCCATAGCGGGTGGCCGCCTTGACGGTTTCCAGGGTCAGGCGGGCGTCGTCGGTCAGTCCGTCATAGTAGACCAGCCCGCCTTCCAGGCCTTCCCGGATGAGGCGGGGTTCCATTTCGAGGGTTTGTTCGGCGGTCAGGCTTTCGTGAGGAGGCAGGTTTTTCTTGCTGCCGGCCAGGGTGTCGTAGCCCCAGAGTCCCAGGTTGATCACGGTCCGGCTGTCGCCCTGGTCCTTGTAAATCGGAAAAACGAAAGGGATTCCCTTGACCAGGTGCGGGGCGATCCGCATCAGGTTTCGTCTTTCGCCAAGAGATTCCCGAACCAGGCGAAAATCGCCGGATTTCAGATAGCGCAGGCCTCCATGAATCATACGGGAAGACTTGCCGCTGGTTCCGGAACCAAAGTCGTCTTTTTCGATCAGGGCCACGGACAGGCCTCGCAGGCTGGCGTCCCAGGCCACGCCGGCGCCGACGATTCCTCCGCCGACGACCAGGAGATCGTAAAGGGAACCCTGAAAGGCCTCCAGGTTGGAGCCTCGCAAAGCGGGTGAAAAAGGTCGCGTCGCTTCGAGGGGGGCCAGGGCGTTTAGGTCCGGATCGGTGATAACGCCGGGGTTGAGCAGGCCTTGGGGGTCAAGCCGGGTCTTGGCCGAGCGGAAAAGATCGGCCAGGTCTCGGCCCCAATAGCGGTCGAACCAGGGTTTGTGGTCCCGGCCCACGCCGTGGTGGTGGCTCAAGGCGCCGCCGTTTTCGACGATGGTCCGGGTCGCGGCCTGCTTGGCTCGAAGCCACTGTGCTTCCTCATGGCCCTCGATCCTCGGGGCGAAAAACGTGAAGTACAGGTTGCCGCCTTCGGGATACACGTGGGACAGGTGGGCCATGACCAGTCCGGTGGCCCCTTCCCAGTCCAGGGCGTCCCGCAGGACCTTCCCGACCCGGGCGTACAGGTCCGGGAGGGATTCCCAGAGGCATGCGGTTTCGAGGGTCTCGATCAGAAGTCCCCCGTCGATCATGACGTCGCGCAGATAAGGGGATGTGTACCGGGTTTCGTGCCAGGTCCGGGCCGGGGCTGAACCGACCCGGACTCCGCCGTGGGCCCGGAAGATTCGCCCGGCCTCCCTCCGTTCGCGCCGGATTTGACGGGGCGATCCCTCGCCGCCGGCCAGGGCCAGGCAGGCCTTGTCCAGAAAGAGGCCCCGCCAGCCCAGGTAGCGGGGGACAATCTGTTCGAAGAAAAAGCGCTGGGCGGAGGAGGTCTTTTGGCGGGCGGCTTCGGAAAAAAGGGCCTGGGTCTCCAGGAGATCGGAAAGGCGCAATGTGGCCGGCGGTTCTCCGGTGGCCGCCAGTTTCCGGACGGCTTCCAGGCCGGCCTCGAAAACGGGAAAGAGCCAGGAGTCGAACCATTCCGCTTCAGGCAGCGGCCTGATTTTGACTTCAGCCTCCGTGATGACGGCCAGACTCCCTTCGGAGCCGATCAACAGCGCCGCCAAGTCCCCGCCAGCCGCCGCGGCAGGCGTGGCCGGGGTGTTCAGTTCGCCCCCGGGGAAGGCCGCCCGCAGGGACAGGACCATGTCTTCGATCTTGCCGTACCGGGCGGATTTCTGGCCCGCGCCCCGGGTGGCGATCCAGCCGCCCAGGGTCGAGAACTCGAAACTCTGGGGAAAGTGGCCCAGGGTGAAACCGTCCCGGTTCAGGGCCGCTTCCAGGTCCGGACCGGCGATGCCGGCCTGAAAACGGGCGGTCAGGTTGCGGGGGGAGAGGGACAGGAGCCGGTTCATCCGGGTCAGGTCCAGGCAGATGTTGGGCCGGACCGTTTCGGGCAGTTCGACCCCGCCGACCACGCTCGAACCGCCGCCGAAGGGCACCACCGCGGCCTGGAAGGTCCGGGCCACATCGAGTATTCCCAGGACCTGCTCGTGGTTTTCCGGGTACACGACGGCATCGGGCGGAGAAGGGACCTGGCCGAGACGCAGGCGGATCAGGTCCCGGTAGCCGCGGCCGACCGCGTGAAGGACCCGGGTCCGGCGATCCGCGCGGACGTTGCCGGTCCCGACGATACGGACCAGGGCGGCGGTTAGTTCCGGCGGCATATCCGCCGGCCTCAGGATGATCGAGTCCAGGGTCGGGATCGGTCCCCGGGGGGCGGGCCAAGGGGAAATATGCCGGCGGAGAAAGGCCATCAGCCCTTCGGCCGAAGGCGGAACCACGTCCGTCCGCCCCCAGCCCCACCAGCTTCGCATGTCCTCGGGGATGAGCATCGCCAGTCAACGGCCTCCCGGACGATTGCATGCCGGACGGAAGAAGGTCCCGCCGGGCGTTTTGAAATTATACGATCGCGGTATCCGGCCCCGGGGCCGTATTCAGTCCGATAGCTCCCGGAAACGACAGTCCGGGTCGCCGGCCGTCATCAACCGGACTGCCGGTCAAGGAATCCCTGAATGAATTCGGCCACGCGATCCGCGCCGTGGTAAACGCCGTAATGGCCTTCGCAGAGCACGTCGGCTTTCAGGTCGATCAGAATCCGCATGGATGCCCGCCAGGCATCCAGGTCGGAGTCGAACATGGCCTCGAAAGGCCCGTGAATGTCCTGGCCGAACAGGTAGCGGCGGCCCTCCCGGTCCAGATACACGACCAGGGAGCCGGGCGTATGCCCGGGCGCGTGGAGGCAGACCAGTTCGGAATCACCGAGAACCAGGCGATGAATCCGGCCTTCCAGCTTCATGGCCACCTTGACCGGTGCCAACTCGATGCCGTACCATCTGGCCGCGGTTCGGACCGGGTCGGCCGATTCAATGGCGGTCGCATCCAGTCCATGGGCCACGATGATCGGGTCGAAGTCCCGAACGAAGGAGGCCAGGGAGCCGATGTGGTCGATGTGGTTGTGGGTGGCGACGATGAAACGCAGGGCGGACGGATCGTACCCCGCAGCGCGGATCAGATCGAGAATACGCGTATAGCTCGGCCCGGCCCCGGCGTCGACCAGGGCCAGTTCGCCCGCGTCTTCTATCAGATAGGCCAGGGCATCGCGACCGTCGGTCAGGTCCGGGCCGGCCACGACGTATATCCCGGGGCCGATTCGAAGTGGACTGAGCATGGGAATATGGTAGGACAAATGCAGCGCCGGCTCAAGAAAAAAAGCCGGGGCTTTCGAACACATCCCGACTTGTCGCCGGCCGGATTTAATGATACCTATGAAATGAAAGACGGAGCCGAAGCGATTGCTTCCGCCCCTGGGTCAGAAAGGATCAAACCTCGATGATTCTGGAAATCTGGGAGACCCTTTCCTGGAAGGACGCAGTGGACATTCTGTTCCTCAGCCTGGTGTCCTACCAGCTCTTCGTCTGGTTCAAAGGAACCAAGGCCCTGAGGGTGCTTATCGGCCTGGTCGTCCTGGGCGGCATCTATTCTTTGGCCCGATTCTGGGGCCTGTTCATGACCACCTGGGTCTTCCAGATATTATGGCAGGTGCTGGTCATCCTGCTGCTCGTTTTATTCCAGGGAGAAATCCGTCAGGTCCTGGAACGGGTCAGTCCGCTGGGGTACCTGCGGGCCAAACGCTCCTTCTCCGAAGTTTCGGTGGCCGAGGTGCTGGCCGGGACCGTATTCGACCTGGCTGAGGAGCGGACCGGGGCGATCATCGTCATCAGCCGCGAAGACAATCCGACCGAGTTTCTAACCAGCGGGCAGCCCTTGCAGGCCGTACCCACGACGGCCCTGATCAAAAGCATTTTCAATCACAACGCCCCGGCCCATGACGGAGCGGTGATTCTGTCCGGAGACCGCCTCGAACAGATGGGGGCCTTTCTGCCGCTGACGGAACGGGACGACCTGCCCGACCAATACGGAACGCGCCACCGGGCGGCCATTGGGCTTTGCGAGCGGACGGACGCGGTCTGCCTGATCGTGTCCGAGGAACGGGGCGAGGTCTCCAGTGTCGTGGGGAGCGATATCCGGGTCTGGAAGTCGGGGGACCAGTTGGCGTCCCGTCTCAAGGACTGGTTGGGGCTGACCCCCAGGACCGGTCCGTCGTTCAAGGCATTCGTCAAGGGATTTTTTACGCGAAACTGGAGCGCCAAGGTCGGTTCGCTTCTGCTGGTGGCCGCGGCCTGGCTGGTGCTGGCCGGCGGTCAGGACGTCAAAACGACCATGAAGGCCCCTGTGGAATACCTCAACGTACCGGTCGGCCTGGTCCTGGCGGAGGGGACGGTCCGCCGGATCGACCTCGAACTGTCCGGCCGGAGGCACCAGATCGTCACCCTGCCGCCAGGCGCGGTTCGAGCCCGAATCGATCTGTCCGGACTGAAGGCCGGCTCCCACCGGGTCCGCCTCAAGACCAAGGACGTCGATATCCCTCTGG
>Ga0180009_10005830_pt1 | contig 13078 bp, 9 predicted proteins | sample OS_PC_MetaG_FD_123537 | JGI IMG/M metagenome (GOLD analysis project Ga0180009, IMG submission 123537) | Groundwater microbial communities from the Aspo Hard Rock Laboratory (HRL) deep subsurface site, Sweden - OS_PC_MetaG | ecosystem: Environmental > Aquatic > Deep subsurface > Groundwater... | reverse complement strand
CGCGCTTGCGGATGTCGTCCGCTTCCCGCTGGAGCGACGCGATACGTTCGTGTGCCGCCCGAAGATCGTCCCGGTACCCGCTCATGGTCCGCGACCATCGACGGTGCTCAGGGTGCTGTCAACGCGGCAGGGCCGCGTGGGGCTGATGGTGGGTGGCACGGCCAAGCCAGCATGGACGCGCCTCGCAGCGCCGGTTTGGCCGTGGGAGAAGGCCTCGCTCCCACGGCCAAGCACCGCGTCTCGATGAGCTACGGCTTGCTTGGCCGTGCCACCCGACGCGTTCCCGGAGCCGTCCATGCCTCCCCGGCGAAGCCGGGTACACCGGTCTCAATTGGAACGGCGAGCACGAAACGCGCGCCGCAACGCGGCGATTCGACTGCGCGGCACACCGGGCGGAGGTGGGATGGACGGCGCGAACACGCGTTGTACGAGCCTGGCGTAGTACCCGAACTTCTCGGCCGTGGTCCAGTACGCCTCGGCCCCCATCGTCGTTCCCAACTCGATGCCCCGACGCAGGGAAAGGATCCCCTGGTTGCCAGCATAGAACGTCAGTCCCTTGCCAACCTGCGACGGATGGTGGGCATCACTCCCGCCGGTGAACCCCAGGGTACAGCCGGCCTCTCGCACGAGCTGATGCGTTCGAATGTTGCTTCGTGTCCCGATGCCCGGCACCGCGTTCGTCACCTCGACGGCATCGAACGGGAGCGTCAGGAATCTCTCGCCCACGCCGAGGGGTTGTCCGGTCATCAGCTCGAGCGTGGCTGGAACGAACGGATGGTGAGCCACCGCGAGACCGCCAGCCTCGTGGATCAAGTCGATGGTCTCATGCATCGGAAGACCCGTCGGGAAGGCTTGCATCACGAACAGCGCGCCGACGTGCCCTTCCGATGTCGACACCTCGACCCCCGGAATGACAGCGAGCGCGAGCTTGTTGCGGTGGGCGAAGCGCCGCGCTTCCACGGCGCCCTCTATCGTGTCGTGATCCGTCACCGCCACGGCGTCGAGTTGTTGCTCGCTCGCTCGCTCGAGCATCGCGGCAACCTCGCCGCCATCCGAGGCCGTCGTGTGAATGTGCAAGTCCGCGACGTTCTGCAACGCCACATCGTCGGTTGCCGCCAGTCCAACCTTGCGCAGGCCGGGGAGGTATTCGACCTCGTAGCGCGTCGGCGCCCAAAACGCCTGCTTCTCGGCTTGGGCGAGCTCCTCGCACGCCGTGCGCGAGCATTCCCCCAACGCGTGAAGCTCCGCCAGGTATCGATCCAGGTCCGTCATGCCCCGCCAAAATCGTACACCCATCCCCCGGCTCCGTCGAACCCTCAGGAAAGAGCGAGCTGCGCCGGTGCCAGCGAGGCAATCGGCGCATCGGAAAAAAAACACGCAACCAATTCCGAGTGCGGCCGATGGAGGGGTATCGCGGCGAAAACCCGCCGTGGTGGTCGAAACCTTCGATCAGATTCCCACGCTCGCACTCGCAGAGCTCCTCACCACGAGGCATGGACATGCGTACGAATCGATTCACACTCCTATTCGCGCTTCTCTTCGCGGCAGGCTGCGGCGGCCAGGACTTCAACGACGAATCACCGGGGAACGCGCCCACCTCCCCTGGCGCCGGAGGTTCCTCAGGAAGCGAGCCGGGCATCGACGCGGGGACGCCGAGCCCCGATTCCGGTGAGCAGGATGCCGGAATCGCGGGACAGGCTGGCGCGGGCGATGCGGGTAGCGAGGAATCGACCGGCGACGCGGGGCCCGTCGGAGCGGGAGGGAGTGCCGGAACGAGCGGAGCTTCGGGAACGGCGGGAAGCGCCGGTGCCGAGCAAGATGCCGGATTCCCCGACGTCGACGTCCCGGATGTCGATCCCTCTTGCCCGCCGGGATGGGGCGACTGCGATGGCGTAGCCTCCAATGGGTGCGAAGCCTCGCTCGACCTCGTCGAGCATTGCGGAGGTTGCGGCCATGCATGCACGGCTGGCCCCCACGCAAGCGTTGCGTGTGAGAGCGGTGCTTGCGTGCCTGCGTGCGAGGCCGGCTTCGAAGACTGCGACGGGAATCCCGCCAATGGATGCGAGGCCGACACGAGCAGCATCGATCACTGTGGGGCTTGTGGAAACGCTTGCAACTCCGCTGCCAACGCATCCAGCGTTTGCCAACCGAGCGGCTGCGGCTATGTCTGCACAGCAAGCTTCGGCGATTGCGATCTCGACGCAGCCAACGGCTGCGAAACGAACCTGAACACGACGGTCGCCCACTGTGGCTCGTGCGGCGCGGCCTGTCCCGACCGTCCACAAGCCACGGCGATCTGCGACTCCGCCCAATGCGGATTTGCATGTATTGGAACCTTCGCAGACTGCGACGGCACCGTAGGAAATGGGTGCGAAGTCAACTTGAGCGGAGATGTTTCGAACTGCGGCGCTTGCGGCCAAACCTGCGGCACCGCGAACGGAACGCCCACGTGTACCAGTGGAGCTTGCGCTATCACGTGCCTTGCCGGCTGGGGCGATTGCGACCAACTCAACCAGAATGGTTGTGAAGGCCACACGGACGCGGACCCGGTGAACTGCGGCGCCTGCGGCAACGTGTGTGGCAGCGCGAACGGCACGCCTTTCTGCACATCCGGCAGTTGCGGGTTGGTCTGTCATGGCGAGTTCGCCAATTGCGACGGCGACCACGTCAACGGTTGCGAGATCGACCTGGACACGGACCCTGACAACTGTGGCGCGTGCGGAAGGAGCTGCCTCGGCGCGCAGTGCAGCAATGGCCTGTGCGTCCCGAAACCCGTGGCGACCGCTTCGCGCTTCACGATCAGTGAAGGATTCCTGTACGCCGTCGACCCGGCGAAGACCAAGATCACGCGCATCCCGACATTCGGCGGCTTGTCGTCAACACTCGTACAGAACCAGTCCCAGATCGGAGCGCTGCTGGTTGCAGACGGCCGCGTGTACTACGGGTCAGGCATCTCCGATGCGAAGATCCTATCGGTGAACGCCACGCCAGGTGCACCGTGGCCGTATCCCGTCGTGGACACCGAGCATCTCTCGACCGCGCCGGTCTTCCTTGCCCACACGCCCGGAACTCTCTACTGGATCGCGTCCGGAAACATCTGGCAGCACGATATCGGCTCGTCGCTCCCTCCCGCTTCGTTGGCGCCCGCAGCCTCGGATGCGAGGGAGATCTATCGGCACAACCACTACGTGTACTGGAACGAGCCCAACGAGAACCGCTTGAAGCGGGCGAGCATCGTCAACGGGAACGTCACGGAGTACCCGAGCAACCTCAACCGACCTGCCGACCTCGCGGTCAAAGGAGCCGTATACTGGGTCAACGAGGGCGATGGCACGATCTGGACGATGGACGTGTTCGGCAATCCGCCCGACCTCCTCGTCTCGGGGCAGAACCATCCCTACTCCATCGCGGTTGATGACCAGATCGTGTGGTTGACCGACGCGGGAGAAGTCTGGCGCGCGGAGCTGGACGGGACCGACCCGACGCGGCTCGCCGAGGGGCAATCGGGGGCGCAGGACGTGGCGTTGTACGGCGAGTACGTGTATTGGCGGAACCCTCAGACGAACAAGGTCATGCGCGTGGCGCTCTAACGCTGCCGGAATTCTCGCCAGGTGTCCGAAGTGCAATCTGGAAAACATCTGGACGGAACGTTAACTTTTCTGGGTTCCCTCCCCTGGCGCGGGCCGATCTTCGTACCTATACTTTCCGCACTTTCAGGCCATCCGGCCCTGGAACATCTCAGCAACCCCCTTGCGGCCGGAGTCCGGCAACAAAAGGTACCGCTTCATGATCACGCTCACTGATAAGGCTGCAGAAAAGGTCAAGGAGATCGCCGAGGCTGAAAGCCTCCAGGGACAGGGTCTCCGCCTTCGCGTCGTTGGCGGCGGATGTTCCGGCTTCACCTACGACCTCTACTTCGAAGAGGAAGCTGGCGAGATGGACGAGAAGTTCGAGTCCAACGGCGTCCAGCTCTACGTCGACCCGCTCAGCGTCCAGTACCTGGAAGGCACCGAGATCGATTACGTCGAGACACTCTCCGGATCGGGCTTCAAGTTCAACAACCCGAACATCCAGGGTACTTGCGGCTGCGGCTCGTCCTTCTCCGTTTGACGTGAGCCTCGCGACCGCGCGATAGCTCCATCCAGGCAGCCCTCAGTCATATGTCGGCGGTCGATCACCGTCGGAGGCTGATCACCAGTCGCCAGGCAGCGTCTTCGGGCGTTCGCGCTTTCCCGCCTTCACGTCCCGGATGAAGCCAACGAGATTCTTCGTGATGGGATCGTTCGGATCGCGATCGTGCGCTTCGGTAGCAACGCGCAGCGCTTCGTCCACTTCGCCTGCGATCAAGTGCGCCAACCCGAGGTTCGAAAGTAAGCTCACGTCTTCGGGGTGTCGTTTCGCGATCTCCTTCGACACGCGGACGGCTTCCTCTCCTTGTCCGAGTATCATGCACTGACCTGCGTATTCGCGTCCCATGTCCGGCTGCGTGGGGCTGGCGATATGAGCTCGACGAAGGTACTCCAGCGCCTGCTCATGCTCCCTGAGCGTTCGCAGCGCCATGCCGATGATCCAAAGCGAAGATGCGTGGTTGGGTACCGTGGCGAGGACCTGATCCAGCAGAGCGATTCCCTTGCGGATCTTTCGCTTCTGGAAGAACCCCGGCTTCGGCCGCGGGCCGCCCGTGCCAAGAAAAGGCTGAAGGAGCGCGACGCCCTCACGACGAAGGTCCTCCATCCGCTCGGCAACCTCGGGGTCGAGCTCCGGCTCGGTGCGTCCGACGTACAATTCCCTGCCGGTGCGTCGGTCACGGTAAGTCTCCACGCCCCCCCTGCGACCGACGTACTCCAAGTGCTCAGCAACATCGTCAGGCAGCTGAAAGAAGACGGAATCCGGACGATAACCCAGGGGCACGACCAGCGGGTCCAGCGCCCCACCGATCTTCCATGCGGCTCGAACCGAAGCGTAGCGCCCGCAGCGAAGGTGCTCGTTCTCGAAGTCTTCATCGGCTCGTACGAGCGCGATGCCGTCTCGCGTCGTCAGTCCGACGGGTTCGAGTCGCAAGACGAATTGCGCGCGATCCAGCTCGTTCATGAAGGACAACCGACAGACGTCACCATCGCTGCAGAAACTGCCGTTCGGCGCCGCATCGCGAAACGCGACGAGGCCGCCGGGGTAATTGCGTTCAATCGCTTCGACGAGGAGCACGACGTCGAAGGCCTCGAGCACAACGGCCATGGGTTAGGCGTCCTCGAAGATGATCTCGAGTTGGCATCCGCCCAGGACGAGGCTGACGTTATCACCGCTGTCGTCCACCTTGTTCATGATGGCGCCGGAGGGCTTGACCGCGATAATTCGTCCCCCCGCAGCGATCCGCTGATTGACCTCTTCCAAGCCGAAGAAAGCTACGCCGCTCTCCATCTGGATCCGAATTCCCACTTCCACAGCGCTCATGGGCCTTGGCTACCGCGGCGGTTTCGTGACGGCAAGCGCGCTGGGGGACTTCCTAGAGCACCGATCAGCTTGAATCGCTCGGCGGAGAGGCCACGAGCGCGACACGCTCGCCGGACATGAAGCCCTCAGAAGCTCACCACGGAGGCACGGAGCCACGGAGTAGCTGTTGTTGGTGCGGCGCTCGGACGACGGAATCCCGCCGCCGGAGGAGATTGTGGAAGCTGGGGCCATCGGGCTCGAAGTCGCGCCTACGGCAGGAGCCAGCCGCCGTACCAGCAATCACAGGACTCCGTGCCTCCGTGTCTCCGTGGTGAATTCTTCAGGCGTTTCAAAGGATTTTCAACATGTTCGGTGCTCTAGTTCCTAGTTTCTTCACCACTCGTCCGACACGGCAGACATGGCGCCACCAGGATTGCCTGACGGGCAGCCCGTATTTTCTTCAATCATGTAACAGGGGCCACGCCTGCCGGGGCACACTCTTGCGAAGGTCGGGCTAGGACCCGAGAGCGGTTCGACCTATCATCGTCCCTCGGCTCTTCGAGGAGATGGATACCAACCCGCGACAGCAGAGCGACACCCCGGCGCCCGGACCGCCACGCTCGGCTTCCCAGCCGCCCCCAGGCTCCCTGCTCGATCCACGAAGACTCGCCCGATCCCTCTCCGTCGAACCCGGTGAAGAACGACGAACCGCCTTGCTGTTCGTGCTGCTCTTCCTCGCCTCCATGGTGTTCGTCATGGGGCGAACCGCTCGCGATGCCCTCTTCCTCACGCAGTTCCCGGTCACGTGGATCGCGTACATGTGGGTGGCCTACGGAATCGTCTCCTCGTTCGTCGCGGTCGGCTACGGCTGGATCTCCACGCGCTACTCCCGCGAACGACTCACCATCGCGTTCGCGGTGCTCTCTTCGCTCTCCTACGTAGGCGTGCGCGTCGCGGTCGGCGCCGAACTGTCCTGGGCGATCGCGTTCTTCTACGTCTGGGCCGAGGTCATCGCCAATCTCTTCGTGCTCCAGGCTTGGGCAATTACGAATGACCTGCACGATCCGAGGAGCGCGCGACGCCTCTTCGGGCTCATCGGTGCGGGTCGAATCCTCGGCATGCTGCTCAGCGGCTTCATCACCGGAGGACTGGTCCGCGCCATCGGAACGCCGAACCTCATCCTGGTGATCGCGGGCCTGATGCTCGCCTTCGCCGCGTTGGTGCGCCTCATCGGCAACCGCTACCAGCTCGCGAAGCCGAAGGAACCGTTGGCCCACCCCGGTCCAGCGCCGCAGACCAAAAAGACCTCCCTGCGAAGGCACTTCGCCTACACGTCGCTGCTGTCGGTGATGCTCCTGGTGATCTTCCTCGCCCTGACCATCGGCGACTATCAGTTCAAAGCCATCGCCAAGCTCAGCTTCCCCGACCGCGACGACCTCGCCGGCTACATGGCCGGATTCTATGCCGCCATGGGCGCCATCGCCTTCGTCTTCCAGGTCGTCATCACGCCCCGCATTCTCAAACACCTGGGCGTCGTAGCCGCCTTGCTCACCATGCCCCTGGCCTTCCTATCCAGCACCGCCGTCCTGATGGGATTCCCCATCCTGCCCGTCGCCACCGTGTTGAAACTCAGCGACAACGGGCTGCAATACACCATCCACGACGCCACCATGCAGCTCCTGTACTTCGCATTCCCCACATCCGTGCGGACCCGGGTGCGTGCGCTGCTCGACGCGATGATCAAGCCGATGGGGTATTCGCTCGGCGGCGTCGTGCTGGTGATTCTGTCGCCGGTGCCCTTCCCGGGGGAGACGGCGGTGGCGCTGTCGGGCCGCGTGGCCCAGGTCGGTCTCGTTTCGCTGGTGCTTGGCGTCGTTTGGATCGCCATCGTCCCGTTTGTTCGGCGAGCCTACGTCGATGCCCTTCGGCGCAGTCTGGTACGACGACAATCCGACCTGAGTCAGGAGACGGATCTGCAGGTCGATGCGGCCGTCAAGAACGTGCTGCGAGAGACAGTCCGTGGGGGCTCGCCAGCGCAGGTTGTTTTTGCGTTGGAGCGCCTGGTGGTCGACGCTCCCGACGTGGCGCGCGAGGAGCTCCCGGCGCTCATGAGCCATGAGAGTCCGACGGTTCGAGCCATGGCGGTCGAACACATCGCTCAGCTCGATCGGGAACGAGCTGCCGATCTCGCTCGCGCTCATCTGGCCGATCCGGACGCCGACGTGCGTTGCGCCGCCCTCGCCACGCTCGGCGCGGTGCGACATGAGGATGCGGTGGATGAGATCGAGCACTTTGCGTACGACGACAAGCATCCCCGACTTCGCAACGGGGCGATCGTCACGATGATCGTGCACGGCGGACTGCCTGGCGTGCTGGCAGGGGGTGCGCGTCTCCAGCAGATGATCCAGAGCCCCGACGAGCTGCTTCGGGTGGAAGCGGCGACAATCCTCGGCGACGTTGGTCAGCCCACGCTCGCCCGGACCCTCAAGCCGCTGCTCCGAGACAGCTCATTGCACGTCCGACGTGCGGCTGCGTTCGCGGCGCGGGGGTGTGCGAGCCGGAGTCTGGTCAATCCAATCCTGGACGCGATGGCGGAGCGGTCGTTGATCAAGCCGCTCATCCGCGCTCTCGTTGCGGTGGGTCCGGATGCGATCCCCGAGGTGTCCCGTCGACTGCGAGACGATGAAACCCCGCGGTTGGTACGACTCAACATTCCGCGGGTTCTTCATGGCATTGGGACCATCGAAGGCCTCGAAGTTCTGCGGGCGTGTTTCGACAGCAAAGACGAGGGTGTGCGTCAGAAGTGCCTCGCGAGCGCCTCTCGGCTCCGGGAAGACCTCCAGGCCCCTCCTCTGCCCGCTGCCATGCTCAAACCCCTCATCGCAAAAGAAGTCAGCGATCACATCGCGGTGCGCGACGGCTACCTGCGGCTCCGTCGATGGGTCTCGCGCCCGCTGCTCGACAAGCAGCTACGACTCGAGCTTCGCGGGAACATCGTGCGCATCATGCGCCTATGCGAACAGGCCTACCCCCGGACCCACGTCGCCGCCGCTCGAAGCGGAATCTTCTCCCGCGACGCTACGAAACGAGCCAATGCTCTCGAAGTACTCGACAACGTCCTTGATCGGGAGATCCGTATCGCGATCCTCGACATCGTCGACCGCTTCGCTTGCGACTGCGACTTCGGGGCGGTTCCGAAACGCCCTGGGGAACCCGTCTCCGAAAAAGCGAAAGACTGGTTCGAGCACCGAATCACTCTTCCCGGCCACTATCGCCGCTCTCTCCTCTTCGAAGCCATCGGCGTCAATCAGGTCGTCGAGCTGGCGGATGCCGCGTTTGCCTATTCTCGCCGAGCCAACCCGTTCATGCGCGAAAACGCGCTCATCGCGCTGGCGGCCTGCCGACCGAAGGGCTGGCGCAGCGAGCTAGAACGCGCGACGGACGACACCGATCCCGTCGTTCGTGCGTATGCAACCTACGTGCTTCAGACTGGATGCTCGGGCATCGACCCGGAGGATGACATGTACACGACCGTCGAAAAGATCCTCTATTTGCAGGGTGTGCCCTTGTTCTCGGGAGCGGCGGGCAACGACCTGATGCCCCTCGCCATGCGCTCCCGGGTGGTGCAGCTCGCGCCAGGTGACGTCGTTTTCCACGAAGGCGATCCAGGGGACTCCCTGTTCATCGTGTTCCACGGACAGATCGCGCTGACCTCCGCGGGCAAGGAGCTCGCCGTGCTCGGCGAAGGCGAAGTGGTCGGAGAGATGGCCATCCTCGATGAAGCCCCTCGCATGGTCACCGCGACGGCCGTCAACGACGCCGACGTTCTCCGGGTCTCCGCCGAAGACTTCCGCAACACCCTCCAGGACACCGCGGAGTTTGCCAACTGTGTTATCTCCGTGCTCGCAAAGCGCCTTCGTGACCTGATGGACCACCAGGACTTGGTCCGAACCGACATGCGGGGACGAAAGACAGCCTACTGATCGACCGACGGCTTGCGTGACTCGAAGGGAAGCAGATCCTTGGCGTCAACTGTTCGCTCGTCGCCGGCCGGGGTGCTCACGACGACCTTCGCGTCTTGGAGTTGGTTGACCCGAACGACGCCCCACACATACTCGCCGGCGGGCGGCCGCACACAGGCATAGCCTCCGACGGCGGTGGACGCATCCACGGGGGGTTGAGGCCAGACATCTTCCGGAGCGACGGCTTGGGGTTTCTCGCCCCGGCCGTTGATCTGGACCAGAAGCAGATTTCTGCGTACTTCGTTCACGACGGCGGACACATAGGCCCCACCGCTACGCACGATAACGCCCTCTCCTGCGCGGGGTTCCCAGTCAGCCGGACGGTGGAGCGCCCCCGCTTCGAGCACGCCCTTGGCAAACGTCTTGGCCTTTTCGGCGCGTTCGAAGACGTTTTCAAGGTTGAGCTTGGTCACGGGCGTGGGCTCGATGATCGAGTCCGTCGCGACACTGGCCTTTTCGCCCTTTTCATCGACGACGGCGACTTTGTCGTCGACGCTGCCTTCCACTCGACAGGCAAGCCAACGGTGGGCGCCCATCCGGCAGATCGCGAGAGCGCCCTTCGACCACTGCTTTTTCCCACCGGCTTCGAGACGGTACACGTTGGCGGCATCCACCTCGCGGGTCGTACTCGCGCCCTGTTCAACGATCGACAGGCTCTCGCGGCCGACGACCGACACGGTGCCTTCGAAGAACGCCGCGCGCGCGTACTCCGCCACGACTTGATCGCCGGGGGAGAACCCGGCAGCAGCGCCGACGGACGCGATCGGTATCGGTCCACCTTCTTCGGAAGAGCAAGTCGAGCAACCTGTCGCGAACAGGGCGAGTAGGACGACGGAGCCGAGGTAGCGTCGATGGTTGCGCATAATGGAGCGGGTTACGGACCGGCAATCTAGGGCGCGACCGCACGACGCCACAAGGAGAATTTCGTCCCGCCTACAATGCGCTGCTCTATCCCACCAACTCCCCCACCTCGTGAAATACCTCTACCGTTCGAATGACGCCCACCACGCTTCCTTCCTTCAGCACAGGCAGCAAGTGAACGTTGTGATCCACCATGAGGTTGATGAGAACCATGATGTTGTCGTCCACGTCAGCCGTTACCTGGATGGGCACCAGAACGTCCTGAATCGGGCGCTCTGCCCGCTCCCGAACTCCAGCCACCAGTCGATCGAAGGACAACTCCGCAGGGTTGGGAGACTGCTCTTCGCCATGCGTATGCATGGGGGCCTTGGACAGGTACGTCGGTTCCAATCCTCGAAGGATGTCACGTCGTCGAGCGATCCCAAGCAGTTGGTATTCTTCGTTGAACACCAACACGACGCGCGGGAGTGACTTGCGGCCGCCGATGTCGAATTCCGATTGCTGCATCTCCGCGATGGCCTGACGGAGCGTGAACCAGTAAGGCATGTGCGGATACCGGTCGAGCGGGATCATCATTTCGCCGGCGGTCTTCAGTTTCATGGGCTTCACTCCGCCCCCAATCTCATCCTTCCTCTTCGCCAATGCAAGACCAGCCTGTGTTCCTACGGTGGTGGAACCTGACCGCCCCAAACGCCGACCGGGCAAAGCGGTCACTCCTCCGTCTCCAGCTCGAATACCTCCGTCATTTCCTTTCGCCCCGTCAGGTTGTGCTTCCCCAACGACCGGACCTCGAAGGCGTCCCCCAACCGCGCACGCGTCGCGGCGGACATCAGGACCTGGTTGGGACGTGCGATCGACTCCAGCCGGGATGCAACGTTCACCACGTCACCAATGACGGTGAACTCCATGCGCTTGTTGGAACCCACGTTGCCCACGATGGCCTCGCCCGAGTTGATCCCGATGCCCAGACGGATCTCCACGTCATAGTTCTCTCGCCACTCGTCCGCCGCCGTCTCGAGGAAGCGCATCATGTCGTCCGCTGTAGCGACGGCCCTTGCCGCGTTGTCTTCCTGGGGTGAGGCCGCGCCCCACACCGCCATGATGCAGTCGCCGATGAACTTGTCGACCATGCCCTCGTGGCGGAAGACGATCTCGCTCAACATGGAGAAGAGCTCGTTGAGCAGCTCGACCACTTCCTCGGCCGGACGGCTCTCCGCCAACGGGGTGAACGCCACGACATCGGCGAACAAGACGGTCACTTCTGCGCGGCTGCCACCCAGGGACAGGGGATGCTTGCCTTCGACGATGGCGTCCACGAGCTCCTTGCTCAGAAAGCGGCTGAGGTCACCACGCAGCGCCGCTTCCTTCGCGATCTCCTCTTCACCCGCCTGAAGATCGACCGCCATCTGACGGATCGATGACGCGAGTTGACCCAACTCGTCGCTACGATCGACCTCGATGGCAACGGCGTCCCAGTTCCTTCGACCGATGTTCCTCGCCTGGTTGGCGATGTGAAGCACAGGCTTGGTCACGCTGCGGGCGGCGAGCAGCCCGGCTACGATCGTGAGCAGCAATCCCGCGATTCCGGCGATCAGGACATTGCGCCGCATGGCAAAGAGCGCTGCGTAGGCCACCGATTCGGGGCGCCAAATCGCGACGGCCCAACCGAGCGAGGGAACCGTGACCACGTTGGCGACGCTCGGTTGCCCGCCAATCTCGGCGTTGCCGACGATGCCGATACGTTCCGACCAGATCGCCCCCTCGGGCAGCATTTTCCAGACGGGCAAGCTCGAAGCGTCCGAACCTCTCGCGAGATCGCTCACATTGTGTTGAGCGATGACTCGACGCTGACCATCGACGATGATCAGGCTCACGCGCGGGTCGTCGAAGTGCGAGCCCGCGAGATCCGCGAGAATGTCGTCCAGACTGGCTAGATTGGCGCCCGCGGTCAGGTAGCCCCGAGCTCCACCGTCCTGGATCGGCGGAATGCTGACGACCACGATGCCCGCACCATCGGGTTGCACTTCGAACGCGATCCCTCGCGCATCAGCAACTTCGCGCAAAGCAGGGGTCGAGGAAGGGACCGGGCCGCTCCCCTTCCCCTCGGTGCGGAGCACCGTGTCGACCTTGGCGCCTGGAACTTCGAAACGCACCGCGTCGATGCCACGACGGGTGGAGAGCAGCGACTTCACCCCCGCCATCGCGTCGCCGGGTTGTGGGCTGGCCGCCGCCAGGGAAATCGCGGCAGCGACGGCCCTCGTGTCGTCCATCACGTCCACCACCTGGCGCAAGGACTGTCCCGACAGCTCGCTCGCGACTGCCACCTGGCGTTGACGTTCCGCGACGGTGACGGCTTCCTGGTTCACCGTAGCGAGGAGCGCGCCCACCACGGCAGCGGGACCGAGTCCGACGGCGACGAAGAGCGCGACTGCCCGCCAACGAAGGGACAGCCCTCTCTTTACCACCGGCGCCTCACTCATGGACCTCGCCGTCCTTCCAACCGGATTCGCCGAGCGGCGTGCGCTTGAGAATCTGGAACTCCACGCGGCGGTTCTTGGCCCGTCCTTCGTCGCTGTCGTTGGGGGCAATCGGGCGGCGGGGACCACACCCCCGCGCTTCGAGCCTCCGCTCGTCCACTCTTTTTTCCACCGACACGCCCACCACCGAGAGGGCACGACGGCGCGACAACGATAGGTTGTTCCTCTCCAATCCGACGTTGTCGGTGTGCCCGTCGACTGCAACGCGCGCTATTTCCGGGTGATCCT
>Ga0180009_10005829_pt1 | contig 13081 bp, 13 predicted proteins | sample OS_PC_MetaG_FD_123537 | JGI IMG/M metagenome (GOLD analysis project Ga0180009, IMG submission 123537) | Groundwater microbial communities from the Aspo Hard Rock Laboratory (HRL) deep subsurface site, Sweden - OS_PC_MetaG | ecosystem: Environmental > Aquatic > Deep subsurface > Groundwater... | reverse complement strand
TTAAAGAGCTCAAAAACAAGACGTGCCAAGCTTTATTATTTGAGAAATTTATCCGGCAAAAAAGCGCGCTTAAAAGAGAAGGGGTTGGATAAAAAAAATGACCAAGCAGAGAAAAAAGCTGGGAAGTGAAGCAGAAGGAATTACGGCTGATTTTTTGCGCTCCAAGGGTTTGCGAATAATTGAGCTCAATCATCGCAATAAAATTGGAGAGATAGATATTATCGCCAAAGACGGCGATATTTTTATAATTGTTGAGGTGAAGTCAAAGACCGGCATTGGCCGCGGCTCGCCTGAAGAGATGGTTGATCGGCGCAAACAGCGCAAATTAATCAGGACGGCCGAAGCGTATTTTATGCTCCAAGAAATTGATGAGCCTGATTGGCGGATTGATGTGGTGGCGGTTGAGTATGATAATTTTGGAGATTTTAAAATCAATTGGCTCAAAAACGCAGTGGAAGAATAATAATTTCTGCCGGGCTAGGAGTCGAACCTAGACGATGAGATCCAGAATCTCACATCCTACCATTAGATGACCCGGCATTGTGACAATTTTCAATTAACATTTTTCAATTTTCAATGTGCCGAGGGCGGGAGTTGAACCCGCATGTCCTTGCGGACACATGGTCCTGAACCATGCCTGTCTGCCAATTTCAGCACCTCGGCGAGTTTTTTAATTTTTATTTAAGGCTTCTAATGCTTTATCCAATCTTTTTAAGCTCTCGTTTTTTCCTAAAGCCCATAATAATTCCACTGGACTCGGCGAGGCCTCGCGGCCCGAGAGTGCGGCTCTGACCGGCCAAAAAACATCGCCATTATTCAATTTTTCTTCTTTGACGACTTTTCTTAGTCTTTCTTCGAGTCTTCCTTGTTTTTCCCAGTCAGATTCTTTTAATTTTGACAATTCCTCTGTTGTTGCCCCAAGCCCTCTTTGGGTGTAGATTTCATCAGATTTTTTAAAAATCAACAATTCTTTGTTATAAACCGGCTCCTCAAAAAAATAATCCGCAAGTTCAGAAAAGTCAGAGAGTTTTTTCATTCGGTCTTTGACTAAAGTAATCGCCCTCTCTAAAATTTTATCTTCACACTTCCACCCTTCAGCCAAGTGCTTGGGACAGATGAGATTTTTAAGCTCATCATTTTTTAATCTTCTTAAATAATATCCATTTAAATAATCCAATTTATTTTTATCAAAAATTGCCGCAGATTTTCCGACCTCCTCGAGCTTAAAGAGGGAAGTGAGTTCTTGGAGTGAGTAGATCTCATCTTTATCTTCTTTGCCCTTTTGATCGTCTCGCCTCGGGTGCCAGCTCAAGAGCGCCATAAAGTTGATCAGGGTCTCTGGCAGATAACCTAAATTTTTAAAATCTTCAACCGTGGTCGTATCTCCTTTGCGCTTGCTCATTTTGGAGCGGTCAGAATTTAAAATCATCGGCAGATGGGCAAACTCTGGAATTTCTTTTTTTAAGCCGAGCGCTTCATAAATCAAGATTTGGTTAAAGGTGTTTGAGATATGGTCCTCGCCCCGGATAACGTGAGTAATTTTTTGTAAAGAGTCATCGATCACTCCGGCAAAAAAGAAGAGCGGAACTTCGTTTGACTTCATAATGACAAAATCGCCGATTAAGCCAGCATTCTCTTTAATCTCGCCTCGAATCAAATCTTTGAATTTGATCGTGCCTCGGTCGTCCGGAACTCTTAATCTAATGGTCGGCCTCCGGTCCTCTTTTTTTAGCTTAGCTATCTCTTTTTTGCTCAAATCGCGGCACTTTCCGCAGTAGCGGGGCGGCTGTTTTCTTTTTAATTGCCTTTGGCGCTCTTCATCGAGTTCTTGCGCGGAGCAGAAGCAGAGATAAGCTTTTTTCTCTTTTAAGAGCTTGGAAGCATATTTTTGATAGATCTTGAGCCGTTCCATCTGCCGTTCGATCTTTGCGTCCGATTCTAATCCCAGCCACTTTAGATTACTAATGATATTTTTTTCATACTTTAAAGTTGATCTTTTTTTATCTGTATCTTCCAGCCGGATGATAAATTTGCCTTTATTTTTGCGGGCAAATAAGTAATTAAAGAGCGCGGTTCGGGCAGTGCCAAGATGTAATTTGCCAGTGGGGCTGGGCGCGATGCGGACAATTGGTTTTATCATAATAAGTTGATATTAGGTTAAAAATAAAAATAAATCAATATCTTGAGATTTCTTTTATCAATTCTCTCATCACATCTCTTTTTTTCTTGGGCATTCTTTCTTCTTTGGGATATTTTAATAGCTGATTCATGTGGTCAGCCATATAAATTTTGGCGGCCTTATTAATCATTCCTTTAATTGATTTAAATTGCAAAATAAGGACGGAGAGATCTCGCTTGTCGCCGATCATCTTGACCAGACCGTCAACCTGGCCTCTTAAATTCAGAAGCCGTTTGATGACTTTATAGTCGGAATCGCTAAGGCCTTTGAGCCGTAGTTCTTTTTTGAGCGGAGATTTAGGCATATTTTTTATTTAACTCTATTATACCACCCCATAGGGGGATAGCAAATTTTAGTAATTACGCGATATTGTGCGACTAAAAAATAGCCCCAGCGGGAGTCGAACCCGCGTTTCCAGCTTGAGAAGCTGACGTCCTAAACCGCTAGACGATAGGGCCGTATTAAATCGTAATTAAATCTTTAAATTTTTCAAAAGTCTTCTCACCAATTCCTTGAATCTCCATTATCTCTTCTAAAGAAGAGAAGGACTTCTTTTTGCGGTAATCAATTATTCTCTGGCCATAGACCGGGCCGATTCCGGGCAGAGTGTCTAATTGTTCGAGAGTAGCCGTATTGATATTAATTTTGCCCGCAATCGTCTCTCCGGCGACTTCTGGAGTGGGCTGGGGCTTGAAGGGGATGATAATTTTTTGGTTATTCTTCAAAAGTTCAGCCCGGTTGACATCTTTGGCTAAAAGTTCATTGTCAGCCGTTTCTAATAATCCGCCGGCAATATTAATCGCATCCTGGATTAGACTGCCGTTTTTCATGGTATAAACTCCGGGATTTTTAACCGCGCCTTCAATATCTATGCTCAACTCAATCTTCTCCTCTGATATTTTAAGATTATCCTTGCTCTTTTCAGTGGAGTAGATGATTGATCCTGCTCCCAAAGCAATTATAATGACTAAAATTATCCCGATTATGGTCTTGTGTTTATAGATAAAATCAAGCATAGACAAAATTATCAATTATCAATTATCAATTCACAATAAATTATCAATGTAACAATTTGCAATTAATTGTTAATTGAATCATTGTAAATTTATTGTCCCGACGCTTCGGTACGGGATCCCGCATTGAAACATCGGGAAAAATTGCTAAATGAAAATTGGAAATTAGTTATATCTTATTCCAAGTGGATTTCTTTTTCAAATGCTTTAAGTTTATTTAAAAGCAGGGGATGAGAGGCAAGGTTCGGGTCTTTGGCGATCAGTTTTTTCGCCTCGTTCCGGCTGAATTTTATCATCTTAAGATCAAAGAGAGAAGCAAAGCGCAGATTTGAGGCGCCGTGCTGCCTCTCGCCATAGACCTCGCCCGGGCCGCGCAGTTTAAGATCTGCTTCAGCGATCTTAAAGCCGTCATTAGTCTCAACCATTATTTTTAATCTTGTTCTTGTCTCTTCTCCCCAGGACTGACTGAAGAGCAGGCAGTATGACTGGTGTTTGCTTCGGCCGACTCTGCCCCTGAATTGGTGCAGTTGCGAGAGTCCGAACCGTTCTGCGCCTTCGATCATCATCACCGAGGCATTCGGGATGTCAACTCCGACCTCAACGACCGAGGTTGAGACCAAGATGTCCAGTTTTTTCTTTTTAAATTGCTGCATTGTTTTTTCTTTATCTTTTGATTTCATTCGGCCGTGCAAGAGTCCGATCTTAAGGTTGGGAAAGATAGTTTTTTTAAGTTTTTGATACTCCTCAAGGGCCGCTTTTCGATTATCAAAATCAAAGGTCATTTTTTCTTTATTTCGGTCAGGTTTTTCGATCAGGGGGCAGATAACAAAGACTTGCCGGCCTTTTTTAACTTCAGAGCGGATAAAATCATAAGCTTGATTCCGTTTGCGGGGAGGGATAAGAGAGGTTTTGATCCTTTGCCTTCCTCTGGGCAGCTCATCTATCGTTGAGATGTCCAAATCGCCGTAAAGGGCCAAAGAGAGGGTTCTGGGGATTGGCGTGGCGGTCATGGTAAGGAAATGCGGGGTAATTCTCTTGGTGCTCCTTTGTTTAATCAGGGCTCTCTGTTTAACGCCAAACCGGTGCTGTTCATCAATAATGGTTAAAGCTAAATTTTTAAATTTAACTCCTTCTTGAATCAGGGCGTGAGTGCCGATAATTATATCTGAATCGATCAGCTTATCCTTGCGAACTAGATTATGGCTCGAGGTTTTTAATTCAATTTTGAGATGATAATTTTTAAATAATTTAATAAAATTTTGATAGTGCTGATGAGCCAGAACCTCGGTTGGCGCCATGATAGCTGTTTGTCTGTTGTTTAAAGAGACCAAGAAGGCAGCGATGGCGGCGACGATCGTCTTGCCCGAGCCAACATCGCCGTTTAAGAGCCGATTCATCGGCTTGTTCTTTCCTAAATCACAGATTATCTCCCAGGCGGCCCTCTTTTGGCAATCAGTCAGCTGAAAGGGGAGAGCTTTGACAAAAGAAGCGATCTTATTTTTTTTGAATCTTATCTTTTCTGCTTGAAGGGAGTGAAACTTGTGCCTTAATATCTCGGCACAAAGAGCAATGATGAATAACTCATCAAAGGCCAGCCGCTTAAGGGCCGCTTTTAGCGACTCTCTAAAATCAGGGAAGTGGATCTGGCGGAGGGCTTCATCCAGATTGATTAAATCGAGCCTTTTTTTAATTGATAGAGGCAGGGGATCAGCAAAATCAGAGGAGAATTTGAGCAGGGGTTTGATTTTTAGCCGCAGCCATCTTGAGGACAAGCCTCTTGTTTCAGGATAAATAGGCACTATCCTGCCTAAGTGCAAAGATGTGGGGGAGTTTGATTTTTCATAAGTTGGATTGGAGAGATATTTTCCCAAATATGGTTTGTAATCGACCTTGCCCGCCAAGACAAGATTATCGCCCGGCCGCAAAAAACGGGTCAGAAAGGGCTGGTTAAAAAAGATAACCTTTAAGGTTGAGGTGCCGTCTGAAATAATCGCCTCAATAATAATCATTCTTCTGTTTTTGGTTCGGCGCGAGGAGATTTTCATAAGTTGTCCCTTAAAGGTAGCTGATTCACCCGGGCGGGCCTCAATTATCGGTTTGGTTGAGCTCAAGTCTTCATATCTTGAAGGAAAGTGAAGAAGCAGGTCTTGAATATTAAAAATCCCCAGCCGATTAAGATGTTTTTGGCAGACCTGGCCCACATTATAAAGCTCTTCGACTCTTGTTTTAAGATTTAGTTGATAATTTTTAGTCTTCATCTTTAATTATTCCTCCGCCGAGCAACCGGTCTTGATGATAAAAGACGCAGGATTGGCCCGGGGTGACAGCTCTTTGGGGTTTTAAAAAATTAACTCTTATTTTATTTTGGTTAACCTTAGAAAGGGTGCACTTGACTGCTAAATACTGGTACCTGATCTGGGCGAGGAGTCCTGTTTGGGGGGGAGCCAGCCAATTCAGATTAGAGACGATCATTGATCGGGAAAAGGTGTCTTTATCCTCACCCACGACTAAATTATTTTTTTTAGTCTCAAGCTTCATTACATAAAGTGGGGGGACATCTGATTTTTGTTTTCGCCACTTATCATTTGTCACAGAAAAACCAGCTCTCTGGCCAATAGTATAAAGAGCAAGTCCCTGATGTCTGCCGATAATATTATTATTTTTATCAACCACATTACCTGGTTCTAAAAGCTTTTGAACGTGTTTTGCCAAAAATTTGATATTGGATTTACCGACAAAGCAAAGGCCTTGAGAATCTTTTTTATTATAGGTCGGCAGTTTGAATTTTTTTGCCGTCTTTCTCACTTCGCTCTTCCTCATACTGCCGATTGGAAATTCGATTGAGGAGAGCGAGGAAGAGGGGATTTGCCAAAGAAAATAAGATTGGTCTTTTTTCTTATCAATTCCGCGAAGCAATCTAAAGTTATGGTTATTTTTGACTATTTGGGCATAGTGGCCAGTGGCAAGCTTTGAGCATTCAAGATCACGAGCTACTCCCAGTAATCGGCCGAATTTAATCTCACGATTACAGACCACACAGGGATTAGGGGTTTGGCCGTTCTCGCACCCACGAATATAATAACTAACCACCTTTTTTCTGAAGAGTTCTTTATAATTCAAAGAATAAAGCTTGATTTTAAGTTTTTGGGCGACGATCCGGGCGATTCTGGCTGATTCAATAGAACAGCACTTGTTATTCTTTTCGTTTTCATTCCAGAAATTCATAAATACGCCAATGACATCAAATCTTTTTTGTTTAAGGATCAGAGCGGCCACGCTTGAATCAACCCCGCCGGAGATAGCGCAGAGGATTTTTTTATTCATATTAGCTTTTAGCTTCAACCTTCCGTCCTAGTTTGTAAATTCCTGACTAAACATCTTGCCATAGATGTCTCCATCAATGACGCCGAGGCCGATATTATTGAAATTTAAATTGAGAATATTTTCGCGGTGTCCCTCGCTCTCCATTAATCCCTGGTGGGCCTTTAAAACATCAGGAGCCAGGGCTAAGTTTTCGCCCGCATAAAGATAAATAATCCCGGCATTTTTTAAGCGGTCAAATGGGTTTAAGCCTTCCGGTGTATAATGAGAAAAATATCCTCTCTCAAACATATCACGCGAGTGTTCTCTCGCCATTTCACGTAGACGGTCATCCATTTTTAATTCCGACAAGCCCCTATCTTTCCTCTCCTGATTAATGAGTGATAACATTTCATTTTCCGAGGCTTCATCCACTTTTAAATCCTGGGTGTGAAAGTTAAGTGCTACGGTCTTATCACTCTGGGGCGGTAGAGTGAAGAAATTGACCAGATCCTGAATGCCTCTGCCAAAAATCGATTGGTATGGTTTCTCAAGTATGGACCCGGATACTAAGAATATCTTGGCGAGATAGGTTTTTTCTGTTTTCCGTTTGAATTCTAATGATTCTCCGATTGGGATTGAGGTCAAGAAGACCAAGACCAAAAGGATGACGATCGTCGCTTTGAAAAAAGCAGGCATAATCCCTAAGATTTTATTTATTTTTGCTTCTTTAATCTCCTTTGGCACCAGGCGATAAATAAAAAAGATGCCAATGGAGTAGAGGATGTCGACCAAGAGCCAAACAAAAAGAAAAGCTGAAATTTTGGTCAAGCTCAAAGGGAGTGGCAGTTTGGCAGATAGCAGATTAGAGATTTTGTCGTTGAATAAAAAAGCGGCTAAAAGAGCGATGACAAAACCCAAAAGATCAAGCATATTCTTAATAAAACCCTGGCGATAACCGTCAATCAAATACCAAACAAAGATTAAAACAATAACCAAATCAATTAGATAGCTCATCTTTTAACCCTTTCTTTTGTCCGCTTCTGAAAATCATTAAACTGCCGGTTCTTTTTTAATTCTTCTTTAAGGTAATATAAGAGTCCGGTTTTTTCTTTGGAGCTCGCTGCCATTTGGGGATTAAATTTTATTTGAAATCCGAGATCTATGATTTTAGTCGACCACTCCCAGATAGCGCTCTCATCATTTTCAGGAAAATTAATCTTCTGCCAGATCTGTTTTTTATAAGCGCAGACATCTAAATTTGCGCCTTTCATCTCTTGATTTGTTTTGTTGAATCCTCCAACCTTTAGGATCTTAACTATCGGCGCTTCATCTTCAACTATTTTTGGGCCATAGACGAGCGCCGCCTTAGGATTTTTTAGAGCTTTAAGGCCTGAAGAGATGAAGCAGTTGTATTTAGGGATGTTCTTGCCGGCCAAGGAAAAGATAATTTCACCCAAGCATATTTTTGAGCCGAGATTAAGGGCTCGGGGGAGATTTTTTTCTCCTGATTCCAGGCGAAATGCCTTGACTGGGAAGTGCTTGACATTGATTAAGGTTTGATCAGTGGAGCAGAGGTCAATAATGATTACTTCAAAGTCTTTAAAATCCTGCAAGCTTAAGAGCTTCAGAATATCTAAGATCTCTCTCTCATTATTTTTACTGACAATAATGATTGATGCTTTGGTCATTTCTTTTAATTTTAAAGAGAAAAATTATTAATGTAAAGTCAATTTGACAGAAAGGGAGTAATATTTTATATTTAAAGAGTTAAAATGAAGGTTTATTTAGACAATTCTGCTACCACCGCGTTAGACTTAAAAGTTTTAAAGGCAATGAGGCCTTATTTTAATGATAAATTTGGCAATGCTTCAAGTATTCACAGCTTGGGGCAAGAGTCAAGGCAAGCAGTTGATAGGGCGAGGGAGATTATTGCCAAGAGATTAAATTGTTTGCCTCAAGAGTTAATCTTTACTTCGGGTGGGACAGAGTCTGATAATTTAGTTCTGCGGGGTTTGGTTAAAAAAGATAAATTTAAGCCGCATTTTATTGTTTCAAAGATTGAGCATCACGCGGTCTTAAAGACGGTTGAGAGTTTAGTCAAAGAGAACAAGATTGAAGCAACCTATGTGGGAGTGGACAAAACAGGCCGAGTCAACCCTGATGAGATTAAGAAGGCGATTAAAAGGGAGACGACTCTTATTTCTATTATTTATGTTAATAATGAGACCGGGGTGATCGAGCCGATCAGAGAGATAGGTAAGATGATAGAGAAGTTTAATCTTAGGAAGAAGAGAAGAATTTATTTTCATACTGACGCGGTGCAGGCAGCGGGCTATCTTGATTTAAATGTCGATTATCTGCATGTAGATCTCTTGACTCTCTCGGCGCATAAAATCTACGGCCCAAAAGGGGCGGGGCTGCTTTATGCTCGTCAAGGAATAACGTTTACTCCTCAAATTACTGGCGGAGAGCAGGAGGACGGCCGGCGCGCTGGCACAGAGAATGTAGCCGGAATAGTCGGAATGGCAGAAGCATTGAAGATAGCTGCCAGCTGCCAGCTGCCAGCTGCCAGCAGAATAAAAAAACTCCGAGACTATTTAGAAAAAAAAATAATAACCGAAATTAAAGATGTTAAGATAAATGGTGATCTGAAGAATCGGGCGCCGCACATCTCTAATATCTCTTTTAAAGGGGCAGAGGGAGAATCAATTATCTTATCGCTTGATCTTGAGGGTATTGCCGTCTCCTCTGGTTCGGCCTGCACCTCTGGCTCTCTTGAGCCCTCGCACGTCTTAATGGCAATGGGGATAGATCCGTTTGCTTCCCAAAGTTCGATCAGATTTTCGTTGGGCAAAGATAATACTAAAAGAGAAATTGATTATGTGGTTGATAAATTGAAATTAATAATAAAAAGATTAAGGAGAATATCAGCAATATAAACAACAAATATTCAAAAAAAGTGATGGAGCATTTTTTGCATCCTCAAAATGTGGGGAAGATTAATAATCCTTCAGGCAAGGGTAGGATTGGCAATTCAGTCTGCGGTGATGTGATGGAGATGACAATTAAAATCAGCAATCAGCAAACAGCAGCCAGCAAACAGCTGTCAGCTGGAAGCCGCAAGCTGGAAGCTGTTATAACTGACGCCAAATTCCTGACTTTTGGCTGCGGGGCCGCGGTCGCCACTTCTTCAATCGTTACAGAATTGGTTAAAGGCAAGACCATAAAAGAGGCCAAGAAGCTGACCCCGGAAGTTGTAGATAAATCATTGGGCAATCTGCCTCCGCTCAAGAAGCACTGCGCCAGGCTTGCGATTGATGCTCTTAAAAAAGCAATTGAGGATTATGAGAAGAAGAGTTAGACTCGGCCAGCATTTTTTAATTGATAAAGATGTTTTGGACGAGATTGTTGGCATAAGTAAAATAAAAAAAGAGGAAGAGGTTTTGGAGATTGGGCCTGGTCACGGGATCTTAACTAAAGCATTGTTGAAAAAAGGAGCAAGAGTTACGGCAATTGAGATTGACGGAAATTTAGTTGAAAAATTAAAAAAAGAATTAGGAGAGGATAAAAATCTTAAAATAATTCACGGCGATATTTTAAAATTAAAAATTTCAAAATTAAAAATTGTCGCAAACTTGCCGTATCAGATCACTTCGCCGGTGATTAGGAAATTTTTGCAGAATAAGGAATTGAGGCCTAAATTGATGGTCTTGATGGTGCAAAAAGAGGTAGCGCAGAGGATTACAGCCAAACCTGGAGATTCGAGAAGGGGATTTCTGTCAGTGATTGTTCAGTATTATAGTAAGCCCAAGATTATGAGAATTGTGCCGAGAGAGAGTTTTTATCCAATTCCGAAGATAGAGAGTGCGATAATTAAAATAATTAGCCGTAGTCATTGCGAGCGAAGCGAAGCAATCTCAAGAGATTGCCGCGTCGTCCCGCCTGCGGCGGGACTCCTCGCAATGACAAAGGGACGGACTCCTCGCAATGACATCGAAGAAGTAGATTTTTTCAGAATTGTCCAGGCTGGTTTTAGTCAAAAAAGGAAAAAGCTACGTAATTCTCTCTCGGCTGGGCTGCGGGTAGAGCCCAAAAAAATGGATAAGATATTGCAAAAAGCGGGGATTGATTCTAACCTAAGAGCAGAGGATTTGGAGATTAATGAGTGGAATATTATATGTCGTTGCTACACCAATCGGTAACCTCAAGGATATTACTTTGAGAGCTTTAGAGACTTTGAAAGAAGTTGATTTGATCGTCTGTGAAGATACCCGTGTGACGGCTACTCTTTTGCGCCATTACGAGATTAAGACAAAAATGATCTCTTTTCACCAGCATTCAAGAATAAAAAGAGTTGATTTAATTATTAATAAATTAAAAGATGGATTTGATCTTGCTCTTACCACTGATTCTGGAACTCCGGGCATCTCTGATCCTGGATCATTCTTGGTCAAGAGAGCGATCGATGGTAAAATAAGAGTGATCCCGATTCCTGGCCCATCAGCTTTAACCGCCGCTCTCTCTGTCTCTGGAGTTGCTTCAAAAGGCATATTATTTCTCGGTTTTTTGCCTAAAAAGAAAGGTAGACAGAAAAAGTTTAGAGAGATTTTAGCATTTATAAATCAGGGGTTAATTATTGTTTTTTATGAATCGCCATATAGAATAAAAAAGACATTATCCGACTTAAATATTTTGCCAGATAAATCGGAGATAACTTTGTTTCGGGAGATTTCCAAGAAATTTGAAGAGACGATTTATCTAAAAACACCCATTAATCAAAATCAGATTGCAAATATAAAAGACAAAGGAGAGTTTACCATTTTGTTAAAACAAAATGGAATCTCAAATCAAAAATCACAAATATCAAATGAAATCTCAAATACTCAATAAAAAATTTATTTATTTGATATTTATTATTTAAGTTTTTATTTTTTATTTGTGATTTGATATTTGAGATTAATTTATGAAATATATTACTACCCCAATTTATTACATTAATGCCAAGCCGCACTTGGGCCATGCTTATACCACGATTGCGGCTGATGTTTTAGCGCGCTACTGGCGGGGACGAGGCCAGAAGGTCTTTTTTTTAACCGGCACAGACGAGCACGGCTTAAAGGTGGAACGGGCTGCCGCCAAAGAAGGATTAGCCCCCAAAGTATTTGCTGATAAGATGGCGGCTCAATTTCTGGAGGCCTGGAAGAAGTTAGACATTAATTGTGATTTTTTTATTCGCACGACTGATAAAGCGCACGAGAAGTATGTGACAGAGTTTGCATCTAAGCTTTATCGCCAAGGCGATATTTATAAAGATATTTATCGAGGGCTCTACTGCGTTGGCTGTGAGGCCTATATTCAAGATGATGATTTGGTCGATGGCAAGTGCTTGCTGCATAATCAAGTTCCGCAGAAGATCAAGGAAGATGTTTATTTTTTTCGGCTCTCCAAATACCAGGAGCATCTGAAGAAGATAATTGAGACTGATATTTTTAGGATTGAGCCTAAAGAGCGAAAGAACGAGGTCTTGGGCTTTATTAATCAAGAGGGAGGGCTTAAAGATGTGGCTATCTCGCGCTCAAGCTCTAAAGTGAAGTGGGGAATTCCCCTGCCTTGGGATAAGGAGCACGTCTTTTATGTTTGGTTTGATGCGCTCTTAAATTATCTCTCGGCCTTAAAGATAGCTCAAATCTCCTGCTGGCCGCCTGATATTCAACTGATGGCTAAGGAAATCCTTCGTTTTCACGCTCTTTTATGGCCGGCGATCTTGTCCGCAGGCGAAGAGAGCTTGCCTAAAAAATTATTCGTCCACGGCTACTTTACGATTGAGGGCAAGAAGATGAGCAAGACCCTAGGCAACGTTGTTGACCCGCTTGAAATTGCCAAAAAGTATGGCAACGGACCATTACGTTATTTCTTGTTACGAGAATTTCCTTTTGGCGAGGATGGCGATTATGCGGAAAAAAATTTAATTCGGCGCTACAATTCAGAGTTAGCTGATGATTTAGGTAATCTACTGCAGAGAACAATCGTGATGATCAACCGTTTTAAAATAAAAGTGACCGCCAGACAACGTGAATTTAGACATAATGGAATTATTGAGGAGAAGATTGAGAATCTTGACTTTCAAGGAGCGCTTGTGGAGATTAATAGAGCGGTTAAGGGCGCCAATGCCTACATTGATAAAGAAAAACCCTGGAAATTAGTCGATTCAGCCAGAAAATCAAAAGAGATTGGTTTAGAGACCGAGGAGAAGAAAAGGTTTGAAGAGATCTTTGCTCATCTTATCTCTATTCTGCATCAAGTTGCTTATTATTTAGAGCCATTTATGCCGCGCGAGGTTTTAGAGATACAACGTCAATTAAAAAGCTTAAAGCCCGAACCGATATTTCCCAAAATAAAATGAATGATAATAATCAAGCACCAAGCACCAAATAACAAACAAATTCAAATATTTAATTTTTAAATATCAAAACAGTTTGATTAATTAGAATTTGGATATTAAATATTGTTTGTAATTTGGTATTTGTGATTTGTAATTTTTTATGATTGCCGGACTTATTGCTGCCATCACTCAAGCTTTGGGCGT
>Ga0180009_10005828_pt1 | contig 13082 bp, 5 predicted proteins | sample OS_PC_MetaG_FD_123537 | JGI IMG/M metagenome (GOLD analysis project Ga0180009, IMG submission 123537) | Groundwater microbial communities from the Aspo Hard Rock Laboratory (HRL) deep subsurface site, Sweden - OS_PC_MetaG | ecosystem: Environmental > Aquatic > Deep subsurface > Groundwater... | reverse complement strand
GATCCATTTTCCGCCTCTGGTACCCTGATGATGAACCGATCAGTATGTGTGCACAACGATGTGCCTTACTACAAAAAGGCCGATAGTATCACTGACCCGCTAATCCGACTTGTGCTTTTGTCCGAAAATCAAACCGATGAAGCCGTAGTTAGGTTTAGTGAACAGGCCACCATTGATTTTGACGGGCAGCTGGATGCCCATAAAATGTTTGGTATGCTCGAAGAGGCTCCTGTGGTGTTTTTTACCGACAACGGGGGAATGTGTGTTAATTCGTTGCCAGTGGGGGTTGAGAGCATTCCGCTCGACGTGAAAGGAGAGCAGGGCGCTGCGATGATACTTTCCATGACAGATGATGCCGGATTTGATCATGTTTACCTTACCGATAACCATTCCGGTGTTACGGCAGATTTAAAAGAAGAACCCTATACTTTTGACTACCTTGCATGGGTAGACAACCGTTTCACACTGCATTTTTCCCTGACGGGAGCTGTCGACCACCGTGCACAGGCGGATTCCTTTTTAATTTTTGCCCAACAAGGTGCGGTAGTTATTCAAAACCCGGAAGGCTTGCGGGCCGATGTGGTGATTTACAATGTGGCAGGCCAAAAAATGGTTTCAAGCCGTTTCGACGAAAATACACAGGTATTGCCCGTTTCCCAACCCGGTGCTTATCTGGTAGTGGTGACTTCTGCGACAAAAACCACAACCAAAAAAATTATCCTGAACTAATATATTTATGATGTCTTGTCAATTTAGTTTATAAAACCCCCAATAATCTATACCATGAAGCAAAAATTTACCTTCCTTTCGCTGTCTTTGTTACTGCTTTTCTTCACCATGGGAATAGCTGTAAAAGCCCAGATCTATGCCCCCGAAGGGCTCAACATGCCCGGTACCTGGAACGGTTGGACGAATCCTCCTGCCAATAACCTGGCTTTCGCCAGCAGCACACAGGTGGCTGACGGCCGTGTGGTGTTGATTGATGCAGGAACGCTGCGGTGGCAAACCACTTTCAGCGTGGCCGCCACCGGAGGCGACATCACCGGAGGGACTTACACCTGGCTTTTTACCAGCGGTCCTGAGACCAATGCTTTCGCCAACAAATGGGCGGATGTTACCGTGTCGATGAATTCCTTGCAGGAGTACACCTACCAGGGTGCTGCCGACAACAGCCTTACGGTAGCCGATGGCTATTGGTACACCATGAATTGGGAGGATGCGGGTTATGGCAACACCCGTGCCATTTTCATGGAGACAAGTGCTGAGCCTGTGGCCATTACCTCCGTCTCAGTGCCGGCAACCGTGCTCCCCGACGAGGACGTGGTGATCGGAGTAACCACCGCTGCCGCCCCTTCGCCCGAAGAACTGGTTTACCTGCGCTATACCACCACGGCATGGAACACCTCCGAGGTGCTGGTCGTGGCCATGACTGGCGTCAACGGAGTGGCCACCATTCCCGGTCAACCGGATAACACCACCGTCGATTACTACGTGTTTACCTCCACAGTGGCCGGCATCACCAGCGACTTTGACCTATACACGATAAAATACAACAACAACGGCAACAGCAATTACCAGTATGTCGTGGGAGGTGGCGCTCCTCCGGTGATTGGCTGGGCTAACCTGCAATGGCCTGACATGGGGATCATCGTAACCGGCAGCGAGTATTTGGTATACGGTCAGGTATTTATCCCCGGTATTACCGATCAGGCTGGTCAGGGTGCTGATGTGCAGGCCTGGATAGGATACCATAACGAAGACACAGACCCGGCAGGGTGGACAAACTGGATTGTGGCTGACTTTTCAGGCGACGTGGGAAGCAACGATGAGTATGTAGCCGATCTGGGGAGTTTGCTCACCGACGAAGGAACTTATTACTATGCCACCAAATTTCAATACCTCGCTCAGCAGGAAGTATATGGCGGGTTTTCATCCTCCGGAGGCGGTTTCTGGGACGGCATCACCAACGTCAGCGGGGTGCTTACCGTAACAGGCACACCTCCCGATCCTGAAATAGGCTGGGCTAACCTGCAATACCCCGCATCTGGAACAATTGAACCCGGTCAGGAATATATCGTGTATGCCCAGGCCTGGATTGCTGACATCACCGGACAGGTTGATCCGGCCGTCGGACTTCAGTCGTGGATTGGGTTTAGCCTGAACGATACCGATCCCGCCACCTGGACGGACTGGATTCCGGCTTCTTACTTTGGCGCTGCGGGCAGCAACGATGAATTTATTGCCAACTTAGGCGCTCAGATGGTCGCCCCCGGGACTTATTACTACGCCTCCCGCTTTCAATACCTCGACCAGGAATTCGTCTATGGCGGCTATTCGACCTTCGGTGGCGGTTTCTGGGACGGTGTCGCAAACGTCAGCGGCGTGCTCACCGTCATGAACGAGGTGATCACCTATCCTGTTACTTTTGCCGTCACCGATGCCACCGGACTTTATAGCAACATCAAGTTCAAAGGCTCTATGACCGACTGGGAACCTGTGGATATGATCCAAAACAATGACCTGTGGTCTGTTACCCTCGACATCTATCCCGGCGATTACGAGTGGGGCGTGTTTGAAGACGACGGCTCTCCCCTTGGGATCTGGCTGGTCATCGGCCCTAACCTCACCATGTCGGTTTCTGCCGAAGGTTTAGTGACCGGCGACACCACCTACCTCGTGACTTTTGTCGGGATAGAAGAAACCCGCCCAATAGCCGCCGTTTATCCCAACCCCACTTCCGACTTTCTCACCGTGTCGGTAGCCGATGCGATCGGGACAAGCGACTGCTATCTTGTAAACAGCAGCGGATCGGTGGTTTATACGGGCCGGATGTCTTCGGAAAACCAGGTTGTAGACTTACGCGCCTTTCCTGCCGGAATGTATGTGCTGGTGGTTAAACAGGGCAACGTTTACACCTATACTCAGGTAATAAAAAACTAAATACCTTATCATGATTAACCATTCACGAAAGAAAGCAATTACACTTAAAAACCTGGGTCTGTATGCGGTACTGTTCATGGTGCTGGCGATGGTTTCACTTCAGAGCGGAACCTTGAAAGCACAGATTTACGCTCCCGAAGGACTCAACATGCCCGGCGACTGGGACGGCTGGATGAATCCGCCCGAGAACACCGTGTTTGCAGGAACAGCGCAATCAGTAGCAGGAGAGGTGCGCCTCATTCCTCTGGGAAATCCTGTTTACCAGACCACCTTTCACGTAAGTGCCACCGGAGGCCACATTGCAGCCGGGGACTATGCCTTTAAGTTTACCAGCGGTCCGCTGGAGAGCATCTGGCAAAACCAATGGGGCAACGTGGCTGTGCAGATGAACTCCATTCAGGAATATACCTATGGTGTGGCCGGAACGGGTGAGCCCGAACCTAACAACATTTCCGTTGCCAACAACCACTGGTACGTGTCCAACTGGGACAACACAGGCTATGGGAACACGCGGGCCATTTTCATGGAATTATCGGCAGAACCGGTTGAAATTACCGCTGTCACCATGAACCCGATGATGCCCGCTGCCACTGATGCCGTCGAAATAGCCTTTCAGACCACCGTGACGCCAAGCCCTGAAGAGTACTTTTTTGTGCGCTATTCCACCGATAACTGGAGCAGCGCAACCTTGCTGACTTGTGTGGTTAATGGCACCGCCGCCACAGCCACTATCCCGGCTCTGCCCGACGATACAGAGGTAAACTACTACGTGTTTTCATCGGTGATGGCCAACCCTGCCGCCGATTTCGATTTAATCACCTTGGGTTACAACAACAACGGTGGGGCGAATTATTCCTATACCGTCGGCGACACCTTGTCGTGTGGAAGCGGGCTGGCCCTCGTGGGCACTGAACCGCCTTTTCCTGTTGAAGGGCAGGCTGTAACCCTTACCTTTAACGCTTCGCTCGGCAATGGCGGTCTGGCCGGATACAATGCGGATGTGTATGCCCACACGGGCGTGATTACCAACCTCAGCAGCGGCAGCAGCGACTGGAAATACGTGAAAACAACCTGGGGCGAAAACAAACCCGAGACCAAGCTTACCCTTATCGACAGCAACCTGTACGAGCTGACGATTCCGGATATACGGGCCTATTACGATGTCCCTGTGGGGGAAGAAATTCTCATGATGGCCTTGGTCTTCCGCAGTGCCGAACCCATGGAAAACGGGGCTTATCTGGAAGGGAAAACCGCCGAGAACGGAGACATCTTCGTGGAGGTATATGCCGATGAGCTTAACGTGAAAATAACCTATCCGACTTCGCGCGAGCCGCTTGTCGACCCGAATGTGCTGTTGCCGGTGTGCGTGGCGGCCATGCAAAACGATTCTGTGGCCTTGTACCTCGATCAACTGCACCTGGCCTCTTCCAATGAAACTACCTTGTTTCATGCACTCAACAGCACAGGCCTCGCTCCGGGAACACACTGGCTTATCGCCAAAGCTTACCGGCAGGTGCTGGAGGTGGTCGACTCGGTGATGATTTTTGTGCGCGATGAAGTGCCTGTGGCCGCTCTGCCGGAAGGCATGAAACCCGGTGTTAACTACCTCGACAGCCAAAGGGTAACGCTGGTGCTGAACGATCCTGCCCGACTAAAAAAATACGCCTTCGTCGTAGGCGATTTTAACAACTGGTCGGTGACGGAGTCTGGTTACATGAACCGCACCCCTGATGGGGAATATTTTTGGATTACCCTCACCGGCCTCACCGCCGGAACAGAATATGCTTACCAGTATTATGTAGACGGCACGCTCAAACTAGCCGATCCTTTCACCGACAAGGTTCTCGATCCGTGGAACGACAAATGGATTCCCGAGACCACCTATCCCAACCTCAAGGCCTATCCTTTCGACCTTACCACCGGCATCGTGAGTGTGATGCAGCCCGGAAGAACACCTTACGACTGGAAGATAGCGGATTTCACCCCTGTGGCCGTGCACGAAACGCAGTCGGATTTGATTGTTTACGAGCTGCTGGTCCGCGATTTCGTTGCCGACCGCCGCATCGTGTCGGTGATGGATTCTCTCGACTACCTGAAAAATCTGGGAGTTAACGCCATCGAGCTGATGCCCGTCAATGAGTTCAAGGGCAACGACAGCTGGGGGTATAACCCGTCGTTTTACTTCGCTCCCGACAAGGCCTATGGCACGATGAACGACTACAAAGCTTTTATCGACGCCTGCCATGAGCGCGACATCGCCGTGATTCTGGATGTGGTGCTCAACCATTCGTTCGGGCAATCGCCGCTGGTGCAGATGTACTGGGACAACCAGCTCGACCAACCCACGGCACAGAATCCGTGGTATAACCAGCAAGCTACCCATCCGCTGAGTCCGGGTTACGATTTCAATCACGAAAGTGAAGCTACCCGCACCTTGATGAAACGGTTTTTTAACTACTGGCTCGAAGAATTTAAAGTAGATGGCTTCCGCCTCGACCTCTCCAAAGGGTTTACCCAGACCTGGACAGGAAGCGACGTGGGAGCATGGAGTCAGTACGATCAGTCGCGGGTAAACATCCTCAACGACTATTATCAGTCGGTAAAGGCCACCAACCCCGATGCGTACATGATTCTGGAACACCTCGGCGACAACAGCGAAGAAGTGGTACTGGCCAATACCGGCATGCTTTTGTGGGGCAAGATGACCGAAGCCTTTAACCAGTGCACGATGGGATGGAGCGACAACTCCGATTTTTCGTGGGCCTACTATTCCGACCGCGGCTACACCTATCCCAACCTCATCCCGTTTATGGAAAGCCACGATGAGGAGCGGTTGCCGGTGAAAAACCTGCTGTGGGGCAATGGTTCAGGCAGTTACCAGGTGAAAGACACCCTCACCTCCCTCGCCCGCATGCAAGCCGCCGCCGTAATGTACCTGGCCGTGCCCGGACCTAAGATGATCTGGCAGTTTGGTGAGCTGGGCTACGATTACAGCATCAACTACTGCCCCGACGGCAGCATCAGCGAAGACTGCCGCACGTCGGCAAAGCCCATCAGGTGGGATTATTGGAACCAGACGGCCCGACAGGAACTGTATCAGGTGTTTGCCGGCATGGCCCGGTTAAAAACCGATAACATCGCCTTCGAGCAAGGCACGTTTGGAAAAGACCTGGGGGGCATGGGCAAGCGCGCCTGGGTGACCCATGAAAGCCTGAACGTATGTGTGGGCGCTAACTTCGATGTGGTGAGCCAGACCCTGAAACCCGGCTTTCAGCATACCGGCACATGGTACAATTATTTCACCGGCGAAGCCGTGGAAGTAACCGATGCCGCAGGCCACAGCCTGGCCCTCGAAGCCGGTGGCTATTACGTGTTCACCGACCAGCAGTTGGGCAGACCCTTTGTCAACCTGACCTTTCAGGTGAACGACGCCCGCAACGGATCACCCCTCGAAGGAGCGGTGGTGGAGCTGGGAGCGTACGGACAGCAAACCACCGATGCCCTCGGACAGGCTCGCTTTGCCCTGATGTCAGACCTCGCACTCACCTTCAACGTGAGCCACACGCAATACACCGACACCACCGGCAGCGTGAACCTCAGTCAGGCGGATGTGCTGAAGGTCATTGAGCTGAGAGGCGTGGATGGCGTAGCCGAGCACCCCGGACAGCACGTGCAGTTATACCCGAACCCGGCCGGAGAAACGGTAACACTCACCCACGTCGCCGGCATGGAAGTCAGCCTTTACACCCTCAACGGAAAGCTGCTGCAAAAGCACCAGTCCACCGAACCCGCCCTCGTGCTCAAGCTGAACGGCCTGCCCGCAGGAGTGTATATTATTAAGTTAAAAAATATGTCCACCGTTGTCACCAAACGGTTGGTACATAATTAGATATTTATATTTTTGGTGAGGAAAAAATTGAATAGGAAATGAATAATAATATTAAAAATTAAATTTATTGGGATATGAAGAAGATTTTACTGGTGCTATTAATAAGTTCCTTTTACTTATCAGAGTCTTTTGGCCAAAACGGTATAATTGGTTCTGGATTCGGAGCAAATGACTGGTCAACCACAAATGGTTTTACTGAATCTGCAGGAGGTTCTCGTATTGGCACATTTACTGCTAATGGGACAGGTAATCAGTATTTTAGAACTGTAATTAACTGGGATGCTAATTATGATCAGTTTACGATTACTAGTGGATCGGATGTTCTTGTTTCTGTTGAAAACGAACTCACCCCAAATCAAGGTCCAACGACTTCTGGTGCTATGTTTCTAAACGTATCAAATACAAGCCACAATTATGTATTTAAAACCCGTGGCGGTGGTACTAATCCATCGCATAATTTAATAATTTTTCAGGTGCAAGGAGATATACGTTCAGTAAGCTCTGTTGGACGTGACAAAACAACTGTTTATCGAGGCCAGTCTATTACCGTTACTGCAAACTTAGATAATGCGTTATCAACTGGTCAAGGGGTTTATTTAAGATACACAACAGATAATTTTAGTAATTCCACAGTAGTTGAAATGACAGGCAGTGGAACAACTTATACGGGGGATATACCTAGTGGAACGAATACTGCAAATACAGTAGTTTCGTATTATGTCTTTACTTCTGGTGATGGACTTGCTATTACGAGCTTAAATGCTGATTGGTATACGATAAATCTTAACAATAATGGTGGGTCAAATTATTCATACACTGTCAATTCCGCCTTTATAACCGCACAGAACGGAAATTGGAATTCTGGTGGCACATGGGTTGATGGTGTTCCAACGGATAATGCTGCTATTATATTAGATCACAATATTACCTTAGATAAAGCAGCTACCGTTTCCTCACTAACCATCAACTCCGGAGCTACCTTTACCGCAAGCGATGCAACTCCCCGCACCCTAACCATATCTAAATCAACCTCCGGAAGTACAACAACCTTGTCCAATAGCGGCACTTGGGCAAATGGTTCCGGTGGTTCAACAGTAGTTTTTACCGGAGCGCCAAGTAGTGGTGATGCAGTGCATGCCATTACTGGAACAATAGCTTTTCAGAATATTACCGTTAATAAAACCGGAGGAACTTCAAATGTTGGAGCCTCTTTTGGTGCTAATTCATCAGTATCTGGTACACTTGAAATCGGTTCCGGTGGTTATGTTGCGACAGCTCCACCAACAAGTTTTTATGGTGCGAATGCCATCTTGAAATTTAATCAGGGTTCAGGAGCTATTTATAATGTCGAGTCGGGAGATTACTCTTGGTCAACTACAGAAGTGCCAAATTATATAACAGTAGCCTCGGGAACCGTTAATTTAAATGCCCCTCGCTCAGCAACTGGTGACTTGATTATTGATGGAGGTATATTAGCAATAGAGTCATCTTTAACTATTAATGGTTCGTTCACAAATAATGCTGCAGCGGCTAATTTGATTATTAATTCCGATGCAACAAGTACAGGTTCATTTATCACTAATGGAACGGTAACAGGATCCATTACAGCACAAAGGTATATCCCTGGCTACACCAAAGGAACAACAGGTTTTCATTTGCTTTCTTCTCCTGTTGCCAGCCAATTAATTAGTACTGAATTTGTTGATGTAGCGGCCATCCCCACTACAACTGATTTTTATTATTTTAACGAAGAACATAATTATTGGATAAATATTAAAAACGGCTCAGGTACATATAATCAAGGCTTAACCTGGGAGAATTTCAGCAATGATGCAAATCCGGCCTTTGTAGTAGGTAAAGGATACTTGGTTGGTTACAGTGCTGCGCAAACAGATAAAGAATTTACTGGAATACCCAACACAGGAAATTTGACTTCGGGCACAGGAATCCCTGCCATAACTTTTACAGAAGGTTTAGGAAACGGATGGAATCTGGTAGGCAATCCCTATCCAAGCGCCATCGACTGGGATCATGCTGAATGGGTGAAAACCAATATCAATTCATCTGTTTATGTGTATGATGGTTCATCAGGTAACTATGTAAGTTGGAATGGCACATCTGGCGGATTGACCGATGGTGTTATTCCAGCCATGCAAGGGTTTTTTATAAAAGCCGATGCAGCATCTCCTGCATTAACAATTCCCAATAATGCACGGGTTCACAGCACATCTAATATCTATAAAAGCAGTACATCCAAAGTAGCCGACAATAATCTGGTATTACAGTGTGAGTCGCAAGGATTATCCGATAAGTTGTATTTACAGTTTGCCAGCGAGGCAACAGAAAACTACGATGGTCAATTTGATGCTTACAAACTTATGGGCACGGGAGATAGTCCTCAGATATATTCCAATTCCACTGATGGCAAATTATTGTCAATAAATGCCTTGCCCGTGGTAAACGAGGAATTGCTTATTCCTGTCAATGTAAAGGTGATTTTGCCGGGCATACACACGATTTCACTGCCTGTAAACACATTGCTGGTTGGCCAAAATTTATTGCTGGAAGATAAAAAAGAGCAAATAACAGTAAAATTCTCTACCGAAGAAAGCTATTCTTTCTTAGCTGAAGAAAACGACAACCCCGACCGATTTACACTCCATTTTGGTGTCACCGGTCTTTCCGATAATACCGCCCTTGCCACCCTCCGCGCCTATGTATCCCACGGGCAGTTGACTATACTCGGAGAAACCGGAGAGTTAAACGTCGACATCCTCGACATGCAAGGCCGCGTGCTCGAGCGCCGCGCCGTGCAGATGGACGGAAGCTACAGTCAGCCGCTGAACCTCCCTGCCGGCGTATATGTGGTACGCGTGTGCAACGGTCAGGCCGCCAAATCAGTAAAAGTAATCTTAACCAATCGCTAACCAAAAGAAAAATATACAGCCATGAAAAAGTTTTTTATTCCACTCGTTATTTCTATTGGCCTGATGTTGGGCACAACCGATGTGTTTTCGCAACCACCCCCACCTCCGGGTGAGCATGGTGACCCAGGTAATCAGAATGCCGGAAGTGCCCCCATCGGAGGCGGTCTGTTCATCCTGCTGGGTTTGGGAGCAGCCTACGGCGGCCGTAAGCTCTACCAAAGCTACAAGGAAGAACTCGAAGACTAACCACCCTGCCAGCCGGCAGCAAATCCGGCTGTTAACACACACCTGAGGGCAGCAAGGTGACTTAGTTGCTGCTGTTTTATGCTTGATGGAGAAAGGAGCCCGGTGTTTTAGGACATCGGGTTTTTTTGTTTGGCGCGGGGAGCTATGGAATGACTGAGGGAACTTACCCAATCAGAAACGCGAATAATATCCTATTCGTTCATTATCAGAAACGCGAACAATATCCTTATCGTTCATTTCTGAGCGCAGCGTAAGAATCTGGTGTATAGAAGAAGAAGGGGCCACTTGAGCGACTTGAGCGACTAAGCGAAGGGGCGAAGGGGCGAAGGGGCGACTTGAGCGACTAAGTGACTGGGTGACTAAGTGACTGGGTGACTAAGTGACTAAGTGAGGGAATGACCGAGCGACTGAGTGATGGAAAGACAATATCGCCTAATTAACGAGATACCAAGCCAAAAGCTAAGAGCCAAAAGCCAAAAGCCACAAAATGCAAAGTGCAACACCATTTCCTGCCATTCGAGAGTCACCTAATCCAGTGGATGTCATCTTGAGCCGCCTCATGCGGAGAAGGATCTAAATTCCAACTCCAACGTAAGCAAAAACCCGCTAACTCGTCCTCGTTACCGCTACGCTCATAGGAGGACGAGAGGGGAGAGGCATAGTGAGAGTGTTGCATAAGAATCTGATTTAAAAGGCATCCATCCGACCAACCCATACTATTCTGATTTAATAATCTTGAACGAGCTTGAATTGCTTCCATAATTAATCCTAAGAAGATAAAGGCCTGGTTTGTAATTATGAAAATCAATAGTTTGAGTCGGTATATTTTTTTTGTAATAGAAATGACTCAATTTACTTCCGTGATTATTGTAAAGAACAACTTCAAAGTCTAATTCAGGTTTATCAAAGAATTCAATTTTGATTTTATCTTTTGTTGGATTAGGATATATTTTAAGAAATTGATTTTGAGCGTTTGATTCAATAGAGGACCAAACTTCAAGAGCATTGCATCTGGATTCATTTGATTGAACATACACAAGTTCATCACCTACACTAAGACAGATTAAATAATCAGGGCAGCAAAAATCGGCTAATAATGATCTCTCTTTGTTAACCATATTAACTGTAGGTCCAAATGGATTTTCAATACTACCCACACCCTCGATAAGAGTCAGAGAAACAGGGGTTTGTTCATTGTGGTTTGAAAGATAAAGAATATCTCGTTCTTCACCGTTGTGTATTACGGTTGTATTTGTGCTATCTACTATAAATAGGCTGTCAGTTGTTAAAGGGTCTGAATCCCAATAATATGCATCCAGAAGTATGGTGTCTCCAACATTTGCTTTAAAATCCAGCAATAACCTCTCGTTTATTTCAGAAAGGTAGTGTCTTATTATGTATACTTTTTTCTCAGGCATATGCTGCCTGATCGATGCATGCAGTTGTTTGACAGTGTCGAATGTGAGGGGATTTATGTAGTACTCATAAATATTCGTGTAAGAGTTATTCAGCAAATTTGTATCTGATTCTGTCACATATAGACTAGTCCATGTCTGCGGTGGATTACCCTCATAAATTGCGTTTTGCTCAGTCCATACCGCGTATTTTTCCGGGAACGCCGTGTAATCTATTGTGTCAATATAAGAGTTCTCGAACCATGACACATCGCTATTTCTATAATATGTGCATAATAAGTCATCATCACCATCCAAATCAATATCTGCAAAACGAATAGGCACCTTATTATAATAATTTGCAAAGTCATTTTCGTAATCGTATTGTTCCACTGAATGGGAATTGCCGGTAATATCGCGATAAATCTTGAATTCATTAAAGGAGAAACAAATTGTTTCCTCTCTACCATCAAGATCAAGATCACGAGCGACCAGTAAGCGGAAAGATTCTTCCGTTTGCAATGTGTCGGCATTGTTAAATGATGTACCATTGTAATTTTTCAGGATTACTAAATCATAATATGTAGAGTAGATAAGTTCCGTAGCTGAATCACCAGTAAGATTTCCAATATCGAAATCATATATTGTACTGTTAGACTCTATTATTGTATCTATCTTATTGTTGTATTTGTTATTGAAAGAAAAACCAACATATAACGCACTTTCATCATTTAGAATAATATCGTTCTCCCCATTTCTATCTAAATCATAAAATTTATAATTTTTTATTCTATCCGTAAAATTGTGAATTATTGTATCAAAACTACTAATTGAAAGATCTGGATTAATATTAAGAAAAAAAACACTGTCATCTTCATAGTTTACATCTCCCGTGATAACAGCGTTTAAAATAGAATCATTGTTGTAATCAATGAAACATGTGTTTTTTCGATAAAAATGGTTATAATCATTAATATAGACCTTAGAGAAAGTGCTATCTGCATTATTTTTTGCGATCTGAAAATGACTACTGTCGTTCAGGTTCGTAAACCCATCATCGTTATAAGATAATATATCGGAGTATCCATCTTTATCTATATCATGAAACGCACTTGCCCTAGACCAGTGATGCAGATTAGCAGTGGATATTGTGTCAAAAAATTTGCCTTTACCATTGTTTAAGTAAAAAATGTATTTATAGTAACTTAAATCTAATAAGCAAATATCATTGTAGCCATCATTATTTATGTCTTTAAAAGCTGGAAACGTTGGAGCAATAACTTGCGATGTTAGAGTTCTCCAATTATTAATGTTTTCAATGGCAGCATCCTCAATATATCCAATAGCACCATTTGAAAACCCAAATATTATGTCTTCGTCAACATTATTGTTAATATCACAAATAATATTATCTGATGTCCAGAGTGGAAAATTAGAATCTTCCATAAGTCGAAATGAGTTTCCACCCTTGTTTTCCATAACATTCATTGTATTATTTATTATGTCAATATCACCATCATTGTCAAAATCAATTGTCTTCAGTTTGTATAATTTAAACAGGGTATCCGAATCTGTATTAAATTTTGAGAATTGAGTATTCCCATCATTTAAAAAGATATTAATTGTATCAGCACTCGGAAACGTCATTATATCAATATCTGAATCATTATCAGTATCGAATGTTAG
>Ga0180009_10005827_pt1 | contig 13083 bp, 6 predicted proteins | sample OS_PC_MetaG_FD_123537 | JGI IMG/M metagenome (GOLD analysis project Ga0180009, IMG submission 123537) | Groundwater microbial communities from the Aspo Hard Rock Laboratory (HRL) deep subsurface site, Sweden - OS_PC_MetaG | ecosystem: Environmental > Aquatic > Deep subsurface > Groundwater... | reverse complement strand
CCTTCGTGATCGCCGCCGTCAGCGACGTCTTGCCGTGGTCGACGTGACCGATCGTTCCGATGTTGCAGTGCGGCTTCGTCCGCTCGAATTTTGCCTTGGCCATTCCGGCTCTCCTCGTTTCGTCAATTCGTCAGTCGCAGGCGATGCCTCTCGACCGGTTCAACTCAATTGACCCGCGGACGGCCGTGACGCTTCTAATCGCCACAATGCCCGCGGATCGATCCGCCTCAGGCGTACTTGGCCCGAACTTCATCCGCCACGTTGCGCGGCACTTCCGCGTAGTGTGCGAACTGCATCGAATACTGCGCACGGCCGGTCGACATCGAGCGCAGCGTGTTGATGTACCCGAACATATTCGCCAGCGGCACGAATGCCTTGATGACCACCGCATTGCCGCGCAGGTCCTGCGAGCGAACCTGACCGCGCCGCGAGTTGACGTCGCCGATGATGCCGCCGACGAAGTCCTGCGGGGACGTGATCTCGACGTCCATGATGGGTTCGAGCAGCTTGATGCCGCCCTTTTCGCAACCTTCTTTCATCGCCGCGCGCGATGCGATTTCGAACGCAATCGCAGAAGAGTCGACTTCGTGGAAGGCTCCGTCGGTCAGCGTGACCTTCATGTCGACCATCGGGAAGCCGATCAGCATGCCGGTTTCCCAGACAGACTTCACGCCCTTTTCGACGCCAGGAATGTATTCCTTCGGCACCGTACCGCCGACGATCACGGAAGCGAACTCGTTCCCCTTGCCGATTTCGTTGGGTTCAAGACGCATTTTCACGCGTGCGAACTGGCCGGTACCGCCGGTCTGCTTCTTGTGCGTGTAGTCGACGTCAGCCGGCCGCGCCAGGCTCTCGCGATAGGCAACCTGCGGCGCACCAACGTCGGCATCCACCTTGTGGGTCCGCTTCAGGATATCGACCTTGATGTCGAGGTGGAGTTCGCCCATGCCCTTGAGGATGGTTTCACCCGACTCCTGATCGACGGAAACGCGGAACGAAGGGTCTTCCAGCGCCATTTCATTGAGCGCCAGAGCCATCTTTTCCTGGTCCGCCTTCGTCTTCGGCTCGATCTTCACCTCGATCACCGGATCGGGGAAGTCCATTTTTTCCAGGATCACTGGCTTGTTCGGGTCGCAAAGGGTTTCACCCGTGCGGGTGTCCTTCAAGCCCTGCAGCGCGATGATATCGCCCGCATAGGCTTGCTTGATTTCCTTGCGGTCGTCAGCGTGCATCATGTAGGCGCGTCCGACGCGTGCCTTCTTGTCGCGCGTCGACTGCAGCAGCGGCATCCCCTGTTCCAGCTTGCCCGAATAGATCCGGCAGAACGTCAGCGAACCGACATGCTCGAAATTCATGATCTTGAAAGCCAGCATCGACAGCGGCTCGTCGTCCGACGACTTGCGCACCATCGGCGACTCGTCCTTCGGATTGATGCCCTTGATATCCGGCACTTCCACCGGGCTCGGCAACAGATCGACCACAGCATCGAGCAGCGTCTGCACGCCCTTGTTCTTGAAGGCCGACCCGCACAGCATCGGATAGAACACGTTCTTGCACGTGCCTTCGCGCAGCAGACGGCGCAGCGTATCGGCGTCAGGCTCGTTGCCGTCGAGGTATTCCGCCATCACGTCGTCGTCCATCTCGACGGCGATCTCGATCATCTCGGCGCGCATCTCGTTGGCCTTGTCGACCAGGTCTGCCGGGATATCCTTTTCGACATAGGTCGCGCCCTTGTCGTCGCCTTCCCAGACGACGGCCTTCATCTTGATGAGATCGACGATGCCGGCAAAATCACTCTCGGCGCCGATCGGAATCTGGATCGGAACCGGACGCGCACCAAGCTTCGTCTTGATTTCGGAGACGCACATGAAGAAGTCGGCGCCGGTCTTGTCCATCTTGTTGGCGAAGATGATCCGCGGCACCTTGTACTTGTCGCCCTGGCGCCAGACGGTTTCGGTCTGCGGCTCGACGCCGGCGTTGGAGTCAAGCACGCACACCGCGCCGTCGAGCACACGCAGCGACCGCTCAACTTCGATCGTGAAGTCGACGTGGCCTGGCGTGTCGATGATATTGAGGCGGCGCATGCGACCGTCCCGGCCCGGCCAGGTGCAGGTCGTTGCAGCCGACGTAATCGTGATCCCGCGTTCGGCTTCCTGGTCCATGAAGTCCATGGTTGCAGCGCCGTCGTGCACTTCGCCGATTTTATGCGAAATGCCGGTATAGAAGAGGATGCGTTCCGTAACCGTCGTCTTACCGGCGTCGATGTGCGCCATGATGCCGAAGTTGCGGTAGTCCTCGATTGGATATTCGCGTGCCATGATCAGCCTCTGGGGAAAACCCCTGTATTCCTAGAAACGGGCGTCGCCCTTACCAGCGATAGTGCGAGAAGGCCCGGTTGGCCTCTGCCATCTTACGCGTATCTTCGCGCTTCTTGACCGAGGTGCCACGGTTGTTTGCGGCATCGAGAAGCTCTCCCGACAGACGCTCCACCATGGTGTTCTCGTTGCGCTTGCGCGCCGCCGTGATGATCCAACGGATCGCCAGAGCCTGCCGCCGCTCGGGGCGAACCTCGACCGGCACCTGATAGGTCGCGCCGCCGACACGCCGCGAGCGGACTTCCACCGACGGCATCACATTCTTCAGCGCATCGTGGAAAAGCTGCAACGGATCGGACTTGGCTTTTTCCTCCATCCGGTCGAACGCACCGTAAACGATACCTTCGGCGGTGGATTTCTTTCCGTCCCGCATGACCGCATTCATGAACTTGGTCACGATGAGATCGGTGAACTTCGGATCCGGAATGATTTCGCGCTTTTGCGCGCGGTGACGTCGGGACATTTTCGAGCCCTGTATCTCAAAAGTTGCGAAAGGCCAGCGGATCGAAACCCGAGGCCAGCCGTTTTCTGATTTCGTTACTTCGGACGCTTCGCGCCATATTTCGAACGGCGCTGCTTGCGGTCGGCGACGCCCTGCGTATCGAGCACGCCGCGAATGATGTGGTAGCGCACGCCCGGCAAATCCTTGACGCGGCCGCCGCGAATCAGCACCACCGAATGCTCTTGCAGGTTATGCCCCTCACCGGGAATGTAGCCGATGACTTCATACCCGTTGGTCAGCCTGATCTTGGCGACCTTTCTGAGAGCCGAGTTCGGCTTTTTCGGTGTGGTTGTATAAACGCGCGTGCACACGCCACGCTTCTGCGGGCACGACTCCATGTGGCGCGACTTGCCACGAACCGTTTTGCGCGTACGCGGGTTACGTATCAGCTGTTGAATCGTAGGCATTCGGCCTCACCCTGCGGCGTTCGTCACGACAAACGCCATACCTTATGCACTGAACCCCTTCGAAAGAACGGGTCCAGCGTGAATCGCCATAGGATCACCGGCTCGCTCGAGCCGAGGATCATGGCATGCGAATTGTCCTCTGCTTAACTTAACGCCAGCGTTTAGCGGGGCTTTTGAAAAAGCCCTCAATGCGCCAGAAAGTGCGGCGCCAGCTACGGCCTGACGTGAGAGTGAGGTTCGTATAATCGTTGGGGATTACGCGGTCAACAGCGCTTGCCCTAAAATCTGAAATAATTTCGTCGCAGGCATCTGCATTTTGCGTGTTTCTCATTTGCGGCGGCCAAAGTGCAACCCTTCTCTACTGGAATAGTGCATTGAAAAAGGAAACGGCCGCCAACGCGGCGGCCGTCCATTGTTGAGTGTCTACAGCGAAGAGCGCTTATTCGGCGGCTTCTTCACCCGGCCCTGCGATAGATCCGCCCGGCTCCGCCTTTGCCTGTTCCTTGGCTATGAGCACGTCGCGCTTGTTGGCGATCCGGCGCAAACGCCGCAGCACCCCGCCGGTGCCCGCCGGAATGAGCCGGCCGACGATGACGTTCTCCTTGAGACCGTCGAGTGTATCGACCTTGCCGTTGACCGACGCTTCGGTGAGGACCCTCGTCGTCTCCTGGAAGGAGGCCGCAGAGATGAACGACCTGGTTTGCAGCGAGGCCTTGGTGATGCCGAGCAGGACCGGAATTGCACCCGCCGGACGCAATCCTTCTTTTTCGGCGACAATGTTGCGCTCCTCGAACTCGGTCCGATCGAGTTGTTCGCCCTTGATCATGTCCGTCTCGCCCGCATCCGTGATCTCCACCTTCTGCAGCATCTGCCTGACGATCACTTCGATATGCTTGTCGTTGATCGTCACGCCCTGCAGCCGGTAGACGTCCTGGATCTCGTTGATGAGATAGTTCGCCAGTTCCTCGACACCCTTGATGGCGAGAATATCGTGCGGGGCAGGGTGGCCGTCGTAGACGTAATCACCGCGCTCAATGCGGTCACCGTGCTGAACGGCGAGCGTTTTGCCGCGCGGGATCAGGTACTCGACCGGCTCGTCTTCCTCGCTGTCCGGACGAATGATGATCCGCTGCTTGTTCTTGTAGTCCTTGCCGAACTCGACCGTACCGGAGGCCTCCGAAATGATCGCGTGATCCTTCGGACGGCGGGCTTCGAACAGTTCCGCAACGCGCGGCAGACCGCCGGTGATGTCACCGGATTTCGCCGAGGCGGTCGGGCTACGGGCGAGAACGTCTCCGGCCTTCACTTTGGCGCCGGGCTCAACCGAGAGAATCGCGTCGACCGACAGAAGGTAGCGGGCATCTCCGCCACGATCGACCTTGATCGGTTTGCCCTTGGCATCGTGGATCACCATCGCTGGCTTCAGTTCGGCTCCGCGAGGGCTCGCCCGCCAGTCGATCACGACGCGGTTGGTTGTGCCCTTCACTTCGTCGGTCTGCTCACGCACCGATGCCCCGTCGACCACATCCTCGAACGCGACGACGCCGTCGACTTCGGTCAGGATCGGCCGCGTGTAGGGATCCCACTGTGCCATGCGGGTGCCACGCTTGACCGTGTCGCCCTCATCGACCAGCAGCCGCGCACCGTACGGGATCTTGTGCGCGGCAAGCTCCTTGCCGGTCTGGTCTTCGATCGCCAACTGCACGTTGCGGCTCATGGCCACGACCTTGCTCTGGCTGTCCTTGACGACGTTGCGGTTATGCACCCGCACCGTGCCGTTGAAGTTCGACTCGATGAAGGACGTATCGACCACCTGCGCCGTACCGCCGATGTGGAACGTACGCATGGTCAGCTGCGTGCCCGGCTCCCCGATCGACTGCGCCGCGATGACGCCGACGGCCTCGCCGATATTGACCGGCGTACCGCGGGCAAGATCGCGCCCGTAGCAGGCCGCGCATACCCCGGTTTCGGTTTCACAGGTCAGAACCGAACGGATCTTGAGTTCCTGGATCTCCGATTCGGCGATGAGATCGGCCTGGCGCTCCTCGATCAGTTCGTTCTTCTCGATGATCACTTTCCCGGTTTCCGGGTTGATGATGTCCTCGGCCGCCGTGCGCCCCAGCGCCCGCTGCGACAGCGGCACGATCACCTGGCCTGAGTCGACCACCGCCTGGATCGAGATACCGTCATCGGTCCCGCAATCGGGTTCCGAAATGATCGAATCCTGCGCCACGTCGACGAGACGCCGCGTCAGATAGCCGGAGTTTGCCGTCTTCAACGCGGTATCGGCGAGGCCCTTGCGCGCGCCGTGTGTCGAGTTGAAGTATTCCAGAACCGACAGGCCTTCCTTGAAGTTGGCCTTGATCGGCGTCTCGATGATCTCGCCCGACGGCTTCGTCATCAGGCCGCGCATGGCTGCCAGCTGACGCATCTGTGTCGGCGAACCGCGCGCACCCGAATGGCTCATCATGTAGATCGAGTTGATCGGCTTCTGGCGCCCGTTGTCGAGATATTCGACCGCCGAGATACGCTCCATCATTTCTTTCGCGATGCGGTCGGTACACTTCGACCAGGCATCCACCACCTTGTTGTACTTTTCCAGCTGCGTAATGAGGCCGTCGTTGTACTGCTGCTCGAATTCGCGGACGAGATCCTCGGTCTCCCCCATGATCTTCGCCTTGGAATCGGGGATCAGCATGTCGTCCTTGCCGAACGAGATGCCGGCCTTGAACGCGTGGTGGAAGCCGAGCGCCATGGTCCGGTCGCAGAAGATCACCGTCTCCTTCTGACCGCAGCCGCGGTAGACCGCGTCGATCATCTTGGAAATCGCCTTCTTCGTCAGCAGGTCGTTGACGAGATCGAACTTGATCTCCGGCGAACGCGGCAGCAGATCGCCAAGCAGCAGCCGGCCGGGTGTCGTGTCGTGGATCTCGACGACGTCGTTACCGCCCGCATCCTTGGTGATAAAGCGGCCCTTGACCTTGGCGTGCAGCGTCACGACACCGGCCTCGAGCGCGTGGTAGACTTCGCTTGCCGAACCCAGCAGCATCCCTTCGCCGGGCTCGTTGTCGGCGATCAGCGACAGGTAGTAGAGGCCAAGCACGATGTCCTGCGAAGGCACGATGATCGGCTGGCCGTTTGCCGGATGCAGGATGTTGTTGGTCGACATCATCAACACGCGCGCTTCGAGCTGCGCTTCCAGCGACAGCGGCACGTGCACCGCCATCTGGTCGCCGTCGAAGTCGGCGTTGAAGGCCGCGCAGACGAGCGGGTGCAGCTGGATCGCCTTGCCTTCGATCAGGATCGGCTCGAACGCCTGGATGCCGAGGCGGTGCAGCGTCGGTGCGCGGTTCAGCATCACCGGATGTTCGCGGATCACCTCATCGAGAACGTCCCAGACTTCCGGCTTCTCCTTCTCGACCAGCTTTTTCGCCTGCTTGACGGTCGCCGCCTGTCCCAGCGCCTGCAGGCGCGCATAGATGAACGGCTTGAACAGTTCGAGCGCCATTTTCTTCGGCAGGCCGCACTGGTGCAGCTTGAGTTCGGGGCCGACCACGATCACCGAACGGCCCGAGTAGTCGACGCGCTTGCCGAGCAGGTTCTGGCGGAAGCGGCCCTGCTTGCCCTTCAGCATGTCGGCGAGCGATTTCAGCGGCCGCTTGTTGGCGCCCGTGATGACGCGGCCGCGGCGGCCGTTGTCGAACAGCGCATCCACCGATTCCTGCAGCATGCGCTTTTCGTTGCGGATGATGATGTCGGGTGCCCGAAGCTCCATCAGCCGCTTCAGGCGGTTGTTGCGGTTGATGACGCGGCGGTAGAGATCGTTGAGGTCGGACGTCGCGAAGCGGCCGCCGTCGAGCGGCACCAGCGGCCGCAGTTCCGGCGGGATCACCGGCACGACGGTCAGGATCATCCACTCAGGCCGGTTGCCCGACTCGATGAACGCCTCGATGACCTTGAGCCGCTTGCCGAGTTTCTTCGGCTTGAGTTCGGTGGTCGCCTCTGCGATTTCCTGGCGCAGGTCCTCACGGATCTTGTGCAGATCCATGTTCATCAGGATTTCGCGAATGGCCTCCGCCCCGATTCCGGCCGTGAAGCTGTCGGGACCGTGCTCGTCCATCGCCTGATTGTACTCGTCCTCGGTGAGCAGCTGCTTTTCCTTGAACGGCGAGATGCCCGGATCGATGACCACGTAGTTCTCGAAGTAGAGAACCCGCTCCAGGTCTTTCAGCGTCATGTCGAGAAGCAGGCCGATGCGCGACGGCAGCGACTTCAGGAACCAGATGTGCGCAACCGGCGCGGCAAGCTCGATATGCCCCATGCGCTCGCGGCGCACTTTCGCCAGCGTGACTTCGACGCCGCATTTTTCGCAGATGATGCCCTTGTACTTCATCCGCTTGTACTTGCCGCACAGGCATTCGTAGTCCTTGATCGGCCCGAAGATGCGCGCGCAGAACAGGCCGTCACGCTCCGGCTTGAACGTCCGGTAGTTGATCGTCTCGGGCTTTTTGATCTCGCCGAACGACCACGACAGGATATCGTCGGGGCTGGCGAGTGAAATCTTGATCTGGTCGAACGTCTGGAGCGGCGCCTGGCTCTTGAAGAAGTTGGTGATCTCGTTCATCGGCAGTCTCCTGGCAGGCCTTCGTTTGAAGCCCGGTATTCATGGGGCGCGCCCACGAAACAGTGGGGCGTTCGCCCGGCCCCGCCGATCAGCGGAGCCGGGCCTGGGTGATGCCGTACCTATTCGGCGGCGGGCTTCGATTCGAGCCGCAGCTGAACGCCGGTGGTCTTCTCTTCTTCGCCCGGCGGCTTGTCGGTGTTGATGAGTTCGACATTGAGGCCGAGCGCACGCATTTCCTTGACGAGCACGTTGAAGCTTTCCGGCACGCCGGCCTCGAACGCGTCGTCGCCGCGCACGATCGCCTCATAGACCTTTGTGCGGCCGGCCACGTCGTCGGATTTGACGGTGAGCATTTCCTGCAACGTGTAGGCGGCGCCATAGGCTTCGAGTGCCCACACCTCCATTTCACCGAACCTCTGCCCGCCGAACTGCGCCTTGCCGCCGAGCAGCTGCTGGGTCACCAGCGAGTAGGGACCGATCGAACGCGCGTGGATCTTGTCGTCGACGAGGTGATGCAGCTTCAGAACGTACTTGTAGCCGACCGTCACCTTGCGGTCGAACGGCTCGCCGGTACGCCCGTCGTAAAGCTGCACCTGTCCCGAGCGATCGAAGCCGGCCTGTTCCAGCATCTTGACGATGTCGGGTTCATGCGCGCCATCGAATACCGGCGTCGCGATCGGCACGCCGGTTTTCAGCTGGTCGCCCAGCCGCTCCTTGTCGCCGTCTTCGGGAGCGACTTCGTTGATGACGTCCTTGCCGTAGACAATCTCGAGCTGCGTGGCCAACGGCTTCATGTCGCCCGAAGCGCGATACTCTTCGAGCGCCTGTTCAATTAGACGGCCGAGCCCCCGGCACGCCCACCCGGTGTGCGTTTCGAGAATCTGCCCGACGTTCATGCGCGACGGCACGCCGAGCGGATTGAGAACGATATCGACCGGCGTACCGTCTTCGAGGAACGGCATGTCCTCCTTCGGCACGATCATCGACACGACGCCCTTGTTGCCATGCCGCCCGGCCATCTTGTCGCCCGGCTGGATCTTGCGCTTCACGGCGACGAAGACCTTGACCATCTTCATCACGCCCGGAGGCATTTCATCGCCGCGCTGCAGCTTGTCGACCTTGTCCACGAAGCGGCGCTCGAGGCTCTTCTTGGCGTCCTCGTACTGCTTCTGGATGGCTTCGAGTTCGCCCTGGGCCTTCTCGTCGGCAAGTCCGATTTCCCACCACTGCGAGCGCGGAATGTCGTCGAGTACCGCGTCGTCGAGGTTGGTGCCCTTGCGAGCGCCCTTCGGACCCTTGGCGACTTCCTTGCCCATCAGCGCGTCGCGCAGGCGGGCATAGACGTTGCGGTCGAGGATCTGCATTTCGTCGTCGCGGTCCTTCGCGAGACGCTCGATTTCCTCACGCTCGATCGCCATCGCGCGTTCGTCCTTGTCGACGCCATGGCGGTTGAAGACGCGCACTTCGACGATGGTGCCAGCCACGCCCGGCGGCAGCCGCAGCGAGGTGTCGCGGACATCCGAAGCCTTCTCGCCGAAGATCGCCCGCAGCAGCTTTTCTTCCGGCGTCATCGGGCTTTCGCCCTTCGGCGTGATCTTGCCGACCAGGATGTCGCCTGGATGCACTTCGGCGCCGATGTAGACGATGCCTGCCTCGTCGAGGTTTTTCAGCGCTTCTTCCGAGACGTTGGGAATATCGCGGGTGATTTCCTCAGGCCCGAGCTTGGTGTCGCGCGCCATGACTTCGAATTCCTCGATGTGGATCGAGGTGAAGACGTCGTCCGTCACCACGCGTTCCGACATCAAGATCGAGTCTTCGAAGTTGTAGCCCATCCACGGCATGAACGCGACGAGCACGTTCTTGCCGAGCGCCAGATCGCCGAGGTCTGTCGAGGGGCCGTCGGCGATGATCTCGCCCTCGCGCACGAAGTCGCCCACATTCACCAGCGGCCGCTGGTTGATGCAGGTGTTCTGATTCGAGCGCTGGAACTTGCGCAGCCGGTAGATGTCGACGCCCGGTTTCGAGGGGTCGGTCTCTTCCGTCGCACGAATAACGATACGCGTTGCGTCCACCTGGTCGATGATGCCGGTGCGCCGCGCCGCGATTGCGGCGCCCGAGTCGCGCGCCACCACTTCTTCCATGCCGGTGCCGACAAGCGGCGCCTCGGCACGGATCAGCGGCACCGCCTGACGCTGCATGTTGGAACCCATCAACGCACGGTTTGCGTCGTCGTTTCCAGGTACGGGATCAAAGCCGCCGCGACCGAAACGAGCTGCTTCGGCGACACGTCGATGTAATTCACCTGTGACGGCGGCACCAGCAGCACGTCGCCCTGGTAGCGGCAGTTGACGAGATCGCCCGTCAACGTCCCGTCCTCTGCGATTTCGGCGTTCGCCTGGGCAACGTAGTGGCGCATTTCCGCCGTCGCCGAGAGGTACTCGACGTCATCGGTGACCTTGCCGTCGTTGACCTTGCGGTACGGGCTCTCGATGAACCCGTATTTGTTCACCTTGGCAAACGTGGCAAGCGAGTTGATGAGGCCGATGTTGGGGCCTTCCGGCGTCTCGATCGGACAGATGCGCCCGTAGTGAGTGGGATGCACGTCGCGGACTTCGAAGCCCGCGCGCTCACGCGTCAGACCGCCCGGGCCGAGCGCCGACAGGCGGCGCTTGTGGGTGATCTCGGAAAGCGGGTTGGTCTGGTCCATGAACTGCGACAGCTGCGAGGATCCGAAGAACTCGCGCACCGCTGCTGCGGCCGGCTTGGCATTGATGAGATCCTGCGGCATCCCGGTGTCGATGTCGACCGAGCTCATGCGCTCCTTGATGGCGCGCTCCATGCGCAACAGCCCGAGGCGGTACTGGTTTTCCATCAGTTCGCCGACCGAGCGCACGCGGCGGTTGCCGAGGTGGTCGATGTCGTCGATGGCGCCGCGGCCGTCGCGCAGGCCGACGAGAAGGCGCAGCACCGAAATGATGTCTTCGGCGCGCAGCACCTTTACCGTATCTTCGGCTTCCGTGAACCCTTCGAGTTCGGACAGGCGCATGTTCATCTTGACGCGGCCAACCGCCGACAGATCGTAGCGCTCCGGATCGAAGAACAGACCGTAGAACAGGTTCGTCGCCGCTTCGATGGTCGGCGGCTCGCCGGGCCGCATGACCCGGTAGATGTCCATCAGCGCTTCGTCTTTGTTGGCGTTCTTGTCGATCGTCAGCGTGTTGCGGATGAACGCCCCGATGTTGACGTGGTCGATGTCGAGAATCGGAAACTCCTTGACCTTCTGGTCCTTGAGTTCCGCAAGCAGTTCGCCATTCAGTTCCGCACCGGCTTCCGCGTAGATGCGGCCGGTCTTCATGTCGACGATGTCTTCGCCGAGATACTTGCCGACCAGTTCTTCCGAGGAAACCAGCAGTTCCTTCAGGCCGCCTTGCGCAAGGTCGCGTGCCCGCCGCGCCGTGATCTTCTCCCCCGCGCCGATGACGACTTCACCCGTCTTGGCATCGAGCATGTCCGAATGCGGCACCACACCGCGCCACTTGGCCGGCTCGAACGGCATCTTCCAGCCGCGCTTCGATTCCTTGATGACGATCTTCGAATAGAACGTCTCGAGGATTTCCTCGTCATTGAGGCCCAACGCATAAAGAAGCGTCGTCGCCGGCAGCTTGCGCCGGCGGTCGATCCGCACATACGCGATGTCCTTGGCGTCGAACTCGAAGTCGAGCCACGAACCGCGGTAGGGAATGATGCGGGCCGCGAACAACAGTTTGCCGGACGCGTGCGTGCGCCCCCGGTCATGGTCGAAGAACACGCCCGGCGAACGGTGCATCTGCGAAACGATCACGCGCTCGGTGCCGTTGATGATGAACGTACCGTTCTGCGTCATGAGCGGCATGTCGCCCATGTAGACGTCCTGCTCCTTGACGTCCTTGATCGACTTCGATCCGGTTTCCTCGTTGATATCGAACACGATCAGGCGCAGCTTCACCTTCAGCGGCGCCGAATACGTCATGTCGCGCTGGATGCACTCGTCGACGTCGTATTTGGGCGCCTCGAATTCGTAGCCGACGAATTCGAGCGTCGATTTGCCGGAGAAATCCGAAATCGGGAATACCGACTTGAAGACCCCCTGCAGGCCGTGATCGTCCGGCCGCCCGCCTTCCGGCGCCTTGCGCATCAGGAAGTCTTCGTAGCTCGACTTCTGCACCTCGATGAGGTTCGGCATCTCGGCAACTTCGCGCAGAACACCGAATTGTTTCCGCAAACGCCGACGACCGTTGAACGTTTCTGCCATGACCGCTCCTTGAGATAGTGCGCCGCACAGCTGACCAGACTGCGCTGAAGGTCCAAGAGCCCGCGAGGGTAAGCCAGTTCCCTCACGCTAATTTCCGTTTCCGCGGCACCGCGCGTTTCCGCCGGGATACCTCTTCAAATCCGTTCCCGAAGCACATCCGTCTTCGCTGCCGATTTGAAACTCGAAAACGGTTCGCCTGAATTCCCACCCTGCCTGCCGCCACAAGCCACTGGGAATTCAGAGGAACCGTCATCGCGAAAGACCCTTCCCCCGGGCGCCGGAGCCCGGGGGAAGGATTGCGATTCTTACTTGAGCTCGACCTTTGCGCCGGCCTCTTCAAGCTTCTTCTTGATTTCGTTGGCTTCATCCTTGGAAGCCTGTTCCTTGACGGTCTTGCCGCCGGCTTCGACGAGATCCTTCGCCTCTTTCAGTCCAAGGCCCGTGATGGCGCGGACTTCCTTGATGACGTTGATCTTCTTGTCGCCAGCCGAGACCAGGATGACATCGAATTCGGTCTGCTCTTCAACAGCGGCAGCCGGACCAGCGGCCGGGCCGGCGGCAACTGCGACTGCCGCGGCAGCCGAGACGCCCCACTTCTCTTCGAGCATCGTCGCCAGTTCGGCGGCTTCGAGTACGGTCAGCGACGACAGGTCGTCGACGATTTTAGACAGATCAGCCATGATACTTTTCCTTCGGTTCAAATCGTTTTCAGTGCGCGGCGTCGTCATTCATGACGGCCGCAGATTGTTTTCCGTCGCCCCTGCCCAACATCGGCTTGCTACGTCAACATGCGCCTGCGCAATGTTGAGCCAGCATCGGTTGGCCAGACAGAAACATCGCCCGTTAGGCCGACGCCTTCGCCTGAATCACGCGGGCAAGCTTTG
>Ga0180009_10005826_pt1 | contig 13083 bp, 11 predicted proteins | sample OS_PC_MetaG_FD_123537 | JGI IMG/M metagenome (GOLD analysis project Ga0180009, IMG submission 123537) | Groundwater microbial communities from the Aspo Hard Rock Laboratory (HRL) deep subsurface site, Sweden - OS_PC_MetaG | ecosystem: Environmental > Aquatic > Deep subsurface > Groundwater... | reverse complement strand
ATTCTTATATGCACGTCTCCATACTGACCACGGCCGCCCGATTGCTTCTTGTATTTGTACTGCACTTCCGCTTTACCATGAATGGTCTCGCGATACGGGATCTTTGGCTTCTCGAGTTCGACCAGAACGCCGAATCGCTCTTTGAGTTTGCTGACGAGGATATCAATCTGCAGCTCGCCCTGTGCGAATATCAGTGTCTGTCTCAATTCAGGATCAGCGACCAATTTGAATGTAGGATCCTCTTCTCGCAATCTTGTCAGTCCGGTGCTTATCTTCTCTTCGTCACCCTTGGCAAGCGGCCGAATACCGAGATCGACAACAGGAGGCGGGTAATCCAGTTTGGGAAACGCGAACACATCACCTTTGGAAGTCAATATGTCACCGGTGTGCGTCTGGCGCAACTTCACGAGAGCAGCCATGTCACCTGCGGGAACAGTGCCAGTCTCCTTCCGGTCTTTTCCGTTGGTAACGTAAATCTGACCGATCTTCTCGGCCGACTCAGATGTCATGTTGTACAGCTCATCACCATGACTGAGACTACCGCTGAATACACGGATAAAGGAGAGCTCGCCGACATGAGGCTCTGACACGGTTTTGAAAACGAACGCGGTTGGAACTCCATCGGGTTCAATCTTGCGGATCTTCTCATCGGTTGTACCGGGAAAGATTCCCTTGACTTGGCCTCTGTCAGCCGGAGTTGGAAAGAATTTCGACGCGAAATCCAAGAAAGTGGACACGCCTGCGGCTGTGTACGCAGCAGTGACAAAGATCGGGTAAATGGACCGCTTTTGAATCCCTTTGCGGAGCCCGAGTACTATTTCATCGGGTGCAAGCTCGCCACTTTCGAAGAACTTCTCGAGCAACTTGTCATCAGATTCAGCTACGTTTTCAATCAACTTCTCGCGTGCCGACTCTGCCCTGCTCTTGTCATCGCCGGCAACTTCAGACTCAGTGGCCTTCCCGTTTGCATCGTATGTATAGGCCTTCATCTCGATCAGATCTATGATGCCCTTGAAACCGAGTCCCTCTCCAATCGGGAGCTGAACCGGTACGGCCTTGTGCCCAAAGGCAGCTTGTACCTCAGCCAGTCGCGGTTCGAATTCGACGTGCTCCTTATCGAGCTTGTTAATAACGAACGCCCGAGGGAGGTCGCCTTTATCGCAGTATCTGAAAGCTTGCTCAGTTGTCACTTCGACTCCTGCCGTGCCGCTAACTACTATCACAGCAACATCAACTGCAGGAAGCGCAGCAACAGTCTCACCGAACAGATCGGGATATCCCGGAAGATCTACCAGGTTGAACTTAGTTCCTTTATGATCAGCATGCAGAAGCGCTGCTGATATCGATATCTTTCTGGATATCTCATCATCGTTGAAATCGGATGCAGTTGTGCCGTCATCGACCTTGCCAAATCGAGTGCTGGTTCCGGTAACAAATAGAATTGCTTCAGCTAGAGTGGTCTTTCCGCAACTGCTGTGTCCACACAGTGCTAGGTTTCGAATCTGATCGATTTTGTATTCTTTCACCCTTATCCACTCCTGTATGTTGAGTTCAATATTTCAAAACAGACCCATCGAAAATATCGTCGAGGACAGCCAATGTCAACCCGATTTTGGTGGTCTCGGTCGGGACGGGCGCTTCCTCGGATAGCGCTGCTCATTGCTCCTGTACCTGGCTTCGCGCGCCCCGAGACGCCCCGCCCACACGAAGTGGAACCAAAGGACGGGGATACAGACAAGCCACGTGGCAAACATATGAATCAGGTTGTTTATTCCGTCGTGTCGCTGGGAGGCCAGAATATCTTCAGAGTTCAACTGAGGACGCGGCTTCCTCTGGGAGACGGGAGCACGAGCTACATCTATCTCAGGTGCAGCAGAATCAGCAACCGGCTCATCCAGGGGATACTCTGCAACCGACGTATCATGTACTACAATACCGACGTCGGGAACTGTGACTGCATGAGTCTCTCGTTGTAAAGACAGATACTCGTGCTTGGATAGACTGTACTCGGGCAGGGCTACCTTTGCAGCGCCGATGATACCGATCACAGTCATAATTACTAATGCAATCAAAGCGGCAAAGCTGACAGCGTATGCATATATCTGTGCAATCCGAGGATTTCCTGTCTTACCATTGCTTTCAAACACTATTCTACAAACCTCCAGCTAAAGAAAACGCCTTCAAATTGGGGCTATTCAGCCCACCGCTGAAGACGCCAACCACAAAGAACCAGAATTTTATCCTTTTGCGGCTCACAAGTCAAGTGAAATCAGCGAATGCGAGATCCGCCAGCAGATAGCACCGAACACAAGACATTGCAATGCAATCATATACGCAGACACCCTCAGGAATGGACTGAAGTTGTGAACGCCAATTCTTCTGTGGCAAACTGCGCATTTAACTCAGATTGCAGTGCGTTGATTCCGATAATGAAAGAAAAGGAACCGACATGCTGACACACTCCATTCAGGGAATCCAGAATCATATCGAACTGATGCAGAGACACGCCGAGAGTATTCGTGATTTTGAACGATCGGATATTCCTCGCGATACAGTGGGGTTGATCGTGACTCGTCAGGGAGTCAGCGCGAATGTAGCTGCTCTGAAGTCTGCACTCAGACTACAGGACGCAATTCTCGATGTCTTTGCCTGAGGGATTGCTGACATATACTCGGAGCTGCGACCACAGTGAGAACGCAGCAATCTCACCGTTTCATCCAATATTCAATTCAGAGCAGGGACTTCAGCGGCTCATGAAAACATGCATCGAGTATTCTTCGAGTGAAATCTCTTCCGTGTCGCCGGTATAGATGTATATCCTGATACACTTGACGATGTTTCCAAGCACGGTCCGCCCGTAAATGAATCTCTGCCCTTCGGTGATTGCGATCGGCATCGAAACTGACCCATCATCGTCGATGAACAGAGGGCTCACCTCCTGCTCTCGATCGCCGTCAGCGGCGTAAAAGAGCTGTGCTCCCGGTGTGATCTTGAGCTTGAGTGTCATCTGCAGTCCGCCTTCCAGCAGCACTGCTCGATATGTCATGCGCAGCACAGGGTCGTTTTCGGCGAATACAATCTCGCCGCCATCGTAGCCTCGCAGAGGTCCGAGCATACGCAATTGCGGCAGCCGCCTCAATTCGCTGTGCATCTTGTTGATCGTTTCCAACGTCGGGACGGTCAGTTCGCAGTAGATTGAGTCATTCCCGACCGACATGTAAAGCTCCATTCCTTCCATGCGATACCTCTCCAGTATCTCGGCGATGCGATCGGCATCCTCGCGTTCCGTGCTCTGAAATGTGAACTCGCACCGGATCGGGCTGATTTCGCTGCGTCGGGCCATGCTGCGAGCTGCACACCCTTCCAGCGTTATCAGGATAGCGGCAGCTAATATCAGGCTCAACGCTGTGGTGATGTGATGCCGTGAGGATTTCATGTTGGAATCTTAGAGGGCCGTGGGCAGACAGTCAAACAAAACATTTCACTCGATATCGACGATCGTCGCTCCCCAGGAACCACCGGAACCCCCTTCATGGCGATATGAAGCAACTCTCGGATGTCCTGCGAGAATCGAACGGACTATGCGCCGCAGCGTGCCGGTGCCTTTCCCGTGAATGATCCTTATCTGGAGAATCCCGCGATTCAGGCACTCATCGATATACTCCGGAACCAAGTCTTTTACATCGCGCGGCGAGAACGTATGCAGATCCAGCGTGCCGTCAATCGGGTATTCTACAATTTCTTCATCGTCCATGATACAGTTCCGCCTCAGTCCACACCAGCCACGGCGATCACCGCTGCGAACACGTTCTTGCATCCAGCCTTTCGCAACTCCTTCGCAGCCTCATTGAGCGTCGCGCCGGTTGTGGTGACATCGTCGACGAGCAAGATGGTCCGTCCGGACAAATCGATTCTCGAACAGGTTGCGAATGCTCCCCGCATATTCTCCACTCTTTCTTTGGCGTTAAGTCCCGTCTGGTCGAGAGTCCTACGGACTCTTTCGAGCACCCTCAAAGATACGGGCAAACCGAGCTTCTCACCAAGCGAATTTGCAATTAACTCCGACTGGTTGAATCCCCGCTGTCTGCGGCGTGTCCAGTGAAGTGGAATGGGAACGATCCAATCTACCGAAGGAAGATGTGACAGTTTTTCAAGCCGCTCCGCGAGCGTCTCGGCAGCAATCGTTACCAGTGGCAGCAGCCCCTCGTATTTTATTCCGTGAATAATCGCTCGATGGAACGAATCAAAAACACCGCATCCCCAAAGAATCGAGATAGATGATTCAGATTCGCATTCCCTGCAGCTCCGTCGCCCGACAGCGATTTCGCCTCGGCAAATCGGACACATAGGTTCTGGCGTCTCCATCGCCAGATCATGACACTTCTCGCAGAAGTAGGCCTCTTGCCTGCTCAGAGGTTTCTCGCAGACAATGCACTCCGGAAAGAAGATGAATCGCAGTATATCATCTGCCATCGATTTCGCTAAGACTGCCGCCCTCTTTGCTATTGACATCGATCCACTCCGAGTTATCGATGCTGTTTCGGTTTTCTGAGAAATGCCTGCTTCAGAAGTTGGGGTCTACCGAGAAATGATCCCCAGCCAACTGGCTTGTTGAGAACCCCTAAGTGACGTCATCATTGCGAGCGAAGCGTGGCAATCTCGTCGTATTATGCGCGGGCAGGAACTCTTTCCTGCCCAATTCACTCTGCTGTCTGGAAAGGATTCCAGACAGCGCAGAGGAAAAAGAACGCCACGTCGCTTCGCTCCTCGCGATGCCGACGATAGGCGTGTTTAGATTTTTTCAACATGCCACTACATTCCGGCATCCTGCTCGACCTCGGCATTCTTATGCTGATCGAGATACTGACGCACCTGATCGGAAAGCTCACCATCTGGAGCCAATCCCAGGTATTTCTCCCAGTACACGGCCATTAAGGAGTCATTGCCGCGCCTGCCGTTTACAATGCCTATATTGAAGTAAGCGATCGCGTGATAGGGCTGCAAAGATAGCGCTCTGAAGAAATCCGCGAGGGCTTCATCATACATCTCAAGCCCGAAGTAGCAGGACCCACGGTCGACGGTTACATCGACAAGAGATGAATCGAGAGCCAAAGCGCGACTATAGTGCGATATTGCCTCGGGAAATCGCCCCGCATCCATGAGCTGATTTCCGACCTGAATAATCTCCGATGGGTCATCGGTATCGATTGTTGTGATGGGCATCTCCGACATCCCCCGTGTCGTCTTGTCAGCACCTGCCAAATAGACGGAGGAGTATACCACTCCAACGAGTGAAAGAACACCCGCGATAATCAATATATCTCGAATCACATAGTTCTTCTGCTTAGCCAATTCTTCCTCCGCTCTTTAGTATAAATCCTGCGATCGTACATCCTGTGGAGCTACTGCTCGTCCTTGCCGCCCTGAGATCGCCAGACAGATTGCACGCCCTTGGTCCGTCGTATTTTGTCAAGAACCCTCTCTAGATGGCTTAGGTTCCTGATTTCTATCACAAGCTGACCTTGCGCATATCCCTCGTGCGATTTCATACCGGCGTCACGAATGTTGACATCCTCTGCTGACAGGGAATCAAGCACGTCACGCAGGACATTCTTGCGGTCCTCGACAACCATTTCGATTCTTACGAGAAATTCGTCATCTTTGCCAACATCCCACTCGACATCTATGAGACGTTCAGCATCCTCGGTCATTCTCAGCGCAACCGCGCAGTCGGACCGGTGAATTGACATGCCGCGACCACGCGTAATAAACCCAATGATCTTCTCGCCAGGCACAGGCTGGCAGCATTGAGCGAAGCGGAACATCATATTGTCCAATCCCTGGATCCTGATACCTTTCGAGCCGCGTGCTCTATCGATGAAGCTCTTCACCTTCGATTGTTTGGTTGCCTCTTCCTCAACTGGAAACAGCTTGGACTGCAAATGTACCACCGATACATCGCCCTGCCCTACTGCTGCGTAGAGGGACTCGACAGTGGTGTATGACAATGCATGAGCGCAATCCGTCAGTTGGCGTTCTGTCGGAAACTTCAGCTTCTTCTTTCGGAGTGCTTTCTCGATCATCTCCTTACCCAGACTTACCGACTGCTCAAAACCCTTCAGCCTCAGAAATCGCTTTACTTTCGAGCGGGCTTTTGACGTGCTGACGAGCTTCAGCCAATCACGGCTCGGCTCCTGGTTAGGCGATGTCAAGATTTCGACCTCGTCTCCACTGCTGAGTTTGGTGCCGAGAGGAACGAGTTTGCCATTGACTCTGGCCCCGGAACAGTGCAACCCGATGTTTGTGTGTACGGAAAATGCGAAATCGAGCGGTGTGGAATTTGCAGGGAGATGCTTCAACTCACCCTGGGGCGTAAACACAAAAACTTCATCATGGAAAAGGTCGATCTTGAGGTATTCGAGAAACTCCGCCGGGTTCGTCATGTCTTTCTGCCAGTCGAGAACCTCTCGCAGCCAGTTGAACTGCTTGTCCGACGGGTCGACTTCCTTCTTCCCCTCTTTATATAACCAATGAGAGGCAATCCCGTACTCAGCCGTATAGTGCATCTGGCGAGTTCGTATCTGAATCTCGACCAGTCTTCCCTTTGGTCCAATCACGTTCGTATGTAACGATTGATAGCCGTTGCCTTTGGGATTAGCTATGTAGTCGTCAAAACCAATGCCCGATGGCTTCAGAATCTGATGTACAAGCCCGAGTGCCATGTAACACTCCCCAACAGTGTCGACAATTATCCGTATCGCGAACAGATCATATATCTCCTCGAATTCTCTGCCTTTCGTCTCCATTTTGCGTGAAATGGAATCTGTCGATTTAGCGCGCCCCTTAATCGATGCCTTAAGACCGCTCTTCTCAAACGCCTCTGAAAGCGGTTTCACGATTTCGGCAACGAACGCCTCTCGTTCCACCACCGTCTCGTTTATCTTGCTCATGATATCCGCATACCGCTCAGGCTGCAAATACTTGAGAGAGAGATCTTCAAGTTCCCATTTAATCTTCGCCATACCGAAACGGTTGGCTAGTGGAGCATAGACTTCATATGTTTCGGAGGCGATTCTCATCTGCTTTTCCACTGGGAGATGATCCAGCGTTCGCATGTTGTGCAACCGATCGGCGAGCTTAATCAGAATCACTCTGATATCATGCGCCATGGATAGAAGCATCTTGCGGAAGTTCTCCGCTTGGGACTCGACTACCGACTGCGCGCTGTAGGTCGAAATCCGGGTGACACCATCTACCAATTCTGCAATCTCTGTGCCGAATTCCTTCTCGATGTCCTTAATCGTGACATCGGTGTCTTCCACGACATCGTGCAAAAGTCCCGCAGCCATGGTCGCCGAATCAAGATGCTGCTCCGCGAGAATCAGCGCGGTCTGCACCGCATGCAGCATGTAGGGGTCGCCTGAGATCCTCTTCTGATCTTTGTGCGCCTTCTCAGCATACTCGAAGGCACGTTTCAGCAGAGAGACATTGATATTCGCATTGAATGTCTCAACAGCAATAATAAACTCGGCCAGATTCGCGAGTCCATATCTTTTTCCTGCGGATACAGGCACTTAAATCAGTCCTCCAACTATGTCGCCAATTGAGCTATCCGATTATATTGGCGCACGACTTCTGAGCAAACGCTATCCATATCATATACATCGATACATTCGGCAAAAGCTTTCGTCACTCTGCGGCGTCTCTCGCCATCTTCAACAAGTGCTTTCAGAATCTGAAACAGTCTCTCATCCCCATCTACCGGAAAAAGAAACCCGTTCTGACCGTCGCGAATGATATCCCGGGGGCCGCCACAGTCTGATGCCACCAGCGCGCAGCCACACGCGCCTGCCTCGATCAACGACGTCCCGAGCCCCTCAGAACGAGAGGAAAGGCAGTAGATGTCAAGCAGACTGTAGAATTCCGGCATATCATCTACCTGCCCGAGAAGAAAGACCTTCTCCTCCAGTTCAATAAATCGTGTGAGCATTTCGAGTTCAGAGCGTCCCTCGCCTTCCCCTGCCACTAATAGTACAAAATCATCGCGCTCGTAAGAAAGTTTCGCTGCTGCGTTAATTAATGTCGCGACATCCTTATTACTATCGAGAGCGCACGCTGTACCTATATAGATCTTATCTCGCGGTATCGAATGTTTCTCACTGAATTCAACCGTGGAAACCGGCCTGAAATACTTAAGGTCCACACCACTTGGGATACGGGTGACCCGCCTGTCGGACACGCCCCAATCCAGCAATTCCTGCTCCACCGCTGATGATACCGCAATAAAGAGATCAATGTTTGAAGTAGTGTATTTGAAACGCGACATCATTGTCTTTGATTTACCGCTGACCACTCTGCGAGTCACCAGCAATTTGAGGTCGGAACTAATGAATTTGAGCGTAAGTGCCAGATTGTGGCCGTGTGAATCATGGGCATGCAACAGCTTGTAACCGAGCTCGTTGCATATCCTGCGCAATCGCATACCTTCACCAACGATGTCAAATCCGCTGTACTGCACGGGAAATATGGCGACTCCGATCTCGGTCAGTCGCCGCTCGAGTTCGCCTCCTGCTGCGACAACGCATCCGCATCTTATGTCGTTCTGCCTGAGATATCTGATGAGATTATATGATTGACGCTGACCGCCGCGAAAATTCATGCCAAGATCGAGGTGCAAGATCGAGTATTCGCTCATGATCCGCTCCCGGTAAGTACATAACGATACTTCAGAAACTGCCCTATTGCCGTCAGTACAGCGATCCACAATCCAGTCACACCATCTGCAAACCCCCTCTGAATTATGAACTTCTTGAAGAACCAGACGGGAGGGTTGAACATCATCTTAAGCGCCGCGAGCTTGCCTCCACGGTCGCGGTACTTTTGCGATCCGAGGCGGGCATAATCATCGAGCTTCGCAGAGAAGCTCTTCATATCGGGATAGCTGTAATGCAGCAGCCATCCGGCAAGGTGGGCAGTATTGCCGTCGACTCGGACACTCTCATGCAACACATCGTCGGTAAACTTCCCGTCACTCTTTCTGAAGAGTCTGAGCACACGGTCGGGATACCAACCGGAATGAAAGACCCAGCTCCCGCAAAAATTCGTGACTCTCGGCAGATAGTATCCCCCCAGCGCGGCACTCGAATCCATCACTTCTTGAATCATTTGCGCCAGTTTGTGGCTTACGACTTCGTCCGCATCTATCGACAGAATGTACTCGGTGACTGCCAGATCGGACACAGCCTGCTTCGCCAGCCCGAAACCGCGCCATTCGTTCAGGCGCACATCGGCACCGAGATCCGCGGCTATCTCCCGCGTGCGATCTGTCGAGCCGCTGTCAGATACTATCACAGGACCAAGGTGGCGCACACTGTGTATGCATCTGGCAATATTCCGTTCTTCATCTCTGGCTATGATTACCGATGTTACTCTGCTCATCTTAGGACATCGCTTCCGATTTCTCTTCAGCCACAAGGCTGCAGAACGCCTCGAAAACAGGTTCCACGTCCAAATACTCCACCCTATAGAAATCGGGGGAGTTTATCGCTCTCACGCACGGATTGAATGGCCTCCAGACGGCAAAATTGTCCATGTTGCCGGGATAAATAGCGAGCGTCGGCAGATTGACACAGCTTGCAATGTGGCCAATCGATGTATCCGGCGTAATGAGATAATCGAGATGTTTGAGCAATCCCGCAATCTCTCTTATCGAAAAACCTTCAGGGATCGGATATATCCTCTTCATATGTACGCTCATTACTTTTTCAATCTTCCATCTCTCGCTCGGAGCGGCAGTCAGCACAAATCCGGCATTCTCGAATCCGGAGTATAGCATTCCGATCAGCTCAACGTACTTCTCAACGGGCCAGGTTCGCGCCGGACGCCCTGCCGACAGGTTGATCCCTATTACCGTATCATGATTAGATTTGATCGGTTCAAGGAAACTCCTGCCCTTACGCTCGTCTTCGTCGATGAGGTACATCTTCGGAACCAGGTTGCAGTCATCGAGACGAATCCCGAAGAGATTGAGCAGAGTCGCAGTCGATTCAATGATATGAGGTCCGTGTCTGACATCCTGATCGACAGTCAGATCGAAGAATCCAGCGAGGCGTGATTTTCCCGCGCCAAGCTTGAACGCACCGGGACCGATTAATGACAGAAGAATCGTCGCTGTCACCGACTCTCCGAACGTCATGTCGACTATCGCGTCATGTTTCCGCCTGCGCATCTCGAATATTCGTCTCAGATCAGCCAACGGCTCCTTTCTATAGAACAGGATTCTCGATATGTTAGGATCGTGTTCAATAATCATATTGTTGTCTCGTCCGCATAAAACGTCGATCTCGATATTCGGAAAGAACCGCTTCAGATTGTGAAAAATCGGTAGAGATATAATCATATCCCCAAGTTTGTCGTGTCTGACAAAGAGAACGCGCCTCAACTTGCGCGGATCGAACTTCCCGCGCTTCCTGCGCACACCCCCCAATGCAACAAACCAAACAAGTACCATCCACTTGAAGTAGATTTCAATGTTCTTCAGAAACCTACCTGTGGCGTTCTTCGGATCTAATCCCACCGTTATTCACCTTGAACTGAAGATTGTAGAGTCGCTGATACAATCCACTGATGTTGACCAGTTCTTCATGTGTGCCGCTTTGAATCAGCCTTCCATCACCGAGCACCAGTATCTTGTCGGCGTGCAGAATAGTCGACAGCCTGTGCGCTATCACCAGTACAGTCCTGTCGACCATCAGGCGGTCGATAGCTTCCTGTACGAGTTGCTCAGACTCGGTATCGAGAGCCGAAGTCGCCTCATCGAATATCAGAATCTGCGGGCTTCTCAGAATCGCACGCGCAATAGCTATTCGCTGTCGCTGCCCCCCGGAAAGCATAACCCCCCGGTTCCCGATTGGAGTCTCATACTCATTCTCGAAAGACGATATGAAATCGTGAGCATTGGCAATTTCAGCAGCCTTTACAACACCGTCTTTACTCACCTTATCGAGTCCATAAGCGATATTAGCGTACACTGAATCATTGAATAGCATCGTTTCCTGTGTGACGATACCAAATAGAGCACGCAAAGAGTTGATGTCGAGATCACGCAGATCAGTACCATCGATAGTAATCCTGCCTTTAGTCGGATCGTAGAATCTAGGCAGCAGATCTAGCAGAGTAGATTTCCCGGCGCCTGAAGGTCCCACAACAGCAACGATCTCCCCCTGCTTGACATTGAAATCAATCTGCCTCAGCACTTCTCCGCCGGTATCGTACTCAAACGAGACAGACTCGTACCGAATCTCGTGTTTGAACGAGTCAATCTTCTTAGCATTCGGCTTGTCAATGACCTTTACGGGAGTGTCGAGCACATCAAAGATGCGGTCAGCCGCAGCCAACCCCTCTTGCACCCTGACATGCAGAGTAGACAGAGACTTCGCCGGGGCGATGATCGAGAACATCGCAAGCACGTACAGCATGAAGTCTTCCGGCTTCAGAAGCGATTCGCCAAGCACCTGCCTGCCACCATACCAGAGGATCACCACACCAGCAAGTGTCCCCAGGAATTCGTTGACCGGACTTGACAGCAAACGCATCCGAGAGATTTTCAGAAGCGCACGAAAATACTGCTCTGTTACAGACATGAACTTCGCGATCTCAAATGTCGCAGCTCCGAATGCCTTGACAACTCGCATGTTAGACACGTTCTCTTCAAGTACTGAGTTAACATCAGCCATCCGTGCCTGTGCGCGTGCTGATACGCGCCGGAGCGCTTTCCCGATCAGATAAATCAGGTAGAAACTGACCGGAAGAACCACCAAAGTGACAATAGTGAGCTTCCAGGACAAGATCGTCATGAATCCGATAAATATCAGTATCAGCAATGGCTCGCGGATTATTCTGTTAAATCCCTGGTCGAGTGATTCACGCAACACGTTCACATCATTTGTGACACGTGAAAGAAGTTCCCCTGTCCGCGCACCGTGGAAGTAGCTCAGCGACAGCCTCTGAAACTTGATGAACAGGTCATCGCGCAAATTCTTGATGAACCTCTGCTCCACATATGCCATCAGATAGCCCTGAAGATAGAAGAACAGCGCTTTTGCCACCGCTATAGTGACCACAACAATGCAGAGATTCTTGAGCGTCAGAAGGGGTGTAGCATCAACGATAAGGCTGTCGATAAATCCCTGCAAGCCAACCTTTACGCTTTCCACAAGACCGGTGACATTATTTGCAAATCCATTCGCGGATTGGCTGATTTCCGGCATGTTCTCAGTAGATTCAACGCCGGCCACGAACAGCGTCCTGAGCAGAGGTCCGATCATCCATATCAGAGCTCCCGAAAGCAGAGCGAACATCACCATACAGAATGCGGATAACGAAACGTGCTTCCAGTATGGAGATACTTGCCTTATGACACGCCTTAGAGTCGGCATCCAATCCTCATTGTCGATTCAAGACAAAAGTCAGGCTGCTGCCTGACACTATCGCTGTACAAGTGTATATTATGGGAGCCTGTTTGTCAACCATAGTGAAGGCAGGCCAAAATCACGCAAAAGCAGAGTCACTTAAACTCGAAATAATCAATCCGGTCCCAGCCGTCTGTGTCCGGCATCTGAAACTTGATTTCAGGAACAGAGCAGAACTTCTGCTCGATGAACTTCAGCTTGATCTCCGTCCCTGATGCGCTATTCGTGACTTTGAGTTGATTGATCTGATAGAATGGGAATTCGCGCTTGACCTTGAAGAGCTTCACTTCGATCTCGATCGGATCCGAGAGGCTTCGATAGATGATCTGCCTGAGATGGTTCTTGCCGACCGACAACTCTTGATGCCACATTCCGCATAGATCGCCGAATGATTCTACTGAACCGGCACAAAGAAGATCTCCGGCGAGAATCCCCCGCACTCGCTTCAGCACATACTCGTACCTCGACAGATCAGGTTCTGTCATTCCGACCAGTGCACCATCGAAGTATTGTTTCTCCCCCGGAAGCAGGAGTGTCAGATCAGTGGCGCTGAGCAACCCCTTGAAACTCCCCTTTCCGAGAAAACCGCCGGTGAAGAAAGATGTCGTATCAT
>Ga0180009_10005825_pt1 | contig 13085 bp, 28 predicted proteins | sample OS_PC_MetaG_FD_123537 | JGI IMG/M metagenome (GOLD analysis project Ga0180009, IMG submission 123537) | Groundwater microbial communities from the Aspo Hard Rock Laboratory (HRL) deep subsurface site, Sweden - OS_PC_MetaG | ecosystem: Environmental > Aquatic > Deep subsurface > Groundwater... | reverse complement strand
CCCCCTGTTGCAAGAATTGATCTCCATTATCTTACTCCTAGAGGAAATCACATATGTATTTCGCAAGCATCATATTGGTTAATAGAACAGTTTATAGAATTAGGAAAAATAGATATTTTAGATGTTGAAGGATTAAGAAACTTAACTCTTGTTGGAAGACTTAAAATGGTTGAATTAAATCAAAAACTTAGAAAAGAAATAAAATTAGATGAAATAATGCAAGGAAAACTTACCTTAACAAATTTCAGGCCAGGTAAAATGCCTTTAGTTAAGATGGATTTTGATTTAGGTGAAAGAGGAGTTATAGGTAATTTAACAGCAGTTTTAGCTCCAAAACCTGTTCATCAAATAAATTCAGATATAATGAGAAAATGAAACAAACAGCAATTGAATTAAAACATGTGGCAAAACATTATGAAATGGGACACAGCTTGGTAAAAGCTTTAGATGGAGTAGATGTAAAGATAAACAAAGGAGATTCTTCCTGCAATGCAAGCTTCAAAACTCAAACCAGCAGATGCTTTAATGTATGAATAATTAATCTTTATATAATGATTCTATTCCCCTAATAATACCATCATAAGAAAGGGTACAGACAACAGTAGGCTCATTTTTTTTAGAACAAAGGAGTATTTTTAAGAGTGGTTCGGCTCGAAAAAAACTATGTTTAGTAGGCTCGGTTTTAGAAATTTTAATATCTAATTCATCACCTTTTCTAAGTTGAGTATAAAGTACTTGATATCTTGAGATAAGTTTATCTAAATATGGGAAAAATTCTTTTAAGTAATCAAAACTTTTAACTGCTTCTTCTAGTTTTTCTCTTACTTCTTTTTTAGAAATATTTGGTGAAGCCATATCTAAAAAATCTCTTCCATCTTTTTAAAGATTATTGTGATAAAACGCAAATCTTTAAAAACTGATTTTTCGTTTTTAATTCTTAAATTAAAAAATTGGTGTGAAAATGACTAAAAAATGTATATATTGTTCATCTGAAATCCCAGATGAAAGTGTAATAGACTTTTGTGAAAAATGTGGTAAAAATGTATGGGGTGAAAAGATGTTCAATGCAATTGTAGAAAATATGAATAATGCAAAAGAGAATGGAGATTTATGTCATAGTAGGGTCGATAAAACAGGAGAATTTAAACAGTTTTCTTAGAAAATCCTTAAAAGATAGTTTTTTAAATAAAATACTTCTGAGTAAATTATGAGTAAGAGAAAATCAGTTAGAACACGTGGAAAATTGCAGCTTAGCAGGTATTTTCAAGAATTTAAAGAAGGGGATGCAGTAGCTGTGATAAAGGAAAAATCAATTAAATCAAGTTTTCCTTTAAGATTACAAGGAAGGACAGGAGTAATTGAAAAGAAACGTGGAAAAGCATATATAATTAAAATTAAAGATCAAAATAAAGGGAAAAAATTCATAATTGAGCCAATACATTTAAAAAAAATAAAACAAACAAAAGAATAGAACAATGATAAAAAATAATGAACCTTTGAGTATGACAGAAGCAATAGAATATGCTAAGAAAGATAGTGAATCTGGAAAAGAAATAATTGGATTTATAAAAAAATTCACTAAATTAAAACCAGCAGGAGCCAAAGAATTGAAAAAAAAGCTTAAAGAATTAGATTTAATCAAATTAAATGACAAACATATAGTTAAACTTGTGGACTTTCTTCCAGAAGACAGCGAAGAAGTAAATAAAATTGTTGTTGATGCTAATCTAAATGAAGATGAAACCAAAAAAGTATTGGAAACAATCAAAGAATTCAAATAAGAAAAATGAGCAAAGAAGAATATGCAATCATAATAGAATACTTGCCAAACGGATATCCTTTGGAGAAGAAGATTATGCCGCTAGCACAAGCTGTGGGGGCTACAAATCTAACTCTCTTAGAGGTAGTTCCTAGGAGGGGTGTTGTTTTAAAAATTGGGGAAAAAGTTTATATTGGTGAAGGTAAAAGAGATAAAATATATTACATTCTTGGGAGGCTTCGTAGAGAAAAATTAACAGAAGCTGCAAAACAACAATTAAAAGAATTTATAAATCTCTTAGTTAAAGAAAATAATAAAAAATTTGTTGATTTTTTCAATAAATCAGATGCTATAAATAAAAGAGTTCATCAAATAGAACTTCTCCCTGGGCTAGGTAAAAAACATATGCAAGAAATTTTAAAGCAAAGAAAAGAAAAAGAATTTGTAAGTTTTGAAGATATGAAAAAAAGAATCCAAAATCTTCCAGATCCTGAAAAAGCAATCGAAAAAAGAATTTTTCAAGAACTAACAACTTTAGAAAGGCATAATTTATTCCAATAAAATGAAAATAAATTTTCAATTAATTAAACACTCACGCGATAATGCGTCACATAAACGTGTTTAAATAAAATGAGTGAAAAAGATTCAAAAAACAAAGAATATGAAGAAAAGATAGTTAGAATCCTTTCTAAAGATATAGAGGGGAGAATGAAAATTTATCCTGGTTTGACAAAGATAAAAGGTGTTTCATGGACATTAGCTAATGCTGTTTGCAAGGTTCTAAAAATTGATAAAAATAGAAAAATAGGTTCTTTAACAGGAGAAGAAATCTCAAAAATCTCTGAATTTCTAAAAAATCCTAAATTGCCTTCTTATCTTCATAATAGAAGAAGTGATTTTGAAACAGGGGAAGATAAACATTTAACAGGAGGGGATTTAGAATTAAGAACAGACTTTGACATTAAGAGGCTTAAGAAAATAAAAAGTTACAGAGGGTATAGACACATGAGTGGTCTTCCTTCAAGGGGACAAAGAACAAGAAGCAATTTTAGAAGAAACAGAAGTAAAGGGGTAGGAATTAAAAAGAAAGGTAAGAAATAACAATGAAAAGAAAAATAATTTATGGATTAATTGCAGGGTTCGGCCTTTTAGGATTAATAGGTGTTGGAAATTGGTGTTATAAATTAAGTAAAGGAGATATTACAAAAACTGACCAAATTGGGATGTATATTGGGTTTGGTCTAATGGCTATTAGTTTTATGGGGACTACTTATGAATTTTTTAATGAAGAATATAAAAAAGATAAACAAAATAAACTTGAAAAAAATTTAACAAATTAAGATGAAAAGAAAACACAAAACATATTCAAAACCAAAAAGGCCTTTTGACAAGACCCGGATAGAGGAAGAAGCAGTAATAAAAAAAGATTATGGATTAAAAAATAAAAAAGAAATTTGGAAAGCTGATTCAAAAATTAAATCAATAAGAGAAAAAGCTAAAAAATTAATTGGTGCTGATGAAGAAGAACAAAAAGCCTTATTTGAGAGGTTAAAAAAAATAGGATTAAATGTAAATTCTATTTCAGATGTTTTATCTTTAGATAAAAAAGATTATTTAGACAGAAAATTACAAACAATTTTAGTAAAGAAAAAATTAGCTACAACTCCTAAGAGTGCTAGACAATTAATTACTCACAAAAAAGTTTTAGTTGACGGGAAAGTAGTTAACAGTCCCTCATATATTGTTCCTGTACAGTTAGAAAATAAGATAGTTCTAAAAGAAAAATCTAAAAAGAAAGAAGTTAAAACTTCTAATGATGTTCCTCGAGAAGATCAAGCTGAAAAATTAGAAAAAGACAAACAAACAAAAGAGGAAGTAAAAGAAGGAGCTGCAGAATAAAATGTCTAAAGAAGAAAAAGAAACTAAAGAAACAAAAGTGAAGAAAGAACAAAACATAGAAGCTGTCCTAAATATTTATGCTTCATTTAATAATACTATTGTTCATGTTACTGACATGTCAAGCAGAACCTTAGCAAAAGTTACAGGAGGAATGGTTACAAAACATGGAAGACTTAAAGCAAATCCAACTATTGCTATGTTTATTGCAAAAAGAATTGGTGAAACTCTAAAAGAAAAAGGGATTAAATCTCTATATGTTAGAATAAGAGCAAAAACAAGAAATCCTGCTCCTGGACCAGGTGCCCATGCAATAATTAAAAGTTTGTCAAGAGATGGTTTTAAAATTTTAAACATATTAGATACAACAAGGATTCCGAGAGGAGGGCCTAAGAAAAAGGGCGGTCGACGTGGAAGAAGGCCTTAGGAAGTTTTAAAAGGAAATAAAATTAGATAATAAAATGAAAATAATAGAAAAAAAAGATAATAAATTGATTTTTATAGTTGAAGCAAATGAAAGTTTGTTGAATTCCATAAGAAGATATGCAAATCAGATTCCAATTCTTGCTGTTGATGAAATAGAGATTTCAAAAAATGATTCTCCGTTATATGATGAGACAATTGCTCACAGGATTGGGTTGATTCCCTTAAAAAATGAAAATAAAGCCAAAGGGAAACTTAAACTTAATGTAAAAAAAGAAGGAATTGTTTATTCTGATGAATTAAAAGGAGATATAAAAGTAATTTATGATAAAATACCTATAACTTTATTAGATAAGAGCCAAGAATTAGAATTAGTTGCAAATGTTAAGACCGGTAAAGGGAGTGAGCATTCAAAATTCTCTCCTGGATTAATATTTTATAGAAATGTTTTTGAAATTAAAGTTGATAAAAATTGCCCAAAAGAAGTTATTGAAAACTGTCCAAGAAATATTTTAAAATTAAAAGATGGGAAAATAATTGTTGAAGATAATTTTAAATGTGACTCATGCGAGGCTTGTGTTGAATTTTGTAAGAAAAATGGAAAAGAAGCTATTGAAGTAGTTCCTACAAAAGAATTATTAGTTACTCTTGAATCTTTTGGACAATTAAGTGTTGAGGATATGTTTAAGAAATCAATAGAAGTGTTAAAAAAAGATTTGGCAGAGCTTTCAAAAAAGCTGTCAAAATAGAATTCTAAAGCTTTTTATATAAAAGACTCTCTCTAAATTTATCAACTCTAGACATATGTTGAATAAATGCAGGGGTAGCGAAGTGGTCAAACGCACGGGACTCAAAATCCCGTCTCTTAGTGGGTTCGCAGGTTCGAATCCTGTCCCCTGCATGATGTATTTCTACTACAATAAAAAATATAAATGGAAAAAGAAGTGTTTTAGAATGGATTTATTTGATGAGGAGATGGAATGTTTTGAGATAAAATATCCCAAAAAGTTTCCAATTAAAGAGTTCAACAAAGAAACAGAAAAACTAATTAAAGAAAATCCTCAAGGAGTGAGGGAAAAAGATATAACAGATTTTTTATCAGACATTTTGTTTGCACAAGATATTTCTCTTGATGAATTTGCTGTAAGACTCTCTTATTGGATAGACTCTAAATTAATTGAAAGAATAATGAGGGTTAAATATGATTATAGAAGGGTTAAAAATTCTCAAGAAATTAGATATCAGAAATCTTTATAAATAAACATTTACTCAAACTTTTGCCTGCGAGTTAACGCGTAAGCGGGAGTCAAGACTCTTTCTCGTTAATTAATGGAATGAAAACTAAATCAAAAATAGAAAAACAATTACAAAGAAAAAGAAATTTAATTTTAGTTGAGACCATCATTGCTTGTAAGAAAAATAAAGCTTGGTTTAAAGTTGCTGAGATTTTATCAGGTCCTAGAAAAAATAGAACTAATTTAAATTTAGAGGAATTAAATAAAAAAGTAAAAGATGAGAAAACTATAGTAGTTCCTGGGAAAGTTCTCTCTCAAGGAGAGTTAGATAAAAAGATAAAGATTGTGGCATTAGATTTTTCTGAGAAAGCTAAAGAAAAGCTTGCAAAAGCAAAAATAGAAACTTCAAAAATACTCCAAGAAATTAAAAAAAATCCAGAAGCTAAAGGAGTTAAAATATTAAGAAAATGAAAATCATCGACGGAAAAAACGCTATTTTGGGAAGATTGAGTAGTTATGTGGCTAAAGAAGCTTTGAAAGGTGAAGAAATAGCTATTTTAAACTGTGAACAAGTTATAATTACAGGAAGTAAAAAAAATATTGAAAAATCTTTCCATGAAAAACGAAGCAGAGTTGGAAGCAGCCAAAAAGGGCCAAAACATTCAAAATCAAGTGAAAAAATTGTTAAAAGAACAATAAGGGGAATGTTACCTGAACATAGATTTGGAAGAGGGAGAGAAGCTTTTAAAAGAATCAAATGTTATGTTGGAGTTCCAAAAGAATTTCAAGAATCTAAAACAATTAAAGCAGGTAAAGAGAAACCAAATAAATTTATCACTGTAAAAGAGATTTCAAAATAAAATGACAACAAAAATAATTGCTTCAGGAAAAAGAAAAACTGCTATAGCAAGAGCTATTCTTATAGAAGGTTCTGGAAAAATAAGGGTGAATAAAAAAGATTATAAAAATTTACAGATGTTTGATAAACTTAAAATAGAAGAACCTTTAAGAATTGCAGAAAAAATATTGGGTAAACTGAATTTTGATGTTTTTATTAATGTAAAAGGTGGCGGAGAAAAAGGGCAAATTGAAGCTGCCAGACTTGCTCTTGCAAAAGTTATTGTAAAATTTACTAATAATGAACAACTAGTAAAAGCTTATTTAAATTATGATAAAAATTTATTGGTTGCTGATATTCGAAGAAAAGAAGCTTATAAACCAGGAGATAGTAAAGCTAGAAAAAAGAGACAATCAAGTAAAAGATAAATGCTCGTGAAGATACACTTCGCATAAAGCCAGAAAAAAAGGCAAAGTTCTAAGCGATAATTATTTAAAGTTTTTATAGCTAAAAAGAAGATGGCAAAAAGTAAAAAATTAAGTCCAAATCAAGCAATCCTCATTCTTGGAAGTTTTTTGGCAATTGGTGGAGTAATCTCATTAATACTGAATTATTTAAATTCTGATGATATAACTTCTTTTGTTTCCTCAGTATTTTTATTATTAATGGGTATTATTATGATAGTTTTAGGAATCAAAACAGAAATCTAAGCGTTAAGGTTTCTTAATCCCTAATTTCTCTAATTTATTTTGAACATGATTGAACAATGTAGAAGATATAATCGGTTCGTGGTTTCCGTCGTGGATTTGATTATTAAATTTTATTTTTCCTATATATGTAAAATTTGTTAAGATTTTTTTTAAACCATTTACTGACAAGTTATGCTTTCTTGCTAATTGAGACAAAGAAATTTTCTCATTTAAAAATTCTTCAAAAATTTCTCTAACTTCTTCTGAATTTTGTGCTGGAATTAATTTATTATTTTCAATTTTATATCCAAAAGCAGGCCGAGACATTAAATTTCCTGTTGAAGCTTTTTTTATCATGCCTTGTTTTTGAATTTCGCCTCTGGGTTTTTCTTCTTCAAATTCGTGTCCGCAATTTGGGCATTTCATTTTACATTAAACTATCTATTGGAGATTTTATTTTTTTTAATTCTTCTGTTGAAACATGAGTATATAATTCAGTCGTAGCTATCGAGCTGTGACCCAGCAGAGATTGTATATGCCGAATATCAATTCCATTTTCCAGCAAGTGAGTTGCGAAACTATGTCTTAAAGTATGACAATGCACATCTTTTTTTATTCCTGCTCTTTGCGCTGCACGTGAAACTATTTTTTGAAGATTTCTCGACGATAATTTGCCTTTTGGACCTGTGAATAAATATTCTTGATCCTTAGATTTTTGTTTATCTGCTTGACGTTTTAAATCTCTAAATAAAAAATCAGGTATATTAAAGATTCTGTCTTTTTTTCCTTTTGCCTGTCTTATGTGGCCTATTTTTTCTTCAAATTCTAGGTCTAGAATTTTTAAATTCACTAATTCAGAAACCCTCATTCCGCAGGCATACATCAAAGAAACCATGAGTTTTGACTTTTTTGCATCTAAAACTTCAAAAAGTTTTTTTATTTCATCCTTTGTTAAAACCGTTGGAATTTTTCTCTCTCTTAGGTCTCTTAATGTTTTTTGTTATGTCATTTTTTAAGATATTTGAATAAGCATATTTAAGAGCAGATAAAAATAAAATTACCGACGACGAAGAATTTTTATCTAATTTTTCTGCTATGTATTTTTTAACATCGTCTTCTGATATTTCTTCTGGTTGTTTTTTTGTGAAATTAAACAAAATTTGATTATATGCTATGTAATTTCTTAAAGTATATTCTGAATTCTTTGATATCTTCAATTCAATTTCAAGCTTTCCTAGAAATTCTTTAGGAGTCATTTTTGGTTTTCTGGAATTTTATTATATAGAAGTATCACAGGTATTAGGACAAAGATTCCTAAAGGGATTACTAATTTTGGTCCAACTTTATCTGCTAGAAAACCTACTAAAAGAGGTGTAAAAATTGCTGTTATAGAAAAAATAAATTGTCTAAAAGACGTAATTGTTGCTCTCATTTTGCTTGGTATAAAACCTTGAAAAAAAGGTCTATTTATTGGCCCAAAAAAATCAAAGCATGAAAGATAAATAAAATAAACTAGTAACAAGGGGATTAAGGAATTTATAAAAAATACAGAAAAAGAGAGTAGACACATAAAACCTACTACATAAATTAAAAATTGTTTTTTACTCTTTGTTTTTCTGGACCATTTTCTTGCTAAAAAAGGAGCAAAAATTCCTAATGCGAAAGTTGCGGAGAATATGAATCCAAATAAATAATCTTGTAAACCAAAATTTTTCAATAAAGGTATCCAAAGAATATCGCTTGAAAATGCAAAAGAGATTGCCCAAAAAAAGGAAGCAAATAAAATTAAAGATATTGCTTTGTTTTTTTTGGAATATTTATAAGAATCTTTACTTTGTTTAAAAAATTCTTTAGTGTGCTCCTTTAGATGTTGTTTTTTCCTAATAAAATGTTCTTTACCAAATGAAAGAGTTATTCCCATTAAAATAATCGAAAGTCCTGTAACAGGCCAAATAGCCCTTAAACCAAATTTAGCCACAATAATTGCACCTATTATTCCTGCAATAAACATTGAAAGATTTACTATGCTGGGGTCTTTTACATAAAATTCATCTATCAATCTTTCTTTTTTCTTAGATTTTAATAAATCTACAGTCCATGCTTCCTCAGCTCCTGAAATAAAAGTATAAAATACTGATAAAAGAAAGAAGAGCACTAATAAAATATAAAAATTAGTGAAGAAAAACATTAAAAAAATAGTTATTCCCATTAAAAAGGTTCCAAAAAGAGTTGAAAATTTCCTTCCATAAATATCTGCTATTGCTCCTGTTGGAATCTCGAAAAGAATACCTGCTATAGCTCCTACCGAAATAAAAGCACCAATTTGCAATAACGAAAATCCTAATTCTCTAAAATATAATACATAAAATGCCGAATAAATAAAAAAAATGTAAAAGAGATTACTAGTATAAAAAGGCCAAAGTAATTTTAATTCATTCTTTTTAAAAAAATTCTTAAAGATTTTCATATTTTTAATTTATCTAATTCTTTGAACAATTGCTCATTGTTTTTGAATAAAATTGTGTTTTCCCCTATCTTCTTTGCAGGTTTTATATTCCATTCTTGGTTGTCTATAAAAAGGACTTGTTTTGCTTGGAGTTTTAATCTTTTTAATATGAGTTTATACATTTTTGGATTTGGTTTTCTCATTCCAACATCACATGAAACAACCACTTCATCAAATTTCTTATATAGTTTAGCGGGCATTAAAGCTTCTTTAGAAAGATACCATTGATCTGATAAAACAGCTATTTTGTACCCTTTCTTTTTTAATTCAGATACTTTTTTGAATAATTGTTTATTTTGTTTGAAATTCTTTTTGTAAGCTTTTAGTGCTATTTTTTCTAATCTTTTTACAGAAACTTTAACATTTCTTGAAATTATTTTTAATGCTTTTGCCCTGGGAATTTTTCCTTCTATGGTTTTGGCATATGTTGTATCTATTGCATCAAACCATTGATCTAAGGATATTTTTAATCTCTTAGCAATATATTCATGCACAGTAGTGTGGTGGAACATTCCATCATATTTGCTTTTTTTTAATTGGGCTCCAAGAACTAAAACACCTCCAACATCAAAGATAATTGCTTTGATATCTCCTCTTTTCATAGGGATGGTTATGCGAACTTGTTTAAATATCTTTTGTCACACTTTAGAATAAAGGTTTAATTTATTTTTTCTTTTTAAACAATTCTTTTTGATTAATTAACATAATTATAACTGCAGGTATCAGAAATAACCAATCTATTGTTATTGCTAAAACTATACAAATTAGTGCTATTACTGATAAAATTACTACTTTTTTGTTTTTCATTCACATTCTTCTTGTATCCAATATACTACTTCTTGATTTTGGCATGCAAAACATGAATTACTAAAAGTCTCTTTAATTGGGTATCCACATACAGGGTCATACAAAGTCATGCATATCTCCCCTGTTTCGTTATTTAAGCAAAAATTCTCAATTATTTCTACAAATGTTTGATTATCATGCATGCATTGTCTGGGATAACTCTCCATTGCAGGATTTCCTTCTGCAACACATTCTTTAAAATTATCTACTTTTCCATCAACACAATAACCTTTGGGTTTTGCAGAATCAGAAATTCCATGCTCAACCCAATCTCCATCAGCACAAATCCAATCATCTTCTTGAGTAATTAATCTAATTGCAAGAACCAAAATAATTATCATTAAAATAATTAACAACCATTTTTTATTTTTCATTTGCCCATTATTCCGTCAAGAGGGGATTTAATTTGTTTTAATTCTTCTTGTTGTAGTTTTTTGACTTCAAAGAATTTTTCCCAATTGGGTCCTTTTTTAAAAACAAACCATTTCATTTTTTAACTCCAACCTAATTGTTTTATTTTTTGTTGAACCTGTCCAAATAATTGTTGGTCTAATATTGCTTCATGTTGGCCATCTGATTCTTTATTAGCAAACCTCACTTTTCCAAGATATGTTGTATTTCTAAGAAGTTTTTTCATTCCTGTGGGAGTCATATTAGATTTTTTAGCTAATTGAGTTAGTGAGATATCTGAATTAAGGAATTCTTCAAAGATAGTATTAACTTTCTTAGATTCTTCGCCATCAACTAAAAGTTTTTTGTTCAAAAGCCTGTATCCTTTTGGGGCTTTTGTGATATGTCTGCCTGTTTTGAAAGCATTATTCATACCTGTTTTTGTTTTTTTAGAGATAGAGTAATCTGATTTTCTGAAAGTTTCTAATAGTTTACTATCTATTTTCTCTGAAAGGTATTCTTTAAACTCCTTTTCTGTATCTGGAGCATGTTTATAACATATAGAACAGAGAGTTGAAAGATTGGTAATTTCATTCAATCCGTTAAAAACTTTAGGATTAATATGATGGATTTCTAATTCTTCGCCACTTGTATCTTTAAATCCACATTTTTGACAATTAAAGTTGTCTCTTTCCAAGACTTCCTTAACTAATTTTAATGAAAGATTAATTTTCATTTTTCCCTACCTGCATAGATTTATTAAAGATTTCTTCGTCTATCAAAGCAGGATGTTTTCCTAGATATAAATTTCCCTTATATTTTATTTTACCTGTATAGGTAGGATTCCTTACCATTTGATATAATGTTGATGGGGGAATATTAAATTTTTGACATATTTCTTTATAATTAATTCCCGCGTTCCACATTTCAAAAATCTCTTTTACTTTTTCTGCATTTTCTGGATGTTTAACTAATTTTTTATTTTGGTACATATAACCAAAAGGAGCTCTATAAAGAACTTCCCCTAGCTTTATCTTTCTATCAAAAGACAATTGCACTCTTTCTTTTACCATTCCTCTTTCTAATTGCGCAAAGACTCCAATTATCTGAAAAAAGGCTTCCCCCATAGCAGAAGTTGTATCTATTTGTTCTGTAACAGAAGTAAAATTAATGTTCTTTGTTTTCAAATCTTCTAAAATAGTTATTAAATCTTTGAGTTTTCTGGAAAATCTATCAATTTTGTAAACTAAAATAATATCAAACTTTTTTTCTTGTGCATCTCTTAATAGAATTTCTAAGGCAGGCCGGTTTAAGCTTCCTGCAGAAAATCCTGCATCTTTGTAAATCTTAAATATTTCCCATTCTCTTGCATCACAGAAGCTTTTACATTTATCTATCTGAGCTTCAACACTTAAACCTTCTTTTGCCTGTTCTTCTGTTGAGACGCGAACGTAAATGGATACAAGAGGCTTTTTTCTCTTCTCATTGTTTTTCATTTTTCAATTTCTGACATAACCCTTTCATATCTTTTGGAAATGTCTATTTTTATAGGTTGAACATTTATCTTGTAATACATGCAATTAGGTAGATTATAAGAATAAAACAACCTCTTAAAATTACCTGAAACTTTCTTTCTTCTTCTCCTGTCCATTTCGATAAATTTTTTATTATTCTTCATTTTTTACCTCTATTTTTTCCATATTTTTATATACTTAGGGTATTTTTTTCTTGTAAGGGTTCCCTTCCTGCTATGAATTTATAACCTTATTGGAAAGAAACTATATAAATATTGCGATTTTTAATTAAAAAAACGCCGAGAACGCATCTTATGCGAAGCTTTAAGGGGTTTTTGGGCTATTTTTGAGAAAAGGTTGTGTTTTTATGGATTTTTATGATTTGGGCCAAATTTTTGCATTAACTTTTAATTGGCCTGCGAAGATTATTCACTAAGGTTAGGTTTGTCTAAATTATTAATTAATTCATATCCTTTAAAATGTGCTATTTTGACTGCTACTGATTTTGCAATTTTTAATAATTTTTCTGGAATCTCCTGTTTTTCGTGTACTATTCCCACAAGACTTTTATCTATTATTGACGCTGGACCAAAATAAATTTTTTCATGATAAATAGGATAATGTTCATCTACAATTCCTTCTTGTTTAATTATTTCTTCGTGGGAGAACCAATATCTTGGACGAACAGATATTTCGTAATCTCTTTCTGTTTTATTTAATATCACTTTTCCCATATTTAACAGCATATTTTATCTTTTTTAAGAATTTATATGGTTTTGTAGCATATTTTTGCATCAATTTTTAATTGGTCTGCGGGGGTTGTGCACTAAGGTAACCTAAGTGAGAATAAAGATAATTAGAAACTTTAAGATTAATATTCACTTGAACTTTCTTTTAGAAGATATGATGTTAAATAGATCAAACCAACACAGATTAATGTGATGAAAATAGATGTTAGAAGGCGTAAGGTTGGAGCTGCTTGAGCACTT
>Ga0180009_10005824_pt1 | contig 13088 bp, 19 predicted proteins | sample OS_PC_MetaG_FD_123537 | JGI IMG/M metagenome (GOLD analysis project Ga0180009, IMG submission 123537) | Groundwater microbial communities from the Aspo Hard Rock Laboratory (HRL) deep subsurface site, Sweden - OS_PC_MetaG | ecosystem: Environmental > Aquatic > Deep subsurface > Groundwater... | reverse complement strand
TCTAACATTACTGCATCCATTTTTCCTTTTATTTCATTCATTTTTGGTTCAAATTTTGTTTTTTCTTCTGGTGTTGCAGGAGCCGAAAAAGCTTCTGGTTTTCTTTCTTCAAATGGACTAAAATTTGAATCTCTTTTTTCAGTAAAAGGGCTGAAAGGTCTTCTTGTTGCAAAAGATCTTGTTGGCTGAAAATCTTTTTGGTATGGTCTAGGGCTTCTGCTGAAACTGTTTTTTGAATCAAAGCTTCTTCTTGGAGTAAAGCCAGTGCTTCTTGGAGGAAAACTTCTTTCTTTTAAGAAAGTCTGGTTTCTTGAAATGTCTTTTGCAGGAATTGCTTTCCTTAATGCAACAGTAATTTCTTTTTTTGAGAGTTCTTCTACTTCTTTTCCATCTGGAGCTCTTGCAATAAAGTCAATTTTTGCCTGCTGCATTAACTGTCTTTGAATTAATTCTCCGCCTCTGTCTCCGTCAGTAAACAAAATCACTTTTTTTCTGTTTAATAACGGAATAATTGAAGCAGGAATTTTTGAGCCATTTATTCCAATAACGTTTTTTACGTTATTTCTTAATAAGTTAAGAACATCTGCTCTTCCTTCTACGACAATTAATTCTGTTTCTTTTTCTATTTCTGGCCCGCATGGAAGGTTTTCTGTTCCCCAGCTTGTTACTCCTGCAATTCTTGCTGATTCTCTTACTTCGTCTGCCATTTCAGTTGAAGGAGAACTGTCTTTCAAAAATTTGTTTAATAATTCTTTTGCTCTGGTTTTGATTTCTTCTCTTTTGTTTGTTCTAGTGTCTTCTATTTGTTCTACTGCAAACTTTGATTCATATGGCCCTACTTTTTCTATTGATTCAATTGCTGCTGCAAGAATTGAAGTCTGCACCATATCCAGAGAAGAAGGAACTACTAATGTTCCAATTGTTTTTCCGTCTTTGGGTTCTGGAAAAATATCTATTCTTCCTATTTTCCCGTTTTTTTGGAGTTCTCTTAAATCCAAGTCTTCTCCGATTAATCCTTCGCTTTGGCCAAATACTGCGCCAATTACATCATGTTTGTCAACTAAACCTGCTATTTCAAATTTTGCTTTAATGTTGTATTTAACTGTATTAATATATGTTTTACCCATTAATTTCACCTTTTTTGAATTTTTGTTGTTGCCTTTTTGAAAGCTTTTGCATCTTGTTTAAACAAGCTGCTTTTTTCGGGCATTAAATTGCAACTTGCAATTTTACCCTTTTTTCTTTTGGGCAACTTGCACTTTTCTTTTTCGAAAAAGAAAGGGCAGAATTAGAGTTCTTGTTGTTGTGAATTAATTAATTCTTTAATTTCTTTTTTTGTCTTGTTTAATTGAATTTTTTTTGTTTTTGATTTTTTGCCTTGAATTATTTTTATTTCAGTTTTAAGTATTTTTGTTAATTCTTTTTCTAATTCTTTGTTGGCTTTGCCGTTAACTGCTTTTTCTTTTGTTTTTAGTTCAAGGCAGTTATTCCATGCATTAAAACCCAAAACCTCAAATTTTTTTGAGTTTGGCTTTACATGAACTTCAATTATTTCTTTCATTTAAATTTAATTTTTTGATGATTTAATTTAAATTGAATTAAAAAACTCTAATTCTATTAAGATTTAATAAAACAAACGCATATAAAATGTTATGTCGAACCTGCATTTTAAAGGTATATTTTATGGCTCATTACAATAAAGGCGCTAATGCCGAAAGAGAATTATTAAAAATAATTTATGATAATGGTTTTGGTTGTGTTAGAATTGCCGGTTCAGGCGCTACAATACTGCCTTCTCCTGATATTGTTGCTTTAAGCCCAAAAAAAAAGATTTCTTTTGAATGTAAGGCATGGAATTCAAATTACTTGAATATTTCAATTGAGCAGATGGCTGAATTAATTAAATGGGGTGAAATCTCCGGAACAGAGATTTTTATTGCATGGAAGATGCCAAACAAAGGCTGGTTTTTTTTGAAGCCAGAACACTTTGCAAGAAAACCCAAATCTTATGCTATTTCAAGAAAAGAAGCCTTTAAGAGGTCGCAAAACCTTAATGTCATTCTTGGAAAACAGGCTGTTTTAAGGGAATGAATTCCAGCAAAACATTATCTTTAAAAGCCCTTTTTCGCCTAATTTATAAGGATAAAAACACTTTTTTTAGTGGTTTAAATGCAGGTTGTAATGGAAGAATTAATTGACAAAATCAGTTATTTGTCAAGCAAAGAAAAAGGCATCAGAAACAGGATTTTGTTAGAGAACGCCAAAAACAATTTAGAAGAATACCATAAAGTAAAGAATCAAATAATAGAGTAAAAACTAATTTTTTAGGTTTTCGAAGCCATAAACAGCAAAGCCAAAGCAACTATTATCATTCCAAAAAAAATGCTTACTGTCCCTAAATCGCTTAATCCGCCGGAAATATTTACAAAAGCAAAATAAAATGCAAGAAAGCCAAAAATTACTCCAGAGCCAATCAAAGTAAAACGTAAGAGCTGTAATTTTTTTGCTGTTCCTTTTAATCTTAATTCAGTTAAATCAAGTTGGGCCATATCAACTTTTTCGTCTATTTTTACAGTTGAATCTTTTAGCTTTGAAATCACTCCAGTTAAAGCCATTATATTTGAATTCACTTTTGTCTGAAAAATGTTTATTTTGCTTAAAACCATGTCTTTAAAGCTTTCTGTTTCTTTGTCTCTTTTTTGTTTGTATGCATCCAAGTCATTGCTCATTTCTCTTAATAAATCTTGAGAGATTTTTTTGCTTTCAATTTCTGTTTCTATTTGAATAAACTTTTTAATCCATGGTTCTTCTGCTGCAAGGTCTTGCCTGACAATCTTTTTTATTTCCATTTTAAGTAAATCAAAGGTGTCTGCTTCTGCTAACAATAAAAGTTTTTTTGCCTGTTCTTCTGTTATTCCTAAAGTTTTTAGTTCAGAGACAATTTTTTTTTCGCTTTTTCCTTCTCTTACCATTTTGGTAATTGTTTCAATAATGCTTGCTTCTTTTTCTTGAACCATTTTTTCACCTATAATTTAACTTCTTTTAAGGCTCCCTTCTTTTTTTCTTTTTGTAGTTTTTCTGATTCAAAATCAAATTTTATTCCATGAGTTGTTTCAGGCTTGCTTAACAATTTCATTAATTCCTTCATTTTTTCTTTTTTTTTACCGTCTTTTTCTTCTTCTTTCATTTTTCTTTCAATTATTAATCCTAATTCTTTGATTTGCCTTGAAAGGCTGTCTTCTACTTTTTGTTCTTCTTCTCTTACTATTTCTACTATTAGTTTTCTGAATAATTCTTCTTCTTTTTGCATGTCTTCTTTGACTATTTTTCTTATTTCGTTTTTTAATAAAGCAAATGTGTCTGCTTCGCCTAATAAAAGTAGTTTTCTTGCTTGTTCTTCTTTTATTCCTAAAGCCTTTAATTCTGCAATTATTTCTTTTTGTGGCCTGCCTTCTTTGACCATTTTTTCTATTATTTCTATTATGCTTGTTTCATTGCCTTTTAATTTCATTTTTCTCGGAAATAATAACGAGCTTTGCATTAATAAATATTGTGTAATTTAAAAAAAGAAAAAGAAGAAATGCTTATGAATACATTTCTTCTATTGGCTTAATTTTGTCTGCTGGAATCTCAAAAACTGAATCAGAAACTAAACCTGTTTTGATGTTTTTTAATTCCATTTCTGCGCTTCCCATTGAAGTTTCCATCAGCATTTTTATTGGAATGCCGTATTCTTCTGAAATCCATGCACTGATTTTTGTTTTTTCTTCTGTTGAAGGCTCTTTGTAATTGAATTCAATTTTTCTTGCAGGCATATTGTTTATTGTTTCTCTTCCTATTTCTTTTAATTCAGTGTCATTTAATGCCTGTGAACTAAAATCCTTAAAGTCTAATCCTGTTGAGCTTCCTTCAGCGGATGTTTCATAATATGTGTCTGTTGCTGAATCATAAGTATAAATTTTTTCGCCGTTAAAGATTGTTATTTGAGTCTGCCCTAAAAAGCTTGTTTCTGTTTTGACTTTAATTCCTTTTTGATAGAATTTTGCTGTTACTGGAAAAGGCTTGATTACCACTAAATCATATTCAATGTTGTCAATGTTTTTTCCTTTTGCAAGAATTTCCTGTAAAGTCATTTCAGGGTTTCCCTTGTCTCCGTTTGGCTGTTGAGGGCATCCGGCAAAACCTACTGTTAAAAGCAATAAAATAACTGGAATCAAAATTTTTTTATTCATATTAAACCTCCAAAAAGTATTGTTGTTTTAATTAGGTTAAGAGTTATTTAAATACTTTTAGATTTTGATTTATTAAGTTAAAATTTTTTTTTAAATACTTTTACATTTTGATTTTTCCTTTCTGCCAGTCCAATAAAATCTGTTTTGAAACAGCTTTTATGTCAGGAATTCCTTTTTTCATTAACCTGCCTTTTTTTACTGCAATTTCTTCAAGTATTTTATCTGAATCTTTTTCTTCTTTTGCGCCTAATTCTTTTAATGCTTTAGGATTTTTTTCTTTTAATAATTCAATTAATTTTATTGCTGCTTCTTCTGGATAATTTAAATGAAAAGGGTTTTTTGCGCCAATTAACACTAATTCGTTTTCTTCTCTTTCTTCCATTGGAATAATTCCAGGAGAATCAATTAATTTGAATTTTCCTGCATTAATTACCTGTTGGCCTCTGGTGTATCCTGCAGTAATTGAAGTCCTGACTTTTTTTTTGCTTAAAGAGTTAATCACAGAACTTTTTCCTGTGTTAGGGTAACCAATTATTCCTATGGTGTCTCCTGAATTTTTTATTGCAATCATAATTTTTTCCCTTAATTTCTTGAATCCTTGTTTTTTTACTGAAGAAACAAAAACGCAGTCAAATTCTTTTTGTATTTCTTTTTTAATTTTTCCCGCGTTATTTTTTGAAATCAAGTCACTTTTATTTAATACAATAATTAATTCTTTTCCTTTTCTTTTGATTTGCCCTTCAATTCTTTTATTGCGTGTTTTTTCCGGAAACCTTGCATCAGCCACTTCAATTAGCAGGTCAGAGTTTTCTATTACCCAGTAAAGCCTGTCAATAAAACCTTTCTTCATGTTAATCAAAAACATTGGGGTTGGAACTAATTAAATAGCTTTTTTTCCTTTAACCTGAAAATAGATTCCTGCATAACAGTATGCAGTAAAAACTTCCATTACCATTCCAACTATTATTGCAGGAATGCTTGAAATAAAAGTCATTGCCCCAAGGTTTTCTTTTAGCATTGATAAAACAATTAAAGGGTCTGCCTGGTTTGGATTCATTAATTCAGGGAAAAAAATATATGAAAGCATTTCCCCTAAATAACCTGAAATCCATGCAATAACCATTACAATAATTCCTATAATTAATGTTGCAATAAATACATCAATTACTTTTCCTTGAGTTAAATTCCAGCTTTCTCTTATTGACTCAAATATTCCTTGTTCTTTTTCAAGGAAAACAAAAACACTCATTGAAAGCCTGATTGAATTATAAAATACAATAAAAGAGTAAATTATTGTTGCAAGAACTGCAAGCAGTAAAAAAATCAATGAAATCGTCTGGCCCATTACTGCCAGAATCAATGTAAGAACATACAACCCTATTACCCCTAAAAAAGCAAAAAAGAATTTTTTTTCGTGAAATGAAATCAATGCAAGCAATCCTGAAACAATTGTCAATACAATCAGCTTAACATATTTTACTGCATTAAATTCAGTTGTTTTTATTTTATAGTAATTCATTCCCTTTAATACAATTAAATAATATACAAAGCCTTGAATTAAACCAAAAAAAACCGATAAAAGAATTACTGCAAAAACAAACTCCATTAAGGTACTTAACAATGCAAGAGGATTTGAAGCAAAAATGCTTATGTTATTAAATGAAAGAATGCTGTCAGCAAAAATTTGCGTTAAATAAGAGATTCCTGCAAGAGAAGCAAAGCCTATTACAAGCAATGCAATCAAATAAGAATAAACTTTTTGGTCGTGAATCCAAGAAAAACCGTTTTTTATTATTAATTCCAAATCCATTCAAATATTAAGGCATTTTACTATAAAAACCTTTGCTGAATCAATTCTTCTTGGTTGAAATGACAAAAAAAGTAAGGCAGATTAAAAGGTCAATAAATCCTTTGGCTAATATGCCATTAAATATAAGGTTTGTTGGCAGAAGGACACGCATTCAGCCTGTTCATACCGCCCCAAACGAGTCTATAAGAAATTTTGTTGCTGGTTTAACTGCCAAACAAAAACTGATTTCATTGAAAGATTTTAGAAGAGAATTAATGAATATTCAGCCTAATGTCAGCCCTAAAATGATGGCTTTTTACTGGAGATTTTATCGTAAAAAGCTTTCAGAAAAATAAATTAAAGTAGTTTAAGCTCTTTAGTGTATTTATCCACTAAATTTTCTGGCGCAGGGCCTATTCCAATACAGGTTTTTGTTCCTGACTCAATTTGCGTTCTTCCAGCATCCCTGATTAAAGCAGTCGGAATCTCTTTTTTCACTTGTTCAAATAATTCCAGCAATTCTTTTTCTGAACTTACTTTAAGGACAACTTTTTGTGTTCCGCTTAATTTCCATTCTTCAACCCAGTCAGGAAACTTTATTTTTGTTTTTTCCATTGCTTCAATTGAAGCATGAGCGCATTGGGCTGCAGTCTTTCCTTTGCCCATCTTTAAATCAGTTCTAACCACTATTGCCTGCTTGAATTCCATGAAAAGAAATAGAGAATAAAAGAAATTAAAAAACATGCCTTTAAGGCATTTCAGAAAAAATCATTTTTTCTTTGCTGTTTTTTTCTTTACAGTTTTCTTTTTTGTTTCTGGTTCTTCACAACAACACTCGCATCCGCATTCTGATCCCATTATTTCACTTCAATTCCATTAAAGTTAAAGTTTTTGTTACTCCATCATTTCCCCATAACTGAGAAAAACTTTCTTTTTCTCCTCTTGCAATCCATAACTGCCTGTTAACCGGATGAACATGCCCTTTGTTTGTATAACCTACATCGTATTCTACTAGGATTCTGTCTTTTCCGATTTGAACAAGTCTGAAAACATTTCCTCCGTTGCCGTTTGATTCAAATGCTGAACCTTCTTCTACTTCAATTTCTTTTATTTCTTTTTTTTTCTGGAACGGCGGACTCCAGTCCTGTTTTAATTCGTTTACTTCAATTAATGCTTTCATGTTCTCACAAAAAAAAGTATAAGTGCGTGCAGTTTATTAACCTTTCTTGTTTTTTAGCCATAACTTTTTTCAGTAAAAAGAAACATAATTGACTTTGATGGTTTTAGTGTAAATCAAATACTGGTAATCTGTTATCAGCTTAGGAAACCTGTTTTTTAATTCCTTGATGAATTCAAAGAAATCCTGATTTGATTCTGCAAGCAGTTCAATGTCAAGGCTTCCAGGCATTGCAATTCCATGAACAATAAAAATCACTTTTGGATGAGATAAAAGGAATTTTTCAAATTCTTCAAATTCTTTAATGTTTTTCAGACTGAAATTAAAAAAGACTTTAAAATGCGTTAATCCAAGCTTGCCGTAATTTATTATGGGCCTGTAGCCTGCAATTATTTCTTTTTCTTCAAGTTTTTTTATTCTATAAGAAACAACTTTTGCAGGAATGCCTGTTTTTTCTGATACTTCATTAACTGAAACCCTTGCGTTCAATGCAAGAGACTTCATTATTTTCCTGTCTGTTTCATCTGTTTTAATGACTTCACTTGATTCTTTTAAGTCAAACCTTTTAATTTCAGGTTTTTCAATAAAGCATTTATGCGATAAATGAATTACATTGGTTATAACGTTTTCAAGCCTGTTAATTGTAATGCCTCCAAACTTTTGCTGGAATTCAAAATTTATTTCTTCAAACTCTGTTAAGCTTTTAACCCAGAAAACAAACAAATAATCAAACGTTCCCCCCAAAGAAAAAGCCCAAAAAAGTTTTTTGTTTCCAAAAACGTATTTTTTGAGTTCTTTTTCCTGCGACTGGCTTAAGCTTTTGAACTGCACAAAAATCCTGCAGTAAATGTATCCAAGCTTTGGGCTGTTGATTACAGGAAAAAAACCGTCAACAATCCCTTTCCTTAAAAGAGTTTTAATCCTGTAGTCAGCTGACTGCTTGCTTAAACCAGTTTTTTTGGCTAACTCTGAAACAGTCATCCTTGAATCAAAATCCAAAAAAGAAAGAATTTTCCTGTCCTTTAAGTCAAGGTAAAACTTTTCACCCATATTTTACTTTAAGATAAAAACATTATAAAAACTGTCTTTTTGTCAAAAAAATCATAAAAAAGTTTTATTTAAAGAAAAAACACATTATGTATATTATGTCTTCTATTGTTGCTGAAAACTATAATTCTAAGGCTGTTGTTAACTTATGGCCTGATTTTATTGACTGGAGTAAGAGAAGACAAGGCGAAAACGGTTTCCTGAAAAAAACTCTTGAAAAAAACAAGGTTAATTCTGTTTTTGATTCCTGTTTAGGCGACGGCTGTGATTCAATTTACCTTCTAAAAGAAGGATTTGATGTTACAAGCAATGACTTTGATTTGGAGTTCATCAAGAAAGCTCAGGAGAATGCAAGAAAAGAAAACGTCAAATTAAACATTTCAAGCTTTGATTGGAGGGAATTAGGCAGGCATTACGATAAAGAAAGCTTTGATGCTGTTTTGTGCCTTGGCAATTCATTGACTTATTTGTTCTGCAAAAAAGACCAGCTTAATACTTTAAGGCAGTTTTATAAAATCCTCAAAAAAGACGGGATTCTGGTTATTGATGAAAGGAATTACCAGTATTTTCTTGACGAAAAAGATGAAATCCTTAAAGGAAATTTCAGGTATTCAGGAAAATTTGTTTACTGCGGAAAAAAAGTGCATGCTTATCCAATAAAAATAGAAAAAAACAGGGTTGTAATGGAATACTCTGACAAAAACAAAAAAAACAAAGGCAATCTTGTTTTGTATCCTTTCAGGAGAAATGAAATGAAAAAACTTCTTGCAGAAGCAGGCTTCAAAAAAATACAGCAGTTTTCTGATTACAAAAAAGAATTTAATCCTGATGCAGACTTTTATATTTATGTGTGCAGGAAATGAATCCTGCAAAATTTTTTTGTTTTTCAGGCATCTGTTGTTTTTGTTTTGTGAACAATATGTTTTTATATTGTAAACACTTATTTTTGTTGTGATTGCATCAAAACTGCTTTCTTCTCCTGAAAGAATCAGGCTGGTTAAACTTTTTTTGTTTGAAACTGAAGTAAATTTGAAAGTAAGGGAAACAGCAGGAAAAGCTAAAGTAAGCCCTGCTCTTGTTTCAGGAACTATTCGTTTATTTAAAAAAAAAGGTTTAATTAAAAAAAATAAAATTGATTTTTTGCATCCTGTTATAAAGGCTTTGAAGATATTGCTTAACATTGAATTCCTTGAATCAATTAAACTAACAAAAAAAACATTAAGCCTGTTTGATGGCTGTAATGGAATTGGATTGTATGGCAGCTGGGCTGACGGAACAAACACTAAAGAAAGCGATATTGATTTATGGATAAAAACCGGTAAAGAAAATGAGAAAGGGGTTGCAGAAATTAGAAAATTATTTAAGGGCTCAAAAATTGAAGCAAGCATTTTTGTTTTAACAGAAAAAAAACTGAAAGAATTAAAAGAAAAAGATTTTGTTTTTTATTGTGTTTTGCATAATTCTTTTGTTTTATTTGGTGAAGGCTTGTGATTGATTTCAATGAATGCGTTAAAAAAGGTCTTTTAAAAAGAGTTCCTGCTTCAAGGGAAAAAGCACTGCAAAGCATTAAAAAATCAAAACAACTGTTTGAAGAAGCTAAAATAAATTTTAAAGATGACAGGATTAATTCTGTTGTAATTGTTGCTTACCTTGCATTATTTCATGCTGCAAGGGCATTGCTTTTCAGGGACGGCTTTAGGGAGAAAAGCCATGAATGCATTATACGCTATCTTGAAGAAAAATATCCTGAAATAAAATCTGAAGAAATTGAATTGCTGGAAAAATACAAGGCTGAAAGAACTCACACGCAATATGATGTAAGCTATAATCCAAATGAAGAACAGGCAGAAAAAATGCTGGCTTTCACTAAAAAATTCATTGAAACAATTGAAGAAATTGTATGACTCTTTCTTTTTAGCGGTTATTTTTCACCTGCAGTCTCCTCTGAAAAGTTTTTTAAAGAAACAAAGCCTTTCTTTTTGTATGAACCTGAATTCTTTGATAAACAATGCTGTTTCTTCAATTAAAGGAAATGAAACAAAAAAGAAAGGTATTGCAGGGAAATTAGCTGAATTAAAAAAGGAAAAAAATTTAAGCGAATTTAATTCAAGTGAACTTCTTGAAGATTCTTTTGCTTTTGAAGTTTTTCCTGCAGAATTAAACCATAAGATTGCAGGAACTGATTCAGGTTTTGTTGGAAAAAGAATGCATTCAATTGACATTATTTTAATTAAAACTGTTTCAGCAATTTTTTCCTACAAAAAAAACAAATTAGAGAAAGCAGAGTATTTTCCTTCGCCTACAGATTTTCCTTTGCCGTTTATTTCAAGCAATACTTTAGAAAACGATGAATTTGAATGCAATAAGTCTTTGATGAGATTAAAAGAAGAAATTTCGTGTTCAAAAAAAGTCATTAAAGAATTCAAGCCAGACTATTGTTTGATTGACGGAAGCATTATTCCCCAGTATGCAGATAAAGCAAGAAAAGAGTCTCAACTTCATTCAGATTATTCTTCTTTAATTAAATTATTTGAATCCTTGTACCAGACTGCAGAAGAAAATTCCTGTAATTTGATTGCAACAGTAGAGGATTCCAGAGGATCAAGGTTTAGAAGCATTCTGCAGAAAGAAATTCTTGAAAAAAACCATTTAATGTCAGGCAGTTCACTTGACTCTTTTTTTGATTCAAGTTTATTGGATTATTTGCTTGCAAAAAATCAGCGCAGTTTTTGTTTTAATTATTCTTCTTCAATCAAAGAACATCCAATCTTAAATGACTTCAATGAAAAATGGGCTTCAAGAATTAAAGCTTTTTACTTGAAGCCTTCTTTATTGGATAGGCCTTTAAGAATTGAATTCTTGCATAACGGAAAAGAATTAACTCCTTATGCAAACGAAATAGCTTCAGTGATTCTTTCTTTGTCTTCTTTGCATAAAGAATATGCTTATCCTTCTGTTTTAATTGAAGCTGATTTAAGGGCAAGGCTTAAGCCGAATGAAATTGAAATTTTATTCAATAAAATCCAGGACAAATTAGGAAGAGATAATGCTTTCATGGCTTTAAGGAGAAACTCAAGGCCTTTTTGATGATGATTTAATATGAATAAACCAGATAATAAAAAACAATTTGACAAATTTTTGAAAGAAATTCAAAAAAAGAAAATGCAAGAATTATGGGATAACAAAGAAGATGAGCAATGGGAGAAAGCTTAATTTACAAACAATTAATTAATATTGTTTTTTGTTTTTTCTTTTATTGATTGAATGAGTAAATTAAAAGTTAAAGCAGTTTTTTTTGATTTATGGAATACTATTGCTTTTACTGATTCAGACAAAGAGATTTTCAGGGAAATGCAGATTCGTTTTGGATTAAATGAATTAACTCATTCCCAATTCTTGCAGGAATGCGAGAAAGCAATAATGATGGAAGAATTTGAATCATTAGAGCACCTTTACTCAAAGCTTTTGCATCATTTTTCTATTCCTTCAGGCGAAATCTTGTTAGGAGACCTTGATTTTTTGTGGAATCATGCATTAAAGCATGACAAGCCTTTTCCTGAATCAGAGAAAATGCTTGCAAAAACAAAAAAGCATTTCAAAACCGCTTTGGTTTCAAACTGTGAAAGTTTTGGTTTCAAAAAAATACTCAATCATTTTGGCTTCAAGAAATATTTTGATGAAATAATTCTTTCTTGTGAGGTAGGCCTGCTTAAACCTCATCCTCAAATTTTCCGTTTACCTTTGCATAAACTTAAACTTAAACCAGAACAAGCAGTAATGATTGGGGATTCATTAAGAACAGACATGCATGGAGCAAAGCATGCCGGACTAAAAACCATTTTAATTGACCGTAAAGGAAAACATAAAGGAAGAAAAATTGAAGCTGATGCAGTAATTTCTTCTTTGAATGAACTAAATAAAGTAATTGAATTCAAATAATTTTTTTTATTTTTGAACTTTTTTCTGTTTTTTCCTTTTTTTTTGCCTGTATTTTTCAATGTATTTTCTAATTGTATGTTCAGTGTGATCGTGTTCTTTTCCATACTTAAATCTAAGTTCTCTCCTAATCTCTGAAGCACTCATTCCTTGTTTTGAGTAATTCTCTATTGCTCTAACTATATAAGGGTATAATTTTTCTAAGCCTTTATATGACCCTCTGCCTTTTCCAGTAGTTTCTTTTCTGTTTATTATCTTTTTTCTTTCTATTTCAAGAAGTTCTTCAGGAGAATATGCTATTTTTAATAATTCCAGCATTGTCTTCTGCAAAGTTATCCCTTTGTGGCTTGATTTATCTTGTTTAAGTTTTTGGTTTATTTCTTTGTGTAACTGCCTGTAAGGTTTTTTAGGATTATTCAGGATTGTGTTAATTGTTATTACAATAGTTCTTTCAGACAGCGAAGGGAAGCGTTTTACTGTATAGTAATATCTCTGTAATCTTTTCAGTACTTCATGAGGAAACTTTATTTTCAATTCATTTAATACTCTTCTGGTTTTTAGCATTCTTCTAGCAGTAATTTTCGGCATTCTATTATTTATATTTGCATGTGCCCTGACAGCACTCTGACTGCATGCTTTTTTACCAAATTCACTCAAAACAGCTTGGTTAATTTCTTTAGTATAATATCCTTGATTAGACTGTTTTTTTATAAATCCTGCGATGTTAGGTTTAAGTTTAGGGGTTCCTCTGTTTTTTCTCATAAAATTTGCCTGACAAAATTTTTTGGTATCTCGTTTACTATTATAAATAACTTCTTAAACTTTAATAAATCTTTTTTCACCGGCATTGCACACTAAAAACTTTTAAATAGTCTTTAACATTCCATTAAATGATGAAAGAAGAAAT
>Ga0180009_10005823_pt1 | contig 13089 bp, 10 predicted proteins | sample OS_PC_MetaG_FD_123537 | JGI IMG/M metagenome (GOLD analysis project Ga0180009, IMG submission 123537) | Groundwater microbial communities from the Aspo Hard Rock Laboratory (HRL) deep subsurface site, Sweden - OS_PC_MetaG | ecosystem: Environmental > Aquatic > Deep subsurface > Groundwater... | reverse complement strand
GCCGCCTCCGTCACCGTGGCGGAAAACCCGGCCGTGGCCTCCTTCACCAGGGCCCTGACCAAATGCGGGTACATGGACGCGGTGGAGGAACTGGGCATCCAGGTGGCGGACGTGGCCAAGACCCGGGTGGTGTTCTCGGAAAAGGCCCGGGCCTTTCGGCGCTGGGAAATCTCCGAAGCCTTCTGCGAAGCCGACATCATCATCAGCCTGCCCAAATTCAAGACCCACGGCATCACCTACGTCACCGGCGCGGTGAAAAACCTTTTCGGCGCCATCCCGGGCCTGGAAAAATCCAAGTGGCACCTCAAGGCCCCGGACCATACGGATTTCGCCGATATGCTCCTGGACCTGAACGAGGTCCTGGCCCACGGATTTTCGCCCCAAAAGCCCATCCTCCACGTCATGGACGCCATCCTGGCCCAGGAGGGCGAGGGCCCGGGCCCGGCCGGATCGCCCCGGCATATCGGCGCGGTCCTGGCAGGCAAGAGCCCCGTGGCCGTGGACTGGGTAGCCACCCAGGTGGCGGGCCTGGACGTGAACAAGGTGGCCACCATCACCCGGGGCTTTGACCGGGACCTGTTCTGCGCCTCGGAAAAGGACATCGAGGTCATGGGCGACACCATCGCATCCCGGCGCATCACAGGATTCGTGCCCACCAAGGGCGGGTTCCGGTCCAACATGATGCGGGGCCCGGCCACCTGGCGCGTCACCCGGAACTGGCTCACCCCCAAGCCCGTGCCCCAGGCGGACAAGTGCACCCTGTGCTACCAGTGCATGAAAATCTGCGCCTCCTCAGCCATCAGCAAGGCCTCCCCCGGGGCCAAGACGCCCATCTATGACCATGACAAATGCATCCGCTGCTATTGCTGCGCGGAGATCTGCCCCGAGGCCGCCATCGATCTGAAAGCCGGCTGGCTGCAAAAACTGCTGGGGCTTTTTGGCTAAAGGCTAAAGGCTGAAGGCTGAAGGCTAAAGGCTAAAACCCGGAAGCGGGGCCGACCCGATAATAGCCATGGCAACTGCGGATTACCCAGAGAAAGAAGCCGGTGCGGCCCCTGCCGCCAGGTCTTGAAAAAAACGGCCCGGACGGGGGTTCCCCCCTTTGAAAAAGGGGGGCATGGGGGATTTCTTTTTACTTTCAGCTTGTTATCTTTTTTTGGCTCCCCCGGTTTCCGGGGACCTGGCGAAAGCTGATGAGTTTGTAAAAAGCCTAAAGGTTCGTCATCCCCGCGAAAATGAGGACCCATAATCCTTTGAAAAAAAATGGAGGCAAGGTGGCAGAAGGGGCACAGGGACAAACCGGGGGCGGGTGGGGCCGGAAAGCCCTTCCCGGCTTCCTGTTCCTTGTCCTGGCCGTGCTGGCGGGGACGGACTCCTACGTGGAACCGGATTTCTGGACCTACCTCTCCTTTGCCCGGGAGTTTTCCGTCAACCCCGGCATCCTGTTCCACGACGCCTTTTCCTATCTCCCCACCCAGGACCCCTACGTGTTCCACGAGTGGCTGGCCTGCCTGGGGCTGTACGGCCTGCACCAGGCCGCCGGGCCGGCGGGGGTCCAGGTTTTCAAGTACGCCCTCATCCTGGCCGCCCTTTTCCTGACCCTTTCCACCGCCCGGCAACGGGGGGCGTCCCTGGCGGCCTCGGGCCTGGCCCTGGTCCTGGTCCTGCCCTTCCTGCCCCGGGCCTTCCCCCTGTTCCGGGCCGAGAACTTCTCCCTGGTGTTCTTCATCCTGTTCCTGTGGGTCCTGGTGCGATGCCGGGAAACCGGGAGGCACGGGCTTCTGACCCTCCTGGTCCCGGCCATGGCCCTGTGGTGCAACCTCCACGGAGGCTTCGCAGCGGGCCTGGGCCTGGTATTCGCCTTTGCCCTGGGCCAGGCCCTTTCCCGGCAACGGTTTTTGCCCTATCTCCTGGCCGGGGCCGGATGCCTGGCCGCCACTTTGGCCAGCCCCTACGGCCCGGGCCTGTGGTCCCAGGTGGCGGGCCACCTGTTCGCCTCCCCGGGGGGCCTGGAGAGCTGGGACTCCCTGGCCGCCGTGGCCCGCCGGGGCAACTTCGGGGTCCTGCACGCCGTGTTTTTGCTCTACGCGGTCACGGGCTTCCTCTGCCTGGCTGCCGGAAAACGCTTCGAGGCCACGGATTTCCTGGTCCTCTCCGCAGCCGTGGCCATGCCTCTCGTGGCGGCCCGGTACATCCCCCTGGCCCTGTTCACCTTCGCGGCCCTGGTCCCGGCGCACCTGGAAAGTGCGCTCTCCCCCGGCACCCGGCCGGCCCTCCGCCGGGCCGCCCTGGCGGGGCTGGCGCTCCTGGCCGTGGCCTCCTGCCTGGCCTTTGCCAGCCGGGCCCCGGATATCCGGCCCCAGGAGGCCCTGGCCTTTTCCACCCCCTCCCGGATCCCGGAAAAGGGGGCGTCCCACTCCTGCTTCTACCCTGTGGACGCCGTGCGGTTCATGGCGGAAAATCCCATCTCGGGAAAGCTGGTCACCGAGGTCTGCTGGAGCGGCTACCTGCTCTGGAACTTCCACCCGGCCGTCCGCACGGCCATGGACACCCGGCTCCAGACGGTTTTCCCCCCCGAGGTCCGGCGCCTGTACTACGCCTTCCTGTGGGGCGCGCCCGGCTGGGACGCCTTTCTGGAGACCTGGCCCCCGGACTACATCCTTCTGTACAAAAGCCCCAACCGCACGGGCTTCCTGACGGAGCACACCCCCTTTTCCATCCTCTACGAGGATGGCCTCTGCGTCCTGTTCCACCGGGGCTGACCCCCGGGCCGCCGCCCAACTCGCCTCCTTTTTGTCGATTGCCGGAAGAAAATCCCCCCTACCCCCCTTTTTTCCAAGAGGGGACCCCGGCTCGGGCCGCTTTTCCAATAGGAACGTCCCCGGGGCAAGGCTCTTGATGCCTGCGCCATCCAGCGGTTTCATCCCCCATGGAACCCGGGTCGTTCCCGGGTCATTTTTTGATTTCCACGCGACCCATGGCGGGGGGAGGTTGCGCGAGGTCCCCGGGCGTGCTAAAAAGTCCGGCTTTTGGAAAGAATCGCCCAGGGAGGTTCCAGCCGGGCGTCATGGAGGAGAGCATGGTCAGGGATAACCCCGTCATCGAAAAAGTCCTGGTGGCCAACCGGGGGGAGATCGCCATCCGCCTGTGCCGGGCCGTCCAGGAGGAGGGCCTCCGGGCTGTGGCCGTGTACGAGACCCCCGACGCCGAGAACCGGCACCTGTCCATCGCGGACGAGGCCGTGTGGATCGGCCCCGGACCCCGCAAGGATTACCTGGACATCGACCGCATCGTCATGGCCGCCAAGAGGAGCGGCTGCCAGGCCGTGCACCCGGGCTATGGCTTCCTGGCCGAAAACCCGGCCCTGGCCGCCGCCTGCGAGGACGCGGGCCTGGTGTTCGTGGGGCCCTCGGCCGCCACCATCGCCCGCCTGGGGGACAAGACCATATCCCGGACGCTAGCCGCCGAAGCCGGGCTACCGGTCATCCCCGGATCGGGCATCCTGCCCCCGGGCCAGGAGGGCCGCCGCCTGGCCGTGGAGTTCGCCCGGACCCACGGCTTCCCGGTCATGTTGAAGGCCGTGGCCGGGGGCGGGGGCCGGGGCATCCGCCGGGTGGACGACGAACAGGCCCTGGCCGACCAGATCGGCCTGGCCCGGGCCGAGGCCCAATCCGCCTTTGGCGACGGCAGGCTCTACCTGGAAAAAGGCATAGTGCGTCCCCGGCACGTGGAGGTCCAGGTCCTTGGGGATTCCCACGGCAACCTCATCCACATGGGCGCCCGGAACTGCTCCATCCAGCGCCGCCACCAGAAGCTGGTGGAGGTGGCCCCCAGCCTCCTGGCCCCGGAAATCGAGGAAGCCGTCTGCCAGGCCGCCGTGAAATACGCCCGTTACACGGGCTATGTGAACGCCGGGACCGTGGAATTCCTGGTGGACGCTGACAACAGCTTCTACTTCCTGGAGATCAACACCCGCCTCCAGGTGGAGCACACGGTCACCGAGACCGTCACGGGCATCGACATCGTGCGCCGGATGCTCCGCATCGCCTCGGGCCGGGTCCTGGACGTGGCCCAGTCGGACGTGGCCTGCCGGGGATTCGCCATCGAAATGCGCATCAACGCCGAGGACCCCAAGCGGGACTTCGCCCCGGACAGCGGCAAGACCGTGGCCGTGTACAACTCCCCCGGCGGCCCGGGCATCCGGCTGGACGGCATGGTGTACCAGGGGTACACCATCCCCGCGGAATACGATTCGCTCCTGGTGAAGCTCACCGTGTACGGGTTCAAGTGGCCCGAGGCGGTTTCCCGCATGGCCCGGGCACTCCGGAACTTCCGCATCGTGGGCCCCAAGACCACCATCCCGTTCTACCGGGCCTTGGTGGCCGAGCCGGAATTCATGTCCGGCTCCTTTGACACGGGCTACCTGGACCGGCATCCGGAGCTTTTTGACTACCGGGACCTGGAGGCCCAGGAGGAGCGCATCGCCAAGCTCCTGGCCGCCATCCACCACCATGGGAAAAACCCCTACGCCTTCTGACGGCCGGGGGGACATGAATGAGGGAAACGAAACCACAGATTACGCAGAGTTCGCAGATGGATTCCCCCCTTTGAAAAAGGGGGGCAGGGGGGATTTCTTTTTTTGTTTGGCTTTTGATTTTTTCCGGCCCATCTGCGTGAGTCTTTTTTCTATTTGAACGATGGAGTTACGGAGCTCGCCATGTCCATTCGCATCCTGCCCGGAACCGACCCGGAAGAAGCCCTTGCCGCCGTCCGGTCCGCACCGGGCTATTTTGTCACCAACACGGCCCGGGACCTCTCCCAGTCCGATTTCAAGAACCGCATCCTGGCCCACACGGATCTCCTGGTGGCCCCGGAGCGGGAGGCTGCCGGTTATTTCTCCCTGGAGATCACCGGCGGGGCCTCGGTCCACGTGGACATGCTGCGCAAGCAGATCAACCCCTTCGAGCGCCTGGAACGGCTGCGCCAGCTCATGCCCAACACCATGTTCCAGACCCTGTGCCGGGGGGTGAACCTCTTCGGATACCGGCCCTACCCGGAGAACGTCATCCGCATGACCGTGCGGGAGTTCGCCGAGTACGTGGACGTTTGGCGGGTGTTCGACTTCCTGAACCACGTGCCCAACATGATCCCCGTTTTCGAGGAGGTCCGGGAAGCGGGCCGGCTCCTGGAGGCCACGGTCTGCTTCTCCACCGGGCCGGAACACACGGACGAATTTTACGTGAAAAAAGTGGGGGAGATCCTGGATGTCACGGGTCCGGACATCCTGCTCGCCGTGAAAAACCACTCAGGCCTGGGCACCCCGGGGCGCATCGGGCAACTGGTCTCGTCCCTGCTCGACGCCTGGCCGGACCTGGTGATCCACTACCACGGCCACAACACGGACGGGAACGACGTGGGCCGCATCGTGGCCGCCGTCTCCGCCGGGGCCAAGATCGTGGACGCGGCGGACCACGCCATGACGGGATTCTTCGGCCCGCCGCCCATCCTCACGGTACTCCGGATGCTGGCCGACCTGGGTCACGAGGCCCAGGGAATCAACGAGGATGCGGTCATCGCCGCCTCGGACAAGCTCAAGCGCGAGCGGCCCGCCTACGCGGCCTTCGAGAGCCAGTTCAAGGGCTTCGACCCCACGGTCCACGTGCACAAGCTCCCGGGCGGGGCCATGGGCTCCAGCTTCGAGCAGGCAGTGAAGGGCGGCTTCCTGGACCGCATGCCGGAAATCCTCATGTCCGAGCTGCCCAAGGTCCACCGGGAGCTGGGCAACTTCTGGAGCGTCACCCCCGGCTCCCAGATTCTCTGGACCACGGCCGTGACCCACACCCTTTCAGGCAAGCGCTGGGTCAACGCCAGCGAGGACTTAAAACGCCTCCTCCTGGAGCGCTACGGGCCTTTCCCCTTCTACCGGCCTTCGGACGAAATCTACGAGGCGGTCTTCGGCTCCGAGTGGAAGGCCGTGGTGGCATCCGAGTGCGGGGCCGAGGAATGCGCCCCGGTGGACATGGAGGCCGAGAGAAAGGCCCTGGAGGAAGCCCTGCTGCGTCCCGCCTCCACCCGGGAGCTGGTCCTGTACCTCCAGCACCCCCGGGACGCCGTGGATTTCTTCCGATTCGAGGAGGAGTTCGGCAAGACCTACGTGCTGCCGCCCTCGGTGTGGCTTCGGGAGGGGGGGTTCGGCCCGGAGGAAACCGTCAGCTTCACGGACCACACGGGCAAGGTCCACCAGGTGCTTTTTTCCGCCAGCCAGACCCTGGCCGATGGGGGCACCCTCTCCTACCTCTACGTGGACCATCACCTGGAACCCTTCTACTTCCAGCCCGAGGCCGGAGAGGGCAAGGAGGTCCGGCGGGAGCTTTCCGTGAAGGAGATCGCGGACCTGGCCGACCTGGGCGAGGTCCGGGCGGCCATGGCCGGGGTGGTGTCCCAGGTCCTGGTGGAAAAGGAGCAGAAGGTGTCCGAGGGCGACTCCCTGCTGGTGCTGGAGGCCATGAAGATGCTGAACTCCCTGGAGGCGGCCGTGTCCGGCGTGGTGGCCGAGGTGGCGGTCACCGAGGGCCAGGCCATCCGCCAGGGCGACCTCCTGATCCGCATCCGCCCGCCCCGGGCCAAGGATTAGCGAATGGTTTCATAATCTTCATGGAAAAGGCCATTCCCCGTCCGGTTCCACCATCAGGGTCAGGCCCGAGGCTTCCCGCACCCGGATGGGCGCCCCCGCCGGAATGACCCCGGTTTCCGGGACGGCCCGGGCATTCCAGGTTTCCGGGCCCATCCGAACGCGCCCCCCTGGGGAAAGGTCCGTGAGAGCCGTGCCCCGGGCCCCGGCCATGGGATGGTCGAGCTGGCCGGGGCGGGGGGTGTAGGCCTTCCAGGTGAGGGGGTACAGGATGGCGTCCTTGACGATCCAGGCCATGACCACGGCCACCAGGGCGGCGTCCCCCAGGCCGGCCCATTTCCTGAGGGCCCACAGGACCAGGGCCAGGGCTGCAAGGCCCGGAACCTGGAACAGGAGGTAGCGCAGGATGACCCCCGGCGACCGGGGTCCGGGCCCTGGAGAAGAGCCGGGCCGCGAGGGATCGGTTTTCATGGGAAAGGGCCTAAGAACGGTTGTCAGAAGAAAGGTTTGATTCCAGCGGGGCTTTTTTCGCCGCTTTCCCCGGAGGCTTGGCTGTCAAAGTTGATGAGGCTGCAACAAGTCATCATCCCGGCGAAAGCCGGGAACCAGGGATCTTGCAACGAATTGAAAAAACCGGGATCCCGGTCTTCGCCGGATTGAAAACAAAAAAATCCCCCCTCACCCCCCTTTTTCAAAGGGGGGAAACCGGCCGGAACCTTCTTCCCGAAAATCCCCTTCTTGAGATGACCCCACCCTTCCCGGAGCCTTGCCGCCCCATTCCATGAAGGGCATCTCCGGGCGGCCCGCCATCAGGACACGGGCCCCTGGCGTCCGGACGCAAGGCCCATGCCCCGGGCGTAGATCTCCGCCAGGTCCTGGATATTCTTGCGGTTGTCGAACCGCTCCTCCACCAGGGCCCGGCCGGCGGCGGCCACCCGGGCCCGGAGGCCGGGGGAAAGGAGCAGGCGGGCCATGTTTTTCGCCAGGGCCCCGGAGTCGCCGGAGGGGGACAGGAGACCCGTCTCCTCGTGGCGCACCAGTTCGGGCAGGGCCGACACCCGGGTGGCGGCAACGGGCACCCCCATGGCCAGGGCCTCCACCAGCACGTTGGGGATGCCGTCCCGGTCGCCGTTTTTCGCCTTCTTGCACCCCAGGACAAAGAGGTCCGCCTCGTTGAAGGCCTCGACCACTTCCCCGTGGGGCCGGGCGCCCAGGATGCGGCAGCGGTCTGAAAGGCCCAGGTCTTGAATAAGGGCCTCGATCATGGGCCGGTCGTCCCCCTCTCCGATGAGGGTGTGGGTGAAGGCGATCCCCGCGTCCGCGAGCATCCTCAGAGCCTGGTACACGTCCGGCAGGCCCTTTTTCTCCGCCATCCGGGCCACGGTGAGGAGGTTGTAGGGCGGCCGGGATTCGGGGCGGGGGCGGCCGGAGAACTGGTCCGGGTCAATGCCGTGGTACACCCGATGGATGGGGGTGGACCCGTCCGGGGAGAGAGAGGACAGGTGCCCGCGATTGTATTCCGTGCAGGTCGCCACAAACCGGGCGGCGGCGATCTTTTCCGCTAAGCGGGCCGGGTCCTGGGTGTAGATGTCCTTGGCGTGGGCGAAAAACGAAAAGGGCACCCCTGAGAGGATGGAGGCGAACCGGGCCACCGAGGTGGGGGAGTGGGCGAAGTGGGCGTGGATCAGCCGCGCCCCGGAGCCGGGGAGGAGCTTCCCCGCGATCAACGCTCCCTGGAGCAGGTGCTTCACCGTGGCGCTCTTGCGGGTCAGAATCAGATGGGTCCGGGCCAGGCGGGCGGCGGCGGCGAACCGGGCCGGGCTGGCGGCGGCCAGGGCCGCGGCGGCCGGGATGAACCGGGGCAGGCCGGGCAGGATCTCCTGGGGCAGGTAGTCCACCCGGGCCTGGATGCGGTCCACCACGGGATGGTGAAAACCCTCCCGGGGCGCGCGCATGGAAAGGATGCGCACGGAAAAGCCAAGCTCCTCCAGGCGCAGGATCTCGTGGGCGATGAACGTCTCGGAGATGCGGGGATACCCCTTCAGGACCATGGCCAGGCAGGGGCGAGTGGAGGTTTGGGTTTCCGGGGTGTTCATGGTTCGGGTTCAGATTCTCCTGCCGCGTTGCGGGCATTCGGGTAAGTTGGAGCGGTTGTCAGGCGGGCCATAGGATTCCCGGGACGCCTTTTCCATCCCTTTTCCCGGGGAGCTGGCAGGGAACCGGGGTTCATCCCCGGCCCGGTTCGTCCGGCAACATCCCGGGTCAGGGTTTTTCCCCCACCACCAGGGCCGTGCCAAAGGGGGTGTCGTGGCGGGTGACGTTGACCAGGCCCGCTTTTTTCATCCAGTCCGCAATCTCGGATTCCGTGTAGGTATCCCCGGAATCCGTGGCCACCAGCATGTTCAGGGCGAACAGGGCTCCAAAGGCCGGGGAGGTCCGGTCCGGGTCCATGACGAACTCCTGGACCGCCACCCGGCCCCGGGAGTTGACCGAGGCCGCGGCCTTGGCGATGAGTTCCGCGTTTCTTTCCGGTCCGTTGGAATGGACGATGGCCGACAGCCACACCAGGTCGTATCCGTGCGGCAGCCCGCTGGTTTCGTAGTCCCCGGCCACGGTTTCCACCACCCCGGCCATGCCCGCCTTTTCCAGGTAGCCCCGGGTGATGGGGATCACGTTGGGCAAGTCCAGGACCGTGGCCGTCACGCCATCGGCCTGGCGGCAGAAAGCCATGGCATAGGCCCCGGAGCCGCCCCCCACGTCCAGGACCCGGTCGTTTTCCCGCACCCCCACCATGGAGGCGATGGCCCCGGCCTGGGCCGACGCCCGCCAGTGCATGGCCGCGATAAAGGCCGTGAGCCACTCCTCTCCCCGGTCGTTCACAGGCCCGGACCCCACCGCGCCCCCCTTTTTCACCGCCGCCGTGAGGGTGGACCAGGAGTCCCACAGGTGCACGCCGTGGAGGAGCCCGGCCAGGTAATCGGGCTTGCCCGCCACCAGGAGGGCCGAGGTTTCCGGCGTGTTCCAGAAACAGCCCTCCCTTTTATCCACCAGTTTCAGGGAGCACAGGGCGTTCAGGAGCCGGTCCGTGGCCCGGGGGTCCGTGCCCAGGTCCGCCGCCGCCTCGGCCGGGGAAACGCCGCCCCGGTCCAGGACCGTGAAGAGCCCCAGCTCGTAGGCCGTGAGCACCACCCGGCTCCGCTGGAATCCCATGGTCAGGTGCATGATGCGCCCCAAGGCCTCGAATTTCTTCCCGGTGGACAATTCCATGAAAGGCTCCTTTCTATCCGCTCCGTTTCCCCGTGACCCGCTCCACCACCACCCGCAGCACCGCCACCTTGTCCACGTCCTCCGGGGACATGGGGAGGTCGCCGGCACCCATTTTCCGGGCGATCTTGGTGAGGGCCCGCATTTTCATGGCCGGGTCCGTGACCTCGTGGATGGTGCCGAAGCCGATGACGCTGTAATAGCGCATGGAGAAACCGCAGGCCGAGGATGCGGGAAGCGTTTCGTGGCCCCCGTCCACCTCGAAACAGACCAGGCGGTTCTTGCGCAGGATCTCCATCTTCAGGCCCTCGGGGGCGGTGTGGAGATACAGGGAGTGGCTGTCGTAGGCGAAGTTCATGGGCACCACATAGGGCTGGTCGTTCATGGATAGCCCCAGGCGGCACACCGTGGCCCGGTTCAGGATGGCTTCCAGGTCCCCGGGGTCCAGGATTTCCTTTTCCTTGCGTCGCACCTTCGGGCTCCTCGCGGGAGAGGGGGTATCAGAGGCCGGGAAATTCGGCCGCGCCGCCCGGAACCGTTGCGCCCCGGAGCGGGTTGGTCCACAATGAGAGGCTCCAGTCGGTTATTGTAGGACCCCTTCGCCGGGATTGCAATGCCAAGCCAGCCCCAGCCCTTTCGGGACCTGAACGGTTTTTTCCGGGAAACCTTCGGGTGCCGGGTGCACAAGATCGCCCTGGATGCCGGGCTTTCCTGCCCCAACCGGGACGGCACCCTTTCCCATGGCGGCTGCGCGTACTGCAACGCCCGGGGTTCGGGCACGGGCGCGGCGGCCGCCGGGCTTTCCATCGCCCAGCAGGCGGCCCGGGCCAAGACGTATCTCGCCCGCCGGTTCAAGGCAAAGAAGTTCATCGCCTATTTCCAGTCGTACACCAACACCCACGCCCCCCTGGAAACGCTGGCCCGGCTATGGAACGAGGCCCTGGCCGGCCCGGACGTGGTCGGCATCTCCATCGGCACCCGGCCCGACTGCGTTCCCGACCCGGTTCTGGACCTTTTGGCCAAAACCGCCGCCGGCCGCATGGCCTGGCTGGAGTTGGGCCTCCAGAGCGCGAACGACGCCACGCTTTCCCGGATCAACCGGGGCCACACAGCCGCCTGCTGGACCGATGCCGCGTCCCGGGCCCAAAGCCGGGGACTTTTGGTCTGCGCCCACGTGATCCTGGGCCTCCCCGGCGAAAACCGCCAGGACATGCGCCGGACCGCCGAATTCGTGGCCGCCTCTGGCGTGGAGGGCGTCAAGATCCACCTGCTGTACGTGGTGCGGGGAACGGAAATGGAGAGGATGCACCAGGCCGGGGAATTCCAATGCCTGGAACAGGAGGAGTACGCGGACGCGGTCTGCGACTTCCTGGAGCGGCTCCCCCAAAAAACCGTGATCCAGCGCCTCACCGGCGACCCCCACCCCTCCGAACTCGTGGCCCCGGCCTGGTGCCAGGACAAGGCTGGGGCCCTCGCCGCCATCCGGGCAAGGCTGGCCGAAAAAAACACCTGGCAGGGGAAGCGCTACCCTGGGGAATCCAGACCGCCGGGCGATTTTTGAAAAACGGGGAACAACCGCAGATCACGCAAATTGCACAAACTAAGGTTCATCCGGCGGAGGCGTACCTGGCTTTCAAGACGGGACGGTTGCTGAAAGCGGCCTGGACAGCCCCCCCTTTGAAAAAAGGGGGGGCTGCTTCAACCGCTTCCCTGATCCTGCACCGGGCCGCCAACCCCCGCGCCCCGCAATCCGCGCCCAAAGCCCGGTGGACGCAGGGGGCCGGATGCCTTATGATGCAAATACAGATGGACCGGGGGGATTGGCCCCGGCTGCGGGGCAAAGCGCGAAAGCCCCCTGGTTCGCTTTGCCTTTTTTATCTTTTCCCACCTGCGTAATCTGCGGATTTTTTTGCTTTTTCATGAGCAGGAGCCCATGATTCCCATACCCCCCGACATCAGCCTGGATGAAAACGAGCTCAGCTTTGAATATGTCCGGGCCTCGGGGCCGGGGGGGCAGCACGTGAACAAGGTGTCCACCGCGGTCCAGCTCCGGTTCGACGCGGCCAACTCCCCCAGCCTGACGCCGGACGTGAGGCGCAGGCTCATCCGTCTGGCCGGGAGCCGGGCCACCAAGGAGGGCGGGATCATCATCTCCGCCAGCCGGTTCGCCTCCCAGAAGCAGAACCGGGAAGACGCCGTGTCCCGGCTCGTGGACCTGGTGGCACGGGCGGCGGTGAAGCCCAAGTACCGCGTGAAGACCCGGCCCTCGTTCTCGGCCCGCAGGCGGCGCATGGACGAGAAGCGCCAGCGGTCACAGAAAAAGGGCCTGCGCAAAACCGTTTCCCTTGACTGACGCCGCCCCGAACCCGGCGGCGGGGAGAACCCATGAAAACAGGCACGACGCTCCTTCCGGCCCTTCTGGCCCTGTTCGCGGTAACGGCCCTGACGGCCTGCAAGGGGAGTTCCGGCCCCTCGGCCAGCGCGATCAACTGGGTCACGGACTACCAGGCCGGTCTGGAAAAAGCTCAGAAAACCGGCCGCCCGGTCCTGGTCTTCTTCACGGCCGAATGGTGCGGCTACTGCACCCGGATCAAGAAGGAGGTCTTTGCCCAAAAGGAAGTGGGCACGGCCTCGGAAAAGCTGGTGAACATCTGGGTGGACGTGGATGAAAACCGCCAGCTGGCAGGAGAATTCGGCATCCGGGGCATCCCCGCCCTCATCTTCCTGGACCCCGAGGGCAAGGTCCTGGGCCCCTACAACGGCCCCCGGAACCCCGGGCCGATCATAACCGCCATGAACGAGGTGACGGCGAAGTATCCGTGAGGACGGGGCGATTCCGGTCCGGCAGCCTGACGGTCCGCCGCCATTATCCCCTTCCCCCGCTGTCCCCCGAAATCGTGTGCAAAACCCCGGGTGGCGTGGTATAGCTGTATTCGTCGGGCTCCGGAGACTTCCGAGCCTGCCCGGCCGATCTTTCCCGGCGGTCCTGCCGGTCTTTTTCCATATTCCGATTATCCGTCCCTGCGCCGCGTCCCTCCCTTCCCCCGGGCGCGGTCCCGGTTTTCCTTGGCGTTCTATTTGGAAAGGAGATTCCCATGCCCAAGAATTTCAAGTGCTGGCCGGATGGATGGCCCAAAAGCATCCAATACCCCGAGATTCCGGTGCACCGGCTCCTGGAACTGACCGTGGAGCGG
>Ga0180009_10005822_pt1 | contig 13091 bp, 11 predicted proteins | sample OS_PC_MetaG_FD_123537 | JGI IMG/M metagenome (GOLD analysis project Ga0180009, IMG submission 123537) | Groundwater microbial communities from the Aspo Hard Rock Laboratory (HRL) deep subsurface site, Sweden - OS_PC_MetaG | ecosystem: Environmental > Aquatic > Deep subsurface > Groundwater... | reverse complement strand
TCCCAGGGTGAAGAAGTGGCCGTGCACGAGGGACAAGGGAGCCAAGGCGCCCTGGTGCACCTCCACGGGCACCGAGGCGATGGGTAGCTTCTTCGCCGACTCCTGGTAGGCGATCCCGATCAGGATGCCGAAGATCGCCATGGCGATGGCGAAGCGGATCAGGGTGCGCAGCGTCGCGGCGTAGCCGCCGGGCAGTGGGTTGGACATCGTCGACTCCGGAGGGATGAAGGAAGAGTCCGGCAATTCCCGCCAATGTCGGGGCGAAGGGTGGGGGCGGCAAGGGGGAATCGTCCGCCGGGGGCCGGCGGCCCGTTCAGACGCGGTCGAGGATCTCCCGGACCTTGGCGGCGAGATCATTCCTGGTGAAGGGTTTCTGGATGAAGTCCACGCCCTCCTCGAGGATGCCGTGATGGGCGATGACGTTGTAGGTATACCCGGACATGAAGAGACGCTTGAAGCCGGGGCGGGTGGACTCGATTTCCCGTGCCAGATCGAGCCCGGTCATTCCCGGCAGAACGACGTCGGTGATGAGGAGGTCGACGCCGTCCGTGTTCACCTTCGCGATCTCGATGGCGCCCTCCGGGGAGGCGGACACCAGGACCGAGTACCCGTACGATTCAAGCATCTGCCTCACCATGGCGCCGAGCGAGGGCTCGTCCTCGACCACCAGGATGGTCTCGGATCCCCGGGCTCCCATGGCTGCAGGCAATTCGGCCGAGAGGGGCGTGGACTCGAGGGTATGGCGCCTCAGGTAGATCTTGAAGGTGGATCCGCGCCCGGGTTCGCTGTAGACGTTGATGAAGCCGTCGTTCTGCTTGACGATGCCGTAAACGGTGGCCAGACCGAGGCCGGTCCCCTCGCCCCTCTTCTTGGTGGTGTAGAAGGGTTCGAAGATCTTCTTGATCGCTTCTTTATCCATGCCGCAGCCGTTGTCGCTCACGGCCAGCATGACGTGCTCCCCGGGGAAAAACCCCTCATGCCTTGCGCAAAATGCGGGGTCGAGGACGAGATTCCTGGTCTCGATGGTGATCTTGCCGATCCCACCGATGGCGTCCCTGGCATTGACGCAGAGGTTGGCCAGGATCTGGTCGATCTGGGAGGGATCCATCTTGATGGGCCACAGGCGGTCGGCCGGGCGCCAGACCAGGTCGATCTCCTCGCCGATCAGCCGCCGGAGCAGGTTGAGCATGTCCTCGACGGTCCTGTTCAGGTCCAGGATGCGGGGCGAGATGGTCTGCTTGCGGGCGAAGGCAAGAAGCTGGCGGGTGATCGCCATGGACCGCAGGCCAGCCGATTTGATCTCCTTCAGGGCATTGCCCACCGGATCATCGGGGGCCAACTCTTCCAGGGCCATGTCCGCGTAGCCGAGGATCACGCCCAGCATGTTGTTGAAATCGTGCGCCACGCCGCCGGCCAGTTGCCCGACGGCGTCCAGTTTCTGACTCTGATAAAGCTGCTCCTCGAGCATTTTCCGGTCGGTGATGTCCTGGACGGTCCCGAAGGACCGCACGGGTTTGTCGCCCTCGTAAGTGGTCTCGCACTGCTCGAACACGTGCTTGACGCGTCCGTCCGGAAGGAGCAGCCGGTGCTCGATGGAATAGGGGGTCCGGTCCTTGAGGGAGTCGAGGTAGGCCAGATTGACGGCGTCCCGGTCGTCCGGGTGCACGGTATGCAGAAAGGCCTCGTACGTGGCTTCGAATCCGGCCGAATCCAGTTCGAAGATCCGGTAGATCTCCTCGGACCAGGTCAGGCGGTTCGTCGCAAGATCCAGTTCCCAGTTCCCGATGTGGGCGATGCGCTGGGCCTCGTTGAGCCGCCGGGCGGTATGGGCCAGGGCGGCTTCCGAATTCTTGCGGTCGGTGATGTCCCTTGCCACCATCAGGAACCGGTCGGCGGACATGGGGGAGATGGTGGCGAAGAACCAGAGGTTCTGATCACCGATCGGGAGGCTGTACTCGAAGTCGACGGGGCGCTGTTCGGCGAGCGACCGGGTGATGTGGCCCATGAAGAAATCGGCCGCCTCCCGGGGAAAGACCTCGTGGAGCGTCTTGCCCAGCAATTCCTGGGGCGGTTTGACCAGGAGGCTGGGGCTGGTGTCGATGATCTTCAGGTAGCGGCCCTCGGCGTTGCCGACGAAGATGATGTCCGTCATCGCCCCGATCAGGGAGCGGAGCTCGGCTTCGGAGGCCGACAGGGCGTCGGCGGTCCGTTTGCGTTCGGTGATGTCGACGATGGACACGAAGACCCTGTCCAGGGTTTCTTCGTGACCGGGGCACACGGAAAAGGAGATGGTGACTTCCCGGGGGTCTCCGGCAAGGGTCTGGACGACGGAGTCGACCGACATCCGTGAACAGCCGTCCCACAAGCAGATCAGTTCGCGGCCGAAGGTTTCGAATGATTCCGGAGTGAAGGTGCGGGCGAGGCCGGCCAGCAAATCCTCCTTGCTGCCGGCGCCATGCAGTTCGAGGGCCGCCCGGTTCACGTCCAGGATCTTCACCGCTTCGGCAATATCCATGACCTGGTCGGGATGCTCGTTGAGGAATCCCCCGAGGTCGGTGACGCCTCGGTTCCGCAGGTCCAGGAACATCTCCCGGATCCTGGAAAAGTCCTCGATCCAGATGGGTACGGGAGAATTCTCGAAGACGAGGCGGTACCTCTCCTCGCTGTCGAGCAGGTTCTCCAGCGACACCATGCTGGCCAGGGCGTCTCCCACCCGGTGTCCGATCTCCAGGAAAAGCCGTTCCTCGGCTGGTGTCCAGACCCTCGAGCGGGAACACTGGTGGATCCCGAACTGCCAGGGATCGCCGATCCTGGGGCTCAGGGCCATCGCCATGAAATTCTTGAGGCGGAAGTCCTTGGCGACGTCCCCGGAAAGCGGATGGGGGGTTCCGGGTCCGAACTGCACGGGGGTACCGGCATCCAGGAGGATGCGGAAAGTCCGGGAGACCTCGGGGTCCATGGGGATGCTGATCCCCGCCTGGAGGGCTCCGGGATAGTCCGGCCTGGTCCTTTCCATGGGCACGTGCCAGGCGGGGGCTTCGGGGTCGCAGGGGAACAGGAGGTAGGCCCGGTCACAGTCGAAGATGTCCAGGACCGCATCCAGGACGTCTTCCATCACCTGCCGGAGATCTCTGGATCCCTCGATGGCGCGGTGGACGGCATCCAGGCTGTCCAGGAAATGCCGGAGATCGGGGTTCATGCCAGCCCCTCGATCGTGCGCCCCGGTCGAACTTTCCCGCGCAGATTCCCATGCGGGCGATCCATGGGAATGGCCGAGCCATCGGGCAATGTCACAGGCAACGGCTGAAACGGAATGACGAAGCGTGAACTTAGCACAGATGCCCTGTATTAATGAAAAAAATTAACAAATTTCAACATTCGTCCATGTTGTTGAATTGAAAGCATTTAAAAAATCGACGCCGGCCTCCAGGGGAGGGCCGGCGCCGGGGGCGTGGCGCTTCGCAGGCGCCAGCGGGTCATCGCGCAGGGTTAGAAGGTGAACCAGACACCGGCTTCGGTGGCGTTCTCGCCGAAGGTCCCGAAGCTGGTCAGATTGTCCCCGTCTCCCGGAGGCGAGGTCGAGGTGAGGCCCAGGCCGTGCTGGAAGGTCAGCCCGAAGCGTTCGGCCAGGCGAACCTCGGCGCCCAGGTTCAGCCGCAGGGCGATCACCGACCAGGTGTCGTCGATGCTGCCCGTGCCGTAGATCCGATCGTCCAGGCTGGCGAAGGTCAGGGCCGGGCGGACGAAGAAGAAGCTGCTGTCGTAGTCGTAAAGGACGAAGGGCACACCGAACTCCACCCAGAGGCTCGTGGCGCTCTCGTCGCCGAGGTCCTGGGACTCCAGCCCGAGGCCGAGATCGGCGGCGACGTTCTCGGAGAAGAAGTAGCGCAGGCCGACCGGAGCGTCGGAGTTGTTGAAGCCGAGTGCGAACTCCCCGGTGCGGTCGGCGGCCAGGGCCGACCCGGTGACCAGCAGGGCGGAAAGGGTGATGAGGGTCGTGATCTTGCGTATCATGGCGATTCCTTTCGGGTCGGTAGGTTCTTGTGGAGGACCAGATCGTGTCCGGATCCGGGGCAAATTTAAAGCAACCCGGAAAATTGTCAATATTTTGTATAGAAAAAAGATATTCAAAAAACATACAAGGATCGGGCCTTCAGGATCGGCGGGCCCGGGGTTGCCCCTGACCTTCGACCCATGGGCCGATTCCCCACCCCGGTCGATTGACCTGACGATTTCACGGGTGCTAGGATGCCGCCTCCGGCGAATATCTTGCCCCTATGCCGGGTAGTCATACTGGTCTGCATTCGTCCCTTCCTTGCCGAGGTGATCATGAAGAAGTGGATTCCGATTCTCGTGGTGCTGGGTGTCATCGCCGTGGGGATGGCCGGCCTGGTCGGACAGTACAACCGCATGGTCGATCTCGACGAGGCGGTGGCCGGGCAGTGGGGCAACGTCGAGAACGTGTACCAGCGCCGCGCCGACCTGATCCCCAACCTGGTGGAGACGGTCAAGGGCTACGCCGCCCACGAGCGGGAGACCCTCGAAGCGGTCGTCAAGGCTCGGGCCGATGCGACCAGGATGGAGGCCCGGCTCACGCCGGAATCCCTGGACGATCCCCAGGCCCTGGAGAGGTTCCAGGCGGTCCAGAACGAGCTCTCCTCGGCCCTCGGCCGGCTCATGGTAGTGATCGAGAAGTACCCCGACCTGAAGGCGAACGAGGGCTTCCGGGACCTGCAGGTCCAGCTCGAGGGAACGGAGAACCGCATCGCCGTGGAACGCCGCCGTTTCAATGAAACGGCCCAGAGCTTCAACACGGTGATCAGGCGGTTTCCCGGCAACATGGTCGCCGGCATGTTCGGGTTCACCAAGAAGGCCTACTTCGAGGCGGCCGAGGGCTCGGCCGTCGCGCCGAAGGTCGATTTCAGGTGATCCGCAATGCCAGGGTGATCCTGTGGCCGGTCCTGCTGCTGGCAGCGGTCGCCTGCACGGTCCTGCCTGCATCCGGCCGGGCTGACGAGTTCCCGCCACCACCCCCGAGGCACTTCCACGACGCGGTGGGGTTGGTGGACGATGCGGCGGCCCGGAAGTTCGCCGATGAGCTGTACGGGTTCGAGCAGCGCACCGGCATCCAGTTCGTGGTCGCCGTTCTGCCCCGGCATCCGGGAAACCTCGAAGACTACGTGAACCGGCTCTACGAGCACTGGGCCATCGGGCGCAAGGACACCCAGCGTGGCGTCCTGTTCGTGGTCTTCATCGAGCAAAGGGAGAGCCGCATCGAGGTCGGTTACGGCCTCGAGGCGAGCCTGCCGGACGTGGCCGCGGGCCGCATCCTCAGGAACATGGTCAAGATCCCGGCAAGTCCCGCGGACCGGCGATTCAGCTACGTCATCGGGCAGGTGGCCGCCGCGGTGGCGCCGGGTGATCCGCTGGCAGATGGAAGCGAATCCCCGCGTAGCCATTCGGCCAGGGACCAAAGGAGAACGTCCCTGATCATCGGCCTGATTTTCTTCATGGTGTTCGTCGTGGTCGTCGGAACCACGCTGGCCCGCTTTTTCGGACCGGTGGTCGTGAAATCGGGAAAACGCGACGGCGGGTCCTCCTGGGGAGGCTTCTTTGGAGGAGGAAGCTCCCGGGGCGGCGGTTCATCCGGAGGCGGAGGATGGTCCGGCGGTGGCGGTTTCTCGGGCGGCGGCGGGTTTTCCGGCGGCGGCGGCGCCAGTGGAGGTTGGTAGATGGTAACTGGAGGAAGCGACATCCCCCGCCGGTTCTTCAGCCCCGAGGAACGGAGCCGCATCGCAGCCGCCATCGGCGAGGCGGAGATGCACACGTCCGGCGAGATCCGCCTCTTCCTGGAACGTGACGTCAAGGGCGAGTCCGAAGATCCCTACGCCCGGGCCCGGCAGGTCTTCGCCAGGCTGAAGATGCACGAGACCGCCGAGCGGAACGGGGTCCTGATCTACCTGGCCGTTCGTTCGCGCCGGTTCGCCATCGTGGGGGACGAGGAACTCCACAAGAGGGTGGGCGAGGGCTACTGGACCGAGATCCGCGACCTGATGGCCGGGGAATTCGCAGATGGACGGTTCACGGAGGGTCTGGTGGCGGGCATCGCCGCCATCGGGGAAAAGCTGGGCCGGCACTTTCCGCGTCGGCCCGACGACATCAACGAATTGCCTGACGACATCGCTTTCTGAGGCGCCGACCCTCGGCCGACGGCCGGCGCCCGTTCATCCGGTCCCCTTCCCGACCTGGAATCCTACCGGTCGATCTGGGCCAGCACCTTGCCGGTGTCGACGGTCTTGCTCCAGGCTTCGACGACCCCCGCCGGACCGGAAAGCTCGACGGTGATGTGGCGGACGGTGGTCTTGTCCCCCGCGTCCCGGTCGTTCTTCAGTTCGATCTTGGAAAGGGTCCCGGTCTCTTTCAGACTGACGGGGTCGAAGTAGATCATGACCTGCAGGTCCTGGCCCTGGTTCTGGAGCGTCTTCAGGGCGATGACCCCGGGCTTCTCGAAGACCACCGCGTCGGGATCGATGGTGGCGTAGGACCCGCTATTGAAGGACACATACACCCGTACGGGATCGCGCTTGGCTTCCTCGGCGGCCATCTGGTTGCTCATGGCCTTCTGCATCATCTCCTGCGACAGCGTCTGGATGGCCTGGTAGTCGCCCTTGGCCTGAGCCTCCATGATCTTCTTCTTGTACTCGGCCTCGAGCTCCTTCTCGGTCTTCTCGGCCGTCATGGTCCCGCCGCCCTCGAAGGTGTAGCTGGCCGAGGCGTAGACGGGACGGAAGCCGCCCTTGTCTCCAGTCTGGACGGAGGTCGGCAGGCTGAAATCCTCCTCGCTCTTGGCGTAGCCGTCGGGCATGGGGCTGAGCGACTCCTCGACCGCCACCAGCTTCTTCTTGATGACGGTCACCTCCTGACGGTTCAGATCGACTTCCTTGGCCAGGGTCCCTGCGGCCAGGCAGGCCAGGATGAACGGTGCCAGCACCGCAATGCACATCGACCGCGACATGGCATTCCTCCGGATTCCGAAAAGGGGTGTGATAACGCGACAGGGGCGGTGGACGGGCGGAAAAGCTCGGCGGGCTCGCCGGCCATCGTCCCGGAATCGTGGCGGATGTGATAACTCCGGAAGGGGCGGCCTGTCAACGGGAATCGGTGATCTTGACTGCTTACCGGAACAGCGCCTTGACCCCTGAGAGGGACGTGGTCCCGGCAGGCAAGGCGAGCAGGGCCTCGTCGATGATCGGGCCTATCACGTCGGGCCGCCAGGGCGGCAGGGCGTCGGTGGCGCCGTCGGCGCGGTTGCGTTCGTAGCGGATGATCCCGCCCGAGTCGATGACGAAGTAGTGCTCGATCTCCGCGTCGAAGCTGCGGGCGACCCCGCTCTCGCGGCCCCCGTTCATGAGCATGGGGTCAGCGAGGCCGGCGGCGTTCTCGAAGATGCCGCACTGCTGGGCGTTGCCGCCCCAGATGTCGATGACGATCCACCGCAGGGGCTGCCCGTCGTACTGCTCCACGAAGGCCTCCGCACCGGCGGCCGTTTCCATGCAGAAGCTTCAGCCGTAGCCCACGAAGGCCAGCAGGAAGACCTCGCCGTGGCCGAAGACGACGTCCACGGTCTCGCCGGCGGTGTTCATCAGGGAGAAGTCCGCGGCGGGTTCGCCGACCTGGCCCACGGCGAGGGCGGCCGCGGGCAACAGGAGCAGGGCACCCAAGGCGCACGGAGCGAGGCGGCGAAGGAGGGCGGGCATGGTTTGGATATCCCTCGGCTGAATAAGGACAAGTGAGCTCCCTTTTAGTGTAGGAACGGGAGGGGGAGGGCGCAATGGGGGGCGGATTCCCCGTCGGGCTTTTCGCCCCCCCTCCTTTCCGATGGGTCCGAACCAATGGATCCGGTAAGCAGTTCAGGGTGCTGCCCTCAATCGGTCGACCTCACCGGCCGGAACCCCGTGAAGATGTCGATGAATCCGGGACCGATGAAATCCCTGAAGGCCGAACGGCAATCAGCTGCGTGGCTGACCCAGCGGCCGCCACGGCGGGCGCGGAAATCGCCGGGATCCGAGGGGCCGGTGGGATCGGTCACGTCGCCGCCATAGGGCTCGTATCCGTCGTTGCACCATTCGCTCAGGTTGCCGTGCATTTCGAACAGACCCCAGGCATTGGGGGGGAAGGTTTCGACCGGGACTGTCCAGCCGACGAAGGGTCCGACGGGACATTCCGCGATCGGGAAGTTTCCGGAGTAGTTCGCTTCAGTGCCTGCGTCCAGGCACTCGCCTGTATTGAACGGGGTCTCAGACCCGGCACGGCACGCGTACTCCCATTCCGCTTCGGTCGGCAGCCTGTAACCGGTGGCGTGGTAGGGGTCGTTATCGTTGCATCGCCAGTCCGTATGGTCATAGGCGCGGGGGAGGTCCTCGCGCAGGCTCAACCAGTCGCAGTACGTGGCTGCTGTGTACCAGGTCACCCTTTGAACCGGGTAGTCCTCTTTGCCGGGTCCCACGGTGAACCTGCCTGCAGCGAAAGCGATTTCGGAATTCTCCAGGCCCAATCCCATCAATATTTGAATCGAACCGTCGAGGGCGTCGACGATCCCTTCCTCGGTCACATTACAATGTCCCTGGTCCAGCGCCCACTGGGCCAGGTCCGCGAATTGCCGGTTCGTCACTTCCGTCGCCTGCATCAGGAACGGAGTGGTAAGAGTGACCAGATGAGGCACTTCTTCAATTTCTCTTCCGGGGTCATCCAGGGGTGTCCCCATGGTAAAGGTGCCGGCAGGGATCGGGACGAAACCCTCAGGGAGGGTGGGATCCTCCACATAGGTCCCTGCGAACCTCAAGGTCCCGCCGGTCGCAAGGGTTCCGGTGGCGACCGCTGGCGATTCATATCCGCTGACCTCCTGCCAGGTCAGGGTGTATTCGCCGGTCGGCATGTCCGCGAGCGTCAGGTCACCTTCGCCTGACCGGGCGGCGGCGCCCGCCAGAGACCAACCGGAGCCATCCAGGGTGTCGGGGGTCTGGTCGATCACGATCGTCCCTCGATCCTGGTGAACCGGATCGACCGGGTCGTCGTCGCCACTGCATCCTGTGACTGCCAATAGCAGACTCCCAAGGGCCAGGCCAATCAACCAATGGGATCTGTATTTGAAGGACATGACGTACTCCTCAGGTGGGGATGGCATGATGGGGCGTTCGATGTTCGCTGGGGGATCATTTTGCTTCCCCCAGTGGGATGGTCCAGATTTCCCAGCGATCGAGGCCGCGCTCGATGGCTGCAGCGATCCTGGTGCCGTCCGTTGGCCGGGCGGGTGAGGACACCAGGCCGGCCGTGAGAGGGGAATCCGCCAGGAGAGATGCCGGTTCGAGGGCGGCTGGATCCACGACCGAATCCGAACATTCTCCGAGGAGAACTGCCGCGAGGATCAGAAAAACGGGAAAAAATCGGTCCGATCCTGGTCACCATGGGACCCCTCGTCACTTCCGGACCACATTGCCCGAGTAGATGATGTCGCCGGTCTCGCCGTCGAATTCGATGGTCTTGCTTCCGGTCCTGTTGAACAGGGCGAGCTTTCCCGTGTTGGCGTCAAATTCGAAGACGATGTCGCCGTGTCCGTTCCGGAGGGTCAAGACGCCCCCGCCGCCGTCCGCCACGACCGACTCGAAGTTGCAGGCGTTGGTCCGGGTTGAACTGCCCAGCGTGAATCGGGCGGTACCGGAGTCGGTGGTCGTGGCGAGGATTTTTGCCCCGCTGTCGGCCTCGATTTCGAGGTCGGGAGCCGTTCCCCCCTTGAGCCCGATCTCTCCGTCGGTTCCTTGACCGGATTTGAGGCTGACCTCACCGGCATCGAGGTATAGTCGCTCGAACATCGTGCCGTGGTCGGCGGCCCACTGGAGGGATGACTCGGGATTCATGATGACGTTGCCATCGAGAAAGGTGGGCCCGTCCACCTCGAGATTCCCGCCGGCGCTCACCAGGACGGAGGCCTGGAAGGTGCTGGCCCCGGTCACGGTGCCCCCGTTCCACACGCCGTCGGCCCCGGCGCGCGCCACCAGATCCCAGTAGGAGGTGAAAGTCGGTGCCTTTCCCAGGCAGGACACCTTGTTGATGTATGTGGATCCCTGGAAGCTGACGGCATCCCCGGGTTGGTAGGCCTGGGACGCCGAGTATTCGCCCATCCAGTACATCGGACCGGCCGGCCCGGGTTCGCCGTCCTCTCCATCATCCCCCGGAGGGCCCGAAGGACCGGAATTGCCCTGGGGACCCTGGGGACCGGTGGGACCTTGCACTCCCCGGTCACCCGGGTCGCCCTGGGGACCGGTGGGGCCCTCGCAGGCGATACAGGCAACCAGCAGGATCGCCAGCACCGCCAGGAGCGTCATGAGCCTCCATCCGGGGAAGGTGTTGCATTTCCAAAGGGGCATCCTCATGGTCCGAACCTCCGGGTTGTGAATCAACCGAATCTCTGTTTGCTGGGTAAGGGGCGCAATTCCCGTGTCATTTCAAGACGGTGATCTTGCCGGTCCTGACGCCCGCTTTCGTCTCCAGCCTGATGATGTAGGGCCCCGAAGCGACGCGGTTGCCGTGCTGGTCCAGGCCGTTCCACACGACCTGGTCGGGACCGGCCGCCATTTCCCCTTCGACCAGGACCCGGACCATTTCCCCGCGCAGATTGAAAACGGCGAGATGGCCGCGTCCGGACAGGGGCACCGTGTAGGAGATCGTCGTTGCGGGATTGAACGGATTCGGTGCGATCCCGATGGACATGGCATCCGCCGGGGGCATCTCGTCACCGTGCACGGCCGAGATACCATTCGGTTCTCCGAGAATGACGAGATCGCTGGAATCCGGGGAGAACGCCGTCCAGGCATGGATGGTCCACTGGTTGTCGGCCTCGGTCATCGGGACGCACAGCGAGGTGATCTCCCTGGTCACCGGATCTAGCTCGGCGACCACCAGTTCACGGGGACCGCCGGTGAACGGGGAGCGGACGAACGCCAGGCGGCTGCCGTCCGGGGCGATGGACAGTCCCCCGAGGTCTTCGTGGACGGCGGGCATGTAGATCAAGGTTCCGGGGCAGTCGGACCCGTCGAGGGGCATCCGCATGATCCGGCCCCACTCGGCCCCGTACCGGTCAGGGTCCACGAAGTAATACAGGTGATCCTCGGAAACGGGGTCGAAGGTGGGACCCCAGGCCTCCCGGCCGCTGAATCCGCACACGGCCTGGCGGAGGGCGCCGAAGCGCGTGGCGACGACGATGTCCGAGGGCGCGCCCCAGACGGGGTAGACCTCGGTAACCATGTGGAAGTAGGAGAGATCCCCGTTCCTGTTGTTGGTCCAGGTGGTGGATCTGTCGAGCAGTCCCATGAGTTCCAGGGAGTAGAGGTAGCTCTGGGCGTCGGGATAGTCGGTGTTGTCCTTCAGGTAGAGCTGCATGCCGTCGGGAGAGCAGGCCACGTCTTGCCAGGCGCGCCCGTCCTGGAAAAGGATACTAACGGCGCCGGTGGTGGGATCGACTTCCCAGAGATCCCCCCCGTTGGAGTATTCCGACCCGGTGAAGAAGATCATCTCCGACCCGTCCGGCTTCAGCCCCCAGTCGAGGCCCGGTCCCGCGTTGTTTCCGACATCGACGGCCCTGATTCCGGGAGAACACGATCCGACCTCGCGAAGGATGATCAGGTCCGTGATTCCAAGGGAGATTCCGGGCAGGAGGGCGATCAGTGCGATCAGCAACGCCGAGCGGGTCACTATTCCAGTTCTGGAGTTTGTCATCAGGATTCCCTTCTGTGCGGTGCCTGTTGGTCATCCAGGGGTGGACTGTTGCCGGGTTTTCCGGCAGCACAATCATGGTCGGGAGGGTCCGGCAATATCAATGGAATGGACTCGAATCCGCTGGAATCGAATGGAATCCGTCGCTATAATCACCACTCGCCCAGATCCATTGGACATATCCGCGAGGATTCATGCATGGCAGGCAACATCGTCCGGGTTCCGCCTGATCTTCCCGCGCGACTCCACAAAGAACGAGAACGACGGTACCTCACCCAGGGCGAGCTGGCGGACAAAGCCGGTGTCCACGCCCGGACGGTCTACGAACTGGAGGCCGGGCACCGCGACAGGATCCTGGCGAAGACCGTCATGGCGCTGGCCGAAGCCCTCGAAATCCCGGTCCATGACCTTCTCAACGGGGTTCCGGCTCCCGAGGATGCCTCCGTAGCTGCCGGGTCGTCCGATTTGGCAACGGCCAAACCCTTCCCCTGGAAGAAGATCCTGGCGATCGCAGCGGTCCCCATTGCGGCAGTCCTCTTGATTCTTGGTTACAACCTTTACCATCGGGTCGATTGGCGGTTTGACCCGGAGAACGGGAGCATCGAGGCCAGGGACGGCCTGTTCGGCAGGGTCTTGTGGGTCCGGGATTTCGGCGACGAGATCAGAATCTGTCAACCTGCAGAGTGGACGGATGACGTCTTGCTGGTCGGTCTGGGCGGCTTGCGACTCGACGGCGGCAATGTCCTGGCGCTGGACCTCGAAGACGGCACGGAGATCTGGTCCATTTCCCCGGACACCAAGGAGATGGCCGCCGCTTTCGGGGGGGAGTCCGTTTACGGCGGCGGATTCGGCTGCAGGGAGATCCTCACGGCGGATTTGACCGGAGATGGAGAACCGGAACTGATCGTCCATTTCTTCCACACCAAATGGTATCCCAACGCGCTGTGTTTGGTTGGCCGGGATGGCGGGTTGATCGCCCAGTACGCGAACAGGGGCTCCCTCTACGACATCGAGGTGGTGGATCTCGACGGCGACGGGTGTGATGAGGTTCTCGCGGCCGGCACCAACAATGCCCTCGCCTACCAGGGCGCGACCATATTCATGCTCGACGCAACCCACTGGAAGGGCGCCGCGGTGGATTCGGTGACGCAACCGCGATGTGCAGTGGCCGATTCCTCCCTCTACCGAGTCGTCTTGCCTGCCTGGCCCGATCCCTTCATGAAGATGCTCGATGTCCAGCGCCTGGATGCTTCGAAAATCCGGACATTCCGGGGTGAGGCCGGGGAGGTCATCGTCCAGGTGGATGTGGGTTCCCATGACGT
>Ga0180009_10005821_pt1 | contig 13091 bp, 8 predicted proteins | sample OS_PC_MetaG_FD_123537 | JGI IMG/M metagenome (GOLD analysis project Ga0180009, IMG submission 123537) | Groundwater microbial communities from the Aspo Hard Rock Laboratory (HRL) deep subsurface site, Sweden - OS_PC_MetaG | ecosystem: Environmental > Aquatic > Deep subsurface > Groundwater... | reverse complement strand
GTTACAGGAAATGCTCTTAAAGGCAACCCCTGATAAAAGCCAGGCCAGGAACATGGACTTTCTTTTGTATCTTGGTGAAATGTTCACCCTTGTGGCTTATGGGCAGCTCATCATTGAGAAATTTAATATGGATAAATTTGAAGAAGATCTATTGGAACAGATTTTTGACTTTATGATCAGAGACTTTTCTGAGTATGCTTTAAAACTTTATTCAAAAACAGATACAAACGATATCCAGATGGAATATTGCCAGAAAATAATTAAAAAACCGATAAAGGATATAGAAAGATTCTCAAGAATCTGGGAACATCACGTTATTTCATTAAAAGATTCCTATGAAATGAATCCTTGATCAATTAAGGGCCAGAGAGCCAGGAAATCTATTCAGCCAAAATGCCAACCCTGGCATTTTGGCTGAATAGTCAGATATAGCAGAAAACCAATATCAGCCCTGAAATAATAACTACGGTCTTTTGTAACTGAAAATTCAATAAGTGCTGCCCAGAAAACCGCAGGAATGTGCAACCATGACATCCATTTCCCATAAAAAAATAAGCAGACAGCCGAACACCACAAAAAGAATAAACGCGAAGTGCATTATTAAAATGCAATAATGCAAGCCTGGCCTCACTCAAATCTGGCAACTCCGAAAAGTTGAGTTAATATATTATAAAAATTACAGTGCAAGATTGGCTTGTAACAAAGGTTGAGGCTCATATAGTGGAATCAAAATTTCAAAATTGAAAAATATCCATATACCACATATTGGGGTTCCCGAATCTTGTCTTGACTGAGTCTTTAAAATGCCAGTTATCGCTGTAGGTTCCCAGCTGAAACCCCATATAGATAGACAATATAGTCACTTTTTAGACATGAATTTTCCAGCTAAAAACAGAAGGTTTTTTCTGCCCAAAATACTCAATATAATATCTGATATCCTTAAAAGTTATAGTGCCGATGGTCGATAGGGATTGGATTATTAGTCATAACCCCAACCGAGTTCCAAATTGATAATCAGAAATTGAATTTTTGATTATAAAAAGAAAAACCCCCGAAAAACAAATCTCGTGGCTTGATGACTTTTAGAATAACAGACTTATAAAAAATTCGTACAGCATCAATCGATGCAAAGTTCTTTTATTCGCCTATACAAAGTCGGCAAACTAACACCTAATTCCTTGGCGGCTATCTTCTTTCCCTTGACAGTTTGTCCACTTGCTTCCAAAGCTTCCAGGATGAGCAACTTTTCATATTCTCTGAGTTTGCTGACAAGAGAATTTTTTTCAAAATGCAAACCGGTTCGGGTACTTATGCTGGCAGGAAGGCTATTTTTTTTGATTGTTTCTTCTGTTTCCATGTTTACTGAATACTCGATTGTATTTTCCAATTCACGAACATTTCCCGGCCAATAGTAAGAGATCAGTGTCTCCATTGCATCATCATCAAAACCGCAAATTGACTTACAGATTTTGTGATTGTATTTTTCGATAAATACCTTTGTTAGCAAATAAATATCTGTTCTTCGCTGTCTCAACGGGGGGATATGAAGGGGCAATACGTTTAGCCGGAAAAAAAGGTCCTCTCTAAATTTTCTGTCTTTGATCATCTGGGAGAGATCTTGATTGGTGGCGGCGATGATCCTCACATCAATGTTCATAAATTTGATGCCCCCAACTCGCTCAATGGTTTGTTCCTGTAAAACGCGAAGCAGTTTGACCTGCATATGAAGGGGCATGTCACCAATTTCATCCAAAAACACAGTGCCTCCGCTGGCTCTTTCAAACTTCCCGGGTTTCCCGCCTTTCCTGGCACCTGAAAAAGCGCCTTCATCATATCCAAAAAGCTCACTTTCCAACAGATTTTCCGGTATAGCCGCACAATTGATAGGTATGAAGGGATATCGGAATCGCTTCCCGTGGCTATGGATGGCTCGGGCGAATAACTCTTTACCTGTCCCACTTTCTCCCTGAATCAAAATTGTGGAATCGGCCGAAGCCATTCGACGAGCATCTTTTTTTACCCGGCGCATGGGTTCACTTTCACCGTATATATCTTCGAAAGTACAGGCAATATTTTTTTCTGAAAATTCATAGATTGTCGAACGAACTTCACGAATGTCTTTTATACTGAAAACACCCCCAACAATCTTCCCCCGAACAATTGCAGGATTGCCAGACACAAGACAGTGGATCGTGTCTTTGGTGCCGGAGAGGAATTCTTGTTCTTTGATCACATCTCCTTTATCCAGCAACTGTTTAATTCCGTCATCGGATAGGATATCTTGCAGGTTCATTCCCAATGCATGAGATTTTTTGACGTTCAAGATTTTAGCGGCTTGACTATTAATTTGGGCTATCGAACCAACCCGATTGGTTGTAATAATTCCACTGTCTACGAAGTTGATAGTTGTTTCAAGATGGCTTTTTAGCATTGTTTCTTGTCTTAAAAGTTCCTGAAGTTTGATCTCATTGCAGAGCAAGTTAGCCATTTCACCCAGAAACTCCAGAAGCTCATTCGTGTGGTTCAACAATCTGTCTCTTTGTTCAGAGGTATAGGCCACCATAAGGATTACTCCTATAATTTCACCTTCGAAAACAATGGTATGATCCACCTCTGCAGTCTGCGGACATTTGCCTTCACATTCACACCCTTTGCAGAACTCGTGGTATCCGGGATTCGATAGAACAACGATGCCTTTTTCATACACTTTTTTCAAATAGGTCTTATTCATTTTAATGCTTTTTTTCCCTAAAAAGGTCTTGCTCGTAGCTATCAATTTGAAGTCTGAGTCAATCAGGGCGACTTCCACTCCTATAGCGGCTGAAATAGCAATGACTACATGCTTAGCAGTATTCTTTATTCTTTTTATTTTGGTCATATTTAACACCTTTTGGCGTTGATTCAGTCAGGCAATAATCTCTCAAAGTCAGACGACACCATTTTTTTTGGTATGAATGCAAGACTATAGGTAAAAGAACTCATTCCTCTTCATCAAGAAGTTTATGATTAACAAATTTCTCATAATTGGAATATTTTACTCTACGTACTAAATTATAGCAAGAGTTATAAAATATTTTCTCAACTTTGATAATAATGTAAGAATAATTGTCAAAGTTGAGAATAGACTGAAATAATTATGTTTTTTGATCAAATTCATACAATCACAAAGCTTTCTTCTCAAAAGTGATAAATTATCGGAGGCCTTGAACTTTCTCCTAACACATCCAATAAAATCAATATGATTTGCTATAACTATTTGTAATTAAACTAATTTTATATCATTTGCATTTAAAACCAATTAATATTCATCGCTCTGCATCGTCTGGCATTTATATTGCAAGTTAGCTTGTACCTGCAAAAGGGATGACCGAGGACAGATTTAATTAGCAAGATGACAAGTTTAGATGGTGTACTGGCAGGCGACCAAACAAACTAAAGACGTAAGGATCTTCCAATGGAAACATGTTTTTTATCTAAAGATGACCCGAAACTTTCGGCTATTGTTCAAAAAGAAGCTACCCGTCTTGAGAATAGTATTAACCTGATAGCGGCAGAAAATCATGCTCCTCGATCTATAATGGAAGCAATTGGATCTGTTTTTAACACCAAAACCATTGAAGGATACCCGGGCAAACGTTTTCATGGAGGTTGTATTTATGCGGACGAACTGGAATCACTGGCTATTGAAAGGGCTAAAAAACTTTTTAAAACTGAGTATGCCAACGTCCAGCCTCACAGTGGAACATCAGCCAACATAGCCATTTATTTTGCCATCCTTAAATTAGGAGATAAGGTGTTGTCCATGAGCCTACCCCACGGCGGTCACCTGTCCCACGGCCATCATGCTTCGATTACAAGTAAATGCTTTAATTTCGAACACTATACAATAGATAAAAATACTGAACAAATCAATTACGATTCTGTACGGGATCAGGCGATGAAATTCAAACCCCGCATGATAGTTGCCGGCGCTAGCTCGTATGCTCGTTTAATCGATTATGAAAAAATGGCTCAAATCGCTCACGATGTATCCGCTTATTTAATGGTGGATATGGCTCACCTGAGTGGTCTGGTCGCCGCCGGTGTCATCCCCAGTCCAATACCACACAGCGACTTTGTAACCTTTACATGTTATAAAACCATGATGGGAGGCCGGGGAGGTGTAATTTTGGCCAAGGCTGACTATGCCAATCAAATTGATAAAGCTGTTTTTCCAGGATGTCAGGGCACAAGTGCTGTTAACTTAATTGCCGCTAAGGCATTGATTTTCAAGCTTGCCACGACCCCAAATTTTGTAAAGATCCAACAAAAGACTCTGGATAATGCTGCCCAACTTGCCGTTGAATTGAAAAAACGTAATTATCGCATTGTATTCGGTGGTACAGAAACCCATCAGGTAATTGTCGACCTGTCTACCAAAGGGCTTACTGGAAAACAGGCTGAAAAAATACTGGACTCTGTGGGTATCGTTTTGAATAGAAATGTGATCCCCAAAGATGCGCTCAAGCCCGGTCAGGTAAGTGGAATTCGTATAGGCAGTGCGGGCATCAGCACTCGAGGAATGGGAAAAACTGAGATAAGTAAAATAGTTGACTGGATTGATACCGCGTTGACTCGACACAATGAACCCAAGACTTTGACCGCAGTCAAAAATGCAGTTGAGAAGCTTTGTTACACCTTTCCGGTTTACTGCTAATTATTGTGCCTGATCCATATCAAGGCGCTTATTAATAACTACAAATTATTAAAAAGGAGGATTAAGTATGAGTATTTCCAGAACTACTCTTGTGGGTATCATGATTTTTACTTTATCATTTGGAGGATTTTTTACCGGCCCAAGTTTTGCGGGTACTAAAAAGCACGAGATCAAATTTGTCCAACCCGTTTACCCGGCACCCAGTGCCCATATGGATTCGGTTAATCGGATTGCAAAAAAAGTAGCCAATCAGACCAATGGCCGCATAAAAATTAAGGTTTACGGTCCGGAATTGGCTGACTGGGCAGAGGTCAACGAAATGGTCATGCGTGGAGATGTAGACATGATGCTCAGCCCTTTATCTCCAAACTATGATCCTAGATGGAATGCCAACGCCACTCCATATATCGTTACATCTTATCCAGAAGCTAAAAGTGCATTCGGCCCTGACGGATTTATGAATGAACTGTTCACTACATGGGCAAAAGATGTAAACATGGTCTGGCTGGGGACATGGATTCAGGGGTTTACTGGTGTTTCTTTAAGCACCAGAGCAGCGACCAACCCTGACGAAGCCAAAGGTTTAAAAATAAGAGTGCCACCGATTGTCTCCTTGGAATGTTACTGGAAAGAACTCGGATTTACCCCTAGTCTGATTCCTTACAGTGAAGTACCTACTGCCATTACGACTGGTATCGTTGATGGTCAAGCCGGTGGTGGACCCTTCCAGGCCTACAGTTGCTGCCGGGACTTGAACAAATACTTTGTTTTCTACCGGGACCTTGTCGAAGTTTGGGGCTACACATTTAATATGGACAAGTGGAATGAAATTGAAGCTGACGATCAAAAAATCATTAAGCAGATTGTGGATGAGGAAGTATTGCTTAGAGTAGAAGGTGCTGAGAAAGAAGACACAGAATATCTCCAGAAGTTGAAGGCGCATGGATTAAAGATCGTTGATTTGGCAGATGATCCTGACGCGTTAGCTGCTGCTCGTGATACTGCGAGAGTCTGTTGGAAAAAATTGGACGGGATCGTAGGAAAGGTCTGGATGGACAAGATTCGCAAGGCGGTCGGTGTTGAAATAAAATAGATGATTAAAAAACACTTAACATAGCTAACAGCATATTAACGACTCTAATTATTCATTAGATTATCATCTATAAGCCTCCCGATCTTTATTAGTCTCTCATTGGATCGGGGGGCAAAAAAAACCAGTCGATATAGAGAGAACTAACTTAACAGAGTCATCAATATAGACCATGGGGCGATCTATGACGGAGCCTAAAAAAATACTCAAAATGATTGATCAATTTATCAGCGGTACTATGAAAACAATAATCATTTCTGTAACGACAATGTGCATACTCATTATGACTCTACAGGTAATAGCACGCTATGTATTCCAGATTTCAATTTCAGGCTTGGATGAACTTGCAGGGCATACAGCTGTTTGGTTGTATCTCATAGGTAGTGCATACGGCACCTACGATCGAAGCCAAATCAAAGCTGATATGCTCCATCTTTTTATAAAAAATCCACGGGTTATTGATTATATGCGGGTTATAACTTCCAGTATTTCCGTAGTTGTCTGTGGATACTTTGCCGTTTGGAGCTTCCAGTACGCGCAATGGAGCATTACTAAGCATGAGGCAACCCCAACACTACAGATACCGACGGTTCTCTTCCAAATTTCTTTTTTAATCGGAGCTGTTCTGATGGTGATTTATTTTGTGGCTGAAATGATTGATCAAATACGCCTGCTCCTTCGAGGCCACGTAAATTCCAAATAAGGAGGAAAAATGCTTTCATTAGGTATCTCTTTGTGCATATTGATAGTACTAATGCTAATCGGCGTACCGGTAGCAATGGCTTTTGGTGCTATGGCCATTTATTTATCGTCTTCTCTTGATGTAAGCTCACGGTTGCTGGTTCCAGGTGCATTTTACCAAATCAAGTCGATCGTGTTGCTTACAATTCCCTTTTTTATTTTGATTGGCAGCTTGATGAGTCAAGGCGGCCTTGCGGTCCGGTTAATTGATTTTGTCAATACCTTTGTGGGGCGTATTCGAGGTGGGCTGGGTGTCGTAACAGTTGCGGCTTGCGCAATGTTCGGTTCCATAGGGGGCACCTGCTCTTCGGCAGTAGCAGCAATCGGGCCCATTATGATTCCGCGCATGGAAGAGAATGGCTATTCACGGGGGTATGCAACAGCCCTGGTTGCCTGCTCTTCAATCCTCGGCCAGCTTATTCCGCCCAGTGTTGCAATGATTCTTTATGCCCTTGTAACGTATCAGTCTATCCCCGGATGCTGGCTCGCAACCATCGGTCCCGGAGTGCTTACTGTTATTATTTTTTCCATTCTTAATATTTTTATGACAAAAAAGATGCCACTGAAACTCCTTCCAAAAACGGATTTACAATCTTTTAAAAAAGAAATTATTCAGTCTACGTCCAGAGCATCTTTTGCCCTGCTTCTGCCACTCATTATTTTAGGTGGGATCTACGGTGGCATTGCCACGCCTACAGAATCAGCCTGTGTGGCTGTGCTGTATATCATACCTGTCAGCATGTTTATTCATCGTTCGCTGACCCTCCAAAGCATGTGTAAAGCATTTATTTCAGCTGGAACGACAACCGGGGTTCTTGTGATCATGCTTATCTTTGTGATGATCAACACTCGAATTATGAATATGGAGCAGTTGCCCCAGGAAATGGCAAATTGGATTTTGCAATTTTCTTCCAATAAGTATGTCATTTTACTTCTAATTAATTTATTTTTATTGATCATCGGCATGATTATGGACGATGGCAGCGGTACCATTCTGGCAGCATCTTTGTTGTTTCCGATTACTCAATCCATCGGTGTCCACCCCTTGCATTTCGCAGCAATTCTCGGTGTAAATCTTGGATTGGGAAATATGACACCGCCCACTGCACCCATCCTCTTTTTAGCGGGTCGAATTGGGAACTGCCCTGTTGAACAGTATCTGAAGCCAGCCTTGATATTAATGAGTCTTGGTCTTCTCCCTGTCGTCATCATAACAACCTACTGGCCGGATTTATCGTTATTTCTACCCAGACTTTTAGGATTCGCAAATTAAACAACAACGATTAGAATTTGGAGGTATCTAAAATATTAAATATTAAAAAGCATTACTCATATGCACCAAATTGTCGCAACCGGCAACCGGATTGCTTCAAATATAAATTATATTTCATATAAACATCTTCATGAAGAAGGGATTGATTTTTTCAACTAAATTTTATTTTAAAAAGGACTGTGTAATGAATGCAAATGAGAGAAAAATTGACAAAAAAGCGATTACAGATTATCGTATTAAAGATCTGATTGATCTTCTGGATCGGCATGAGGATTGGTTCGACAAAAAATGTTTGAATCTTTATGCGGCCTCCAACATTTTAAATGCTCCTACCCGTCGTATGTTGGGCAGTACCATCGCTTCCAGAGTCGCAGAAGGTGATGTCGGTGGGAAGTTTTATCAGATGGGTGTCGAGTACATGGAAGAGCTCGAAAGGGTTGCCCAGGAAGGTCTCAAGCACCTGTATAGGGCCGAATGGGCTGAACCCCGTGTACTCAGCGGAACCATGGCCAATATTGGTGTTGAACTCGGTTTGCTCAAACCTGGTGACACTATCATGTCCATTTCTCTGTCATCCGGGTCTCACACCTCCCACACCAGTGTCGGTTTTCCTGTTTTTTTCGGCCTTAATGTTGTCGATATTCCCTTTGATGGTGAAAAAATGGACGTTGACCTCGATGCTCTGGAACAGATTCTGAAAACAATGGAAAACAAACCCAAGCTCATGATTATGGGAGGCAGTTTGTTTGTATTCAGACTTCCACTGCAAGAAGTTCGAGCGCTTCTGGACAAATATTCTCCTGAGACTATTCTTGTCTTTGATGCAGCCCATGTGGATGGCTTGATTGTAGGTGGTGCATATCCCAATCCCTTGAAAAACGGTGCCTCAATCATTTCCGGCTCGACCTACAAGTCTCTGGGTGGCCCTCCTGGCGGATTCATCGTCGGTAATGACATGGAGGAATACAAAAAGATTAAACGAGCGGTTTATCCGGGTTTGACAACTTGCAGTCATTACAACCGTATTGGCGCATTGGCAGTAACATGCATTGGGCTTATCAACCACGGTCAGGAGTATGCTGATCAAATTGTTCGCAACAGTAAGGCTCTTGGGGCTGCGCTGGATGCAAATGGTATAAATATGGTTGGCAAGCAGAGGGGCTTTAGCGAAACTCACCAAGTGCTCATCACCTTGGAAGGTACAGATACCACAGCACCGGAAGTTGGTCGTAGACTTGCCGATGCAAATATTCTTACTAGCCCGCAATTGCTACCCAGTGAACCTCGTGGGAATGTAAGAAATCCAGCCGGAATTCGATTAGGAACCCAGGAGCTTACAAGACTGGGGATGAAGGAAGACGATATGGTTAAGATTGCCGGGTTTATGGCTGATGTTATGATAGAACAGAAAGATCCTTTTACCGTCGCGGAAGCCGTAGAAGCATTCAGGGAAAATTTTCCTGAACCCGTTTTTTAATCGCTTAAATGGCAAGCTGTTGAAAATTCTCTCAGAGTTTCCAGCTGCTTGCTTTGATACCAAATGACGGAGATTACTATATGGACACAGCACTTTATCAATCCCTTGTTGAAAGCATTGATGAAAACTATTTGCAGACCTGCCTCAAAGAGATGCTGGCGATCAGAAGTGAAAATCCTTTTGATACTGAACCACGTGAGGGTTTTCGGGAAAAAGAAATGGGGGAATATTATGCAGAAATGATGAGTGGCCTGGGTATGGAAGTTACTTATCAAGATGTGTTGCCTGACCGTCCAAATGTTTTCGGACGATGTAAAAGTCATGGCACAGGACCTTCGTTAATGCTGGCTGGTCATATGGACACAGCCCCTACAGAAGGGTATGAGAAAGCCTATGATATCAAGCTTGAAAGTGGTCGGATCTACGGTCGGGGAGCCTGCGATATGAAAGCAGCTTTGGCAGCCTATCTTGAGGTTGCTCGTATTCTGGACTCAGCCAAGATGAAATTAAAGGGTGACTTTATCTTAGGCGGAATTGCTGATGAAGAGTACCAGATGGTGGGCTCCAAGTATGTGGGTCAAAATGGACCTTCTGCTGATCAGGGAATTATTGGCGAACCCACGGAACTGGAAATTTGTCCTGCTAATAAAGGCCAGTTGGGTACAATTATTCGAACCTTCGGCCGTTCGGTTCACTCTAGTGTTCCGGAAAAGGGTATTAATGCTATAGTTCATATGGCTGCAGTAATTGATGCTTTTAAGGACTACAACAGCGAGTTACTCTTAGCAGAGCCTCACCCTCTATGTGGCCACGGTCGCTTCAGTCCTGGTGTTATTAAAGGGGGCTCAATTGTTTCTACAGTACCAGATTCTTGCGATCTTGAGGTTGACCGGCGGGTGCTTCCAGGAGAAACTATCGAAAAGGTCTTTACAGAATATCGTACTCGTTTGGATGCTCTAAAATCAAGGATTCCAAAATTTAAATACGAAATTACTAAACCAACTTGGGACATACCCGCCAATGACGTTTCGCTGGATGAACCAGTAGTGAAGTCATTACTTATGGGCTATGAGCAGGTTATGGGGCAACCTACACAGGCGAGGGCATTTGTAGCAGGTACTGATGCACCGAATCTTGGTTTTCCAACTGTTATTTGTGGCCCGGGAGCCTTGCCCCAAGCCCATAGTAAAAATGAGTATGTTTCAGTCGAACAGCTCATTAAATCAGTTGAATTATACTTGTGGGTAATTATGGATTATTTGGCCTAAACTTATGATCTGGAGAACATCCATCTTTTATTGCAAGAGTAATATCAAATAATTATCATTAGTATTGGGAGACAAATCATTGAAAGTGGGAATTTTAAAAGAAATAAAGATAGCTGAGAAAAGAGTTTGTATGACACCTGCCGGTGTTGTTGCCATGAAGCAAAACGGCCACGATGTTCTTGTTGAAAAAAATGCAGGAGTAGCAGTAGGTTATCAGGATGAAGATTATATTGCAGCTGGGGCCATCGTAGCTGACACCCCTATTGAAATATTTGAACAGTCAGATATGGTTATGCATGTTAAAGAACCCCAGCCGTCTGAATATAGCATGATCCGTGAAGGTCAAATCGTATTTACTTATCTTCATCTGGCAGCTGATGAACAACAAACCCATGCATTGATAGAGAGCAAGTCGGTGGCCATTGCTTATGAAACTGTTGAAAAAGATAACGGTACTCTTCCCCTTCTGCTGCCCATGAGCGAAGTTGCCGGTCGTATGGCAACACAGGAAGCCGCCAAATATCTTGAAATGCCCCAGGGGGGTATGGGTATTCTGCTGGGCGGCGTAACCGGTGTTGAACCGGCTACTGTTGTTGTCATCGGTGGCGGGATTGTGGGACTCAATGCCGCCAAAATGGCATGCGGTCTGGGTGCAAAAGTTTATATTCTTGATACCAATCTTGAGCGTCTGGCTTACCTTGACGATGTCATGCCGGCCAATTGTTTTCCCATCATGTCCAATGCAGCGATTCTCAAAGAGCTTGTACTCAAAGCAGATGTGGTTATCGGAGCGGTTCTTGTTGCAGGGGCCAAGGCCCCTAAACTGCTGACAAAAGAAATGGTAAAAGGGATGAAGAAAGGCTCGGTTGTTGTTGATGTTGCCATTGACCAGGGAGGGTGTTTTGAAACCTCGAAAGCCACGACTCATGATGACCCTGTTTATACGGTGGATGGCGTTATTCACTATTGTGTGGCAAATATGCCGGGTGCCGTGGCTAGGACCTCAACCAGAGCTCTTACCAATGCCACACTTCCCTATGCTATAGAGGTTGCAAATAAAGGCTGGCAGAACGCGATGCAAGATAATAAGGAAATCAGGCTGGGTGCCAATGTGATCCACGGTAAGGTCACTTATAAAGCGGTGGCTGATGCCTTTGGTCTTGCCTATACACCAATTGAAGATATTTTGTTAAATTGTTGAAGATTAGGTGCTACTGTTCTTAAGATCGGGGCAGTAGCGCCCTATCTTTTTTGATTTGCCCATGTTTATTCATTTGATTGAAACGGCTGATCTTCCCACAGAAAATTAGATACAAAGTTAAGCTCTTTTCAGAGAAATTTTTTAGAAAATGGTTATTCCTTAATAGTCAAAAAGAACGTCTTATGTCATCAAAAGCAATGGTATTTAAGCCGGCTTGAAACCATTTTAAAAAATAAGGACTGAATAAAAAGTAATATTGGGGATTCAGGGACAATATCCGGGTGAGTCTTAAAATGCCAGTCCTGTTTTTTTCGGATCTGAAGAGTCAAAAGATTTTTACATAAAGGGTGATTGTACCAATCGTCAATAATTCAAATTGTATTTGCAAAAATTTCTAAAAACCATTACATCAAAAAGCTGAATCTTGCACAAAATTTAAATTGTTTGATCCGGTTTACTCGTGAGTCTTTATGGTATCATTAGAGACGAGTCAAATCCAACAAAATACATCTTTTAAAAAATCTTTAGAAGAAAATCACGCAACAAAATAAACTCGCTACATAATTGGAGTTAGAGATTCGCCTAAGAAACATGTTTCGAAAATCTTTTTACATCATAAAATTAAGCGCCTTATTTACAGGCAAAAGATTAAATGGTATTGAAAATTATCAGCGTTTGCATTTTTATAAAAAAGTATAAAGTATAAGGGACAGGCGAGTAATCGTTTGCTTTGGGATAAGGCCTATGAAAAATGATTTTGTCACAATTCCAATCTTAGATATTTATCTGGATGAATCCATTTATCCAAGGGAAAATATCGATCATAAACGCATTAATGTGTTTGTTGAAAATCTAAGGGATAATTTTAAATTTGATCCCATTGAGGTTCAGGCCTTTCCCGGGCAAAAAGGGAGATACAGGATATTGGACGGAGCACACCGGTGGAGTGCCTTTAAAAAAGCGGGCAGACGTAAGATCAAAGCCCATATCAGGGTCTTGAATCAAATTGATCCTTTGCTTTATGCCGCTAAAATGGCCATAGGCCCAAGACAGCTGACTGAAACTGAGACAAAAAACACGGCCAGGCGGGCCTATAAAAATAATTCCAGATTAACGGCCGTTGAAATCGGCAGGGCCATTGGCAGATCCCGGCAGACCGTTGACAAGTATATTGCGGATTTAAGGGCTGCCCGCCTTTTGTCATTGGATCTTAAAATCTTTCATTTAAACCAGCTAGGCATTCCCCAGGAAAGGATTGCAAAGCGGCTGGATATCCCCCAGAAAACCTTGTCTAACCATTTAGCCAAAATGCCAGAACTGGCATTTTGGCTGAATAGCGATCTGT